>ULPR01038224.1_pt1 | contig 53134 bp, 39 predicted proteins | sample 1953681 | NCBI WGS metagenome assembly ULPR01 (sample SAMEA4835634, study PRJEB28245) | human gut metagenome | biome: gut microbiome; material: fecal sample | place: Denmark | collected 2008 | reverse complement strand
GGCTATCCAATGGAATAACAAGCAAGGAAGCCGCATATTGTTCTTCAATGCAACAATCCCTCTTGTTAAAAACAATATAGACATTTGCCTGTACCAAGGCGGTATAGAAGATTTTGACAGCGGCAATATTGTTAAAAAGGATGATAAAGCCATCCTGCTGGGTGAATTGAAAGGAGGTATTGACCCTGCCGGAGCGGACGAACATTGGAAAACGGGTAATTCCGCATTGGAACGTATACGGGAGACATTCGCAGGGCATTCCATCAAAACCTCTTTCATAGCTGCCGCCATTGAAAAGAAAATGGCTACCGAAATCTATACCCAACTACAGGACGGCACGTTGCAGAATGCTGCAAACCTGACCGTGGATGGTCAGTTGACAGCTTATTGCAACTGGATGATTAATCTCTAAAAAGGGACGTATATGCAAGATTTATTTCCTGATTTAGAAGTCGTGGATACAAAAGGATGGCATGTCGCAGACTTTTCTGCCGATAATTGCAATCCGCAATCCGCACGTACAGCCATAGAAGAGAAGTATTGGCCGATTACGGAGATTACAGACCGTTTTAACAGGCAAAGTGTCAGTTACCAATTAAGTAAAAAGGACTGTCTGCACAGGTGGTTAAAATACAAGGAAGGGTTTTCTGCCAGCCTTGTGAAGATGCTTCTTGATGATTTCGGTTTGAAGAAAGGCGATATCGTGGCAGACCCTTTCATGGGGTCGGGCACAACCGCTTTGGTTTCCATCCTGAATGGGTATAATAGCATTGGCTTTGATATTTTGCCTATGTCTCAAATAGCGATTAAAGCCAAAACTTTGATTTATGAATACGACTTGACGGAACTGCAACGGATGCTGGATGAAATCGCCCTATTGGATGTTCCCCAAGGCTATAGTAAGAAAACGCCTGAAATCAGTATAACAAAAGATGGATATCCGGCAATGACTGCGCACGAACTGGCCTACTACAAAGAACATTTCTCGAAATCGGCATATTCCGATGAAGCCCGAACCTTACTCGAGCTGTGTACGCTTAACTCTTTGGAGCGTATAAGTTATTCAGCTAAAGATGGTCAATATCTCCGATGGGATTGGCGTTGCCCCAAAATCATAGAAGCGTCAAAGGCAAGGGAAGAAACCGGGAGAAAACCTTTTGTCGTGAAACTTGACAAAGGAGAACTGCCCTCTTTGAAGCAAGCCCTTTCCGAAGAGTTGAGCTTTGTAATAAAGGACATCAAAGAATTGCAGCAAAATGAGAAGAAGTCGTTTGATGCCAAGTGTAATTTCATTGAAGGAAGTGCCTTGTTTGAACTTCCCAAAATAGAAGACGACACAATCAGTGCTGTCGTATCTTCACCGCCTTATTGCAACCGTTACGACTATACCCGTACATATGCCATGGAACTGGCCTATTTAGGTATAACTGAAAACGGTATCAGGCAATTGCGCCAGAATCTGCTTTCATGCACCGTGGAAAACAAACCTAAGACGGAACAACTGAAAGCGTTCTATTCCCACATAGGACGGGAGGATGCGTATAACCGAACAATGGAAGTTATTCGGAACAACAGTGCTTTACAGGAAATCAACCAGGCACTCAGACAACGCAATGCCAGCGGTGAAATAAACAACAAAGGGGTGCTAAAAATGGTAGAAGGCTATTTTACAGAATTGACTTTTTTGTTCGCAGAGTTATACCGCGTATGCAAGCCAGGTGCCCATGTGGCGTTTGTCAATGATAACGTAAGATATGCAGGAGAAGTCATTCCCGTAGATTACCTGACTACGAACTTGGCGGAACAATTGGGTTTCAAACCTATAAAGATTTATACCTTGCGGCAACAGAAAGGGAACAGCAGCCAGCAAATGAAAAAATACGGTCGTGTCGCTTTGAGGAAAAGTATCACGATATGGCAGAAATAACTTTCTTGCCGCAACGCCTGTCCGTCGGCTGAGCCTTGCAGCATAATAAAAGAGGCTGTCTCAAAATAAATTGCAAAAGTAAAACTCTTATAGATTATAAGTAAGCCTATCTCTGCTTTTTATTTTAAGCCTTCAGCCTCTTCAATACAAGAGTCACATCACTTTATTGCTCCAATAACAAAAAAATCTACCTCAAAGTATAATTTGTTCAGATTTTATTTATATTTTAGAATTCCTGTAACAACCTAAAGAGATGTAGAGTATGATGGGAAAAGAATTTACTGTCAATTTAATCTATATATCAAGGATTTGTCTTTTGGCTTGCCTATTCCTTTTATCCAGTTGTCGGCAAGAGACATCTCTTGATGTTTTGCAATGTGAAGTGTTGTCTTCAATAGAACAATATCCGGATTCTTCTTATTTCAAGGAAATATCCTGTATGTATTATCAAAATAACAGACTATATCTTTTCGACAAAAGCCGGGGTGATGTAGCCGTTAATGATTTCTCAGAAAATTTGTTTTATACCATAGGTAAGATTGGGCAAGGTCCTACTGAGGTAGCTGCTCCTGCTGGATTTTCAGTACTCCCCGACGGTAATGTGGCCTTATTGGATGGAGGTAACCTGAGTCTGAAAATTTATAATAAGTCTGGTTTTGTTACATCTTATGATGTTCCATCCGGAAGTGATAACCGCTTTTTTACCGAAGGGAACCAAACTTATCTGACGCTGGCAACTGACACATCCTGCTATGTAAAGGCCTCTTCATCCTGGAAACGTGGTACAATTGAAGGGCTTGAACTGCATGGAAGTTCATTGCATATAACAGATGATCCGGGCATGAACATCATCCGTAACAGACGTCATCTGGTGAAAGGAGAAGGGTGTTTATATGCAGTATCTTCAAGTTATCCTGTCGTTGAAAGGTATGAATTGGGCAGTGAAAAATTATTGGAGACATTTGATCTGTCTGGAATTGATTGTATCGGTACGATTTGGTCCTTCATTGTCAGAAACACATCATCCCCTAAAAGCTTTTACGTTTTCTTGCAAGATGTATATTATGCAAATGGAAAGCTTTACATATTATATGCGGATTGGGAGAACCAATACTCAGTCAATCATATTCTGGTACTGGAAACAAAAGGTGGATTAACTCCAGTTTATATTTATAAGTTACCAGGAACCATCTATGATTCTTTTGCCGTAAATGATAATTTAATTTATGCCATGAATCATGAAAAGAATGAGATACAAACAATTAAGCCTCTTATTTCTCATTAGCGGAATAATTACAAGCTGAATCTGAAAATTTTGAGTACTTTAGGAGCCGGATTATCCAAAACAATTCCGAGACTGAGACATATGCATAAATTATATGCCTTTCTATTACTGATGTTCGTGCTTTCCCTGTCCGCCTTTTCCCAAGAACAGAAAATCAACCGGGAGATTAGCGGAAAAGTCGTCATGGACCCGGGAGACGGTAAACAGGAAAGCGTGGAATATGCCAATATTTCATTGCTGTCATTGCCCGATTCCACTTTCCTTGCCGGTACAACCAGCGACAAAGAAGGAAAATTCTCCCTGCGCCTGCACTGCGATCTGTCTCAGAAATACCTGCTGAAAACGTCGTTTACGGGATGCCTTCCTGTCTGGCAGGAAATATCAGGAACAGCCTATGCCATCCAGGCCGGCACAATCCGGCTGAAGGAAGACGTAAAAACACTGAATGAGGTGGTAGTGACAGCCCTCGTACAGCCCGTAGAACAGAAAAAAGATACGACCATATTCAATGCCGAAGCATACAAACTTCCCGAAGGAGCCTATCTGGAAGCACTGATCCGACGCATCCCCGGTTTAAGTTACGACCCGAAAACCAAGTCAATTGAATACAAAGGTGAAAAGATCAGTGAAATAACCGTCAACGGAAAAGAGTTTTTCAAGGGCAACACCCGTGTGCCTCTGGAGAACCTGCCCGCCAGTTTCGTCAGCCGTCTCAAGGTGTATGACAAGGCGACAGAGGAAGAAGAGATGACCGGAGTAAAAGGCAGTCAGAAAAATTATGTACTGGACCTTCAGACCAAAAAAGCCGTCAATGGCACTCTGATGGCAGGTCTGGAAGGAGGATACGGCAGCAAGAATAAATACGATGCCAGGGCACAAATATTCCAGTTCAAGGAAAACGGCGAGAACATCGGGCTGGTAGGCCGTTTCGGGAACCGCAACTTTACCTCAGTATACGACGGAAACAGAGCCGGAAATGTCGGTGGAAACATCTCCAGAAAAATAGGAGATGATATCCAGGTTTCAGCCAACATCGGCTACAATCATTCAAAGACCGGAGACCGGTCCACTTCACGCAATGAGCTGTATATGACTTCCCAGAACCAGTACGGAATTTCCGAACGGACACTGGAAAACCTTCAAAACGGTTTCTCTTCTTCCCTGAACCTGATGTGGAATCTCAACAAGCAGACCATGCTCCGTGTAGCAGGAGGCGGAAATATGAGTTGGTCGAAAAACACGTCAGACACCCATTCAGCCAAATTCAGCGAAAATCCCAACCTCGATCTGCTGCATCCGTTCCAGGGATTTGAACAGACCAGCCGCGACATCCGGATGAATGAAACCTGGCAAAAAAACTCCAATAAGTTGCAGAACAAGGCATATAACCTCTACGCCAGCATGATCCACCAGTTCAGCGAAGAAGGAAACAGCCTGGGAATCTCTTACTCACTGTATCGGAACAGACAGGACAACGATGCTTACAAAACCTTCAGCACAACGTTCTATCAGTTGCAGGATATCAGCGGACGGGACTCCACAGACCTGCAACATCAATACCAGGACTCCCCCGGACAATCAGGCAACCATGAAATCAGAGCGGATTATACCTGGCGGATCACGAAAAAGAACAACCTGCAGTTCTCATACGCATGGGGACTCCAGAATGAAAAGGAAATGCAGAGTACCTACGATTTATCCGGTAATGTACCTTTTCTGATTGACAGTCTGAGCAACCACCGCAACAGCCGTACAATCAAGCATGCTTTCTCCCTGAACTACTCTCATGACGGAGAAAACTGGAAAGCATACGGCGGACTGACCGGAACATTGCAGCGGAGAAGCCTGAACCAGGATGACGGAAAACAGATCATAGACACCACAGGATATTCTTTCGAGTGGATGCCCACCTTCTTTGTCCAATACAACAAGAATGATTATGACCTGAGCATCCGCTACAACGGAAGTACCCGGCAGCCGTCCCTGTATGACCTGATGGCTCCCACTGTATATTATTCGGCTGTGTACATCAGCAGAAGCAATCCCAATCTGAAAGCAACCTACCAGCATTATCTGAACCTCTCGTTCAGCAATTATACGAAAGGAATTTCCGCTTATGTTACATGCAGTCAGGAACTGAACGGAATTACCCAGGCCACCCTGTACAATCCTCAGACGGGGGGTCAGGAAACCTACCCTGTCAACATCAACGGAAACTGGAACGTGATGGGCAACTCCAACTATGAACGGCGGATCGGCAACTTCAAGCTGGCAGGCCGGGCGGGAGGCAACTACAGTCATAATGTGGGACTGATCAACGAGGACGGCGGTAAAGAACTGAAAAAAAGCGTAACACATACTTCCGGCATCAATGCCTTCGTCGGGGTATCCTATCTGCCCTCGTGGGGAAACATTGACCTCAACGGCACATGGGACTTCCAGCATTTCAGAAACTCTCTGAACACCCTGCAGGGAAGCAATACCTATACCCGCGACTATACCATCAATTCGCTGGTCTCAGCCCAGCTTCCGTTTCATTTCCAACTGGATTCCGATTTCACCTACCTGATCCGCAGCGGAAGCTATGTGGACAGCAAAGAACAGAACGAAGCATTATGGAACCTGACCCTGACCTGGAAGTTTGCCAAGGAACGGCGTGCAGAACTATCCGCAACCTGGACCGACATCCTGAACCAGCGCAAAAGCCTGCAACGCTCGGCAAGTTCCAGCGGCTTCTATGAAAGTTATGCCGAACAGTTGCGCAGTTATTTCCTGATCTCACTCAGATACAAGTTTAACCGGATGAACTGACAGGAACAGACAAACGCTTAATAAAAAGACGAACAGCGGGTGCATCGCTAAAAAAGATGCACCCGCTGTCTGTATATCACGCCCTTTCCGGCAGTTCTTACTTGCGGTCAGCCTTCAGACGATCAGCCATAGCCTTGGCCAGTTCCTTAGCCTGAGCATAGTTGTCCTGCTTCATGGCCTGCTTCATTTCCACCGGATTGCCTACCAGTTCAAACTTCAGCTTCTCGGCAAACTCACCCAGTTTCTTCACGGCAGCGCTTGCCCAGGTATATGAACCGAAGTAACCCATCACACGATTCTTCATTTCACGGGCAGCCACCTTGCTGAGCAGTGACTCCATTTCCGGATACAGGTGCATGTTGTAAGTAGTACATCCCACAATCAGACCTTTGTATTTGAAGATATCAGCCAGGATATAAGAATGGTGCGTATGAGAAACATTGTGCAGCACGATGTTGCGGATGCCCTGTGCGCTCAGTTCTTCAGCAATGGCTTCAGCCAGTTCTTCCGTATTGCCGTACATGGTACCATAAGCAATCACCACACCTTCTTCGCCTTCGTAACGGCTCAGCTTGTCATACATTTCCACTACCTGAGGAATCTTTTCTTCCCACACCGGTCCGTGAGTCGGACAGATGGTCTGGATGTCCAGTCCACTGCATTTCTGCAAAGCCTTCTGCACCGGATTGCCGAACTTGCCCACGATATTTGCATAGTAACGGCGCATTTCGTTCCAGTAGATATCCGTATTGATGTTGCGGTCGATGCAGCCACCATTCAGCGCACCGAAGCAACCGAAGGCATCACCCGAGAACAGGATTTTCTCTGTTTCATCGTATGTCACCATCGTTTCCGGCCAGTGAACCATCGGAACCAGATAGAAGCGCAGGTTGTGATGGCCCAGTTTCAGGAAGTCTCCGTCACCGACTACATAACGTTCGCCCGTCACACCATAGTAACCTTCCACCATATCGAAAGTCTTCTTGTTACCCACCAGTACGATTTCCGGATAATATTGTTTAATCAGCGCAATGGCTCCCGAATGGTCCGGTTCCATGTGATTGATGATCAGATAATCGATCTTGCGGTCACCGATCACGCTGCGAATCTTCTTCAGATACTGTTCAAAGAAAGCCACATCTACCGTGTCCACCAGCGCTACCATGTCATCATCTGCAATCAGATAAGAATTGTATGATACGCCGTACGGCAACGGCCACAGATTTTCGAACAACGCTTTTGTGCGGTCGTTCACACCTACATAATGTACTTTACCTTTAATTTCCATCTTTCTGTTTCTTTTATATATTGTTGTTGTTAACTAACTGTTTTTATGCCCGTCCGCTTTCCGGTATGCCTTTCCCTGCCAGGCATCACGTTCCTTCATGCGCTTTTTGACACGGTCGGTGAACTCATGGTTCTTCAGTCCCCAGTCAGGCGCAATCAGCAATTCCCTGGGCGACTGCGAAACGAAACGCTCCAGAATCAGATCCGGCCGGAGATGCTCTACATAATCGATAACCAGATCAATGTATTCATCAGCCGAAAACAGGTGAAATTCCTCCGGATGCAAGGCATACTCATGCGCCATGCGAGTTCCGCGAATGAGCTGAAGCTGGTGCATCTTCAGCGTTGTGAGCGGCAGTTCCGACAGACGTTCCGCCTGCTTTATGAGATCTTCCCGGCTCTCTCCCGGTAATCCCAGGATCACGTGTCCGCCCGTACGGATGCCCCTTGCAGCCGTTCTGCGCACCGCGTCCTCCGTACATGCAAAGGAATGCCCGCGGTTGATCCGCTCCAGAGTCCGGTCGTCCGCACTCTCGATGCCATATTCCACCAGCAGGAACGTCCTGCGGTTCACTTCCTCCAGATAATCCAGCAAGCTGTCGGGCATACAGTCGGGACGAGTCCCGATCACCAGTCCCACGACTCCTTCCACCGCCAGCGCCTCCTCATACATGCGCTTCAGCAGTTCCAGTTCACCATAAGTATTGGTATATGCCTGAAAGTAGGCCAGGTATTTCATCTGCGGATATTTGCGTGCGAAGAAACGCTTTCCCTCTTCCAGCTGCATCGTAACGCTCCGGTCGTCCCTGCAATAAGCCGGGTTGAAAGTCTGATTGTTGCAATACGTACACCCTCCAAAACCCTTCGTTCCGTCACGGTTGGGGCAGGTGAAACCGGCATTGACCGAAATCTTCTGTACCTTGAACGGGAACTCTCCGGCCAGGAAACCGGCAAAATCGTTATATCGCATGCTATTGTCCATCTTCTGTCAGATTTTCAAGCACAAAGATACGTTTTTTCACGGAATCGGCAAAAAAGTAAGTTTACTTAAAATTCCACGTATCACAATCCATGGTGGAAATATTGATCTGCCTCAACCGACCGTATATTTCAACTTAACCGACTAAGGAAAGATCCGGCTTCGACGAAACAAAACATTGGTTTCAACGAAACGAAACAAGTGTTCTGACGAGTGGAAATAATTGTTCCACTGAGTGAAACTTTTTGTTCCACTGAGTGAAACTTTTTGTTCCACCTGGTGGAAACAAAAGTTTCAGATAGAGAAAACAAAAGTTTCACCTGGTCGAAACAGAAGTTTTGTCAGCATAAAACTCTCTTATCATCCGCAACCTGCGAAGGTAGCAGGCTGCCGGTTCAATCAAAACACCTGGATCTCATCAAAACGGTAACGGGACTGCTGGCCGGGTTTCAGGTGATCTTCCGGACACATACCCGCGTCCGTAGTCGTCACTTTCACATAACGCACAGCCTTACCTCCGGTAATCTGAAACGACAAGTCTTCAATGAAATTGCCTTCCTTAAAGATTTCCTGCTTTGTAAATGTCCGCGAAGCTGCCTTCGTGAAATGCTGCCCGTCGGCCGAAACCTCCACCGTAATGCCAGCCGGCTTGTGAACTCCCATCGCATAATGGGTAAGACAGCCCAGAACCACCCTGCTGACAGGCGAAGCTTTTCCCAGATCCACCGTAAACGAAGCATCCTTCGGCGTGTACCATTCCGTCCATTCAAAGTCAGACTGCTTCAGGCTTCCCCGCACTCCGTTGGTCAGCAATTTATCCGACACATTGGGCGAGATCACTTCCTTACCCGTAGCCAGGTTCCAGCCCATATCCAGCGTCAGTGTCTTGCCCATCTTCCCGGTTCCGTCAAATGTGGCACAGCGGATCTCTCCTCCGTGATCAACAATCAATGGAGCCGTATAGACAGGTGACGATATATCCGGCTCCATCCCGTCTGTCGTATAACGGATCGCCACATCGGGACGTTCGCATTCCAGCGTTACCTTCACCTTTCCATTCTCTGCAACCGCCTTATGCTGAATGTTGAACATCGCTTCAGAATAGCGGATTCCTTTTGAACGAAGCAAGTAGAGATAATTGTCCAGACTCTTGACAAAGCGGTACCAGTCCTTGTGTCCCTTGGGCGACCATGCCACTTCTGCCAGCGCAGCCAGTCGCGGGAACACCTGATAAGTGACATCTTCGGCAGAATTACAGAACTCCGTCCACATAGAAGCCTGCAAGCCCATCAGCAACGATTCATAATTTTCCTTCCAGTCCGCACCGACCGGTTCATACGAATAGACATCCTTCAGCGTATTATTTCCGAAATACGTCAGCGGCTCAAACCACTGGGGTCCCTGATAACGGATCAGATACATCAGCCGGGCAGGTGTCATCACGAAGCGGTGTCCCTGGGCTGCTGCCTTCAAGGCCGCATTACCCATGCCCTGCCAGCCAAAGATGATTGCCCCGTCGGGCAAGGTGCTGTTGGTCAGTTCGTCCCATCCCATCACCTGTTTGCCTTTGCTCTGCACATACTTGCTCATGCGGCGCATGAAATAACTCTGCAATTCCTCGATATGCGTAATGCCTTCCTGCTTCATGCGGTCCGCACACCGGGGACATTTCTTCCAGTATTCTTTCCAGGCCTCATCACCTCCCAAATGAATGTAATGCGAAGGAAACAGTTCCGCAACCTCGTCAATCACCCCTTCCAGAAAACGAAACGTTTCCTCATTTCCGGCACAGAAAATGATATTACCCGATCCCTGTCCCATACCCGGAACTACACAAATGTGCTTGTCTACCGAAGGGCAAGCCAGCTCCGGATAAGCAGCCAGTGCCGCATTCGAATGTCCCGGCATATCAATTTCCGGAATAATCTCAATGCATCGGCCGGCAGCATAACGGATAATTTCCTTCATATCCTCCTGAGTATAATAGCCCCCTATAGGTGTCGGCTCGCCCGGCTCCGGATTTCTGCGGTCCGGGAACGGACGGTCTGTCTGGTTCACTCTCCACGCTCCCACGGAAGTAAGTCGCGGATATTTCTTGATTTCCAGCCGCCATCCGTATCAACCTGTTTCAGCGTTACGCCGCTCATTTCCTTCATGGCTTCTGCAAAATAATCTGCTACCGGATGAAGTTCATCTTTTTCCGCACAGATAGTCATTCCATCCATAAGCCGGAAGTATCCTTCCTGCATTGTCATCTCTACCGGAGCAGGTAAAATAGTAGCAGTCTGCGCTCCCATCCACTCACACGAAGCCACGGCCAAGGCCAGCAGCAAAGTCTTTTTCCATCGGTCTAATCTTCTCATAGGCAATTTTTGTGTCATTCATTAAGTAAAAGTCGGGATAAAAATACGCTTTTACCGGGAAAGAATCATCATTCCCTGCCTAAAAACTACCCCGCAGTAGTCCGTCCGTTACTACGGGGTAACGCGACAACTACTGCGGGGTAGTTCAGTGATTACCTGGGGGTGGATTAAAAGCTTACTTTCAAAGCATTGTAATCCATACTGTAAGTGATGACATAAACTGTTCCACTTACTATCATTTTGCCACTTTCACCTGACTCATCACCATAAGAACCTGTTGCCTCATTCAATTCCTGATCAACATTAGTTGTTTGCAAACTATAAGTTACATGCTTTTTTGCATCATGAGGGAAATACACTATTTCACCATTCTGCAATCCTACGATACGATCCCCAGCACTGACAGAAAAGGTATATTTTGGAAATATCTCAGTAAAGCCTTCAGGTAAAGAAAGTTGGACTCCATAATTCACCATCGGCACTTCAACATTTAAAGCCGTTGTTTCTTCAGCTTTTACCTCAAAAGATTGTTCCCAATAATAAACAGGTTCCCCTTTTTCTTTATTTGTCCACTCTACATCCGTCAGATAGTTAGGACTATAAACTTTCAACAGATAATCCGCACCTACTTCCAGCTTAATCTTATCTGTTAATTCAGCTTCCGTTCGTGTATCCAAAAGTTCCTCCCCTTTCCAGATTTCAATAGTCAAAGGTTGAGATACATCTTCAGAGCGCGTACTCACAATCTCCACACTTTCTGTCTCAACCGTAAGCCCACTAACAACCAAATATCCCTCATTTGATGAAGGAACTTTCTCCTGCTGACAAGATGCCAGAAATAATGTACCTAGCAAGATGTAAAATATATTTCTTTTCATCATAATCTATTTAGAGTTTATTTATCATAATTGAAAGAAAATGAATCAAGCCAAAATTGACTACCTATAATATAAGCATTTGAAAAAAAATACCCCGAAGAAGTATCTCTAAATTTATCCTCCAAATGATCCCGATCTTCTTTGGTTCCAGCTTTAAACACAACCCGTACATGGGTAATAGGCAACTCCTTATAAGTATCAGCGTATTCAATATTAATCGTCTGAGTTGTATAGTTACTTACTGTTATTCCAGATTGCAAATTTCCTGTACCTATAATTGTTTCAACACCATCCGTAATATTCACCAATTCTGCTTTAACCAAATACTCATCCCCATTATAAGGAGAAGCTTTATAGATAAAAGAAAGAGTTGTAGGACGAATTGCTGCTTCCTTAGCATTAATCATATCAGTACCAGCATCATAATCTCCCACACAGACAATTCCTGCTGAAATATGCTTTATCACACTACCTGCCTTATAACCAAAATCACAAGAATTACCCTTTCCCCATCCTATAGTCATCATGTGAGCTACTGTACTACCATTATCATTTATCGGTAAAGTACTGGATTTAGAAACATAAAATGCATTTACACCTTGATCATGACACGTCAATGGATTACGAGTCCCAATCCATCCACCTTTAAACGTATACAATGGATTATCATTTTTGGGATAAGAAGTATCATATCCTTCATCCAGATTTGAATTAGGAATAGACAATGCGTCATAAGTTTTTATAGCCTTTACCGTACCACAGATTTCACCTCTATAAACGCCCCGAACATAATAAGTTGTACCCGGTTGAAGCCCATCCTTACGTAAATCTTCGGCCAAATCAGTCCATCCACTGTTACCATCCAGACTAAACTGATATTTCATATTTTTACTCAACTCTGAAAAATCACCATGTACAACCTGATCTTCTTTCAAGGCACTAACAGTAAACTCCTTTGTCCAAATATCTCCAGGCAAAGCAGTTATTGTAAATTCTGGCTTATGCGTATTAATTGTATATGTTACAATCCCTTCCTTGTTTACACGATCATTGGCTTTCACACTCTTTATAATAATTTCATTAGCTACAACCTCGTCATTTTTTGAATGTAAAGCCCGAGTCAAGGTTTTCGAAAGTGTAATACTCGGTTGATTATATCCAATCATAGGAAGGTTTATTCCCTTATTCTCAAATTCAATCCGCTTCTCATCCGGAAGTTCAGATAACACATAGTCGCCATTTAACGAAGACAAGTTTTCATCCTTAAAATTTAAAGAGAATTCCAACTCTTGTAAAGGGGAAGAGATAGCAAAATCAATAGAAGCTGATTGGGCTTCCGTTTCATACACTTCTAAAGTTTTTGTAGATGTATCAAAGCCGGTAGCAGAAATTTTAGGAGCAGGTAACCATTCCCCAGGAATTGTTTCCAATACACTCACCGGTTCATTAGTTACTTTATCAACGGAAATACCAACACCTGATGCCACACCCGTAACAGTCAAATTCACCCGAATATGATGCCCGGCTTTTATATTGGTCGGAATCTTTTCTGCAGGAAGCTCATATGCAACCTCTTTACCTGTTCCTGCCAAATATGCATGAAATTTTAAACTAGGAGATGAACCTGCCGGGAAATAAGCACTGGCATCAGATCCTTTTTCAATTTCAACAGTTTGATCTCCAAGTGAAACTTCCATCGAATAACTCTCAAATGTAGTATCAAATTTATCTGCATTTGTATACGTCACAGAAATTAACGCATTAGATACTTTGCAAGTAATGGATACAGGAGAACATTCACCTGTAACAACAGACTGATCTAATGCTATTCCATAATAACATGGAGCATCCAAAGCCAATTTTGTACTATCTCCATAAGTAGCAATCAAATCATATACACCTTCCTTCACAAGAACAGAAGATGAACATGCACCTTCATATACTGCTTTTCCTGTCTGGTGAGAAATTACGGCCAAATTAAAGTTCGTCATTACAGGATCTGGTAATTCAATAGGTGTCTGTCGAGATAAAATTTCCCCACCAGCATCTACCAATGATATTTGAAAACCTGTATGAGCAGAACTGTAATCAGTGTCTTCCTGACTACAAGCTCCAAGCACAAAAAGTATTATGCTCCATATAAAATTACGCATTATATAATCTGTCTGTTTCATCATTGCACCCACTTTAATCATAACTTAATTCAAATTCATCTACCCACAGAGTACTGCCTTCACCTACCTGACCGACTACCTTTGAGCCTTCAAAGTCACCACCATATTTACTGGATGTTGCCACGATGGTAATCTTAGCAGGTTTAGCTTCCGTATTCTTATACTCTATGTCAAATTCGAAAGGAGTATACTGAGTCACCGTTTCACTGCCAATAAACTCTCCATAAGCTATCTCAGTATCGGAACTGTCCCATAATCTCAAATAGATATGACATTGATCTGTCTGCAGATTGCCCGGTTTTGTTCCTGCCGTTATCGGTGTTGATTTATATTTATAGTATCCTTTCAGCCTGGTAGGACGTGCTCCTGTATAGTCCCGGCCAAAGTTCACACTTGCCGCAGGATTACCCATATTCGTTTTATAAGTTCCAATAAACAGGTTACCTGCCGCTGAACCAACCAGTACAACCCCAGTAACTGTTGTCATCTTTGCAGCCTTTCCTTTATACGCATCACTTCCGTCAACAGGAACTGTAGTTGCATCTTTCACCGTTGTAACTCCGGTGTTTCCTGAAGCCCAATAACTGTCTGCAGCATCTGAATTAGGGAACCAGTTCTTGCCATCCTGAGTCCAGGTGTCAAATCCCATATTGGGAATCGTAACAATCGTCTCTGTTTGAAAAGAGAAAATTTCACCTTCATTTCCATCCGCCAATGCACGCACCTCATAATTCGTTCCGCTTTCCAATCCTGTCAGCGTAGCTGAATATGAAGTAGCCCCCGTAGTCGTTATGGAAGCTTCATCCAAAGAAATCCACTCTTCTTCTCCCTGTACACGATATTGTACAGACAACTTTGTTCCAGCACGAAAACTTCCACTCAGATAAGCTTTCTTAGCCCATGCATTCACCTTCTCTACTGAAGCAGGAACTGAAGATTTCTGAACATCCACTGTCCAGTCACAGACATAACGTCCGTTCCGATAAGCCTGAAAAACACGAGGACGAGTAAAATCAGTAATCGTATCAGGCGAAGGAATCAGCTTGGTTTTTGAACCTTCCAGATTCAGTTTGTTTATTTTTATATTTCTGTAATCCGCATCTTCTGTTACATAAATAATAGCAACATGAGTATTCAAATCCAATAAAGGTGCAGTACCCGATTGATTCTCGACTTCGATGGTACGTTCTATCTCCTGCTTTACAGTAATCTTCCACCAATACTCCTGATAAGTTTTCAATAAGACAGAAACCGGATTAGTGAAGTTTATGGCTGTATTAGCGTTAGAAGGAAGTTCATCTAATGAAGAAAAACTAAAATCAGGAAAACCGGATGCCTTGATGCATGCCGCAGAATCCGGATAAATCAATGCTTCGGAATTTGCAACCAGTTTCATTATCGGCAGACTATCTATAAAAGCATCCTCACCAATAGTCAGTTCTATGGTACGAGCCTGATTATTGAACACGGCTTCCCCTTGCATTCCTTCTACCTGAATATCCTGAATAACTCCTTCGATATAAGGATAAGGAATATCGTTCTCAATACATGAAGACATGTTCAGTAATAAAAATGATACAAAGCTATATTTCAAGGCTTTTATAAGCATAATCTGTCAATTTAGAAATAGGTACAAATACCGATATTTATTGAAAATATATTAATCTTAAAATCCGCAGAACTCTGACGGTATGATCCGTGCTCTACCTGATTGGTTGTCTGCTCGATCCACTTAAAATCCAGACCAACAACATTGATGGAAACTTCGACAGCCATATTATTCATAACAAACGCTGTCAATCCCGGTGCCGCACCAATCTGCAAGCGATGAGAAGTCTGGTAAGTACCTGTTGCTTTCTGATCTTCGCCGGATAAGGTTTTACCTTCACCATATCCATAAGTTAACCGCAATTCATTAAAGAACCCAAATATCTTACTATTGCCAAGACCCATATAAGTACGCAGAAACCCGGCAGCTGTATATTCATGCTCCAGATATTTATAATCGCTTATATCAAAAGTCAAATCATCGCCCAAGTCAATATTGATATTTCCTACATCCGCATATGTACGATTATAATTCAAACGGACACCAGCCGCCATGTTATCCCGAAAGAAATATCCTGCGTATGGACTTACCTTAAATGTATATCCCTCTCCGTTTACATCATCCAATATAAGGAACTTATAATTATCACCCATCAACTCTGTGTAAGAGAATGTCACTCCCCCCATCCATGAGCCTTTCGGAACAAACAGAGATGGCTTTATATTACGATCATAACTTTTTCGTGCGTACACCGAAGTGACGCACAAAAAAGTTAAAAATAGAATTAAATATTTCTTCATGTAAAATATTAATAGTATGACAATTCAAAATCATCGACCCAAAGGGTACTGCCTTCAGCCAATTGACCAACAACACTTGTCCCCTCAAATTCACCTCCATAGCGACTCGAGGTAGCCACAATTGTTATTTTATTCGGACGTTTGGTTGAATCCAGATAATTAATTGGGCACTCAAATTTTGTATATTCTGATACGTTTTTGTTATCTACAAAACTACCTTCACCAATCAGCGTTTCACCAGCCCAAAGCTTCACATATATTTCACACTCATCTGAAGTCAATGTACGATCTGATGGGATTGTAGCCCCAGTTCTCATTGAAGCACCTGGAGCATATTTATACCAGCCTGAAAGTTTTACCGGGCGAGCACCGGAATAATCTCTACCAAACTTTACACTACTAGCTGGATCACTCATATTTGTATTATATTCACCAATAAACAAGTTACCAGCTGCATATCCAACCATTGCAATAGAAACAGTAGAAAGCTGAACTGAATAACCATCACGGCCATCTTCCACAGGAATTGAATTTGAACTTTTCAGCGTTACAACTCCATCATTACCCGTAGCCCAATAACTATTGGCCTGATCAGCATTCGGGAACCAGCAATCACGCTTTGTAAAAAGGCCCTTCTTTACCGAAGTCCACGTATTGAAGTTTAAATTGGGGATTTCTACATACGCTTCAGTAGTAAACGTACAAGTTTCACCTGTTTTGTCTCCACACAAGATATAATATTCATACTCAGTATCGAAATCCAATGGAGCAACCTTTGCAGAATAGTTCTTGGTACCTTCTTCCTGAGCAGCTTCAATAGTGCTCCATTCCGAATCGGCTTTCTTTTTGTAACGGAACTGTACCGGAGAAGTGATCTCTTCCAAGTTACAAATTCCCGACAAATAGGCAAACTGTCCCCAAACTTTAGATGCATCATTTGAAATATCACTGGTTACCAAATCACTACTTATAGTAGGCACTTTCACTGTTACTTCATACTGATGAATAGTCTGGTCTACAGAAATATCAAATGAAGCATTACCTTCTGTAACATCCAAGTTCACTTTATAATAATAAGCAGCTTCTGTCTTTTCAGTAATCTGCTGAGAGAAAGATTTTCCATTACCAAAATCAACCTTTACAGTCAAAGACTGACCTGCCTTTACATAAGCTGCACGTGATTCATCTTTCACAAAAGGAATACTAAGATCTGTTCCTTCCACTGTGCAAGAATAATCATTAAAAGCTGTTTTAAAACTTTCTGAACAATTAACCGATACCTTAGCCTGTGCCAGTTTACAAGTAACTTCAACTGCCTTAGCTTTATTTGCTTCGATAGCTACTTCCGTCTGACCTTCATAATAAGGAGCTGCATCAAAACCTTGAGCCTCCTTATCCTTGTCCGCTGAATATGCTTTGATGGTATAAGTTGCAACTGGCAACAACACATCATTCATTTCATTCCAATCATCGGCATGTTTCACAACCAACGCCGATTCATCTATTACATCTACAGCTATTGCTTCCGTACTTGTAATATCAGCACGAGTAGTCACACTCTTATTAACTTCAACAGAAGACAACTGAAGATAACCATATCCTTTGGCTTCTTCCATTTCTGATTGGCAAGAAGAAACTAATCCAGCCAAAAGGAATAAACCAGTAACTAATATATTTGTTTTCATTGATTTCTCTTTTTCTTTTATAAATAGATACCCTAAAACAGGAGATTATTCAGTTACATTTACAGTTAATGTTCCTTCTTTAGTTTCATTTCCATCAGAAATTGTCAATGTAAACTTATGACATCCCATTAAACCTTGTCCCGGTAATAAAGCAACCAAACTCGTCACATCAAAAGTATAACTTGTCAAATTTCCGCTATGAAGCTGATTATATATTTCTTCTGTGATAAGCGAAAGGCTTTCCAATTCTGCTTTTGCATCAGGCCTGTCTTCCAGATTACACAAATCAAAAGGTTTATCCAAATCCATACCCGCCAATAATATCGGAAATGTCTCATTATCACTTTCTATTGAAACAATCAATGATTTTATACCATTTTCCGAAGCCATATCAACCTGAATTGTAGGCATTTGTCCCGATTCCATAAGTTCAGCCAAACTCAAATTATAAGTTTCAGGAACACCTGTTACAGTCAAAGTATTTCCTCCTTCCGGTTCTTCAGGATCAGTATCTTCACCGTCCTCCGGTACATCCGGTCCATCATAAATAATATTCTCTACCGGTATTTCAATAGTTTCCCCAACTTCCGTAAAGGTCAAGTCTACTTCCAAGCCGAGCTTAATATAAGAATCTGTAGCACCATCTTCTGTCAGATTGATCACAAAAGAATCTCCACCTGCCAAATTTGCATGACCACCTTCAGCATCAGCAGGTTTCTGTATAGTAGCCTTCAACTCAATAAAATTACCTTCTATAGATGTCGCTTTAATCGCTGCACTCAAATGATCCTGCTGATCAGGAGTTTTGAAATAATATTTTTTATCCAAATTATCTTTTGTAAATACCTGAGTAGCTCCTTCGCCATTATCTACAGTCACAGTATAATCATCTTTAAAAGAAGCTGTAAATGATTCTGTCACGCCCAATTCGATCTCAACACATGCCAATTTGCACGACAAATCCACGCCGGTAGATACACCTTTTTTTACAGAGAATGTCTGCTCACCTTTAAAGAAGGGACGCTCGGATACCGTTACATTCTCACCCTCATAATTATAGGCCTTAACAGAATAATCACCTTCACTCAAAGGAATCAACACCTTACCTTCTTCATTTTTCAAGTCACTGACAAGTCCTTTTTCAACTTCTTCCTGAGTATCTGTTTTGATTACAACCAGAGTATAATTATCAATATTGATATCTTCCTCATTAAAGTTTCCAGTTGTAGTTCCATTATCTACAGCATCAGTAGCACGGCTTATCTTGACACCATTATATAAGGAAGACAAATCAAGTTCTAAAACTCCATCGTTAGGTCCTACTTCACCTTTACCCCAAAGTTCATCACGCATTTCGCAAGATGAAAGACCGATTATCAGACTCAAAAGTCCTATTAAACTTTTATATCTTTTCATATCTTTCTTCTTTATAATTTAAATTAAATGTATTCCCCAGGAATTTCAACAGTTACATCTTCCTCTGTCACTCCGTCATCAACCGTAATAGTCAGACCAAATTTACCTCCGGCTATATCTGTATGATTTGGTTTGATCGTCAACGTATAAGAATAACAGGGCTGCAAATTAATTTCTTTAGTAGCTTCAAATCCTTCGACAGTTACAGGTTCTCCATTTTTGTCTGTCAAAGAGAAAGACAACATAGCCTTTGTTCCTTCATCTCCAGTCTTCAAATAAAGCTGCTGACCTACATTCGACTTATTCATAGTCCAGGCTTCATCCATATAGTCAGTCTTTATGGTAACAGAACAATCCTGAAAATAGTCTTCAAAGGTATCACTTTCATCATTACCTTTATAGACAACTGCCAATCTTGCATTGGCTGGTTTACAAAGCACTGATACTGTTTTCGTATCTCCTTGAGAAACAGAGAATGTCTGACTGCCTTTCACATACAATTTATCATAACCGGCAGCAACATCTTCCCCATAATAAGCAGTTAAAGTGTAAGAAACTCCAAAATCAACTTTCTGGGTAAGATCTAATTCCCCATAAGGTTTATCCGTATAAACAGCTTCTTCACCTTTGTACAAAGACACCTTATAGTTATTCACATCCTTATAAGCACCTTCGTCTATCGAACGACTATAGGACAAATCAGTTGACAGGTCAATCATAATACTTCCCTGGCCTGAAACATTTTCTTCCTTCTCACTGGTACAGCTTCCCAAAGATATCAGTAATACCAATGAAAAAAAGACTTTCAAATAGTTTTTCATTTTCATCCAACAATAATTTTATAGTTTTATTTCTGGCTGCAAAGTAACGGCTTTTTACACACCCTCACAAGGTCAATTTATTTTATTTTTGGTCTATTCTTTATCTTTACCTTTTCAAGAAAGACATAACACACCGATTTTCCCTGTTTTATGTTATTTTATAGCATTACTTTATAGCCGATATTTCAAATTGGCTAACTTTGCAAATGAAATATTTTCAAACAAAAAGAGACATGGAAAAAGAATTGCCTAAAATAGATTTACCTGAACCCTGGCTGATCGGTACAGATATCAGCAAGGAACTGCTCAGCCTCTACACCAATTATCCGGTGAGACTGAAATGTGAAATCTTTGTGCTCTGCATGGACGGAGAAGTGGATGCCTCAGTGAACCTGAACCGTATTGAGGTACGCCCCAACGACATCATTACGCTTACTCCGGGAAGTATCTTTCAGATCTATCGTGTGGACGGGAATCTGAAAATCTATTTTCTGGGCTTTTCTTCCAAATACATTGAGGAAAGCAATCAGACCAGAGCAATGCTGGATTCCATTTATCTGACTTTGGGGCATCCTGTCCTCTCGCTGAAACCGGAGGGAGCAAGTGTTATGCAGGATTACCTGAAACTGCTGATCCGGATGTATGAGACTTTTCCCGAGAAGATGCGAACGGAAATGGCTCCCAATCTGTATGCGGATATACATAAAGGTGTATCCATATTATATAAGAATAAGAATACGGACAAGAGTCCTGTTTCAAAAAGTGAACAAATCTGCCGGAACTTCGGACAGCTGGTCATGCAATATTATAACCAGACAAGAAACGTAGCTTGGTATGCCGAGAAACTGGGTATCACGCATGCTCACCTTTGCACGACTGTGAAGCAAGTTACCGGAAAGACATGTGTGGACATCATTTCATCCATGGTAATCATGGATGCCAAATCGCAGCTGAAATCTACCAATCTGTCCATACAGGACATATCAGATTCACTGAACTTTGCAAATATGTCATTCTTCGGAAAGTATTTCAAGCGGAACGTGGGTATGAGCCCGCTGGAATATCGCAATAATGGATAAACTAAACAGACTAACAGATTAAAGTATGAAACAAACGTATGTAACAACGGTCGGAACCTTCCTGCTGGGACTGACGCTGAACTCCTGTATCCAGGAAGAGGCTCCCAATGCAGAAGCTGACATCACGGCCTGCTCTCTCTTGCCTGTGGACTGTCTGGCAAGCAATACCATTGAGGTTGGACTGCCTTACAGTGATGAGTTGAATGCCTATCCCATAGAAATAAAAGTGAAGGAAGGTACTGACCTTTCCAGCCTCGCACCGACTTTTGAACTGACTCCGGGGGCAACCATCAGCCCGGAAAGCGGAAGCATTCATGACTTCTCTTCCCCAGTGAGATATACCGTGACTTCGGAAGACAGACAATGGCACCGCACTTACAGTGTATCAGTCACGGAACAGACTTCGACCAACATACCGACGGTATATCATTTTGAAAATATCAAGACTTCGGGCAATTATTATGTATTCTATGAACAGCAGGGAGAGCATTCACTTACCTGGGCAAGCGGAAACGGAGGATATGCTCTGGCGGTCAGCCAGGCTGCGGCTAAAGATTATCCGACTACACAGGATGATAACGGATGGAACGGAAAATGCCTGAAACTGGTTACGCGGAGTACAGGAAGCCTGGGAAGCCTTGTGGGCATGCCGATCGCAGCCGGAAACTTGTTTATCGGGCAGTTTGACCTGACAAACGCTCTGACTGCTCCGCTCAAGGCAACCAAGTTCGGAATACCTTTCTATAGCAAACCGATCCGCCTGACAGGATATTATAAGTATAAGGCGGGCGAACAGTTCTTTGCCAATGGCGCATATACGGATCAGAAAGATGTTTTTGACATCTATGCGTTCTTCTTTGACAACAGCAACGGAACAAGCATGCTCGACGGAAGTTTGCCGTCTAACGGATATACTCATCCGGATATGGTAGCTGTGGCACGCATCAAGGATGCTCACGAAACGGATGAATGGACCAGCTTCAGCCTCAACTTTGATTATGATTCCTTCGGAAAAGGAGTAGATGCACAGAAACTGGCCGAAGGAAAATATAGTCTGGGCATTGTCATGGCTTCCAGCAAAGACGGGGCTTCTTTTGAAGGTGCACCGGGAAGTACGCTGCTTATTGACGAGATGGAACTGATTTTTGAATAAACGGACGGATCACTCAAGATCCATAAAACAGAATCTGACAAGAATATGAAAAGATATTTACTTGCACTGACAGCTGCCATAATTACTGCCGGAAGCTGTCTTTATGCCCAAAAGAACGAGAATCAGACGTTGCTGAATGCAGCCCTGCACGGATGGGAATACGAAGTCCGGGCAGGTATCAGTATCGGAGGAAGTTCTCCCCTGCCTTTGCCAGCTGAAATCAGAAGTATTGATTCGTATAATCCCACGCTTGCCATCATGCTGGAGGGAAATGCGATCAAATGGTTCGGGGCAGAAAAGAAATGGGGACTGACCACCGGACTGAGACTGGAAAACAAAAACATGACAACACGGGCTACGGTGAAAAACTACGGAATGGAAATCATCGGCAGCGACGGGAACCGGTTGAAAGGAAACTGGACCGGCGGTGTACGGACCAAATTAAGAAGTTCATTGGTAACCATACCTTTACTGGCCACCCACAAATTCGGCGAAAGATGGAGTGTCAAGCTGGGCCCTTATTTCTCGTATCTGATGGACGGGGATTTTTCCGGTGAAGTATATGAAGGCTATCTTCGGGAAGGAAACCCTACGGGACAGAAGATTGTATTCACGGACGGTGCCGTTGCAACATATGATTTCCATAATGATATGAATCATTTTCAATGGGGTGTACAGGCTGGCGCTGACTGGAAAGCCTTCAAGCATCTGAAAGTTTTCGCCGACCTGACATGGGGACTGAATGATATTTTCCAGAAAGATTTCCAGACAATCTCATTCGCCATGTATCCCATTTATCTGAATTTCGGATTCGGATATGCTTTCTGAGCAGAAAGATCCGACACGTAAGAACACAAAAAAGACCGCAGCCTCTCCTCAAACGGAAACGGCTGCGGTCTTTTCTTATTGTTTTATTGAGCGGCCTGCATCTTGATACCAATCTGAATGGTTTCTGTTGAACCAATGATCTGCGGCATCGCAACCAGAGCCGGCTTCAGGAATACATCAACCATTCCGGCCATCTCACCAGCCTGGGCTTTCAACATAGAAAGAATCTGTTCCACTGCTGCTTCATCTTCAAAGAGCGGTGCTACGATCTTCAGAATCGGGAGCAGAGTTTCTGTATCCAGATAAGCTTTCAGCACACCTTCTTCATCTTTGTCCAAAGTGATCAGAATTCCTTCGGAAAGCATCGGAGTAACAGCAGCCATCAGCTGTGAAAGAACATCCGTCATACCGGCACGGCTCTTACCGGAAGCTGTTGCTGCAATTTGTGCCGGATTCAGGAACAAACGGATTTTATTGGGTTCAGGCACAGTATAAGTGGCCAGATTCAAAGGTGAAGTCTTCCACTCTGTTGCATTCAGCGAATCCTTGTATTCAGCCTGAACATTTCCGTCAGAAAGGAAGGTTACCTTATTTAATACTCCACAAAGCATTTTAGGAATGGTGTTTCCTTCAATTTGAGTCATACTAATAGCCAAAGAAATCAATGACTGAATTTCATAAGGAGATCCATTAAAATCAAATGGATCTGCATCCCATTTCACATGGATTGGCTGCATCGGATCACCACTGAACAGAGACTCTGAAGCTGGAAGCAATTGCCAGGAAGTATTGGTCCAGGCAGTTTCAACAAAAGTCACATTCAAGGCCAGATTCAAAGAAGCATCGGTGGCTGATCCCTGATATTTCAAGGTATATCCTCCCCGGTTTTCTTCTCCGGCAAAGGTTACCGTATCGTTTTTAATTGTCAGGTCTACATCAATGGTAGTACTAACTTCACCCGGAATGACACCAGCCGTAGCCAGACCGGAAGCATTATCACTCAACGGAGAAGTTGTCTGAGCGCCTGATAAAGTCAACGTTGCCTTGGTAATGTCATTTGCATCCGGTGTAAAGACAACCTGCTTGCCCAGCATAGGAGCACCGCTATATGTAAGAGTCAGCCCGCTGGCATCCGCATAAGTTTTAGTCTGTGTGATCGGAGATACGACAGATGAATCATCATCGTTGCTGCAGGAAGTCAGCACACCTCCGGCCAAAGCAATAGAGAATAAGCCAATAAATAATGTTTTTTTCATGATGAAATAATGTTTAATAATTAATGAATAGTTATTCCTTTTCAAATCGGGTGCAAAGTAAGAGGGAAATAAATACACCTACAAGGTCTATTCTTGCGACTTTTGTTCTATTTTTTACATCATATGAAAAACAGACAAAAAATTACGGACATTTTTTGATCTTTTTTTTCTTATTTTAGGAAATTATTCCAAATACACTTTTTCACGGTGCCTGTTCCCCTTCGGGCTTTTTAAAAAACGTCGAATTCTTTTCCTTCGAACGCCGAAACGTTTTATTGCATTCGTCGAAGTCTTTTTTTAAAAGCCCGAGGCGGGCAAACATCCACCGACATTTGCCCGCCTCCTTATTATATAACAGCTTCTTTCGTTCTTATTCTTCTTCCGGCAGTACCACGACTCCCAGTTTCTTGCGGCCGTCCATCTTCACAGTCAGCGGACGGTCAAAATGTACCCAGCGCAGGAACTTCGTTTCCTCCACAGCCGGCATGGAGTTCAGCAGTTCCTGATTGTAGATACCTTCATTCATATAGGCATTAATGGTGAAATACCCCACTCCAAATGAAGTCAGATTCTGGAAGAAGTGAGTTCCCTGACTGGGATCTACCCGATAATTGGTCAGTCCGGCTTCCACAATGACACGGGCCGCTGAGATATGCGGCCATTTGACCGGTACCCCCAGCCACGTATCGCTGCTGCCCCACCGGCCGGGTCCTACCAGCACATAATGCTTCCCTTCATCCAGGAAACGGCGGTTCAGCTTCTCTATATCATAAGCAATCAACTGGTTATTGGAAGCCGAATAGCCTTCCGTCTTCACGTAGATCACATCGCTGATATCTTCCATAATACCATGTCCCAGGGCATTTTCACTCTTCAGCAGCAACTGGTCATCAGGTATCTGGGTAAGATCTTCATCAAGTCCGGCCTTCACATCGACCATCGGACGAATCTGAAGCAGATAGAAGACACCGCTCTTGGTACGCGCATCGAAGTTAACAGCAAACTCAATCTCTACAGGACGCCTCATTTCTGCCTGTCCGTATTGCTGGGCAAGCTGAAGAATGTGTGCCAGAGGAAAGACATCATGCTGAAGGATATTGGCAAAAGTAATCAGCTTACGGCCACCCGGATAGATTCCGTCACGGATCACCATATCATACGGATCGTAGGTGGAAGCAATATAATCGAGGGCACCGTCATTTTCGGCATCCTTTACGGTAAGCTTCAGGAGATTAAATCCGTCATCAAGCGAGAAGTTATGTCCGTTGTTCTTCAAGTCAAGCGCATAGAAACGGGTCTGCGTTTCGCGCAGGGCTATTTCCATTTCACTGGTCTGAAGCACCTTGTCCGGATGATACGGACAGACACGCAAAGTCAGTCCGCCGTCAACGATATACTTGCCGAGTCCCAGTGCCAGACTGACGGTACCTTCTTCAGCCGTTTCGTCATTGATCGGATAATAGTTGATGGAACGGGCCACTCCTGATATGGCCGGATAATAACGGTCGCCATACTGGGTTCCGACTACCTCCTGCAAAATAACGGCCATCTTTTCCTGGTCGATGACGTTACTGGTGGCCTGCATGTAAGCCTTGCTGTCACGATAATAAACCGAAGCATACACACCTTTTATCGCATCACTCAGCATACGGAGCATTTCATATTTGTCTTCCAGATAAGGAATCATATAGGTGGAATAGATACCGGCAAACGGCTGGTAATGCGAATCCTCAAGAAGACTGGACGAACGGATGGCTATCGGAGCTTTCACTACATCGAAGAAAGCAAAGAAGTCTTCCACCAGACGGTCGGGAAGTTTTGCTTTCAGAAAGGCTCTCAGAATGGTATCATCATCGGCATCGCTCAAAGCCAGCTGATAAAGAAGATTCGTATCCATGAACTCATCAAAGATATCGGTACACAGCACCACGGTCTTGGGAATAACTACTGAAGCATTCTCAAACTCCGAAAATTCAGGATGACGCTTCACCATGTTGTCGATGAAAGCCAGACCACGTCCCTTTCCTCCCAGCGATCCGTCACCAATGCGTGCAAAGTGAGAATAGCGGTCGAAACGGTCACGCTGGAACACAGCCACCACTCCCTGGTTTTTCATCTTGCGGTATTTCACGATAGCTTCGAAAATAATCTTCCGGTGAGCGTCGATATCCTGCAGACCTTCCCAACGAATCTGCTTCAGGAATTCGGCCACAGGGAAAATAGCCCGGGAATAAAGCCAGCGGGATACATGGTTGCGTATAATATGGTATTGCAGGGACTCTGCCGGAACAGAGAATATAACGTTCTGCAATTCCTTCAGATTATGAACGCGGGCTACTTCCTCCATCGTACGCGGATTAATGAAAATAAAATCGCCGAAACCAAAATTCCGCGAAACAGCATCCCGCAAATCGATATTCATTTTCTTGGAATTCTTATCGATGAAAGAAGCTTCAAGCCGGGAAGCATAGGCACGGTTGCTCTCCTCTGCCGACTGAAGAATCAGCGGCATGTAAGGATCACTCTTGCGGATCTCTCCCAACAGTTTAATGCCGGCCAGCGGATCAACGGCCCCTTCACGGGGAAAACGGGCATCGGAAATAATTCCCAGAATATTATTCTTGAATCTTTCATAGAGGTCCATTGCTTCTTCATACGAACGGGCAAGTACAATCTTGGGACGGCCGCGCATTCGCAACGTCCGCTGATGTTCGTTCAGAGCTTCCGTGGCAAACTCCTGACTCTGGGTGAGGACAAACTTATAAAGATTCGGCAGGACAGAAGAATAGAAACGGATGGAATCTTCCACCAGCAGGATCATCTGAACGCCAACTTCATTGATATCATGCTCCAGATTCATCTTATCCTCGATCAGCTTGATGATGGACAAGAGCAGATCCGTATTTCCCAGCCAGCAAAATACATATTCAAATATACTCAGATCCTCATGTTCCATACGCGCCCGGATGCCGTGGGAAAAAGGAGTCAGAACGACCAGCGGAATATGCGGATATTTCTCCTTGATCTGACGTCCGATATCAAACGTATCGCTGTTGTCGGATCCGGGCATACAGATTACCAGATCAAACATTGTATTTCCCAGTTGTCTCCAGGTATCTTCTTCCGTAGAAACCTGCGTGAAACGCGGCGGATAACGCAGGCTGAGGTTCATATATTCAATAAAGATCTTTTCGTCTATCCGACCGTCATCCTCCAGCATAAATGCATCGTACGGATTGGCAACCAACAAGACATTAAAGATACGTTTCGTCATCAGATTGGCGAATTGGGTATCTTTGAAGCGGTTCAATTTTAATTTTGTGAGCATATAGCAGGATTTAAGCTTATTCTATGCAAAGAACGGAAATTCCCGTGAGTTTTGCAATACCGAAATGAGAGACTATACATTTTATCATTATTTAGCACAAAAACCGGCCGAAACATTTTGTCATGCAACGAAAAAGCATAACTTTGCAGATACAAAAGATTTCATTTTGTTAAACCTTATAACATTACGACGTATGAACATCAGTCAAATCATGGCTTCCCTGGAAGCCAAACATCCAGGTGAATCGGAATATTTGCAAGCCGTAAAGGAAGTTCTGCTCTCCATCGAGCCTGTTTACAACCAGCATCCGGAATTCGAAAAGGCAAAAATCATTGAACGCTTGGTAGAACCGGACCGTATCTTTACATTCCGTGTGACATGGGTAGACGACAAAGGTGAAGTACAAACAAATCTAGGTTATCGCGTACAATTCAACAACGCCATAGGCCCTTATAAAGGAGGTATCCGTTTCCACGCTTCCGTCAATCTTTCTATCCTGAAATTCCTCGGATTTGAACAGACTTTCAAGAATGCACTGACCACTCTGCCGATGGGCGGCGGAAAAGGCGGTTCAGACTTCTCTCCACGTGGAAAGAGCAATGCGGAAATCATGCGTTTCTGCCAGGCATTCATGCTGGAACTTTGGCGTCATGTAGGTCCTGATATGGATGTTCCTGCCGGTGACATCGGCGTTGGAGGCCGTGAAGTTGGTTATATGTTCGGAATGTATAAGAAGCTGACCCGCGAATTCACCGGAACCTTCACAGGCAAGGGACTGGAATTCGGAGGCTCTCTGATCCGCCCGGAAGCTACGGGATTCGGAGGACTCTATTTCGTGAAACATATGCTTGACGAAAAGGGTATTGACATCAAAGGCAAGACGGTAGCAATCTCCGGTTTCGGTAACGTAGCATGGGGAGCTGCAACGAAAGCAACCCAGTTGGGCGCCAAAGTGGTTACTATTTCAGGACCTGACGGATACATTTATGATCCGGATGGTATCAGCGGTGAAAAGATTGACTATATGCTGGAACTGCGTGCTTCGGGCAACGATATCGTAGCTCCGTATGCAGAAAAGTTCCCGGGTGCTACTTTTGTTGCCGGAAAACGTCCTTGGGAAGTTAAAGTAGATATCGCTCTTCCGTGTGCAACTCAAAATGAATTGAACGGAGAAGACGCTGCTCAGCTGATCCAGAACAAAGTATTGTGCGTAGGCGAAATTTCCAACATGGGATGTACGCCGGAAGCTATCGACGCATTCATCGAACACAAGATGATGTATGCACCGGGCAAGGCAGTCAATGCAGGTGGTGTAGCAACCTCCGGACTGGAAATGAGCCAGAACGCCATGCATCTGAGCTGGACGGCAGAAGAAGTTGATCAGAAGTTACATCAGATCATGCATAATATCCACGAGCAATGCGTTAAATACGGTACAGAGCCTGACGGCTACATCAACTATGTAAAAGGTGCAAATATCGCAGGCTTCATGAAAGTTGCTCATGCAATGATGGCTCAGGGTATTGTATAATCCTTTCTATTTAATATAGTTTAGAAGATTCTCGTTTAGTTGTATTTGTATTAATCATAAACGTTGCCTGGCTGTGAGAGCCCGGCAACGTTTTTTTTAGCCTGAAAGGTATCTTTGAATAAGGCTTTGCGTTTTTAAAAGAAAAACGCCTTATGACATGCCCTAAAAGTTACTTTCCCATAAAACCCTCCTGCCTTTTCTGCCTGTTTCTGCTTTCATTGGTTTTCGGATGCTCCAGTGATGAAAGTTTCACTCCGTCTCCATCCATTCTCATTTCGGGCAACCAATACTCCGCCTTTCTGGAATCACGAACCTCCGCCGCAACACTTCCTGCAGGCAGCAGGCTTTCCCTGTTCAGCACCGGAGGGATGGAAGCCGACAACGTTCTCATGACTTACAACGGTACATTCTGGGAGGGAGAGCTGCCCGACGTCTGGAATGAAAATGGAAATGCAGCCGAACTTACCGTTTATACACCTTATATCGACACGGATCCTCAACTTTTTTATGACGGAAAAGGACAGCTGCAAGATATCCTGTACGACCGGCAAAGTTGCCGGAAAGGTGACCGGATCAACCTGACGTTTAAACATCTTTTTGCCTGTATCACCTTTCATGTAGCAGCAGGAATCAACCAAACCCTGCAAAACATTACGTTCCGTCCCTCAGTTCTCATAACCGGTCTGAACCATCGGACGGGAGCATTGAGTATGGAAACAACAGAAAATCCGCAGTCGGTCACACTGGACAAAGCCGACGACGGAAACTATTCACTGATCATTCCTCCCTCAGAACATCTGAAAATAGACATCTGCATACAAACAACTGATGGAAAAAGCTATGAAACATTCATGCCCGAAAGCCATTTCTCCGCAGGTACGTCGTATTCCTGTCGCATTCTTTCGAATGCTGACACACAAGGGATTCATACGGCTGCAGATTTCATCGCCTTTACCCATCTCATCAACGGAGAAGCTTACGAAGGACGTAGTCTGGATGAATTCCGGACCGAAGAAAACGGAAGAAACATCTACAGGCTGTGTGCAGACATCGAATTTACTCCGGAAGAATGCAGTCAGCTGATGGAAATTGGAATCGCATATCGCAATACACAAAAACAATCATCATTTGAAGATATCTTTGACGGACAAGGATATTGCTTATCCAATCTGACTTTAACTACTCCGGAAGAGCGAAACCGGTTTGGAGTATTCGGAAGCATCGGAGAAAACGGTATCGTAAGAAACCTGCATATACAGAACTCCTCCATTCACATTTGCGAAAAAACAGGCATAGGCTTCATTGCAGGAGAAAACTGGGGAACAATCACTAATTGCAGCGTTAAAAATGTATCTATTACAGAAACAGCCAATGCAGAAGGAAAAGAAGTTGGAGGCATTACATCCAATAATTTAGGATATATCGCCAATTGTACCACAGAAAATTTTTACACAGAAGCCTCTGTGGCACACATTGGAGGACTTATTGGAGTAAACCAGGGATTTCTTCTCAACAGTTACAGTGCCAATTGTGATCTGGGAAGCAAAACGCAGGGCATGCTCTGTCACTCATGCAATTCAGGCAATATTTACAATTGTTACTGCATAGGTTTAAAAACCACATGCTATGCATTCTGCTATCAGACAATAAACAAATGTACCATCGAATATTGCTACTACCCCGAAGGCACAACAAGAATCGGGAAAAAGGGATCTGGCACTATTATGAACATAACGTATTATTTCACAGACCAGACATCCTATAAAATAACCAATCTTCTCAATAACTGGATCACCGGACAAGGAGCATCTCTCTTTCCAAATTTGGAATTCCAATCCTGGCAATCCAATGATTCTCCTCCTGCCATTCTGGTTCTATAAGCTGAATTTCCGGGACAAGCCGCCGACCATTGCCGTTCTTGTTGCCTGGAAACATACACAGATTACTGCCCCATCTCTCAAACCATCGAACGGATCAGGTCCGAACATGAGATAAAGTTTATCGAACATTCTTCAGCTTTTTATCGACTTCCATATGGAAGTCGATAAATTTCCTAATGAAAGTTGATTGATTGCCTGATGGAAATCAATCAACTTTCTCATGTCAGCCGATCAGAATATCCTTAGTTTTCAAGCGAAATATACGCAAAATTGCTTTGTACAATTGGGACAAAACAACACCGGTCCAAGGTATCCGGCAAGAAAACGACAGCCCGGCGGAGGGCCCGGTTCTGCTTCCAATTTTCACCGGCGGAAGTTTAGAACGTTTTTAATCTGAAGGTTTTATTCGTTTATTCAATGATTTATTGTATTTTTGCCAAAAATCATAGCATTCATACAATATGGACAAAAACAAAAAACTGATTATAGTTATTATCATTCTGGCGGTAATTGCTGGTGGAGTTTCGTTCTTTGCTGTACATGAAGCACAGAAAAATAAGGAAATGAGCGAGTTGTTTGCTGTAGAAAAAGAGGAAATGGAGAATGAATACAGCACCTTTGCCACCCAATATGACGAGCTGCAGATTCAGATCAACAATGACTCTTTGCGGGAAAAACTGGAAAGTGAAAAACTGAAGACCCAACGTCTGCTGGAAGAATTACGTCAGGTCAAGAGCAGCAATGCCGCTGAAATCATGCGTCTGAAAAAGGAATTGAAAACAGTACGTGCCGTATTGCGTACTTATGTCATACAGATCGACTCTCTGAACCGCTTGAATGCAGAACTGACCAAAGAAAATCAGGAAGTCAAGAATAAATATTCGGCAGCAACAGCACAGATCAGCACACTTTCAAAAGAAAAGAAAAGTCTGAACGAAAAAGTTTCGCTTGCAGCACAGCTGGATGCTACCAATATTATCGTCAATCCGATGAACAAACGGGGCAAAACTGCCAGAAAAGTGAAAGACGTCAAAAAAATCTCCATCCAGTTTACAATCGTAAAGAATATTACGGCTGAAACAGGAAACAAGACATTGTATATCCGGATCGCCAAACCGGACAATGATATTCTGACCAAGAGCGATGCCAATACTTTTGCTTATGAAGACAGAAACATCGGCTACTCCATCAAAAAATACATCGAATATACCGGAGAAGAACAAACCGTTACGGTATACTGGAATGTGGAAGAATTCCTTCCCTCTGGAAATTACAGAGTATACATCTTTGCCGACGGAAATATGATCGGTCAAGGTTCATTCAGCATGAAATAAGATTTCGCATGAAAAGAACTGCTTTTTACCGTCTGATCTATGGAACGGTTATCTCCCTGACATTAATGGCATGTGGAGAAGACCGCTCGGGAGAATATTATGCATTGATTGCCAGCAAAACATGGATTTATGAAACCATGCAGCAGAATTATCTCTTTTATGAAGACATTCCTGCTGAAGAGAGCCTCGACTTTTTCCAGACTCCGGAGAACTTCCTGAAAAATGCAGCCTCCAGCAGGGATCAGAAAAACGGTACGTTGTTTTCTCACATTGACTCGGTGAATGTCTCCCGCGCCTTAAGCAGCAGCCCTACATTCGGATATGAAGCAGCCCTGATACGGACAGGAAGCGGAGACTACGCCATACGGGTGCTTTACACCCAGCCGGGATCTCCTGCTGAAGAAGCCGGATTAAAACGAGGAGACTGGATCATTGCAGCCAACAACAAAAAGATAGGAAGCGGAGATTACAGCAAATATGTATCTGCACCGACTCAATCATATACCTTCACTTTAGGCAACTATAACGGAGAAGGATTCGACACACTGGGAGTTACTGAAATCCCGGCTCCCCGGTATATCGAAGAAACCAACCTGATGAAGACCAGCTTTATCACGGCCGGAAACCGGACTGCTGCCTATATTCTTTACAACAGTTTCGGCGCAGATGATACCGAAACATTGCAGAATATGTTCGTTGAGATAGCTGCCCGCCAGCCCAATGACATCATTCTTGATTTACGTTACAATCCGGGCGGATATGTCAGCACATCTCAATTGCTGAGTACCTTGCTTGCCCCCCAGAATGCCATGGGACAGACTTTTCTGAACATGACTTACAATGACAAAATTGCAAAAACGGAAAGTTATCTTTTCGAACCTTCGCTCATCCCCGGAGGAACACCTCTCGCCTACGAGAATCTATACATCATAACTTCAAACAATACGGCTTCGGCCTCTGAAATAGTCATAAACTGTCTGCGTCCTTACCTGAAAGAAAGACTTTTGCAGGTTGGTACAGCAACTTTCGGCAAGAATGTGGCACAAAGTCTATTTACCGATGAACAAAGTCCGCAACTGGAGCTGTGGCTGACAACTGCGTATCTCAGCAATGCCGAAGGATTCCAGGATTATTTTGACAACGGACTGCAGCCGGACTATGAACTCGCCGAGAACTATGCAGGAGAACTTGGAGAGCTGGGTACGGCAGAAGACATGTTGCTGGCACCTGTATTCACAAGAATGGCAACAGGAAGCTTCCCTGCCGGAGAAGATACAGCCACAGAGACAACACGTTCCAATCCGAATGTAGAGGTAACCCATTGTTCGATCAGTAAAAAGCCGAAACTGGCAAAGAATAATTTCCATTAAATTTTGGTTGCATTGACACTCTTTTCAACAAAATGCTTGGGAAGTTTGTTAGAATGTCATACATTTGCACTGTTGCATAAGCAACCAAAAGAACACAAAGACCCAATTGGCCATGAAACGAATCTTAAGCCTCATCGTTTTTACTGGCATAGCTATCGGAAGCTATGCACAGCAAGTATTGACTCTCGACAGCTGCAGAACGCTGGCCCTTGCCAACAACAAGGAATTACGCATCTCACAGGAAAAGATCAATGCAGCCCGCTATCAGAAGAAAGCGGCATTCACCAATTTTCTGCCCAAGATTGATGTCATGGGAGCGTATATGCGTACGCAGAAAGAAATCTCTCTGTTAAGTGACGAACAGAAACAGACAATCAGCAACATAGGAACAGCTACCGGAGCACAGCTGCAAGAGGCCTTGCAGCAACTGGGGGCTTCAAACCCGATGCTGGGATCTCTGCTCCAGCCTCTTGCCGGAATGATCCCCGGACTCAGCGCCGGACTTAATGGCATAGGACAAGGTATCGTGGATGCTTTTCGTACGGATACCCGAAACATGACATTAGGAACCGCTACACTGACGCAGCCGCTGTTCATGGGAGGAAAGATCATCGCTTACAACAAGATCACCAAATATGCAGAACAGCTGGCCCAATCACAACATGCCACAGGCATGCAGGATCTGATTCTAAACACAGATCAGGCTTATTGGCAGGTCATTTCTCTGGTCAATAAGAAAAAACTGGCTGAGAGTTACGTTGAACTGGTCCGCAAGCTGGATTCAGATGTAGAAAAGATGGTGGCAGAAGGAGTTGCAACCCAGGCGGACGGACTGAGCGTCAAAGTAAAAGTCAATGAAGCAGAAATGACTCTGACACAGGTGGAAAACGGCCTGAGTCTTTCCAAAATGGTGCTTTGCCAGTTATGCGGTCTGCCTTTAGACAGTGAAATAAGACTGGCAGATGAACAAATGGAGAACCTCAGCCTGCCCAACGTATATACGGAGAGCAATGTGAATACGGCCCTGGCCAACCGGGAAGAATTGCGCAGCCTGGAACTGGCTTCACAGATCTACCGGCAAAAGGTCAATGTAGTCAGAGCAGACTTTCTTCCGTCTGTTGCATTCACCGCCAATTATCTGGTCACCAATCCTTCATTAATAAACGGATTTGAAAACAAGTTCCGCGGAATGTGGGCTGCCGGAGTTGTTGTCAAGATTCCGGTTTTCCACTGGGGAGAAGGTATCTATAAGGTAAGAGCAGCCAAAGCCGAAGCCAACATTGCCCGCTATCAGCTGGAAGACGTCAGAGAGAAAGTCGAGCTTCAGGTTACTCAAAGTTCATACAAAGTAAACGAAGCGTCCAAGCGTCTGATAATGGCCGAGAAAAACATGGATAAAGCCAATGAGAACCTGCGTTACGCCAATCTCGGCTTCAAGGAAGGAGTAATTTCCACCAGTAACGTACTGGAAGCACAAACAGCTTGGCTGTCAGCTCAATCAGGAAAGATTGATGCTCAGATCGATTTAAAAATGAGTGAAGTATATTTAAACAAATCAATGGGAACTTTAAAATAACAAACAGATATGGCTGAAAAAACTCAACGCAACAATGTTTTGCTGGCTTTCATTACTTTAGTGGCCGTAGTTGCCGTAGTCAGCGCAATAGGCTTCTTTACTTTAGGAACTGAACCGGAAGTCATCCAGGGCCAGGCAGAAGCGACTGAATACCGGGTATCCAGTAAAGTACCGGGCCGGATCTTAAAATATTTCGTATCGGAAGGCGACCAGGTGAAAGCCGGTGACACGCTGGCTATTCTGGAAGCTCCGGACGTCATGGCTAAACTTTCGCAGGCACAGGCTGCGGAACAGGCAGCGCAGGCACTTAACGAAAAAGCAATCAGAGGCACACGTGCCGAACAGTTGCAGGCTGCCTTTGAAATGTGGCAAAAGGCCAAAGCTGGTCTGGAGATTGCTGAAAAATCCTACAACCGCGTCAACCGTCTGTTTGAACAGGGAGTCATGACTGCCCAGAAACGCGATGAAGCCAAGGCACAATATGATGCCATGGCGGCAACCGAACGTGCAGCTCATGCTCAATACACAATGGCCAAGAATGGAGCACAACGGGAAGATAAAGCCATGGCGGCAGCACAGGTGGAACGCGCCAAAGGAGCCGTTGCCGAAGTGGCTTCCTATATTGCCGAAACCTATCTGCTGGCTTCTGCTGATGGAGAAGTAACCGAAGTGTTTCCCAAAGAAGGAGAACTGGTGGGAACCGGAGCTCCGATTATGAATATAGCCCGCCTGAACGAAATGTGGGTTACATTTAATGTCCGTGAAGATTTCCTGAAGCAATTCTCCGTCGGAGGTGAAATCAAGGCTTATATCCCTGCCCTGGAAAAAGAAGCAACCTTTAAGGTTACTTATATGAAAGATCTGGGAACTTATGCTGCCTGGAAGGCAACCAAGACAACCGGACAGTATGATCTGAAAACATTCGAAGTGAAAGCCAAGCCCGTACAAGCTGTTGAAAACCTGAGACCTGGTATGTCAGCAATCTGCACGATCAATAAATAAACAGGAAATTATGTGTCTGCTCAATATTGCCAAACGAGAAGTTCTGCGCATCGCCGTCCGGCCGCTGTATCTGTTTTGCATGATTATTGCGCCGGTATTCTGTTATCTGTTCTTCACCACCCTGATGGCGAACGGACTGCCGACAGACCTGCCTGCCGGTGTTGTGGATCTGGACAATACTTCTACCACGCGAAATATTATCCGGAATCTGGATGCCTTTCAGCAGACACATATCGTAGCACACTATCCCAGTGTCATGGAAGCCCGAAAAGCTATCCAGCGGGGTGAAATTTATTCTTTTTATTATATTCCCGAAGGAACTACAGAAGCAACACTGGCCAGCCGGCAGCCTAAAGTTTCCTTTTATGTCAATTATTCCTATCTGATTGCCGGCTCGTTGCTTTACAAGGATCAGCGGACCATTTCCGAACTGGCAGCCGGAGCTATCGGACGGGCAACCTTGTATGCAAAGGGAGCCACGGAAGACCAGGCCATGGCCTTTCTGCAACCGATTGTCATAGATACTCACGCGCTGAATAATCCATGGCTTAACTATTCGGTTTATCTCTGCAACACGCTGTTTCCGGGTATTTTAATGTTACTTATATTCCTGACCACCATTTATACCCTGGGAGAAGAAGTGAAAAACGGAACAGGCAGAGAACTGATGCGTTTAGCTGATAATTCAATCACCAAAGTACTGATCGGAAAGCTGCTCCCACATACCCTTGTTTTCTTTGTCATTGCAGTATTCTATAATGTATATCTATATGGATATTTACATTATCCCTGCCACAGCGGAATTTTTCCGATGTTATTGGCCGGACTTTTACTGGTACTCTCCTCACAGGCCTTCGGTGTATTCCTTTTCGGCCTGTTCGGATCTTTCCGTCTGGCCTTGAGTGCCGCCTCTTTATGGGGAGTCATTTCGTTCTCCATTTCCGGATTTACATTTCCGGTTATGGCCATGCATCCGACCCTGCAGGCATTGTGTGTCCTGTTTCCTCTGCGGCATTATTACCTGCTTTATGTCAATTTTGCTTTGAACGGCTATCCGCTGATCTACGCATGGCAGGCAGTAGCAGCCTTACTTGTATTCCTGCTTCTTCCTTTCCTGGTATTAAAGAAACTGCGGACTATTCTGCTGCAATATGTTTATGTCCCCTAATAACACGATAACCTCATGAAAGAACGTTCATTCTCAGATATTATCCGAAACGGCCTGGCTGGATTATTCCACATCTTTGCCAAAGAACTGAAAGCCACGGTACGCGATGAAGGAGTACTCATCTTTTTCCTGCTGGTACCCCTAGCCTATCCGCTGGTGTATGCTTTCATTTATACCAACGAAGTGGTACGTGAAGTTCCTGCTGCAGTTGTGGATGACAACAACTCTACACTCAGCCGGAAATATTTACGGTTAATGGATGCAAGTGCCGATGTGCAGATCCAGTCTTATTGCGCAGACATGGAAGAAGCTAAAAGTCTGATGAAAGAAAAAAAGGTATATGGTGTTATCCATATTCCAGAGAGTTTCAGCCGGGACATTTCACAAGGTCGTCAGACTCAGGTCAATATTTATTGTGATATGAGTGGTATGCTTTATTACAAGGCCATTCTGCTATCAGCGACCAATGCCTCTTTAACAGTCAATGAACAAATAAAAATCCAACGGATGGGAAATACAACCCAGCGGCAGGATGAGGTCAGCACAGCTCCCATTGAATATGAAGATATCTCTCTATTCAATCCACAAGACGGGTTTGCCAGCTTTCTGATTCCGGCCGTACTGATGCTGATTCTGCAACAGACTTTGCTGCTGGGAATCGGTATGTCTGCCGGAACGGCCCGGGAAACCAACCGCTTCAAAGATCTGGTACCGATCGGACGCCATTATGAAGGAACATTGCGTATTGTATTTGGCAAGTCTATGGCCTATTTACTGATATACATTGCGATCTCAGCATATGTTTTATGTGCTGTGCCGCAAATGTTCAGTCTGGTACAAATTGCCCAGCCTTCGACTTTGATGGCTTTCATCTTCCCTTATCTGCTGGCCTGCATTTTCTTTGCCATGACCTGCTCGATTTTCATCCATCACCGGGAAGCCTGTATGCTGGTTTATGTTTTCACGTCTATCCCGTTGCTGTTTATTTCGGGTATTTCCTGGCCGGGAGCAGCAGTTCCTTCATTCTGGAAAGTATTTTCCTGGCTGTTTCCCTCAACCTTCGGAATCAATGGATTCGTACAAATCAACAATATGGGAGCGACCTTGCAGGAAGTCTTGCCGGAGTATCGGGCCTTATGGATACAAGCCGGAGTTTATTTTCTGACAACCTGTCTGGTTTACCGCCGTCAAGTCATGCTCAGCCGCCGGCATGCCTTGGAACGTCTCCAGAAGTTAAGAAGCGGAAACTTCAGCCGTCGTTTCATCTTGCCTGTAATGATCAGCATGATCTGTATCAGTATTCAGGCTGCTGTTCCGGGTCCTGTCCAGAACGGCAAGACCGATTATCGCATTACGGTCAAAAAGTCAAACGGTGATCCACAGCTCGGAGTCTTTTTGAGAATCATGGGACGCACTCAGGAATATACTGGAAATGCTCAGGGAATCATTTCTTTTCAGGAAGAAAGCAGCAACAATATCTTCCGTACGGCAAATCTTTTTTTCACCGATGATAAAAAGACTCCGGTACTGAGCTTCCGGCTGAACGAAGCAGCTCAAGATACCATTATCTATCTGGATAGTCCGGAAGACCGCAGACTGTTCAAACAAAGCGGACAACTGTATCCGATTGAAGGATATGTACTGGACAACCAGGGAAACCCCATTACAGGTGCGGTAGTCAGCATTCAGGGTACTGGAAGAAAAGCCCTGACCGATGAAATCGGACTGTTCCGTCTTGATGCGGATTTCAGTCATCCCATAACGATACGTGCTGACGGTATGGAGAACCAGTCTCTTTCTATACAGCCTTTCTTACAGAATACTTCCGAACCTTATCCGATTCGTCTGCAACCTAAAGGTTCAAACCGCATCTACACAAGCGTAGAAGAAATGCCGGAATATCCCGGAGGCATGAAAGCTTTTCAGGAATATCTGGACCGGAAAATAACCTATCCGGAAGCTCTCAAGAAAAACAAGACGGAAGGTATTGTCATCATTCAGTTTGTCGTGGAAAAAGACGGAAGTATCTCAACTCCTCACGTAGTCCGTCCGCTGGAAGCAACACTGGATACCCTGGCGCTGAAAGCAATTCAGGAAATGCCCCGGTGGACTGCCGGCAAAGATCATGGTACAACGGTTAGATGCCGCTATTCTCTGCCTGTATCGTTTAAGGTTCCGGAAGAGAAAGTTGTTGCAACTCCGTCTTCACAGCGTAAACGGCCGGACACGGCTGACAAACCTCAACCGGTACACCCCGTGTTCAAATTAGGATGGTTAAAGCCTCAGCCCCTGTTTATTCCTCCCCGGCCTGCCGTTATCCCGGAAAAGCTCCCTTTGAAATAAGGCAACAACATGTAATTTACCCGCATTTAAAGACATAACATGTCGTTGCTCTCATTTTATTGTCGTATCTTTGTCCGAGTATAACTGATAAAACCAAACAAAACCATGAAACGATTTTTCACCTTGCTGTTGTTGGCCATCTTTGTCACAGGCATACAGGCACAACAAAAAGTAACATTGCGGGACATCGCTCAGGGAACTTACCGGGCACAGGGTATCAGCGGACTGAAACCCATGCTGGACGGCGAGCATTACACCCAGATCAGCAGCGATCACAAACGAATTGTCAAATACTCGTTCAAGACCGGAGAAGAAGTCGGAACCCTTTTCGATGTGACTACGGCACGCGACTGCGACCTGAAGTCCTTCGATGATTATATTCTTTCTCCCGACGAAAAACTGATTCTGATCCAGACAGAAACCAAACCTATTTACCGCCATTCCTTCACTGCGGTATATTATATCTACAATGTCAAGAACAACAAGATGGAACCGCTGTCCAACAATGGTCCTCAGCAAGTTCCTCTTTTCTCTCCGGACGGTAACCAGATTGCCTTTGTACGCAACAACAACATCTATCTGGTGAAACTGCTTTTCGGCAACAGTGAATCACAAGTCACTAAAGACGGAGAATACAATCATGTACTGAATGGTATTCCAGACTGGGTGTACGAAGAAGAGTTCAGCTTCAACCGAGCTTTCGACTTTAGCGCAGACAGCAAAATGATTGCTTACGTACGCTTTGATGAAAGTGCCGTTCCTATGTTCTCTTTCCCCTGGTATAAGGGACTCGCACCGGAAAAGACTTCTTATGCCACTTATCCGGGAGCATACGAATACAAATATCCGAAAGCCGGCGAAGTAAACTCTAAAGTCAGCGTACATACTTATGATATCAAGAGTCACGTTACCCGCAAAATGGATTTGCAGATAGACAGCGACGGCTATATTCCCCGCATCAAGTTTACATCTGATCCGGAAAAACTGGCAATCATGACTTTGAACCGCCATCAGAACCGTCTGGATCTGTACATGGCCAACCCACGCAGCGGCCTTTGCAAGGTAGCGATCCGTGATGAAGCAGAGCAGTATATCAAAGAAAGTGCTTATTCAAACATTAAATTCTATCCGGAACACATCGTTATGATGAGCGAGAAAGACGGATACAACCATCTTTATCTGTACACCATTGCCGGAAATCTTGTAAAACAGATCACAAAAGGACAATTTGAGGTTACCTCTTTCCTGGGATGGGATCAGAAAGCCAATGTCTTTTATTATGCCAGCAACGAAGGAAGCCCGCTCCGTACCGCAATCTATAAAATAGACGGCAAAGGCAAAAAGACTAAATTGTCTACCCGTACCGGAAGCAACAGTGCAATCTTCAGCACGAACCAGAAGTATTACATCAATACGTTCTCCAATATCAGCACACCGACACTGATTACCTTAAATGACAATCGGGGTAAAGAACTGACAACTTTGCTGGATAACAGCAAACTGAAAGCACAGACAGCCCAGCTGAATATGCCGCAGAAGGAATTCTTTACCTTCCGTACAAGCAGTGGCGTGGAATTGAACGGATGGATGATGAAACCTGCCAACTTTAACGCCAACAAGAAATATCCGGTCATCCTGCATCAATACAGCGGACCGGGGTCTCAGCAGGTTATTGACCGCTGGGGAATCGGAAGCTTCGGCGACGGAGGCTTGTTTGAAGCTTATATGTGCGATAAAGGATACATCATGGTTTGTGTAGACGGCCGTGGAACCGGAGGAAGAGGAGCTGCTTTCGAAAAATGTACTTACCTGCAACTGGGTGTCAAAGAAGCCGAAGATCAGGTGGAAACTGCACGCTATCTGGGTACACTGCCCTACATTGACGGTAAACGAATCGGAATCTGGGGATGGAGCTTCGGAGGATATAATACACTTATGTCAATGAGTGACGGAAGCGGCGCCTTCAAGGCCGGAGTAGCTATCGCAGCACCCAGCGACTGGCGCTTCTACGATACAGTATATACAGAACGTTTCATGCGCACTCCGAAAGAAAATGCTGAAGGTTACGACGCCGGATCTGCCATCAAACGTGCTCCGCAACTGAAAGGAAGCCTGTTGCTGATCCATGGCACAGCCGATGACAATGTACATTATCAGAACTGTGCTGAATACAGTGAGGCGCTGGTACAGGCAGGTATCCAGTTTGACATGCAGGTGTACACGAACCGTAATCATGGTATCTTCGGCGGAAAAACCCGAGAACACCTGATGAACCGGGTAGCCAACTTCTTCATCCAGAATCTTTAAACCTCTTTATTCTGAAAGGCATGGAACACGTTAAGAAACCGGAATGGCTGAAGATCAGCATTGGTACCAACGAACGGTATACGGAAACCAAGAAAGTTGTAGACACCCATAAACTGCATACAATCTGCAGCAGCGGACGTTGCCCGAATCTTGGAGAATGCTGGGGAAAAGGAACCGCCACATTTATGATTGGTGGAGAAATCTGCACCCGGTCCTGCAAGTTCTGTAACACCCGGACTGGAAAACCTCTGCCACTGGATCCGCAGGAACCAGAAAGAGTGGCTGATTCCATCCGGCTTATGAAACTGAATCATGCCGTAGTTACTTCCGTAGACCGGGATGACCTGGAAGATCTGGGTGCTTCCCATTGGGCACGTACTATTGCCGCCATCAAACAAACCAATCCGGACACAACACTGGAAGCACTGATCCCCGACTTTCAGGGAAGAGCGGAACTGATCAGACTGGTTACAGATGCCCGGCCGAATATTCTTTCGCACAACATGGAAACTGTGCGAAGAATCAGCCCGCTGGTACGAAGTGCAGCCCGTTATGATACAAGCCTGGAAGTAATCCGACAGATTGCCGAAAGTGGCATCACTGCCAAATCAGGAATTATGGTCGGACTTGGAGAAACGGTTGAGGAAGTAGAAGAAACCATGGATGATCTGCTGGCAAACGGTTGCAAGATCCTGACTATCGGCCAATATCTGCAACCCAGCCGGAACCATTATCCGGTGGCGAAATATGTCACTCCGGAACAGTTCCAGGCCTATAAAGAAACAGGACTCTCTAAAGGATTTGAAGTTGTGGAAAGCGGTCCTCTGGTCCGTTCTTCCTATCATGCAGAGAAACATTTCCTGAAGATCAACAAATAGTGTCTGCAAAATCGGACACTTCTGACAACAGATTCGGATAATCCGGAGAAGCAGTCTTCCAACTGCAAAATTTCCAGATTATCCGAATTGTTTTTATCACTTTTCATAAACAAACAAGCTTTTCCTGTTGTTACATTCATAAAAGGAAAAACGAATGGAATTTTTATTGAAGCATAAAGACAAAATCGTATCTTTTGGCCTGTTGCCAACCATCATAACGCTGATCGGTCTGCATTTTTTCCCTACAACAGAAATGCTGGGAGTCGGACTGGTTATCAGTATTACAGCTCTTCTATACGATATTTTTCACCTGAAAGGATTGAATTTCTTTTTGCTTCAAGGAACCATCGGTATCGGCTTATGCTTCTTCTTAAGAGTATTTTATGGCTATCAGTATGTTCCTCTGAATGGAATAACCCCTGCATTGGAATTCATGCTACTGATCTTTGCCTTCATTCACGTCATTGCCCCCGATATTTATTTTTTCTTGCTCAAGAAACTACGGCTGACTTCCCGGTTCTCTTACATACTGGAAGCCAGAATCATATTCGCGCTGTCTGCCATCCATCTGATTATTCTGCAAATCATGATCTCCCGTCATGCACCGCTCAGCGAAAACTGGAGATTCTTTATGGGAAATGTAATTCCTGTATCTATTTATATTCTCTGTCTGATTGCAAATATTACCGGTATCCGGATGGCTGCCAAATACGATATACTGAAAATTGTCATTCGCATCGCACCTTTATGCCGTAACAAACTGCTTTTGGTACGCCGTGAAGACAATAAATGGGACCTGCCAGTGATCCGTACTTACAACGGAGCTTTAAGAAAGGCTGATTCGTTTGCAGAACAATTAGTGGAAGACTTTCTGCATTACAAAAAAAGAATCCCCCTGATGATGGTCCAGTCGTACACGGCACCTCATCCCAATCCCGACTGTTTTCCATTAAAGACACAGCTGTATATCCTGCCGGTAGAAAATATTTCCGACGTCACGGTTCCCGGAGGAGAATATGTTCCGATTAATAAAATAATGGAAGAAAGTTTTCCCAAGGCAGAACGCCTCTATAAAGAACTGCTTCAGATCTGGATGGTCAGCGACGTCTGGAAAGAAATGGGCACTCCACCGGTGATAAAGAAAAAACTACGCTGATCCGATTCCGGTAAACCATTTTTTCTGCATTACCGGAATCCAGACTTCTGCTCTCCCTTATTTGTATAACAAAAAGATACAAGGAATCTTGCTCAGATCAGGCAAAGCTGTACCCTTCCATTCCTTGACCGTACGCGTCTTGATATACTCTCCCTCACAAGTTATATTGGCTGCGATACACAATTTGGTCTGTGGTCGGCAAGCCTTCAGAATATCATCCAGCATCTTATGATTCCGGTAAGGAGTTTCAATGAAAAGCTGCGTCTGATGTTCCGAATAAATCCGCCCTTCAAGTTCTTTCAGCCGCTTGGAACGTTCATTCGGTTCAATTGGCAGATAACCGTGAAAAGCAAAACTCTGTCCGTTGAATCCCGAAGCCATTACGGAAAGAATGATGGAAGAAGGCCCTACCAGCGGAACAACCTTCAGATTCCTGCGCTGGGCAATAGCCACAACATCTGCTCCCGGGTCAGCTACGGCCGGACAACCAGCCTCTGAAATCACGCCCATGGAATGACCTTCCGCCAAAGGATTCAGATATCCCGAAATATCTTCCGGTGAAGTATGCTTGTTCAGCGGATAAAAAGAAAGAGTATCAATGTCAATTTCCCGATCTACCTTTTTCAGAAAACGACGTGCCGAACGGACATCTTCCACAATAAAATGCTTGATTTCACGAATGATACCGGCATTATAAGCCGGCAAGACTTTGTCAATGGCCGTATCGCCCAGTGTCACGGGCAACAAATATAAGGCTGTTTCCATAAAGAATTCTTTAGACTATGTTTAATCAGGGATTAAAATCCATTTCCTGCAACAAGGTGTGGCAGTCTTTCCGCTGAAGCAACTGCTGCACAGTTACCTCCTTATGCTGCGACATATAAGCATCCACCAGCTGTACTCCCATCCATGTTCCCAGGAACGGAGGAACTTTCTTTCCGCCAAAAATCACACTCGGATCAGGATGTGTATAAGCACGGATCAGCATGGGATCAGTAGAAGACAAGTGATTCCGTTCCTTCATCCATTCCCAGATACTGGAAATATTCTTCTGACACCATTCCGTTTCTTTTGCCGTATAGTTCAGCAACTTTCCGCTTTCCGTATCATAATTCAGAATCTTATCCATCACCCAGGCCACTTTGCCATGGTAAATCATGATATCAAACAATGTGCGATTACCTTCTTCCCAGGGAAAGGGATATTGGCTGTAAAGATAGGACATCAGACAATCGGGCACTATACAATCAGGATTCATCGCCCGAAGCTGATAATTGTAATAATAGCGTTTGTAAAGGGGATAATCCGCTCCCATATACTTGTCGATGCTGAAGCCCAGCAGACTGTCGCCTACCACCACCGACTGATTTAAAGCCGAAACTTGCGAATATACCTGAGGAATCACGAGATCAGGCAGTTCTTTCTTCAACTTCCGAAAGCCTTCGGTCAGTCCTTTCTCGATATCCTTCATATCCTTGAACTTCACAAGTGTGGCATCTTCCATGATCCGTTGCAGGATGGAATCAGAATAATATGCACACAACCGCTCGTTGATATCCGTATCTTTTGCTCTTCCGATGTCAAGCACTCTTTCAATCAGCAGCTTGGTGGCCTGCGGACATTCGGTACTCATTTTCTGCAAGGCCGAGAAACTGTTCAAGGCAAAAGCTTCATACTGCAGGCGGTCGTAACGGATCACCTTGATATCCACATCAGACAAAGCATCGTCTTTCTGCCCGCCGGAATGGCAGGCAGAAAGTGTCAGAATGCTTATCAATATGAATATCCATCTACGCATGAATACGCTGATTATCCGTAGATGATGTTACCGTTTTCGTCTTTGTATTCATCCAGTCCCTTTTCATAAGTTGCCATGGCACGCAAGCTCATACCAACGCTGGAGAAACCTCCATCGTGGAACAGGTTCTGCATGGTCACCTTACGGGTCAGGTCAGAGAACATCACGATACAGTAGTCTGCACATTCGTCAGCAGAAGCATTACCCAGCGGAGACATACGGTTGGCAAAGTCAAACAGCTTGTCCATACCCTTCACTCCTGAACCGGCAGTGGTCATGGTCGGTGACTGAGAAATCGTATTGATACGAACATGATGTTCACGTCCGTAAATATATCCGAAGCTACGTGCAATAGATTCCAGCAAAGCCTTTGCATCAGCCATATCGTTATAACCATAGAATGTACGCTGTGCAGCAACATAGCTCAAAGCAACGATAGAACCGTATTCATTGATTGCATCCAGCTTCTTGGCTGACTGGATCATTTTATGGAATGAAACAGCAGAAATATCCAAAGTTTTGCTCAACATGTCATAATCCAGGTTGTCATAAGTACGTTTCTTACGAACGTTCGGAGACATACCGATTGAGTGCAGAACGAAGTCAATCTTTCCTCCCAGCACTTCCATTGAACGCTTAAATACATTTTCCAGATCTTCCACAGAAGTAGCATCAGCCGGAATCACTTCGCAGTTCAGCTTCTCTGCCAATGCAGAAACCTCACCCATACGTACTGCCACAGGGGTATTGGACAATGTAATCATGGCACCTTCTTCAACAGCTTTTTCTGCCACTTTCCAGGCAATTGACTGTTCGTTCAATGCACCAAAAACAATACCTCTTTTACCTTTTAGCAAATTATAACTCATACTTATTTTAATTATATATTCGCCACAAAGATACAAACAAATCCTTAAACACAGGCTTTTTCTTCCATGAAATATTTTGAACTCCATCAAAATGAGAGAGTAAAAAAGACTTCGGCGTTTACATGAAAACGTCGAAGTCTTTTCATGCAAACGCCGAATTCTTTTTTAAAAAGCCCGAGGCCTTTTTATCCCAGGAATGAGATCAGCACACCGGCAGCCACGGCTGATCCGATGACACCCGAAATGTTGCTTGCCATACAATACTGGAGCACATGGTTCTTCGGGTCGTATTTCAAGGCAATCTCATTAGCCACACGGCTGGCCATCGGCACAGCGCTCAAGCCTGTTGCACCGATCAGCGGATTGATCTTCTTCTTTGTAAAGAGATTGAATATCTTGACAAACAGGATACCGCCGGAAATAGACAGTGCAAATGCCAGGAAACCGCCGATCACGATACCGATGGTTGTCCAGTTCAGAAAAGCATCAGTCGTCATGGTTGCACCGACAGAGATGCCCAGGAAGATCGTTGCTGCATTCATAATGCTGTTGGAAGCCGCATCAAACAGGCGGGAAGTATTGGATCCGATTTCTTTCACCAGATTACCGAACATCAGCATACCGATCAAAGGCACGGCGCTCGGTACGAACAGAGCAACAATGGTAGTCACGACAATCGGGAACAGAATCTTCAGCACCCGCAGATTCTTGATCTCAGTTGTTGAAGGATATTTCTTTTCCTGCTCCTTCATATTGATGGAAAGTTCCTTCTTGGTACACCAGAGACGGACAACCAGCGGAATGATAACCGGCACCAGAGCCATGTACGAATAAGCTGCAATGGCGATCGGGCCCAGCAGATGAGGAGCCAGCTTGATGGTAGTAAAGATCGCAGTCGGGCCGTCGGCACCACCGATAATACCCAGTGAAGCTGCTTCCTTGGGAGTGAATCCCATCAGAATGGCCACGAGCAATACGGCGAAAATACCCAGCTGGGCTGCCGCACCGAAAATAGAAAGGCGGAGATTGCGGAGCATCGGACCGAAATCTGTCAGTGCACCGACTCCCATAAAGATAATAGGCGGAAGGAATCCCGTCTTGATCAGCATGTAATAAATGAAGTTCATCAGTCCCAGTTCGTGGGCAATTTCATGCAACGGCATTTCCCAGATGTTCTTCATCACACCGTTAACCATCACCATGCCGTTCTCGTCAGCCTGTATCACGCCCATGTCACCGCCGGGGAAGTTGGCCAGCAACACGCCGAAAGCAATCGGTACAAGCAACAGAGGCTCGTATTGCTTCTTGATTCCCAGATACAGCAAAATAAACGCAATGGCATACATGATGAGGAACCGCGGATCGGCAACAATGTTGCTGAACGCAGTCATATCATATAATCTTGCAAATATATCTTCCATTATAATATTTTCATTAAAACGTCATCTTCTGATACGGCATCGCCGGAATTCACACAAATGGCGGTCACTGTTCCGCTAAACTCAGCCCGAACGGCATTGTAGGTCTTCATGGCTTCCACATAGCAGAGCACATCGCCCTGGTTGACTTTGTCGCCGACCTTCAGCGGAGTTTCCTGAGCTCCCTTGGTCAGGAAGAACTTGCCTTCCAGCGGAGAAAGCACTTCTTTTCCTTCGCCCAAAGCCATCGGCGCAGCCGACTGGGCCGGAGCTGCTCCCTGAGCTGTTGCCAGAGTAGCCGGATTGACATCGCCGAATGCAACCGTCACGCGGTATGCCTGACCGTTCACGTCAACCGTAAGCACCTTAGTCGTATCGTTAGCCATATGGACTTCTTCCTTGGCAGCACGGCGCTTCTGCACATCTTCCAGGAAGTCAGCCTTTGCCTTTCCACTCTTGTAAGCCTCATACTGTGCCGGATGCATGGCATATTCGAAGAGTTCTTCGTCGTCCTGTCCGGTTTCCCATTTCTTCTCCCACATCATCTGACGATACTTTTCCAACTGGTCAGGATAGTTGTCCTGAGGATTGCCGGTGAAGAACTTGCGGCCTTCGCGTTCTGCTTTTTCCACGATTTCCGGAGCCAGTTTGCCCGGCAGCTGACCGGCCTTGCCCAGAATCATATCCCAGATATCATCGGCAATCATTCCCCAGCGTTCCTTACCCTTTTCCATCTGGATGACATTCATCATGGCCAGGTTCTTCACATACTGGCTGAACGGAGTAACCAGACAGGGATAACCAACCCGCGGCCATACGTAAGCCACCTCATCGAACAGCTTGATCAGCAGTTCATCCTGTGTCATGAACGGCAGGTTACGTTTAGCCTTGTACTTATTGATAGATTCCAGATTCGTTTCCAGATCGGCCATCAGACTACCCATCATACCGCCCGGAAGTCCCGGTCCGATCAGCAGAGAGTTCATCAGACGGTTTTTCGGACTGATATACAATCCCAGGAAGTCGTCCATAAATTCCTGAATCATGGAGCGTACCTTCATGTAAGCCTGCATATTGATTTCAGGCACTTTGAAGCCTGCATCCTTCAGCATGGCCTGCACGCTGATTACGTCTGCATGTCCGGTTCCCCATGACAGCGGTTCCATACCTACATCCACGTAGTCGCAACCTGCCTTGCATACTTCCAGAATGGAAGCCATATTGAAACCGGGACCGGCGTGAGAGTGATACTGGATGACAATGTCTTTTTTCAGTTGTTTGATGCCAGCCACAATCTTGCCCAGGAACACCGGACGTCCGATTCCGGCCATATCCTTGATACAGATTTCATCACAGCCGGCTTCAATCAGCTGTTTGGCCATATTCAGATAATATTCAACAGTATGGATCGGTGAATAAGTGATGCAAAGACAACACTGGGAAATCATTCCGGCATCATGCGCATAACCGATAGAAGGAATAATGTTACGGACATCGTTCAGTCCGCAGAATGTACGGGTAATATCTGTACCCTGAGCTTTCTTGACTTTATAGAACAGTTTACGGACGTCGGCCGGAACCGGGCTCATACGCAGACCGTTCAGTGCACGGTCAAGCATGTGCGTCTGAATTCCTGCTTCGTGAAAAGGTTTGGTCCACTCACGCACCGCACGGTTCGGATTTTCCCCGAATAAAAGATTAACTTGTTCAAAACCACCCCCGTTTGTTTCTACACGGGCAAAACAGCCCATTTCAATAATGGCCGGAGCCACTTTTACCAGCTGGTCTACACGAGGAACATACTTTCCGGCACTCTGCCACATGTCACGAAAGACCAGGCTAAACTTTACTTCTTTTTCCATTGTAGTAAGTAATGTGTTTTTCTAATTTTCAGAATTGTTATAATTTCTCGATCTTGATAACCTGGCCCTTGCCTGCTGTAAGAATATTCACAGCCGACTTGATGGCATCCATTGCTCCGGCATCCGTAGAAGGACCGCTGGCAGCAGGTTTCTTTTTCACTTCTTCTTCAGGGGCAATCTTATTGACCACCTTAATCAGAAACTGACTCAACCAGATTACAATAAGGAGAATCACAAAGACAGTAGCCATACCGACCACCATCAGCATCAATCCTGTTCCAATGTTTTCCATGTTATTATATGCTATAATTCAGTTCAAAACTAAAAAATCGCCTAAAATTAAAGAATTCGAACTATATTTTGTTATAATTCGCGTTAAAAAAGAAATATTTCATCACAGAAAGAGTTCTGCCGGAACTTTCCGTTTCTTCTCTGCCACAGACGGGTCGGCCGGATAGCCCAGAGGAATCAAAGCTACAGGTTCAAGGTTTTCAGGCAACTGCATCACTTCCCGACAACGGGGAACATCAAAGTTACAAACCCAGCAGGTGCCGAGTCCCTGTTCTGCTGCTGCCAGGCAAAGATGTTCGACGGCTATGCCCAGATCGATGTCAGCATGATCTTTTCCATCCGATTTCCGGTGCCATGATTCCTCATGGTTAGCACAAGCCACAATGATACACGGAGCTGTCTGTATCCATTCGCGGGGATAGGCTGTTTTCAGAGCTGCCAGACGTTCCGGATCGGTAACAACGGCAAATCGCCAGGGTTGATAATTGACGGCAGAAGGAGCCATACGGACACATTCAAATATATAATCCAACTTTTCCGGTTCAACCAACCGGTCTGTGTAATTGCGTACGGAATAACGTGCGCGGGTTAATTCAAGGAAATTCATACGTAAAAGTTTTAGATTCGCTTGCAAAAGTAACAAAGTTTGTTATACCTTTGCGGTCACAAAAACAGAATTTTATGAAGAAGCTTGTGATATTCGATCTGGATGGTACGCTGCTGAATACCATCGCCGACCTGGCTGCCGCCACCAACCACGCCCTGCAACATTACGGCTATCCTACCCATGACACCGATGCTTACCGCTATTTCGTAGGCAACGGCATCAACAAACTGTTCGAACGCGCCCTGCCCGAAACAGAACGGACAGAAGCCAATGTCCTGAAGATCCGTTCGCAGTTTATACCTTATTATAATATACACAATGCAGACCTCAGCCGGCCTTATCCGGGAATTGAGCAGGTGTTGCACACCTTGCAGGCAAACCAGATTCTGATCGGAGTGGCTTCCAACAAATACCAGGCAGCTACCAGCAAATTGATTGCACAATATTTCCCGGACATCCAGTTCGTTGAAGTGCTGGGCCAGCGGGAAGGAGTTCCAGCCAAACCGGATCCGCAGGCCGTACTGGAAATTATGGAAAAAGCCGATGTGTCCCGGGAAGACGTAGCCTACATCGGTGATTCCTGCGTGGACATGGAAACCGGAAAGAATGCCGGAGTAACAACCATTGGAGCAAGCTGGGGATTCCGTCCGCGTACCGAACTGGAAGCATACACCCCCGACTTCATCGCCGACGAAGCCTGTGACATTCTCCGTTTTCTGGGAATATCTGAGGAATAAATGCATTGCAACAGGTTGAATTTAACAATTTATTACGCAGTATTTCATCCAAATTCCATTTACTAGACAAAGAATGAAGTTTAATGATAAATAACGTGACGTATGAAAACCTGTTCTAAACTAACTCAATGGATCGTCGGGCTAACCGCATGCTGCTGTGCTTTCGGCTTTCAGTCATGCAAAGAAGACAATTACTCGTATTATGTATTACCATATCCCAATGCACTGGTAACGGTCAAGCCTCAGCAAGACAATTCCTTCTACCTGCAACTGGATGACAGCACCACGTTGCTTCCTACCAATCTGGCCACTTCCCCATTCGGAGAAAAGGAAGTGCGGGCACTGGTCAACTATGTTGAGACCGACGAGGCACACGGCAATTACAGCAAGGCCGTACACATCAACTGGATAGACAGTATCCTGACCAAACCGATCGCTCCCCTGCTGGGTTCAGACAACGATGCCGTATATGGAACCGACCCGGTAGAAATAGTCAACGACTGGGTTACTTTGGCAGAAGACGGCTATTTAACCCTCCGTTTCCGCACTCTGAGAAGCGACATGGGAAAGGCACACTTTGTCAATCTGCTCCACGTTCCGGAAGCTGACAATCCGTATGTCGTAGAATTCCGTCATAACGCCTATGGCGATGTATACGGCAGAGAAGCAGATGCTTTGGTAGCCTTCAGCCTGGACCGCCTGCCGGACACCGAAGGAAAGACCGTGAAACTGACATTAAAATGGAACTCTTTCAGCGGGGAAAAATCAGCAGAATTTGATTATTGCACACGCAAGTCGGTATCGGCTTCTTCCAATTCTGCTGCAGCAGTAAGAAGCAGTATTCCCTTAAAATAAATTCAAGAGATTTTCCGGATTTGTCCGGGAAGTAAACTCCGTTGTTTCAACAAGGCTGTTTCCGCTCAGGTGGAAGCAGCCTTCTTCGCAAACAGGCAAGCACACCGCCCTCACAACTTCCGCAAAGGAATCCGGGAGTCTTTGGAGAGCGTTTTCACAATGTCCGTTCAACGGGCCGGAAACGACCGCACGATCCGGCTCAATCGACCGCTCGATCAGGCTTCAACGACCGCACGATTCGGGCTCAACGAACGCACGATGCAGCCTGTTGAAAATCAAGGCTGTTCGCAACGACCTGTCAAATAATCGCTGACACGTGATGGGCTAACCCAAGAAGTTCTGAAAGTTTCGCCTGGATGTTCTGTATAGTTTTCAACAACCTTGCTTCTTGCTATGATTCTCATAACTGATTGAGTTTGTAAATATATATATATTATTTTTTGAAATACAAAACATTCTACCGAATTTCAATATACAGGATGGTGTATAAAAACAAAAAAGACATCTAAGAAATTATATTCTTAAATGCCTTA
>ULPR01041426.1_pt1 | contig 55723 bp, 48 predicted proteins | sample 1953681 | NCBI WGS metagenome assembly ULPR01 (sample SAMEA4835634, study PRJEB28245) | human gut metagenome | biome: gut microbiome; material: fecal sample | place: Denmark | collected 2008 | reverse complement strand
ATCGCATCCAATTCTGTCAACTAATTTTAGGAATAGTCACAGGCACATTTGCTCCTACATGTAAAGCGGAAAACCTCGTAGCCCACTCGAACCTTCTCTGTATCGACATCGACAAGAAAGACAACATGGACGTTGACTGGTTCGATGACCTGAAGCATGAGTGGCATAACATCCCCCAAATACTCTATGCGGGTCGCAGCATCCGTGGCAAAGGTTGGTTTGCCATCTTCCGCATTGCCTATCCTGATAAGCACGAGGATCAGTTCGAAGCCCTGAAACATGACTTCGCCAACAGCGGACTAATCATTGACAAAGCATGCAAGAACGTGAACAGGATGCGCTTCATCTCCTACGACCCAGAGCCGTATGTGAATGAGGATGCTACATTATATACTAAGGTGTGGGTGGAACCCAAACCGGCATACCACAGTTCCTGTGCATATAGTGGTGACGACATGGAACAGGTCGAGAAGTGCTGCCATATAATTGAAGACCGTAGCATCGACATTACTGCCACCTACGATGAATGGTTCCATGTGGGTGCAGCCTTGGCATCACTTGGTGAATGTGGACGTAGTCTGTTCCATATGGTCAGTTCGCAAAATGCGAAGTACAAAGCATCTGAGACAGACAAAAAGTTCGACAATCTTCTGCGCAATGTCAGCAATATCAAGATCGGTACGTTCTTCCATATCTGTTCACAGCATGGAATCAACTGGAAGGAGGGCTGATTATGAACACGGAGATAACAAGTTTCAATAGCACATTCTTTGAATACCTCTGCGGTTTCGTCTGGTTTGACCAAGATAAGTTAGAGGCTCTGATGAAACGCTATCCAATTGGTGCTACAGAGGAAGGCGAATCAATATTCTGGCACATCAATGCAGAGAACAAGATTACTAATGGTAACATCATCACAATGGATAGCGAAACAGGCAAGGTCTATGATGACAGTTGGTACTATCAAGATGGGCGACCGACTTGTATGTTTGGTGAGCACTTACTTGGTGCCTTCCCCAGCCAGACGGTTGCACTGGTGACGGATGAACTGACTGCTGCCATTATGAGTTGTTTCCCAACGCCATACGTTTGGCTTGCAACTGGAAAAGAACAAACGACTTCTACCGATTTGTTCCCTCTTGTCGGAAAAACCGTGGTAGTATTCCCCAACAAAGGTGAGTATAACAAATGGCAAGAAATGCTGCAAGCAGTTCCCAATCTCCAGTTTCATCTCTCAGATGTGATGGAGAATGTACAAGGCGATTGCCACACCATTGCCCAGATGGTTCTCAGCCAGCAACCCCTACGCCCAACCGAAGAGGAAGCAGCATTGATGAGAATGGAGGATGCCAATCCCAACATCGCATTGCTCGTCAAGGCACTTAATCTGGAGGTGGTAGGTGTTTCTTCCATTGACGAAGATGCGATGAAACCAATATCCAAATCTGAGGTAAAATCAGAACCACCTCCACAAATAGAGGATGACGAAGCCATGAAATCATTCCTGATGGCACAGGAAAAACGATGGCACGGCAGGAATCCAGAATGCCACAAATGCTCTCGTTCCCATGAGGGAATCAATGGGACATATTGTGATGAACTCAATCAATATGTCGAATATGGTAAGGGCGATTGTGGCAGATGAACTTGTTCATCAAAGGAGCCAAAATCGAATAGAGGGAAGAGAGTGATTCTACGAATCGCATAGCCTAATATGCGTTAACTTCCATTAACGCGAGTAGGTGAGAACATAATTGTTATCCCATTCGGGGAGCAAGCTCAGATAATAATACCAATAACAAACAATTTAAAGGAAAACATTATGAACAAAAAACAGGTAATGGACATACGTCCAAACTCTGATGGCATCAGCCAGGCAGAGAGTAACGAACAGCAACGAAACTGGAGTGAAGACTTCCTCCGGAAGAAATCAAATGACCCGATGGCGAACTATGACCCGACACGAACTCACTTGAATTTTGAGGTGGCTCGTAGTGGCATCGTCCAACCAATCGACAAGTCGAAGTCCATCATGCAGAAGATGGCAGACAATCTTGCAGCACGTGGAATAAAAGACCCTAATGCCCGAGAGAATGTCCGCCGTCGGCAGAACACGCTGGCCCAATTTATCTTTGGCGGGAGCCGAGAACGTATGAACGAACTCGCCTTTGGCAACCAGATATTGAACCTTGACAAAGGGGCAGACAACTCCCACCTGACACGGAACAATGACATCGAGGAATGGGCTAAAGATGTGTATGCTTTTGTTGCCCATCGCTTCGGTGAGGATAACATCGTTAGCTTCTACGTCCATCTTGACGAGACCAATGTTCACGCACATTGTACGCTTATTCCATTAGACCAGGAGAAGAACCGCATTTCTTGGCGTTCTATATTTGGCCAAAACAAGCATGAGATGGGGCAGCTGTTTTCCCAACTGCACGATGAGTTCTCAAAAGAGGTTAGTATGAAGTGGGGACTGGAACGAGGTGACAGCATCAGAGAAATTGGAGCCCGTCACCGATCCACTTATGAATACAAACGAGAACTTGTGAATGACGTGAACCAGCTTGAAAGTCGGAAGGTTGGTTTGGTTGCCGACATCAGACAAGAAGAACGCAAACTGAAAAGTCTGACAACAATGATAGCCAATCTTCGGGAGCGTCGTGCATCTATCCAGCGAGAGATAGACGAAATTGCCCGTAGCTTAGGTGAGGAAGGTACGGACAACATTCTTCTGACAGCCCGTATTAAGAACCTTCGCCAAGAGATGGAAGACATTGACAGCAAGATTGCTGAACGCTCCAAGATGCTTGAAGAAACGAGTGTTAGCCTTAAGAATATTCGAGAAGAACTATTTGACATGAAACGAGAGCACCAGAGAGCCTTGGAAAGAGAAGGAGATGATATTGACAGGGAGGCGACACACGTCCGTATGGGAATCACCAGTACCTACAATATGATGCTGGCTAAGACTATGCAGGAAATCATCCCAACCCTAAATGATAAGCAACGTGACATATTACGAGAGAAGGGTTATTATGACCTTGCCGAAAACGTTCAAAATATAGCCAACTGTGCCATGTTGCTTGCTCTCAACTATGTCAAGCTGGCCACCTCTTACGCAGAATCATGTGGTGGCGGTGGTGTGTCTAACTTGTCTGGGTGGGGAAAGAAGAAGGATGAAGATGATGTTCAATGGTGGGTGCGTTGTATCGCTACGGCTGCCGCAATGGTTAAGCCAAGAGGGAAAAAACAGTCTGCAGGAGTAGGAAGATAAAAAGTTACGCCCGAATAAATCTCTTGTTGTGGGAATCATTCGGGCACGCAAACTTTTTTATACACAAGTGTATAAGCAATAAGACCTCTTAAAATAGTTCTCCGAAATTTTGGTCAGTAATACGAAAAAGTGTACCTTTGCAGTCAATTTTACGAAAATCCATAAAAATAGCAGTAATGCAGAGACAGAAATTTAACATATTAGGCGGACTGAACATTCAGAGCACATGGTGCCTTGAATGCGATTCCTATATGCATACGTCAAGCATTGCTGCACCACGCTATTCAGATAGGAAGACTTTCCATATTGCACGAGGAGGGAGTGGATTACTCCTGACATAATTGTACGTGCAAACACGAGATTAACGAAGTGGTTGGAAAGTCAGCAATGCTTTCCAACCATTTTTCGTTTGTGCCTATCACAACCATGAACACTGTCGACTTACCACCGACAAGACTTCTCCTCATCGGCCTGGCCTATGGCACAACATGTAGTCAATCAATTATTAACCGCGCAGGGATGCGCAAAAACAAGAAGGAACAAAGAAATGTTAGAATTCAAAAAGTACAGCTCCATCGAGAATTCCTTCAACAGAGAGTTCATGGAGCGCATCGTGGCAGAGATGCCAACCGATTTGGAATATGTGGTACAGGAAAAGGTACATGGTGCCAACACCAGTTTCCTCTGCGACGGAGAGAACGTAAGGTTTGCAAAGCGTACCTCCATGCTGGAAGATGAGGAGATGTTCTATGACTATCCCGAACTGCTTGAGCGGTACAAGGATAAAGTCATGACCCTTACCCGGGATGTCTTCAGCAGATATAAAAACGTGAGGAGCGTTAATGTCTTCGGTGAGATGTTCGGTGGAACCTATCCTCACAAGGATGTGCAGCAAAACCGCAAATTGTCTCTCATCCAGAAGGGTGTATGCTACACTCCTGAGCATGAGTTCTATGGTTTTGATATCTATGTCATCAACGATGATGGCGGTAGGTATCTGCCAGTAGATGAGGTGAACGAGCTTTTCGATAAGCAAGGATTCTTCTATGCCAGGACTCTGTTCAAGGGCACTCTCGGTGAATGTCTCAAATACCCTAATGCTTTCCAGAGCAAGATTGCCGAATGGCTTGGCTTCCCTGCCATCGAGGACAATATCTGCGAGGGTATCGTGATACGACCTGTTGTTCCCATGTACCTGAGAAATGGAAGCAGGGTGCTCATCAAGAGCAAGAACGAGCGTTTTGCCGAAAAGAAGAGCGTGAAGAAACGCAACAAGCTCTTTGCCGAACCTGTTCCTTACAGCGAAGCCTTGAAGGCACTCATCCCTGAGGTGGAGGCATACGTTACCGAACAGCGTTTGGCAAATGTGGTGAGCCACATCGGTGAAGTACATGTGCCTAAAGACTTCGGTAAGATTATGGGGCTGTTCTCTAAGGATGTACTCGAGGATTTCCTGAAAGAACATGGCGGTGAGTATGGTTGCCTTGAAAAGAGCGAACAGAAGTTGCTCAACAAGGAACTGAACAAACTTTCCACTGAGATGGTGAAGAAGGTCTATATGGGCCAGGCTTACATACTCGATTAATTAACAGACTCTCTCCGTGCTCCAGATGGGGCATGGAGAGAATAATACAAAGAAGAAAATGAATTTCAAGTTTAATGCAGAACATACGTTCTTTACATCAGATACGCACTTCAATCATGCGAACATTATCAAGTTTTGCAATCGTCCATTCAAGGACGTAGAGCAGATGAACGATGTGATGATTGCAAACTGGAACAGCGTGATAGGTAAGGATGATACAGTTTTCCACTTGGGCGATTTCTGTCTGGGTGGTGCGGCAGAATGGACAAAGATACTCGACCGTCTGAATGGCAAGATTTATCTAATCATGGGTAACCACGATTTGAAGAACATTCGACAAGGATTCATCAGCCGCTTTGAACATGTTGCCATGCAGATGCGAATCGAGATAGGGAAGAAGAGAATCTACCTATGCCACTATCCCTTTCTCTGTTTTGAGGGCAGCTATAAGGATGATGTTTGGCAGCTGTTCGGACACGTCCATACCCGAAGGAGCAATTCAGGCATTGATGCCGGAAGACTCCAGTATCTCTATCCGACACAATACGACGTAGGAGTGGACAATAACAACTTTACCCCAGTATCGTTTGGGCAAGTAAAGAGAATCATTGACAAGCAAGTTGAACAAAGTAAAGAAAATTAACAATGAAGATACAATACATGAGTGACCTGCATATGGAGTTCGCAGAGAACAGCAGGTATCTGAAACATAATGAGTTTCCTGTTACGGGTGATGTGCTGGTTCTGGCCGGTGACATCTTCTATCTGAGAAACGATGTGGCCCCACTGGGCAAGTTCTGGAAATGGGCATCGACAAACTATCGCCAGGTACTTATTGTTCCAGGCAACCACGACTATTATGGTCATTATGACATAATGACTCGTGGTATGCAATGGGAATGGATGTTTAAGGAGAATGTCGGCTATTACCAGAATCAGGTAGTCAGAATCGATAATGTCGATTTCATCTTCAGCACCCTTTGGTCGCATATTCCGCCAGGTGATGAATATATCGTGTCCCATGGATTGAATGATTTCTACCAGACGCTGTATGAAGACCATCGCCTAACAGTAGATGATTACAACCGGATGCATCAGTTCTGTCTTGACTTTATCAAACGGGGCGTAGCCGAAAGCACGGCAGAAAAGATTGTTGTAGTGACCCACCACCTGCCTACGCAACAGGTGGTGGCACCGCAGCATCTTGGCTCAGACCTAAATTCAGCATTTGCTACGGAACTTGGAAACTTCATTGTTGACAGCCCGATCAATGTCTGGATTTACGGTCATTCACACACGAACATCGACACAACGATAGGACATACTAAAATTGTGTGTAATCAGATGGGATATGTGTTTGCGAATGAGTATCTGACAAACGGATTTGACTTCGGCAAAATGATAGAGATTTAATGAATGACAAACATACAAAGAAAAAGTATACAATTATGAGTGGAGGCACTTTTGATTATTCACAACGGACTATAGAACTTATAGCCGATGATATAGAACAAACCATCTTGGAAGCAGGGAGAAAGATTCCAGATGTATTATTGGAAGAACAGCAACATCGTTACTCACGGGAGATACCATTAGAGGAACAATACTATAGTTCCTACAATCGGAAGACAATGGATATCATGAAACGGGCAGTTTATATCCTTAGAATGGCATACATATATGCTCAACGAATAGACTGGATGTTGTCAGGTGATGACGGTGAAGATGATCTCGTTAGACGCTTAAACAAAGAACTGCATGAGCTTAAAATGAAGTATCCTAGCGGAAAGTTCACGTTTAAGAAGAAAAGAGTTCGGTATGATGATGACTACGGATGCTTCCGTGAAATTCCAGATGAGTAAATGAATTATAAAAACAGGTAAAAATGAATAGGAAAAATAAACAAAGTGATAGAGAAATCTTAGAAGAAATACTTATGATTCTAAAAAAAATGAAAGCATCTCCTGTAGTTGTCCAGCCCTCTATGAAGGTTTACAATAACAAAGAGGTTATGGAATTACTGGGAGTGAAGGATAAATATCTCAAAAAACTAAGGGATAATGGATATCTTGGTTTTTCAAGAGAAGGCGATAAGTATTGGTATACGCAGAAAGATGTAGATTGTTTTCTGCACAGTTTTCATTATGAACCATTTAATAGCAATATAAACAAATTATGGACTCTTTAAATTATAAATACATTCATGCCAGTAAACAAAAACGCATTATTGCGTTACAAGATAATAGACAGATGCCTACGAAACAGATACAGAAGATGGACGATAGAGGACCTGGTTGATGAAATATCTGAAGCGCTGTATGATATGGAGGGTATCCGCAAAGGCATCTCTTTGAGAACTGTTCAGAACGATATTCAGATTATGCGTTCTGACAAGCTCGGATACAATGCGCCCATTGAGGTATATGATCAGAAGTACTACAAGTACGCTGATCCGAACTACTCTATTACAGAGTTGCCCCTGACAGCTGAGGACTTCAATCTTATTACTAAAGCTGTGAAAATGTTGGAAACGACAGAGGACAAACCAGAGTTTCAGCAAATGGGTAGAATACTCACACGGGTTAAGAAAAGGCTGACGGCAATTCTTAACTATGGATAATGGAAAGACTCCAGTTCCTTTTATCGGCAACTGGAGTCTTTATTTGTTGAGTGAGGAATCGGATTCGAACCGATGAATGACGGTTTTGCAGACCGTCCCCTTAAACCGCTCGGGCATCCTCACGTAATAGGAAGTTTGACAGGTTTCGAACCTGCGACCACCAGAGCCACAACCTGGCGCTCTACCTACTGAGCTACAAACTCCATGTAGTTGCGGGAGCAGGATTCGAACCTGCGTCCGGTTTTTGGCCGGCCCAGCTTATGAGACTGGTGAGTTGGGCCACTACTCTATCCCGCGATTTTGCAGAAGCAGAAGGGTTCGAACCTCCGACCTTCGGTTTTGGAGACCGACATTCTACCAACTGAACTATGCTCCCATCGTTGAGGTGGAGGGACTCGAACCCACGAAGCCGAATGGCGGCAGATTTACAGTCTGCTCTCGTTGCCGCTGGAGAACACCTCAATATATTTGTGGAACCTCGTGGAGTCGAACCACGTTCTCAGGATTTTCAGTCCTGCGCATACACCAAGTCTGCCAAAGTTCCATCAGAGGAGGCTAAGGGATTCGAACCCTTGGAGCGTTTCCCTGCCCTCTGGTTTTCAAGACCAGTGCAATAGACCAACTCTGCCAAACCTCCAATTTGCGGAAGCAGAAGGATTCGAACCTTCGGAGCCTTGCAGCTCGGCACGTTAGCAGTGTGCTGGTTTCGACCGCTCACCCATACTTCCATTGGATTTCGGGTGCAAAGGTACAATGCCACTCTGCAGCCTTTCTGCGTAACAAGAAAAAGTTACAAAAAATGATTATTTTTCGCTAATGATTATTGACAAATTAGCTTTTCCCATAAGTACAAAGCATAAATGCCCAAATGAATTACTGATAACAAGTAGTCATTCGGACATTCTTATGTAAATCTTGGAAAAATGTATAAAAAGAGGCAAAAACACCTTGGAAAAGTGTAATCGCATCATTTAAATCCCAACGTTGCACGTCGATAGTTGTACGAAAGCCAGTAGCTGCGTTTTAATGGGTCTGACAGGAAGGAACGGTTGATCAATTCTTTGGCCAACGGATGTTCCTTAGCAAAGAAATCCAATTCCCGTTTCACCAATCTTACAGTCATACCAATGCGATGACCAAACTCCTCGAAGTCCTTACGGCCAACAGTTCTGGTATCGGATAGTTGCATGCCTTCTTTGAACAATCCTTTATCAAGAGCGAAGATGCGTGACATGCTTAAATGTAGACTGGTATTGATGAGGTCGTAGGCAGGGGTGAGGTGGTATTCTCCGTCACCTCGGTTGATTAGTGAGAAATTTTTCAGATGCGCGTCATCGTTGAGGGTAAGATAGTTGAAGACAACGATGCGGAAGAACTTTAGGATTTCAACGGGAGCAGCCTTGACGTATTTGCGGATGATGTCGGCACACTCCTCGTAGCTCAAATTACAATATTTGTAATCGCTGCCACCATTGGCATTGGTAAGTCCTGCCAGCGAGGCGAAATCTTCCTGACTGTACTTCTGTCCATCTGGTCCGACATCGAAACGTCGGCAAAGATAGGCTGCTTCACCATCTTGGAAAAAACAAATGCCATTAGCGGCAGTCTCAATGTGATAGACTTGAGAAGCCAACTGCATCGTCAGATGTTCATTGGCTGGACAATACTTGCGGTCAAGCAAAGCATAGGATGAAGGAGCCGGTTTCAAGATGTATGTTCCACCTTCACCTTCGACTGGCTTTACCAAATGTCCCTCACTATCCAGCACCAAACTCGCCTTGGGCTGAACGCCAGAGAGCGAGATGCGCCCCACGTTCTTCAGATAGGCTTCATTGTCGGCACTGTCATTGTTGGGGCTGTCAAAATCCAACACATGAAAAACCTCCTTCCCGTCAAACAATAGTTTTCGGGCTACAGGAGAATAGGTGGTAAAGTCTTCCTGCAAGGTGGAAGGGCAAACATTGACCTCTATCATATTCACATCGGTTTAATGGTTACGGCTCCGATGGTATCGTGCCCTGCTGTTGCAAGCATGATACCAAAATCATCGTTTTCATCGATATAATGCAACATGGATTGCACCTGGCGATTGGAGCCTTCAGACAACATGTTATAAAAATAAGGAAAGAGATGGTTGGAACGGTAAGGCTCTTTTCTTACGGGCATTGCCAAGCAAACTGGCTCGCCGTGGTAGTCCTTACCATAAGTGAACACATATTCCCTGGCATCCGTCTCTTGCAATATGCCAGCCTCCATGTCATGAACATAAACCTTACACTGTCTCATAGTCAAGTTGCTTGATGTTAATGTCTATTTGCAGACCCAAAGTATCGAGTATTGTGAGCAAGGTGGCGAGCTGAGGATTACCCTCGCCTCGTTCAATCGCTACAACGGTATTAACAGCTACACTAGCCAGGTCAGCCAATGTTTGTTGGTTGATACCCAATTTTTTCCGCCTTTCCTTGATGACATTCCCTATTTCCTGCTGTGTCATAATCTCAATATATTGCGATTTCGGTGCAAAGATAAGCAATTCTTTTCAAACAAAGACGCAAATTCTCAATAAAATGCGATTTTGGGTATAATTTACTATGAATTGCCATAAAAACATGTAAAAATCACAACGAATTGCGATTTTTATTGTTGTCCCATCATCTTCTTTAGCATTTCCTTCATCTGTTCAGGAGTAAGACTATCAATGTCGATAGGTTCTTCTTCCTTTTTGATGTTAAGCAACTTACTATTGTTACGGAATCGGATTTCAAGAGGATACATGTCCTGATAGCCGCTGGTGACATCGTTACCTTGCGAGTGCCCCATACTTTCAGAGATGTAAAACTCCTCTACGCCAGCCAGTTTCAGATTTGTGGCAAAGGAATGACGCGCCCATGTTCCAGACACCACCTTGTCCCATCCAAGTACTTCTTTGCATATACGGTTCATGCGGTCTTTGATGTTGGAGTTTTCCTGTACCGTCAACTTTCGACGCAGGGTCTCATCTGTGGCTCCATTGAAGATTTGTGGAAAAACGTAAGAGTCCTTCTCTGGCTTGGCTCCAATCTCATTAAGGATCACTTTGAGTGGTTCTATGATAGGAACGATAACCACCGACATACTGTTACTTCGTGCTGATGTTTTCTTCCGCATAAACTCAAAAGCACGACCACCTTCGGCAAAATAGGTACGGTTATAAGTCAAACGTCCTGCATCGGCAAGATTGAATCCATTGCACAGATATTGTGCCAGGAATAGGCCCAAAGAATCATGGGCACGTTTCTTATAAGCTGGATCCCATCCTTCGGGATAGCGTTTATCGACGAAGACTTTATATAGTTCCGTCATTTCATCAACACCAAGGTATGATTGCTGGCGACGTTTACCTAGTGGAATTGAGATGAGCGTGTTGTCCTTGTTGGAGAAGGGGTATTTGTCCTCGGTCAGAAAACCTTGGCGAATACATTCATTCCAAACAACACGGCAGGTCCGAAGATACATACCACGGGTGGCATCAGCAATCTTTCCGACGACCTTGCCGTTTTCGACCACACCATTTTTCATTACATCATTCCATTTGTCAATTACGTTTTTGCCGACCATGAAGCCCTTCACATCACCAACGTATTTAAGGAAGGAGTTGAGTGCCCACTGGTAGTTCTCTGCGGTACCAACCCTGTCTTCTGCTTTCATTCTTGCGATAATGCTCTCCCAAACACCTACAAAAGATGTAGCTTTATCATATTCGATTTCCGCACCTGTCAGATAAGTACGGATAAGGTCGAGTGTTAAAGTCTGCTTCTTGCTCAGTTTCTCCAGTTTTTCCCTGTAGCATTCTAGCATCTTTAGCCATTCGACATGAACAGGCATGAGCGAACTTTTCGCTCCTTTCACGCTACATACGTCATTGAAGTACTTCTCGCTCTGATAGTCCATATCCTTTAGCTTGTAATAATACCGTTTAGCTGCTATCTGAAAACAGATAGCCAAAGGATATACATTCGTACTCTTATTGGTATGTTTGTCGAGAACTAAAGTAAGTGAACAGTTGTCCACTTTTCCGCACTTGATTGATGTCTTTTCAGCCTTCATAACTATGGTCTGTGCTTCGCTCGTGGGAATCTTGCGAACAATTTGCGAACAAAATGCGAACAAAATCGCCCATTAATTGAGGTTTATTAAAATTTCACTTTTGCGCTGCAAAGTCACAAAATAATTGTTAGACAACAACTTACAAAGCCAAGAAAAATTTTATGAAACCCTAAAAAATTTTATTTTAACAGACTCATAATCTGGAGGTCCTAGGTTCAAGCCCTAGCTGGTCCACGTTGAAAATCAGCAACTTAGAAGAAATTCAAGTTGCTGATTTTTCTTTTTTGCGAAAACAATGCGAAAACAATCGGTTTGAGTTCGCCCCCATTTTAAGCAAGTTTTCGCAATCTTATGAGACTGCGAAAACAAGTTGAAGTTCATATGAACGGATAAAGGCCGAGGTGTTGCCAAAGTGGAAACACCTTCAAAACCTCCTTGGCGATTCACCAATGAGGTAGTCTTTTTCTCCAAATGGTATAAAGCATCTGACTTACGTCCTGTTCCACTTGTCTTCATCCTTGGATTGCCCATGATTACATTCCTTCGTTCACAAGAAAATACTCTTTTGCCAAGTCAATGGCATTTAAACGGAGTGTTTCGTCCTCTTCCTTTAAGATGGCATACACTCCATCAGCCAGCCAGATTTTCATCAGTTCCCTCTCGTCAACCTTATATAGCTCTGCCAACTTAGGAACTTGGTCGCGTCTTACACGTCGTGCTCCCAGCTCCATCTTGCTATACATCGGCATGTCCGTCCCCAGCAATTCAGCCAACTGCCGTTGTCTCAATCCTTGTTCCAGTCTCATGGCCTTTATCTTCGGACCAAACATGCCATAAATTCTTTTATCCTTCATATTCTTTGTATCGTTGTTTGTCAGATATTGGCTTTTTCCTTCTTATCCGGTTCTCCCTGACGGATATACTCGTCAAATTCTTCTATGTTAAACTTACGTTCATTGCACATATTAACGTTTTTTATATTGAGAAAACTTCTATTCCAATTGCTTTCTATACACTGAATCTAAAGTTTGTCCATCCTTATCTTTCCAGACGAGCCAACCGTTATTGCTACTGCCAATACAGAAGTCGGCAGCTGTACTTGGACTGGAGAATGTTTTGTCGGATTCCAATAATAATTTGTCTCCATTTGCAGATGTATATTCCGAAAGTAGTTTCTCACGTTTCTCTTTCCATGTAAACGATGGAACAGACGATTTGGCGACAATACTACCCTTTAAAACAGTGAATCCGTTGGCATCATAGATACCTCTGGCATCACAACCACGACCCTTTGTATAGAACAGATGTTCCTCCTTTGGCTTTGCTGCATCAAAGATATTGCAACCAATAAAGGATGTGAGGAACTTCACATCTTCAAAGAACCCCTCCATATCATCCTTTCTGTATTCTGGAAGATTGGGAGCCTTAGGTGTTTGCTTGTTCTCATTCAGCACAAACGTATTTGATACTTTTGCCTCAGCGATGGCCCGATGCTCTAAGAATTGCACATCAGCCTTTGTCATCGCAGCATCTTTCGAGATAAACAACAACGCCTTTTGCCAAAACGCTTTCTTGCTATCGTGGTCTTTCACACGTTCACGGAAATTCTCCGTTTCACCAATGTAAGCCTTTGGTTTTGTTGCCTCATCCTCACCCAACAAGATATAAAATGCTGGTGTCTGCAACTCCTGCCGCTCATTCAGAATTGAGAGATTTGAACGAGGAATCACATACATCTGGCAAATCTTATTGCTGATGAACACATACTGTGTCCCTTTCGGGTCTCCATCTATCAAATATGTTGTTACTGTTTTGCCCATATTCATTATTTCGCTTGCCGTTCGACGCTAAAGTTGCTTTGTCAACAAGAAAGTTATTTCTTATTTCAGACCATAAGTAATTATAAAAGAATGAATCGAAGACACATTCCTATTAGTTATTGAATCAATTTACACAGTATATACGTTTACATCTGTACCATGTCTTTTTTTTACAACTGCTTCCATTTTTTTCAACAATTCCATAGTACATTCTATTTCTTTAGGTGAGTTTGTTGGGATTTCATCTCTACCATGCGACAATTGGTGAAGTACAACTTTCTGATAAATCCGCATATCTCTAATTATCGGAGTCAGGTGAATCAATTCATTACTTTCTTCATATTTTCTAAATTTGCATGATAAACACTGCCGAAGGTATTTATCTGGAATATTCGGGTTTTTAATTACATTAATAAGATCATTAAGCAAATCATAAGAATTAAGCACACGATCTCCGTCTTTTACTAAAAAGACATTACTATTGTTTTTATCTATAAGACTCGAAATTATCATTTTGCTTTCCTCAAAATCTCCAATTTGCATAAACCTTGCAATTTCGTATAATAAGACTTCGAATCTTTGTCTCAATCTATTACCGATTGGCTCAAAAGAAGGTGATGTCTTCTTTTTTTCATTTTCATAGTCTTCCTTTATTTTATTCAGATCATCACTACCTTCATATATGTATATCTTATGTTCATTTCTAAATTCATATAATGTCTGATAAGTCCAATCTCCTGCTTGATTAGAAGCATTCTCAATATAATATTTTGTAAGATTGAAAAAACTCTGATTATGAGTTAATACTATTTTTTGATAACAATCTCCAAACTTTTCAATAAAATATTTGATTATTAGAATTCTGTTGGTTGCATCTAAGCTAGTAATAAAATCATCTACTACTATGATCCGATTTTTTCCATTATTCTTTTTGCATGCATCAATAAAAGAAAACAGAAGTAATAAATTTATAAGATCTAATTTGGCCTCATTAAAGAAAGTCCGAAGGCTATTGTTTTCACGTAAGTCACGTTCTTCATCTATGAGCCTACATTCACCTTGCTCTGATTGTACTAGTTCTAGCTGAATTGACTCATAAAAATAATCTTTTAAAGCTTTGTTTACATCATCAACAATCAATTGAAACAACTCGGTATCAGTACAAATGCAATTTATCTCTTCATTGTTAAAGTATACACTATTAAACAGATCCGACAAAACAATTTTATCGTTCCTACGTATATTATCACCCGAGATTAAATAGACTAAATAATTATTTTTATCAAAAGTCTCGATTGGAGATTCATTTAATAATAAAGAGAAATCTGTTGTTTTATATCTTCTATGATTGTAATTCTGCTTGAATTGAAGGATATCTGCTTCACGTTCGCTACCAACTGATGTACTTGCAATATTTTCAGATATGAGTCTGTCATAATAAAACAAATACTTAATCGCTTCGAATATGGTTGATTTACCTGACCCATTTTCGCCTCCAATTAATATGTTCTTTTTGTCTTTGAAGTCAATAATAAGCCTATTGTGAAAAGCCTTGAAATTTTCAAGTTTTATTTTTTGTATCATAATTATGGTTTATTTACCAGTAAAAAAAGCATTAAGTGATTCTCGCAATTCATCTTCCCTCTTTTTAAATTTGTCATAGCTGACAGAAGATGCTACTCCAACAAGTTCCTTTGGTTCTGAAAATTTATTCTGACTATAGTATTTAAACTTATCCTTAAGTGACACATTTTTGTGCGCAATATCAAGTACAACGCAATTTCCTAAAGACTTTATTGCGTCCTCAAAGCATTCTTTTGTCCAATCATTGGAAAGAGAGCTAAAATCAGATGCTTTCAAAAGCATATCCATATCATAATAAGTACTAATCTCATTTGGATGTCTAAGTGTATGCACAAGAAGAGCAAGCCCTTTCTTTAATCTACCTGGCTTAGAGACCATTTCCATTGGCATTTCTGTTTGATAGAAATTATCAATAGTTATATTGTTGCATATTTTCCCAATGATAATGTATATGGTAAACTTAACGGTTGTAGTTGATCCCATAAAATAACAGTATCTTACTAACGCTTTTACCACATTACAGAAATCATTTGTATCATATGAGTCTATACCATTTGTGAAGAGGTATGAGACTATAGCATATTTCGGATAAAGATTTGAGTATAAATCAATAATTTTTAACCAAACAGATATTTCGAGATATTCATATTTTAGGTTCTCTAATTTCTTAAGAACAGATAAAATTGTAAGCAAATCTGCAACAACATCTTCGAAATCATCCCTGTTTAGGGGTGAATATAACTCATTGATAAAAAAGTCTCTTAACTTCTTCTCTTTATTTACTATATTATTTTTCCCTCTAATTATGTGAGAATAATAACGAAACAGATCGTCTAAGGTTATATTTAGTGAATTACATTCATAGACTATTCGATCCCAGCTATTTATGAAAGATTCGTTTTTGCCGACAGCTATAGACTTGTCATACAATTTTGCCTTAAAAATATCAGCATCCTCCAAATTTAGTCCCCGATTATTCAAAGTCTCAAATATGGTCAAAGCTTTATCAACAGCCTCATTAATATCTTTTCCTTTAAGTTCTATCGGTAAGAGAAAAACTTTATTCAAGAAAAAACCAAGATACTCTTTTTGTTTTTGGGTGTCAATCGAGGAAAAAAATTGAGATAAATAGTCATATATACAGATAAAGTTGGCCTCCACATGAGTGTTACATATGGATTCATTAATTCTACCAGATTTGTTTTTGGTAAACACCACTTGACGTTCTGTCGTTTCTTTGTTCCACCTAAGAACATTACCAAAAGCACTTTGATCATCATAGGGAGGAACTAAGGAGCTTATCTTGGGGGTTGCATTGTCTCCTTCCCATGATTCCACTTGTAACATCCGATTTAATATTTTCATTTCAGGAAGGAGTAATGATAAAGCTTTAAGAAACAGCCACAATGTTATTATACGTTGTTGACCATCTATTATATTGGGGTTACTTTCGTCATTATTTGCACGTGCAAACACTAAATTGCCAACAAAATAATCTTGCTCATTTACATAAGCATCGGCTATGTCATTATACAATTGTATGCACTGCTCATTTGTCCATGAATATGGACGTTGATATACAGGAACGACATAAACATCGTCATTCACAAACAGATTTTTAATGCTTTTCTGTTCTGCGGTAAGTGATAATGCCATATTTCAATATCTTTTTAATGTTTTGTTTATTCAAATCTGTCATTTTTCTAAAATGCAAAGAACTTGTCTTGCATTTTGTTTTTGAGATTAAACTTCTTGGTGGTATCGAGAGCACGCTCAATACAGATGAACTTGGTATCTGTATGCTGCATGAAGTATTCTACGGTCTCATCATAGAGGTTAGAGTCAACGGTGATGTAAGCTGTCTTAATACCATCAGTGGCTTTGAACACCCTATTCTTGGCAAACTGTGGCTGCAACTCTAACTTATAAGTGAGCATGAAGCCCTGTTTAATCAAAATCTCGGTTATCAGTTCGTCTTCATTGAAGGCGAGGGTAAGTTGCTGTTCTTTCTGAGCAACATACTCCTGGAACAATGCAAGATTCTCTTCTTCGCTCTTGTCTGGGTCAGGAGCAAAATCCACACGGGGGAAACTGGATTTACTCAGCGTGAATACCTTGAAACCAACGTGATTTAGTGTTTGACGCAGATCTTCATCTATCAGGGCGTTTTCGTATTTCTTTGTAAATTCTGTCGCAATGATTTTATTCCTATCAATTGTGACATCACTAATCTTTTTGTATCCCTCTTTTTCTGCAATACTGCCTGCTTTAGGCTTTTCCGGTATTTGTACTAATATGTATTTAACATCCTCTCCATTTACCTGTTTCTTATGAACAACATGCCCGGTTGTTCCAGAACCTGCATAGAAATCCAATATAATTTCACCAGGTTTGTAATCAATAGAAGACACCAACATATCGATCAAAGAAGTTGACTTGGGGTAAGAGAAGAAACTTTTGCCTCCAAAAATGTTTTCAAGTTCAACACCACCATCACTTTTTGTGGAAACGATTGAACGCAATAAGAATTTTTCTACATCTTTTAGATACAATATAGAACTTGGCTGGGTATCATCATTATTATCAAACCACAAACGACCACAAACATAACTACCATCATATCTTTCTTCGACAGATGTATAATTCCCATTATCATCTATTTTTGCGGCATCCCAAAATGTTGCTTTTGACCACCGCCAGCCTCTATCAGGTATAGCGACTGGATTTCCAGAAACTGGATGTTTTACGTCATATCTTTCTCCAAACGTATTAGAGTTAGGCCAACTCATATTGATTTTACCCCACAACTCATAATTCTTATCTAAATTACAATATAGTGTAATGCCTCTGTCATAGCCTTTTCTATCATAAAAAGCCTTCAACCTTTCTTCCGCTTCTTCCAGTGGGATTCGGTTTCTCTTTAATTTAGCAACAAAGTCATAGATTTCATCAAGGCCATCTTTGGGCATTCTGAATTCTTTTCTTATGGATGAATCCTTACCGTAGAGTAAAATATATTCATGAATGTTACCAATACCCTTGTCATTTTTGGGGACTCGTTTGTTCCATGTGATACATTCAATGAAATTATTCTCTCCAAAAAGTTCATCGCATATTACTCTTAAATGATGCAATTCCCTATTGTTAATAGAAATAAAAATAACGCCATCTTTCTTAAGGAGATTTCTTGCCAACAATAGACGAGAATAAATATTGGACATCCAGTCACTGTGAAAACGCCCAGATGTTTCTGTACAGGAGTCCATAATTATTCCGTCCTGCATTAATTGTAAGTCTTCCCAGTATTTGTTTTTGTCGATGGCATAATTATCGTTATAAATAGTATCAGCTTCATCATTGTATGGCGGATCAATATAGATGCACTTTACTTTTCCCCTATAGCTTGAAGATAAAATCTTCAAGACTTCAAGGTTTTCACCTTCAATGATGATATTGTCAGTAGTGTCAGCATTGACACTGCGCTCTGGATCGTAATGTAATGTAGCGCGTGTTGGTGTAAAAGCATTACGCTTAGCCGCTGATTTGCCAAACCAACGGAACTCGTATCGTTCTGTCTCTTCAACGCTGTCAGGATTGACGGCTTTCTTAACTTCGTTGATATCGAGATGACCTTCCTGTGTGAACCAGTCAGGGAACAGTTCGCGGAGTGTTTTCAGACGTTCTTCATTCATGTCGGGAGTCAGCGTTATGTGGTCTTTATATGTTTCCATTTGCTTGGTTATTTATTGTTTGTTCGGCTTGCGCCATAAATGTTGAAAATTCACGTATTGGGGCTTTATAAACAGCTTCGATGCCAAGAGAGTTGAAATGCTTTTTGGCAAATTCCATACGAGCTATTTCATGGGGAGTAAGAGCTTTCTTGTCGTTAATATCATTGGTTCCTTTAATCTCAACAACAAAATAATATTCTTGTTGATCTTGATTATTCCGTAAGGAAACACGCTTCAACACGACACCAAAGTCTGGCTCGTAGTTACCGATAGGTGTTGGAATCTTGTACCATGATGGAAATTTCAAGAAACACACTACCTTTTGATTTTCATTTTTGTCTGCATCAACAGCAAAGTCGCGTTCAAGTCCGCTGTCATAGAGCGTTTTATCCCAAACACCATGATTAGGAGTTGAGACATAATTGTCGCAAGCATCCTTGGTGAAGTCTGCAAAGTCGAAAGGATACACCTCATCAGTTGGATTATATTTCACGCATCTGACTAATTCGTCAAGCTGCACCTGTTTGATTTTGAACGCAGCTGTTTCCAGAAAAACTGGAGGATTCTTCAGATATTCCTTTTGGGTCTCAATATCCCGAACGATACGCATTACGGAATTATAACATAGTCCAGTCTTTTCGCTAAGATCTTCCACCAAATCTTGTGGGGAATAATGCCCTTTTAAATCACGATCTTCCGAACCTATGTATTCCCGTTGCGACAAATCTTCAATGTCACCAACACGATAGCTGGATACTTCAGCTTTGTATTCAGCAATAGAGATCGTATTCAACTCCTCTATGCTACGACGTATGATAGCATCCTCATCGAAGCTGGCGCGATAGGTTGTCTTCTTGGCAATTGTATTCCAGAATCTGCGGAACACACTCTGAATGTTTTCGTCTTTATTTAATTTAAACGTTACGCGGTTCTGATGCTTGCCTTTATGAGTATGCTTAAGCTTGGCGCCAGCACCAGACTTGCCAAATGCCTTCTCGTTTTCGTTCTGATAACTGCGTGCAAAAGTCTCGTAGGTCTCATTTGGAACTACTGTGAGTTGATTAATGACTTCATCGTCTGGCGTACCCTCTGCATCATAAACACGTTCACCTTGCTGGTTTACACAGATACGAAGACCTCGGCCAATTTCCTGGCGTTTCTTATTCTCTGAATAACTTTCGTTGAGAGTGGCAATACCGAACACATTTGGATTGTCCCATCCTACACCAAGCGCAGAATGAGAGAACACGAATTCTATTGTACTACTAAATGATAGGAGCTTCTGCTTGTTATGCAAAATTTCGTCGTATATTTCCTTGTTGCTTTGATTACTCTTCTCATTATCTGTATATTCACCATTTGTAGTTTTGGCAAAATAGTACCCCTGAACAGCTGTCACTTGATCTTCCGAAGGAGTCTGTCCATTGTGAAACTCTGCATATACTGTTTTGTACTGCTGTTCGAAAATTTTCTTGATGACTGGGTTGTCAGGGCTCATATAGTTAGCTACCTTGTCAATGAAGACGAGTGAAAGATTCTTGATGCCTTTAGGTTTTAAACGTTCTTGGTTCTGGAAATGACGGCGAATGAGCCATTCCAACTGCAATGCCCAAACCTGTTCCTTGTTTGCCGACGATGCTCCCTCTTCGATGCTAGTGCCATTGGTGAACTCTACAACCCATTTACGAGTACTCAATTTCTTGTAAATGCGACTGATCGTAAAGTCAGAATAGGTGTCGTTACCAGATTTCTCGGCAAGATTATCACCTTTCTTTAAAAGGTTGGAATCTTTGAAGACAAAGTTCTCTTTGGATTTATTGTATTTCCAGAACTTCAATTTTACCTTTGGCTCTGTCTTGGTTTCCTGCACTTCGCTGATTTCAATTTTCAGAGTTGCTTCATCGTTTTTCTCAGTTACAGTAAGCACCTCAATTTTCTTGACCAGCCCCAAACGATAGCTCTCACTTGGGGTCAGTTGATAGAGCATATTAACCTTCACAGCATGCGTGGCAGAATATCGGAACTGGAACAACGGAGAAAGCTTTGAAAGCCAAAGTTGTGAATTTTCCGTGTCCATACCCTCTTGCGGCTCGTCCATAAAAACGATGGGATGAGTGCGAGCGATAGCCTCAATGAAGGGCTTGTTGTTGAACAGGTCTTCACGCACTTCTTGATTCAGAATCTTGTCTTCAGAGTTGAACGAGGCCATCGTCATTATCATGATCTGTGGTGTCTCTGCAGTAATGAAGTCCCGAAGGTCGCTCAACTTGGAACTATCATAGACAAAAGCATTAGGCGTAAAACCGTATTTGTCTTCCAACTGCCCTTTGAAATTCTCAAACGTATCTATGGCTCCCTGACGGATGGGAATTGACGGAACAAGAACGATGAACTTTGTTAGCCCATATTCTTTGTACAGCTCGTATGCTGTCTGGAGATAGGTCAAGGTCTTGCCCGTACCCGTCTCCATTTCTATACATGCATTCCTAGTTTTTTGAAGATTGGATTGTAAAGGATCCACTCCGTTTTCCGCTGCAATCTTGTTTATGTTTGACATCAACGCCTCTGAAGACAACGAGCAGTAGTTGGCCCGAATGTCCTCATCCGTCGCATTGTCGTATGTATTTTTTTCCATCCCACGAAAGACCTCCACCACACTTTGTATGGCAGTTCTTTGGTGTTCTGGAGTTTCTAATTTAAATATCATCATTATATTTTTCTAAAATCTTCCAGTACTATCTCGTTAAACACGAGAAAAGAAATCACTTCACTTATTACATTACTTAATCTGTATCACACTATTTCACCATCTCTAAGATTGTCTCAGGCAATGTTGATAATTCAGTGATTGCACATAGTCCTGCACCAATATCTTTTACGCTGGCACCAAGGAGATATGCCTTATTGTCGATAATCAAGAAGCGGTCGTGATTTCTGTGGGGCAATTGTACAAACGTAATCTCTGGATATTGTTCATTGTGTTTCTTTAAGTCTGTCTGGAATTGCTCGCTGTAGCGCGTATGGATGGTGGCTGTCACACCATCGGCACGCTTTGTTAGCAATGATAAAACACGATCATCCACATAATTGTCTATTAACACAATCCTTTGTTGAGCACTTCGCACTAAGTCTGAAATAAAAGACCACGCATCCCACACGCATCCTGTCTGGAAAATCTGCTCGGATATGACCTTGGGAGAAAAATTCTCTATTTTTTCGATGATAGCATTTATTTTCTCGTCCGTTTCCAGTTGATGTTGCTCAATGTTGAAAATGCGCTGAATTATCTGAGCATTATTATTCACTAACTGTGGGATGGCGGTGAAAACGCGCATAATTTTGACGTTGACACCAACTGCAGTCTGTGACCTCAGCACGCTACTAAGCATGGCAACTCCATTGCGAGTGAAAGCATAAGGAAGTTTTCTTGTTCCACCCCATCTTGATATCGCAATTTGCGACTTCAAGTTCTTGTTGTCCTGACTATCGGTAATATTTGACATCGCAAATTGCGATTTCAAAAAATCAAATTCCTCTTTGGTCAACTGAAACATGAAGTCGTCAGGGAATCGTTCTATGTTACGTTTTACCTGCTCATTCAGACGACGTGTTTCTACCCCATATAGAAAAGCCAAATCTGAGTCAAGCATCACCTGCTGTCCTCTGATAAGTCTAATCATTGACTTGATGCTAACGCTTTCAGGACTGCTTTGTGCAACCGACGTTATCACCTCGTCTTGGTTTTGGGTTACTTCATTAAGGATGTCGCATTTTGCAATAACCTCAGGCTCACCTTTATCAGTAGCTATCTTCTTTGCCATATTGCTCTTAACAAATAATGTCTTTTGTTGGCTACAAAATTACAAAATAATATCTTGTATAACCTTTGGTTATATCGAAAAATTGCCTTTCGATGGCTTACTTTTATGATTTTTTGTGCAAATGACGTGTTTGTAAGCCAGCTGTAAAAAAATCCAAAATCTGTGCAACGGCGTGCACGGATTTTGGATTTGTATGCGTGTCAGGACAGGATGATGCCTGCCCTGTGTCGAGACAGATATTCGGATGTCACACAACGGTGATCAGATAATAGTTTTTCTTGCCACGCTGTACGAGCAGGTACTTGCCGTCGATGAGGTCATCGGCTGTGACCATCTGGTCGAATGTGGCAAGTTTCTCCTTGTTCAGCGATACGCCACCGCCCTGTACGAGCTTGCGCATCTCACCCTTGCTTGCGAACACTTTGGCCTCGTCGCAGGTAAAGATTTCCACGGCAGGCTGGTTCAGTTTGTCTTTGGACAGCGTGAAGTGCGGAACGCCGGCGAAAACATCGAGCAGCGTGGCTTCGTCGAGTTGGCGCAATTGCTCGTTGGTGGCTTTGCCGAAGAGGATATTGGATGCAGCCATTGCCATCTCGAGGTCTTCGTGCGAGTGAACCATCGTGGTCACTTCCTCGGCCAGACGCTTCTGCAGTACACGGCGACCGGGATCCTGACGATGCTCTGCCACCAATGCCTCGATTGTTTCGCGGTCGAGCGAGGTAAATATCTTGATATACTTCTCGGCATCATCATCACTGACGTTGAGCCAGAACTGATAGAAGGCATAGGGAGTGGTACGGTTGCGGTCAAGCCATACGTTTCCGCTTTCGGTCTTGCCGAACTTCTTGGCATCGGCCAGACGGTGTATCATGTCGATGGCGTGGTTGCGGTTGCGCGGTTCGGGCAGACAGTCGCCGTTGAATATCACGAAGTCGTAGTCCTCGTCCTTGGCCAGCTCTCTCAGCCTGCCGTAGGTCTTGCTCTGGTCGTGCAGGTCGTTGAAGACGAGGCAGCCGAAGTCGCCGTCATCGCCCGGAGTGCGGAACGAGTAGAACCTCGTGCGCAGCGTGTCGCCGCCGAAGTGGTTGGCATAGGCGCTCTTGTGCAGGATTTCCTGCACGCACACGCGGTAGTAGTAGCGGGTGCCGGGCTGCAGATGGTCGAGCTTTATGTTGTTTTCGATGTCATAGCACACCTCCTGGCCGTCCATCAGAGCGCGAGCCCTACGGGTGTTGAGCGTGTCGGTGCCGTATTCTATCCAGCAGTGGCCCACGCAGTTGGTCTGGAACATCACGTTCATCGATGTCTTTGTCGCCAGTTGCAGATAGGGCTGCGTGGTGAGCAGCTGCGCTGTGGGCGTGGGCAGTACGATGTCGGCGTAGATGGGGCGGTGGTCCGACGCCTGCGTGTTGACCACCTGCGCATTGAGCGTCACCGCTGGTTCGCCCACATAGGGGCGGTAGTTGGCCCACTCGTCGTCGGCTCCCGGCCGCTTCACGTCGCCATAGCTCTTGTATGCGGCGATATAGTCCAGACAGGCTTGCGGAGAGTCTGCGGGCCACGACTTGGCGTTCTTGCTGCAGATATGGAAGTCTTTCTCCAGCTCGCCGATGAAAGTAGACCCTGGCTCGGCGTTCATGTCGCCGGCTATGATGAAGGGCTTGCGGCTCGTCCGTGCCATCTCTGTGATGATGGCGAGCGACGCCATGCGGTCTTCCTCGGTCAGCGACAGGTGGGTGGCGGCAAACACGTAGTCCTTGAACTCTGCCACGATGATGGCGCGTGCTTCCTCGCGTCCGGGCAGTGCCCTACGCTCTATCCGCAGCGGACGCTGTCGCGAGAGGATGCCTATGCCGTATCGGCCGCCGTCGAAGTCTATGGCCGCGGCATACGAGGCATAGTAGCGCATCGCGTCGGCTATCTCGCCCAGGGCATAGGTGTGACCCGTGCGGCGTGTCATGCTGTCCACCTCCTGCACCGCCACCACGTCGGCATTGATTTTCTCGAGCACCCGGGCTGTGCGCAGATAGTCCAGGCGCCCGTCCATACCCATACCGTGCTGTATGTTGTACGACGCCACCCTCAGCCGGTTTTTCCCGGTCGGGGTCTGTGCTTTGGTGGCTATGGTTGTAGACACAATGGTAGCGAGCAGCGCCAGTACGGCGCTTCTCATCAGGGCGAGGGTTGTGGTCTTCATCTCTTTTATTGCTTATGTAGTAAGTTATTTGTAGACTGCAAAGTTCGCAATAAATTGCAAAAAGAGCAAGAGTAAAGCCATAAATCCTTTGTTTTTCATGACAAATCGTGGTTCCGCCTCTGTCTCTGCCGCCTTGTCGTCCGCCCGAGTGGGGGCTGTCTGTGTGCCCGTTGCCAGTGATAGTTGGCTGACGGGTAGTCCTGAACTCGCAAAAAATGTGAAAAACAGCCACGTTTTTCATAAAAAACACATCCGAGGCATTGCCCTTCACCCAACTTTCTCTACATTTGCAGCGAGTGTATTATGAATTATCGTGCAGCGCCAGCCCTTATGGCTGCTCTGCGGTGTAACTTAATTGTGTAGTATGAGAAAAACCAATGTTCTCCCAGCCGATGGCAAGTTGGGAATTATGCTTGTAGGTTGTGGCGCCGTGTCCACCACCTTCATGACAGGTGTGTTTATGACCCACCGAGGTCTCGCCAAGCCCATAGGGTCGATGACCCAGTACGACCGGATACGCGTGGGACGCGGCTCCGACAGCCAGTATCTCCATTATTCAGACATCGTGCCGCTGGCGCAGCTCGACGACATCGTCTTTGGCACCTGGGATGTCTATCCCCAGAATGCCTTCCAGGCAGCCATGTATGCCCAGGTGCTCCAGGAGAAGGACATCCTGCCCGTGCGCGACGAGTTGGAGCAGGTGGTGCCCATGCCGGCAGCCTTTGACCGCAACTATGCCAAGCGGCTCGATGGCGACAATGTCAAGCCATGCCACACGCGATGGGAGATGGTCGAGGCGCTGCGCCAGGACATACGCGACTTCAAGCGCAAGCATGGCTGTGCGCGCATCGTGGTGCTCTGGGCGGCTTCCACCGAAATCTATGTGCCTGTCGACATGCAGGTGCATGGCACCCTCGAAGCCCTTGAGGCTGCCATGAAGGCCGACGACCGCCAGTACATCGCTCCCTCTATGTGCTACGCCTATGCAGCGCTGGCAGAGGGTGCCCCCTTCATCATGGGCGCCCCCAATACCACGGTCGACATACCCGCCATGTGGCAGCTGGCTGAGCAGACCCACATGCCCATTGCCGGCAAGGATTTCAAGACCGGACAGACGCTCGTCAAGAGTGGCTTTGCGCCTATCATCGGTACGCGCTGCCTCGGACTGAGTGGCTGGTTCTCGACCAACATCCTCGGCAACCGCGACGGACTGGTGCTCGACGAGCCCGCCAACTTCCACACCAAGGAGGTGAGCAAGCTCTCTACCCTCGAGACCATCCTCAAGCCCACCGACCAGCCCGACCTCTACGGACATGGCAACGACGAGGACACGCAGTATTATCACAAGGTGCGTATCAACTACTATCCGCCGCGCAATGACAACAAGGAGGGATGGGACAATATAGATATATTCGGATGGATGGGTTATCCCATGCAGATCAAGATCAACTTCCTCTGCCGCGACTCCATCCTCGCCGCTCCGCTGTTGCTCGACCTGGCGCTGCTGAGCGACCTCGCCGCCCGTGCCGGACGCTATGGCATCCAGCGCTTCCTGAGTTTCTTCCTCAAAGCGCCCATGCACGACTATACCCGTGGCGAAGAGCCCGTCAACAACCTCTACCAGCAGCACACCATGCTCAAGAACGCCATCCGGGAGATGGGTGGCTACGAGGCTGACGAAGAGCTCGACTAACCCACGCCCCTCTACATATTTCTATCCTGTAGACAGGACTCCCGAACAAACGGCAGCGCCCAGTGCGTTGCCGTTTGCTTTTGGGGATGAGGCTGTGGGGCGTTTGCAGCAAATGGCCATAGCGAATAGGATACAAAAAGATTTGTGGCTTTTCAGGGCTGTGCCCTTGGCAGTCGTGGGCGGCGACAAATATCTGCGAGAGCAAGTTCTCCGAGATTTGCTACCGCTCACAGCAGCGCCTGCCTGGCGGCAGCGGGTCAATCCCTCTGCATCTTTAGGGAATTCCCCCGCCACCTTTAGGGATTATGCCTCGGCTGCTGCGTGCAGATGTGCTAACTTTGCAGGCAGAAGATAGAATTAATCGCATCAATAAACACATAGAGACCCATGAAGAGAAATGAATGGTTGGCGCTAATCGCCACAACACTGATGATGCTGGCAGTATACCAGTCTGCACTCGCCAAGAACAGCAAGACCGTAGAGCGCGGGATGACCAAACTGCAGGTAGAGGCCATACTCGGCAAGCCCAAGTTGACCAGCTTCGATGCCTCTGGCGACCGATGGGAATACCGCAGCGGCGTATCGCTCTCGGGCAATGTACGTAGAACCCTCGTAGGCTTTGACCTCAGTGGACGCGTAGTCTCCTACGACTCGCAGCTGGTGCCCGTCTATGACAGCGGGACTGCAGGCAGCCGCGAGCCCCGTCGCGGTGGCGAGGTGGGTTGCCCCATAGTGCCCGGCTACTACGACGCCAGCCTCGACGAAGCCTCGTTTGGCATACTGCGGGGCAAGATACAGCGTGCGGGCTTTGACTCCACCAAGTACGACCTGATAGAGGTGGCGTGTCTGGGCTGCTGCTTCACCTGCCAGCAGACCGCCGAGCTGATGAAGTTCTTCTCCTTCAGCGACGAGCGGCTCAAGGTGCTCGGACTGATGGCACCGCGCATCGTGGATGTGCAGAACGCTGCCACCATCTACCGCCTCTTCACCTTCGACCGCGACAAAGACAAGGCTGCCGACATCATCAGCCGCAGCCGATAGACCGCCGATGGCGGCGTGGGCATCTGCAAAAAAAGATTAACAATAGATAGAAATCAGGAGATTTGCCTTTGACTTAGGCAGCAAATGGTTAACTTTGCAGTCGTATGCAGGATACCAATTACAAGCGTCTGCGCTCTTCATGGCTGCTGCTGTTGGTCTATGTGCCCATGCTGCTGGCCGTCACGCTGCACCGCCATGATGGCGTGCAGGAGGCCGATGATGCCTTCTACTGTGAAGACTGCGCCCGCAATGTACATCACGACGGCCACCTGGTGGCTTTCCAGCCCACCCTGCATGCCTGTGTGCTCTGCCAGTTGCAGAGTATACCCTATCTTCCACCACTCCTGCTCACGTGCGCGGTCATTGCCGTGCCGTTCTGCGTGTTGCGCCGTGTGGCCGCAGCCCCCTGTATGCGCCGCGCCCACGACGCCAGCCCAGCCCGAGCACCTCCTTATTATGTCTCTGGACTGTAACAGCCGTTGCAGCCATTTTTCCCCAGCCTTTCGTGGTCGTCTATAGCGGTCGCGGCGCATTGTCTTGCCTGTTGTCGGAGCCATCTCTGGCGGCGCCGCAAGCCCTGCTGCCGGTTCGTGACGGATGATACGTGGACGCGTGTCTTATGTTACGAGCTCACGTGCCTTACGAAACGAGCCCACGTATCAAATGATACGAGCCGCTATCCATGACCACGGCGCCACCCCAGACCATCACAGATGATGACCACCGCAGCAGCGGCGGGGCACGACAGGCATGCCCGCGCCGTAGCGCAACGGTCGTCGATACACATAATAAGTAGAAACAAGATGAACACAATACAGACAACGATATGGCTGACCGCCCTGTGCGCGTCGGCCACAGCCCCGGCTATGGCTATAAACGAGCCGCAAGACACTACACGACATCTGCCCCTGACCGAGACCACCGTGAAGCTCGGCGAGGTGGTGGTGACCGGGCTCACCGGCAGCCAGCGACTCAGCCAGTCGCCCGCTGCAGTAACCCTCATCTCGCCCCGCCAGCTGGCCATGCAGCCCGCCACCAACATCATCGACGCCATAGCCCGCCAGCCCGGCGTGGCGCAGATTACCACCGGCAGCGGCATCTCCAAACCGGTGATACGCGGACTGGGCTACAACCGCGTGGTGGTGGTCGACGACGGCATCAGGCAGGAGGGCCAGCAGTGGGGCGACGAGCACGGCGTGGAGATAGACCCTCACTCGGTACACTCGGTAGAGATACTCAAGGGGCCTGCCAGCCTCATGTATGGTTCTGACGCTATGGCGGGCGTCATCATCTTCCATCGCTCACCCGTGCCGATGGCTGGCGACATGAGCGCCAATGTCGCCACTGGCTATCAGACCAACAGCGGGCTGCTGGACTACTCGCTCGACTTTGCCGGACACAAGGGGGCTATGGTGTGGGACACGCGCTACAGCGGCAAGATGGCCCATGCCTACAAGAACGCCTATGACGGCTATGTCTACGGGTCGTCCCTGCGCGAGCAGTCGTTAAGCCAGCTGCTCGGATGCAACTACCGCCAGGGCCACACGCATCTCACGCTGAGCTACTATCACCTCACGCCCGGCATCGTGGAGGGCGAGCGCGACCCGCACACTGGCGCGCTGGAGGTGCCTCAAGGCTACGACCCCAAGAGCTATGGCAAGCCCATGCCGTATCAGCAGATACACCACTACAAGGCGGTGGCAGACAATTCATGGATGGTGGGCGAGGGCAACATCAGGCTGCTCCTGGGCTACCAGCACAACCGCCGGCAGGAGTTTGATAACGAGGAGCATCCCCAGGAGTGTGGCCTCGACTTCATGCTCCATACCGTCAACTACGATCTGCACTACCTCTCGCCCGAGAGGGGCGGATGGAAATTCTCTACGGGCATCAACGGCATGTGGCAACGGTCGCTCAACCGGGGAGAGGAGTTTCTGATACCCGCCTACAGGCTCTTCGACTACGGCGTGTTTGCCACGGTGAGCCGGGAGATGGGCCGCATCAGTCTGAGTGGCGGCGTGAGAGTGGACCACCGTCATCTGCACAGCGACGCCCTCGCCGATGCTGAGGCCGACGGGGGCTGGCGCTTCAAGGAACTCAGGCGCGGCTTCGACGGCGTGAGCGGCAGCGTGGGCATGGCCTATGAGGTGGCCGACGGACTGCAGCTCAAGCTCAATCTGGCACGTGGTTTCCGTGCGCCCAACATCAGCGAGCTCTCTGCCAACGGCGTGCACGAGGGTACGAGCCGATACGAACTGGGCAACCAGGCGCTGGGTGCGGAGCAGAGTTGGCAGATGGACCTCGGCATGACCTATTCGTCGACGCTGGTGTCGGCAGAGGTGGCGCTGTTTGCCAATAGCATAGACCACTATGTATACAGCCGGCGTATGGCCGACGCTCAGCAGCGCCCCGTGGTCATCGACGGCACGCCTGTCTACCAGTTTAGCTCGGGCGACGCCCGCATCCTGGGCGGCGAGGTGAGTGTCGACGTGCACCCCGTGGAGCGCCTGCACATCGGCAACGCCTTCTCTTATGTCAACTCGGTGCAGCTGCACCAGCCGGCAGAGTCGCGGTATCTGCCGTTTACCCCTGCGCCGCGCTGGAGAGCCGATGTGAGATACGAGTTGATATGCAATAGCCGCTGGGTAGACCACCTCTATGTCAAGGTCGAGGCCGACTGCAATCTGCGGCAGAACCACTGCTATACCGCCAACGACACCGAGACTCCCACACCGTCGTATACGCTGCTCAATCTCTATGCCGGCGCCGACATCAAGAGCCGTGGGCGGCGCATCTGCACCCTCGCCCTCGCGGGCGAGAACCTTACCGATCGTGTCTACCAGAGCCATCTGAGCCGGTTGAAGTATCTCGACACCAACCCCCTGACTGGGCGCCGCGGCGTCTACAATATGGGGCGCAACGTGTGTCTGAAACTCATGGTACCGATAGTCCTATAACCACCAAAAAAGCAGCGCCAGTGACGGCGCTGCTTTTTTTAGCCTTGGGAGTGATGGCTCCCGTGGTGAGGGTGACATTATTCGTAGCGTATGGCCTCGATGGGGTCGAGACGGGCTGCCTTCTTGGCGGGATACCAGCCGAAGAAGACGCCGGTGAGGGTGCATACGGCGAAGCTCATGATGATGCTCCACGGCTCTATCTGCGTGGCGATGTGGAGGAAGGTGTTGAGGCATAGCGAGAGGGTCACTCCCAGTATGACTCCGATGATGCCTCCTGTCACCGAAAGGAGTATGGCCTCGATGAGAAACTGGTTGAGGATGTCGATGCCTCGGGCGCCCACACTCATGCGGAGTCCTATCTCGCGGGTGCGCTCGGTGACCGAGACATACATGATATTCATGATGCCGATGCCGCCCACGAGCAGCGAGATGCCGGCGACGCTGCCCAGGAGGATGGTGATGGTAGACATGGTGGAGTTCATCATGCTCGAGATTTCCTCCTGCAAGCGTATGTTGAAGTCGTCATCGTCGGCCTCGGTGGTGTCGGTGGCATCCTTGAGCTTGTGGTTGCGGCGCAGGATGTCGGTAATCTGGTTCTGGGCGGGCTCGGACGCCTCTTCGGTGATGGCCGAGCAGACGATGCCTCCGAGGTAGGTCTGGGCCATGATGCGCTTCATGACGGTGGTGTAGGGGGCAAGCACCAGGTCGTCCTGGTCCATTCCCATGCTGTTGTAGCCTTTCTTCTGCAGTACCCCAACGACGCGGAAGGGGATGCTGTTGAAGCGGACTACCTTGCCGATGGGGTCGCTGCCATCGGGGAAGAGGTAATCGACCACTGTCTGGCCGAGGATGCAGACCTTGGCTGCCGCCTTGATATCGGCGTCGGTGAACATCTCACCGTCGGCGACCTTGAGCTGGCGTATACTGAGGTAGTCCTGATTGACGCCGTAGATGGAGCTTTGGGTATTGTTGTTGCCGTAAATCCACTGCCCCGCGCTGTTGACTGTGGGCGAGATGGCGCTGATGTAGTTGCAGTCTTCCTTGATGCTCTCGTAGTCGGCTTGCTTGAGCGTCTCCATGGACGAGGCGTCCTGTCTCACACCGCCCCTCATGTCGGCTCCGGGCGATATCATAATCATGTTGCTGCCCATCTCGGCGATGTTGGCCTTGATGCTGGCCTTGCTGCCCTGACCTATGGCGAGCATGGTGATGACGGCGGCGATGCCGATGATGATGCCCAGGGCGGTGAGGAAGGAGCGCATCTTGTTGGCGCCTATGGCGCGCAGGGCTATCTTGAATAGATTCTGATAATTCATATCCTTCTGTTTGGTTTGTGATGGTCTTGTTGTGGGTGAGTGTCACTCGGGGGCTACTCGTCGGTGGTCACAGGCAGCGCAGCCAGCCCCTCGGCGGCAGAGAGTATGTGCTCGTTGGGGGTGTCGCTGATGATGTGGCCGTCGCGCAGCTCGATGTTGCGGCTTGAGTAGCGGGCGATGTCGGGGTTGTGGGTCACGAAGATGATGGTGCGCCCCTCGGCGTAGAGCTTCTGGAAGAGCACGAGTATCTCGAAGCTGGTGCGCGTGTCGAGGTTGCCCGTGGCTTCGTCGGCGAGGATTACGGCGGGGTTGTTGACCAGGGCGCGGGCTATGGCTACGCGCTGCATCTGTCCGCCCGACATCTGGTTGCTCTTGTGGTAGAGCCGCTCGCCCAGTCCTACGGCCTCGAGGGCGGCGATGGCACGCTCCTTGCGCTCGTCGGCACCCACGGCGGGGTTGTACATGAGCGGCAGCTCGACATTCTCCACGCTGGTGGTCTTGGGGAGCAGGTTGTAGTTCTGGAAGATGAACCCTATCTTGCGGTTGCGCAGGATGGCGCGGTCGTTGCGGCTCATGGTGCGCACGCTCACACCGTCGAGGTAGTATTCGCCGCTCGACGGCGTGTCGAGGCAGCCAAGCTGGTTGAGCAGGGTGGACTTGCCCGAGCCCGACTTGCCCATGATGGTGACAAACTCGCCCTCGTATATCTTGAAGCTCACTCCCTTGAGGGCGTGTACGGTCTCGTCGCCCACCTGGAAGTCGCGGCGCACGTGGTCGAGCTCTATCACGACTCGGCGGTTGTCGTTGTTGGTTGTATCAGCCATAATAGTCCTTTCTGTATATGGTTATCCTGTCCTTGGCTTACTTCTTCTTTCTTGGGCCGGGGCCTGAGATGAGTCCCTGGCTCTGCTGCGGAGCCTCGTCGGCATCGGGGGTGTTGACCACAATCTCGGTCACAATCCTGTCGCCCTGCTTCAGACCCTTGATGATTTCGGTGTTCATGCCGTCGGTCTGGCCGATGGTGACGGGGTGGGCGGTGAGCACCTTGTCGCTGAGCGTCCACACCTTGTTCTTGCCCTTGCAGTCGACAATCTTCATGTCCTTGCCCACGGTCTCCTTGGTGGGAGTGAAGCGGAGAGCCTTGTTGGGCACAGCGAGAACTCCGGCGCGCTCCTGGGTGAAGATGGTGACGTTGGCGGTGAGTCCGGGCTTGAGCTTGAGGTCGGCGTTGGGGGCAGAGATGACCACCTCGTAGGTCACCACATTGTTGGTGGTGGTAGGCTCGAGTCTCACCTGCTTGACCTCGCCCTCGAAGGTATCGTCGGGGTAGGCGTCGACGGTGAAGGTGACGCGGTCGCCCTCCTTGACGCCGCCTATGTCGGCCTCATCGACATTGGCTACCACCTGCATATTGGTCAGGTCCTTGGCGATGGTGAAGAGCTCGGGGGTGTTGAAGCTGGCAGCCACGGTCTGGCCTTCCTCCACGCTCTTGGAAATCACGGTGCCGTCGATGGGCGAGGTGATGGTGGCGTAACCCAGATTGGTCTGCGCTCTCTGTACGCTCTCTCTCGACGAGGCTGTCTGCTCCTTGGCCTGACGGTAGGTGAGCATCGCGTTCTCGTACTCATCGGCGCTCACCAGTCCCTTCTTGAAGAGCGTCTGGTAGCGTTCCATGTTGGCGGTCTGGTACTTGAGGGTGCTCTGGGCACTGGCGAGGTTGGCTTTGGCGATGTTGAGTTCGCTCATGAGATTGGTCTTGTCGAGCTCGGCAATCACCTGTCCCTTCTTGACCTGAGTATTGTAGTCTACATAGAGCTTGCTGACGATGCCGCTCACCTGCGTACCCACGGTGACAGAGGTTACAGCCTCGATGGTGCCCGTGGCGGTCACGCTGTTCTGCAGCGTCTTCAGCGCCACTTGGTCTTGCTTGAAGTTGATTTCCTCCTTCTCCTTGCCGCCGGAGAGTGCCCAGGCAGCAATGCTGATGACTGCCACCACGATGACGGCAATCCAGATTTTGCTGATTCTCAGTTTCTTCATAATCGTGTATGTCTATTTGTTGTTGTGCGTTGTGATGTCAATAAGCGTTGGCAAGACGGCTCTAAAGGCGTCCGTCTCTGTAGAACTTGAGCATATTGACGTTGAGGATGGTGAGATATTTGGCCTGGAGCTCGTTCTGCTTGGCTGCGAGCAGATTGTCTTTGCCGGTGCGCAGCTCGACGATGTTCTTGAGGCCCAGCCTGAACTGCTCGCTCAACAGGTTGTAGCTGGTCTGGGCACTCTCGCTGCTGGCTTTGGCTGCCTTGTATTGGCTCTGGTTGGTTGACGCCTGTAACCAGTAGTTCTCGATGGTCGAATAGAGTGATGTCTGCTCGTTTTTGAGGTCAAGCTGGATGCTCTCGCGCTATATAAACGCCTTGTTGACCTGTGTCTTGGTGGTGCGGTTCTCGAAGAGTGGGATGCTGATGCCTATGCCGGCGCCCATGTTGAAGTTGGTCTTCAGCTGGCGGGCCAGGGCGTTGTCGTTCATCGATGTGTTGTTGGTCGAGATGCCTGCGTTGGCGCTGATGGTGGGCAGCTTGCCAGCCTTGGCAATCTTGATGCTCAGCTCGTTTTGTGCCAGCTGGTTCTGGTAAGTCTTGAATTCGGGGCGGCTGTTGAGGGCGGCAGCGTAGACACCGTTGAGCGCAGGGATGGCGTCGAGCGCCATGTCGTTGGTGGTGGCTGGGGTGGCGATCTCGAATTCCTCGTCGCTGGTAATCTGCAGGAGTTCCTTGAGCTGGCGCTTGAAGTTCTTCACGTTGCTCTGCGCCTGCACCACGTTGTACTCGTCCTGCGCGTGCTGGGCAGTGAGCTGGGCGAGGTCGGCTTGGCTCATCTTGCCGATGCTCACCATCTCCTTGCCGCGCTCTTCGTTCTGTCTGCTCGAGGCACAGCTCTCCTCGTTTACCCTGACGGCTTCGGTAGAATAGAGTATCTGCACATAGAGTTGGGCTATCTGTTCCTGCAACTTCAGTGCCTGAGTGGCTGAGTCGAGCTGGGCTGCCTCTGTAGCGAGCTTGTTGAGCTTGACTTGATTATGATTTTTGTTGCCGTTCCAGAGGGTGTAGTTGCCCGAGACCGAGTAAGTGCCGTTGTAGTAGACCTTGTCGACGCTGGCTCTGGAGAAACCGTCGCCGCTGATACCGCTGGCCATCCAGGGCGTGTAGTTGACATTGTGGCTGGTACTGGCACTGAGCGAGGGGAGCAGCGCGGCTTTGGACTGGAGATAGTCCTCGTTGGCGCTGGCCTTGGCGAGCCGCGTCTTCTGAAGCGCGATGTTGTTGGCAAGGGCATAGTCGATGCAGTCCTTGAGCGTCCACTCTCTGGCGTGGGTCACCGCAGGCGCCGTCACAAGGAGCAACGCCACCATGAATAGTTTGAAGTTCCTGTTCATAATCATCTTGCTGTTTCTTTTTACCTTTATTTTGGATGGTTTTGTCAGTATAATGATGTTTTTGATGGACAAAAGTTTATTGTCAGACATGATTATTAACAACTTTTGTGATTGCGGCGTCCGAGTGTAACTGGTTCCGACATATTAATTGTTAAATATTCATCGGCTCTTGTTTTTTTAACACAAAATAATTGTTCATTATCACGAGAATACATTAAATTTGCAACATGTCAATCAACTAATTGATAACATCACTATTGTCAATCCCCTAAAATAGAAGAAGTATGAGAAAGTTTATTCTTTACAACATCCCATTCTTTTTTATTAGTATGATGCTTTTGTTGTCCTGTAGTGAGAATGCTAACGATGTGCTAACTACCCCCAAGGTCTCGTCTATCACCACCTATGTAGATGAGAACGTATCGCTCGATTATGCTGAATTGGGCAAACTCCCCGATGTATATACCAAGGGGATGGACAAGGAGGAAAAAGAGGCTTGGGAGAAACTAAGTACCAAGTATCGTATCAAGAAAAATGCTCTTTCGTCCAAGTTCTATCAAGAACACAAAGCTGAAATTATCGAAAGGATAAAATTCTTATACCAATATGCGGTGGACAAGAACCTGCCTCCTACAAAACTCTCATTTATTTGGGCAGATAAAGAAACTGCAATAAAGCCTCTTCGCCTCTTAAATGATAATGACTCAATAGATGTAGATGGTCCCGATGTGGATTCTGATTCAGGTTATGTCGATAAACCAAATGTTAAAAGTTACTATGCGTCTGTATATTGTACGGCGTATGGTGATTATAATAGAGGTATTTCAATAACGGTAGGTTTGCCTTATGAGGTTGTTGAAGATGGGTATTATGTTAGCATAGAGGCGACTGGCCCAAGTACATATACGCTTGAGCCTACCAATGCCTATTTTTCAGGTTATGCAGATATGACTATCAGGGATAGGGTAGCCTTGTGTCAGATTAAGGGAGAAATCTATTATAATTATTGGAAATACCCTGTTAGTGATTATTCGACTTGTGATTTATACGAACAATTTATAAAAAACAAACCTCAATGCTGATAATTATGAAAAGAATTACGATTTTGATAAGCATGTTGCTGATGGCACTATGCTGGGCTTATGGGCAGAATCATGTCCCTGGTTATATGCCACATACTAAGCGTGGAGAATTGCCGCCCGCATGGATTAAGAACAAGGTGACCGATGCACAGTATGACTCGTTGGCTATGCTGTCTAAGTATTATTGGGTGAATTATGACTACTTCAAGCAACGCAATCTTACAAAGGAACGCATCAGCACCTATGTAAGCGGCATAAAGAGATTGCTATCTGAAGAGAACTTGAAGCAGATAAAGCAACTGAAGGATGCCCCCAACTATTACGATTCTTATCCTGAGACTGCGTTTCTAAAGCCCTTTATGGTATTGCCCAATGCCGATGGATCTAAGCAGATGAAGTATATCGTCTATTCGGAAATAGATGGTTATGATGCCCATGTGATGGTCGAGGTTCGGGTAAATAAAAACAAGAATGGCAATATTGTTTTCTCGAATTTCAGGTTGATTCCTTATAGTGTATCTGGACTAAAGGTGGAGATTGATAATATGAATTTCAAATCAGAGAACCGTCCAAGTTACCCAATAGTATATGAAGGAGTCTATGATATGCAGTCGCTTGTGTCCGCATTTAGTATATGTGGCTTGCTCAAGTATGAAGATGCCAAGGGATATAATCATACCGAACTGGCGCAGCGGTCATTCTATCTGTTAACCGAGTAATTGGCAGATAATTTGGATAAAACGAGGAGAGCCATCCGACCAGCCAGTAGGTTGAACGGATGGCTCTCCTTTTGGTGTATGCAGCACCATGATGGTGCCATGTGTTGCTTGCGAGTCTTTTTTACTTGGCCTTAGACACCAGCTCTACGGTGTCGCGTGCGATGACGATTTCCTCGTCGGTAGGAATCATAACCACCTTGACCTTGGAGTCGTCGGCAGAGAGAACCTGCTCGACGCCGCGGCAGTGGTTGCGCTCCTTGTCCATCTTGACGCCAAGGTACTCCAGGCCAGAGCAAGAGTCCCAACGCACACCTTCCTGGTTCTCGCCGACGCCGGCGGTCCACACGATGATGTCGACGCCATTCATGGCAGCAGCGTAGGCACCGATGTACTTCTTGATGCGATAGTTGTACATCTGGAGGGCCAGGTGGGCACGCTCGTCGCCAGCCTTGTCGGCAGCCTCTACCTCGCGCATGTCAGAGCTGAGTCCGGTGATGCCGGCCACGCCACTCTCCTTGTTCAGGAACTCTGCCATCTCCTGGGGAGTCTTGCCCAGCTTCTCCATGAGATAGGTTACGGCAGAGGGGTCGATGTCGCCCGAGCGCGAACCCATCATCACACCAGCCAATGGGGTCAGACCCATAGAGGTGTCGATTACCTTGCCATACTGAACGGCTGCAATCGAGGCGCCGTTGCCGATGTGGCAGGTGATGATACGCTGCTTCTTGATATCCACACCCAGGTACTCGCACACGCGCTGAGAAACATAGCGGTGGCTGGTTCCGTGGAAGCCATAGCGGCGCACGTGGTACTTCTCGTACAGCTCGTAGGGCACGGCGTAGAGATAAGCGTAGGCGGGCATAGTCGAATGGAAGGCGTTGTCGAAGACAGTCACCTGGGGAGTATGGGGCATGAGCGCGTCGACGGCACGGATGCCACGCAGATGGCCTGCATTGTGAACGGGAGCCAGGTCGCAGAGGCTCTCGATACCGTCCTCTACTTCCTTGGTTACGATGCAGCTCTTCTCAAAGAGGTCGCCACCCTGCACGATGCGGTGACCTACGGCGTCAATCTGGTCGAGGCTCTTCAGCGCACCATACTTGGGGTCGAGCAGCAGGCTGAATACAAACTTCACGCCTTCCTTGTGGTCGGGCATGTCGTGCATTACCTTTTCCTTGCTGCCGTCTTTGAGTGTCACTTTCACGAAGGCGTTGTCCAAGCCTATACGCTCGGCGCCACCCTGTGCCAGCACGCTCTCGTCGTCCATATTGTACAGCTTGTACTTGATGGAGCTGCTGCCACAGTTCAATACTAATACTATCATTGTCTGTTTCTTGTTTTAACGGTTATGCTTTCTTGGCGTCCTGTGCCTGGCAGGCGGTGATGGCGACCATGTAGTAGATGTCGTCGACCGAGCAGCCGCGGCTGAGGTCATTGACGGGGCGTGCGATACCCTGGAGGATGGGGCCGATGGCGATGGCTCCGCCCAGACGCTGTACCAGCTTGTAGCCGATGTTGCCTACCTCGAGGTTGGGCACTACCAGCACGTTGGCCTTGCCGGCGATGTCAGAATCCTTGGCCTTCTTCTCTGCCACAGCGGGCACGAGGGCGGCGTCGGCCTGCAGCTCGCCGTCTACCTTGAGTTCAGGATATTTGTCGTGGGCTATCTGTGTGGCCTCAATCACCTTGTCTATGATGTAGACGCTCTTGCCGGTAGCCTTGTCCTTGGCATCCTTGGCGCTGCCCTTGGTCGAGAAGCTCAGCATAGCCACGCGGGGCTCTTCGATGCCAGCCACGCTGTGGGCGGTCTGGGCTGTGGTGTAGGCTATCTGGGCCAGCTGGTCGGCAGTGGGGTTGGGGGTTACAGCCACGTCGCCCATGACTACTACGCCGTCCTTGCCATACTGCTTCTGGTCGGTGATGAGCAGCATAGCGCCACTCACGCATGAGATGCCGGGAGCGCACTTGATAATCTGCAGAGCTGGACGCAGTGTGTCGCCAGTGGTGCTCAGTGCGCCGGAAATCTGGCCGTCGGCGCCGTTGGTCTTGATGATCATACAACCGAGGTACAGGTTGTTCTTCACCAGTTCGCGAGCCTGCTCGATAGTCATGCCTTTGCTCTTGCGGAGTTCGGCGAGCAGAGCGGCGTATTCCTCGCTCTTGGGATTGTCAGATGGATTCACAATCGTAGCCTTGTCGATATTCTCCAAGCCCCACTCTTTGGCGAGCTTGTGGATGTTGGCAGGGTTGCCGATGAGAATGATGTCTGCGATGTCGTCAGCCAATACCTTGTCGGCTGCCTTAAGAGTGCGTTCCTCTTCAGCTTCAGGAAGCACGATGCGCTGCTTGTCTGCTTTGGCGCGCGCTACAATCTGTTGTAATAAATCCATAGTTATTCTATATCTATTCTTAACTTAGTTCCTTATGGTTTTAGCGGTTCACGTTAAGCCGCTGCAAAAGTAGTAATTTTTTTTGATAATCACCCCTTTGCACGCATCTATTTTTTCTTTGTCTCTGCCCTCAGCTTATCAGCTGCTGGGCGAGGATACTCTCGAGTTTCTCGGCAGAGAGTCTCAGTCTGAAAGTGCCGCGGATGGCCACGGCTATGCGGCCCGTCTCTTCGCTCACCACGATGGCTATGGCGTCAGAGCTCTGGGAGATGCCCATGGCGGCGCGATGGCGCAGACCAAGTTCCTTGGGGATGTCCATGTCGTGGCTCACAGGCAGGATGCAGCCCGCAGCCTGGATGCGGCGGTGGGCGATAATCATGGCACCGTCGTGCAGCGGCGAGTTCTTGAAGAAGATGTTTTCGATGAGCCGCTGGTTGATGTTGGCATTGATTACATCGCCCGTCTCCATGATATCGGTCAGCGGGGTGGTGCGCTCGATGACGATAAGTGCGCCCACCTTGCCGCGCGACAGGTTCATGCATGCCATCACGATGGGCATGATGGCCTCCTTGTCCTCATCCTCCTTCTTGGTGGCGGTGTAGAACAGGCGGAAGATGTTTTTGAACCGCTGATGGGCGCCCAGACTGTACAGAAACTTGCGTATCTCTTCCTGGAAGAGGATGAGCAGGGCCAGTACACCCACGCTTACCAGTTTGTCCATGATGGCTCCCAGCAGACGCATCTCGAGTACATGGGTCACGAAGAGCCACAACACCACAAACACCATGATGCCGATGAACACATTGAGCGACCGGCTTTCCTTCATCAGCCGGTAGATGTTGTAGAGCAACAGCGCCACTAGCAGGATGTCGATTATGTCTTTTATGCCAAAATCAAAAAACACGTTATATAACTTCTTTGGTTAGTGATTGCTTCATTTTCTCTACCACCGCCACGGTCTGTACTGCCTCTGCCACATCGTGGACGCGCAGTATCGAGGCGCCGTGTTCCACCGCCAGTGCGTGGAGGGCTGTGGTGCCGGGCAGAGCTGTGGCGGGAGTGCCCCCGATGAGCTTCCATATCATCGACTTGCGCGATATGCCCACCAGAACGGGCAGATGGAGTGCCTGCAGTTCGGCCATGTCGGCCATGAGCTCATAGTTCTGCTCGAGGGTCTTGCCGAAGCCAAATCCCGGGTCGAGTATGATGTCCTTGGCGCCGCGGTCGCGCAGCTGCTGTATCTCTCCGGCAAAGGCTTTCATCATCTCCCTCAGTGTGGGCTTGACCGACATGAGAATGTAGGGGCACTTCAGTTCGCCCACTATGTCAAACATGCTTTCCGCTTCGTGTATCGGCGTGTTGACGATGCCCGTCAGACCGCCTTCGCTCACATCGTTGATGATGTCGGCACCCCAGTCGTTGATGCACCGACGGGCGAGTGCCGGACGGTAGGTGTCTACCGAGACCACGGCTTCGGGAACCTCGCGGCGCACGATGTCGAGAGCCCAGCGCAGTCGCCGTCCCTCTTCCTCTTCGCTCACTTCATAGGCACCCGGACGGGTCGAGAAGGCTCCGATGTCTATCATGCTGCCGCCCTGGGTCAGTATCTCCTCTGCGCGCATAGCTATCTCGCGCTCGGTCTGCTTGCGGCTGCCCTCGTAGAAACTGTCGGGCGTCACATTGATTATTCCCATGACCTGCGGATGCGAAAGGTCCATAAGGCGTCCACGTATATTCAGCGTATATTCCATGTTATCTTAATATGTTACAAAGGTAGTGCAAGTCGAAGACAATGCAAAGAAAAAACAAATGTTTTTTCTAATTTGCATTGTTGAGGCGACGCCTACCTTATCTATAGATAGCGCCAGCGGAGGCTCACGCAGAGTCGCCTCGATGATATAGGGGATTGCCCACCAGCCCTTAATGACAGTCCTTGAGCAGAAAGGCCATATAGAGCGGCAGGATGAGAGTCTGCGGAGCAGTGCCAATGTTCACATCACCCAGTTTGATGACACTCGATACATGATACTTGTCGGGGTTGCCAAGGATGGTCTTGGCGCTTTTGATGTTGCCGTTATTGGCTTTAACTTCTACCAGCGTACATTCGTCGTTGTATCTTGTAACGAAGTCAATCTCCAGGCCCGAATCCTTGCGGAAATAATAGAGCTTGCGATTCATTTTGCCGAAGATGTCGGCCACGAGATTTTCGAAGATGGCACCCTTGTATCCATAGAGATTGCCTCTCAGGATGTCGGCCGCAGTGCCCTGTTCGAGCATGCTGATGAAAAGGCCCGTGTCTGCCATATACACCTTGAACTGGTCGGTGATGGCGTTGCCGTCGAGGGGAAGTTCGGGCGTCGAGAGGTTGTAGCAGCGACGTATGATGCCGGCATCTTCAATCCATTGCAGACTGCCCTGATAGTTGCGGCCTCTGCCGCCAGGCCTCACGGTGGTGTAGGCGAACTTCTTGTTCTCCTTGCTCAACTGACGTGGTATCGACTCGAAACATTCCCGTATGCGTGGCTTGTCTTCCTGGGGCGCGTATTTCAGCATATCGACTTTGTATTCATCAACGATGGCTTGCTGCACATGCAGAACGGACTGCATGTTGTGGGTCTCCATAAACACGCTCACCGCTCTTGGCATTCCGCCGACAATGCAATACTGCAGCAGCAACTGTCGCATCCTCTCGTGGACAGCTTCCTGCACAGGAGTCCTTTGGTCCAGACAGCGTTGCAGATAGCCGATGGTCATATCGTTGATGCCATTGGCCCAAAGCCATTCCTCGAAATCCATAGGATACATGTCGATGATGGTCTCATAACCCACGGGGATAGGGCCTTCGGTCAACTCGCTGGTATGGTAACCGCTGACACCCAGTAGCGAACCAGTGCCGATGACATCGTATCTGCCGTCGGTCTTGAAGAATTTCAAGGCAGTGCGCGCACGTGGGCACTCCTGTATCTCGTCAAAGATGATGCAGGTCTTGCCAGGCACGAAGTTGCAATCGGGGATTAGGGTGGAAAGCGTCATACAGAGGATGTCGATGTCCAGACCACCCCCAAACACAGCCTTGTATTCCGGGTGTTGGAAGAAGTCGAGATAGACCACATGCTCATAGTTTTTGTGGGCAAAATCGAGCACTGAGTATGTCTTTCCACACTGGCGACATCCCTTAATGATGAGGGGCATCTTGTGCTCATCGTTCTTCCATTCTTTGAGATACTTCTCGATTTTCCGTTGAAACATTTGGCTCTTAGCGAATTAGTGGTTGTTGGTATTGTGACCGCGCACATTTTTCAAGGGACTTTTCTTGAAACCGCGCACATTTTCCAAGGGACTTTTTATGGATTTTCGCACATTTTTCAAGGGACTTTCCGCTGCAAAGATAAGACAAATTGGCGAAAAAGCAAAGAAAAATGGAGAAAAGACAGCCCGCCTGGGCAAAATAGTTACGCTCTCTGCCCTTATCGCGGTAGTCTGCCAAAGCAGAGTGTGGCTGTCGCCATGTGCTCCAATGGTCTCTGCGACCAGTCTGAGGGCTCTTGCAGGCAACGCCATTTATGCCGTTTCCACCGAGTAGCCCGCAACCCGCTGCATATCAGCCCGTCGGCGGCGTGGTGACCATCGTGGCGGGCTCGTATCGTATGAACCGTGGGCTCGTGACATTTGATACGTGCTCTCGTGACGTAAGATACGCGCTCTCGTGCCTATTGATACGAGCCAGCCATCGTCATCGCGGTGCCAGCCGCTGCCCTCTCGATATGGGCGAGGGTCTCTCTGCGCTCCAGCGGACTAATGGTATAAACGGCGAAGAGGCTGTCAGACTCTCTCGGTGAGATGGGTCTGGCAGCCTCTTCTATGGTTTAGGCTCTATAGGGAGCTGTAGGCTTACTTGGCAGCCTGCACCACGGGGATGCGGAACAGCTCGCTCCAGTTGTCGCTGTCTACGATTACCACGTCGAGCTTGCGCTCGGCGCCAGTGGTGTTAGAGGTAGCGCTGATGCGGAGTGCATCGAGGTTACCACCGGCTGTGAGCCATGCTGCGTCGCCTTCAACCTCGGTGTCAGTGCCTGCCTTGCATACCAGTGTCACGTAGCCGCCGTCGGTGGTCACGTAGAATGTCTTGATGTGCTCGGTGGTGTCGTCCTTGTCAAAGGTGGCTGCGAAGTTGAGGGTGGTCTTGTTGGCGAAAGCCTTGGTCTTGTTCTCGTCGGAGAAGAGCTTGAACATGGTGGCTCCGTTCATGGTCATCTGGTTGACGGTGATGTCTACAGACTGGTCGCCGGCAGTGATGGTGATGGTACCTGCGAGCATCTCGCTCATGCTGGGCTGGAGGTAGAACTCCATCTCCTCGCCGCTCTTGCCGCGGGCCTTGGTGATGACGAAGTCGGCGTCATCGCCCATCATGGCTGTTGCTGTGGCGTGCCAGCGGCTGGCGTTGGTGGTCACCTTGACCTTGACTACGGCTTTGTCGTTCTGGCCCATGTATGAATACATGCCGCTATACTCCTGCAACTGCTCTGACTCGATGCTGAGGGTCACGTTCTGGGGGTTGGCACCCGCCTGTGTGACTGAGAACTCGAGTACTGATGAGCCTGCGAGCAGCTTGAATTTGGCAACGCGGTCGGCGGTAGATGTGTTGGCACCGGCGGTAACAGCTATCTCAGAGGTGCTCTTTACTGTGGCGATACACCATGACTGCTCGGTGACTTTCTGGATAGAGAGGTCGGTCAGCGGAGCGTCTGTCTGTATCTTGATAATCTGCTCGCTGAGTGCGGCGGGGTCTACGTCGAGGGCTGCATCGCTCTCGTTGACCAGGCTCACATTGTAGGTGGGTGCTGGTGCGGGGTCGTCACTACTCGAGCATCCGCTCATTGCCATAGATATGGTCAGTGCTACGACTGCCACTCTCAAATAATTCATAAACTTCTTCATCTTTGTTTCCTATTTAATGATTTATATTGGGTTGTTAACTCATTTACTTCTTGAAGAGCTTGTTGAGCACCGTAACCTGGTACTCGTAGAAGGCGCGTGTACGTGCGTCGCCGCTACCCATTCTCGACTTGTAGAGATTGTGTATCTTCTTGAGGGCAGCGGTGATGAGAGGACGGCCCACGCCGGCAGAGAGCTTGGAGCCGCTCATGTTGTGGCGGGCATAGGATACCTCGTCGCTGCTGACGGCACAACCGGCGTTGCAGAAGCTGTGAGAGTCGGCTGTGGCCTGGGCCATAAACTCGCTGAGTGCAAGCTCGGGGTCCTTCTCGGCAAGGCCTCTGCCACCAAGGGGTGACTCCTTGGACATTGAGGGGTCGAGGTTTGAGAATTTGCTCAATGCCAGGACTACTGTAGTCTGCAAGTTCATGTCCTCCTGGGTAAGATTCTTGCCCTGGATGGAGTTGCGGAAGACGATACCATAAGCATCGTTGAGATAACCGTCAAGGGTATAGAGTCCCTTCTGGCCTGAACGCTCGCCCTCGTAGATGCCTCCCATCGCTCCGGGGCTGTATATCTTGGCTGCAATGGTCGACTGGAAGTTGTCAAACGAGTTGGAATCGATGCCCAACACACGCATAATTTCTTTGGGGAGCATGATGTCGCTGCAGTGGAGGGCCTGGTTTACGAGCCACTCCATCGCTGCCTTCTGCTTGGCCTTGGGAATGTATGCCTTGGCATACTCCTTGCTGCCGTCCTGAACCAGGTCGGTATATTCTACACCGCCGAGGTAGGGCATCACATGGGTGAGGTAGCGCATGTACTGGCTAAGACAAGCCTTGTACATCTCCTGGATTTCCTCGTAGTCGTCGTTCTTGACGCCGAGCCACTGGGGTATGTTGGCGATAATCTTCTTGAGGTTCTTGATACCATAGTCGTTGGCCTTCATGTGGTCGTCGCCGAGGTCTTCCATCTGGTCGGTGGGGTCGACGGTGAGGAACAGCTGCTGGGCACCGAACTTATACATGGGGTCGCCCTTCTTGGCCTCGATGATGGCGTTGAGATACTTGTACTCGTCTTCGGGAGTCTTGGTGTCCTTGAAGAGACGGTAGCCCCAGTTGATGGCGTGTATATCGTATACGCCGATGATTGGGGGAACCATGCGCACACCGCGCTCGAGGTCGCCGGGCTGTGCCACGTAGTTGTTGCGGGCGTAGTCCATGATACTGGGCGTGGTGCCATACTTCTGGGTGAACGAGGGGCTGCGCAGTGAGTCGACGGGGAAGGCGTAGCTGGCGCCCATGTTGTGCATCAGACCCAGGGTGTGGCCCACCTCGTGAGAGGTGACATAGCGCAGCGACTCAGACATCACGTCGTCGTCGAAGGTAGACTTGCGCACGCGGGCATCGACGGCTGCGGTCTGGGCAAAGCGCCACTCATGAACGAGGGCGATGACATTGTGATACCACATCACCTCGCCCACCAGGATTTCTCCGGTGCGGGGGTCTACGTAGCTTGGTCCGGCGGCGTTGGCAGTACCGGTGGCCATGTAGCGGATACAGTTATAGCGGATATCGTCGGGGTCGAAGTTGGGGTCGTCGGTGGGGTAGTCCTTGGCGACCATCACGTTCTTGAAGCCGGCAGCTTCAAAGGCCTGGTTCCAGTCTTCGATACCAGCCTTGATGGCTCCTCTCCACTTCTCGGGGAAGGCAGAGTCTACATAGTACACTATCTGCTTCTTGGGCTCAACCAGCTCGCCGTTGTAGTACTTCTGCAGGTCTTCGTCCTTGGGCTCCACGCGCCAGCGGTGGATGAACTCCTTGGGGTCGATGTAGTCCTTGTTGGACGAATAGGTGTAGAACTTGGTGCTGAAATATCCCACGCGGCTGTCCTGATAGCGCATCTTCATGGGCTCCTTGGGCAGAGCCACGATAGAGCGGCGCATCTGCACGGTGTAGGCTCCCGACTCGGCGTTGTAGTTCAGTCGGCTGGTAATCTCAAGGTTCTTTTCAAAGCTCTTTACTCCCATCAGCTTGGAGGCAGATGCGTCGAACGAGGCCGACTTGGTAGAGCGTGTGTTGACACTCTGGCGGATGGGGGTGATGCACTTCTCGTTGGATACAAAGAACGATGTCATGTCGATGAGCAGTGTATCCTTGCGCGAAGCCTTTATCTTGAAGGTCTTCATAATGGGGTGTACGAAGTTGCGGTTGAATGCCTTCTCAATGGGGTCTCCGGGCACTACGCGCTCGTAGTTCTGGTAAGAGTGCATGTATACGTTGGCCGTGTCGGCAGAGAGCGAGAACATGAAGGGAGTCCCCACCATTTCGCCGGCATTGAAGTTGGCGTTCTCGCTGGTGCTTACCATGCGGTTGGCCATCAGGTAGAGCACATCGAGGTTGCTCTTGGTAACCTGCAGCAGCAGCTCGCCCTTCTTGTTGACATAGGCTGTGAACATACCGTGGTAGGCGGTAGCGCCGTTGATGGCCTTGTCAAACTTGTCGGTCTTCTTGGCAGATGACGAGGCTTCGGTAGCTGCTTTCTTCTTCTTTTTCTTGAAAATGCTCATTTCTATATTGGCAGCAGCGTCGGCAGTAATCGCAAGAGCCATCGTGGCTAATAATAATGATTTGATCTTCATCATAATTTAGTTGATTATAGTATAGTTTATATTAAAAATTCTTGTAACTGATATTGACTATCTCGGGGAAGCCCTTCCACACGTGCTTCTGGCTGACCTTAATCTTGTCGGCGGTATCGGTGACGGCAAACTTGTAGAACTTGCCGCCGCGCTGGTTGCTGGCGCCGTCGCTATAGGTGGCCACATAGAAGCAGTCGTTCTGCTTCTCGTCGGTCACGATATCGTTGAAGATGGCGGTAGCCGTGCCGTCGAACGTGCAGAGCAGCACGGGGTCCTTGCCGTTGCGGAAGTTGTAGCCGTAGAGGTGGTTGCCCTCGGCGTAGATGAGGTAGCCCTGCTTGGTGGTGAGGCTGAAGAGGCGTGCCTGGTAGAAGCCGGGAGCCGTGAGGGGTATCTCGTAGCGTTTGCCCTTGGTGGCCACACCGCTCTGGCGGGTGATGGTGTAGGTGTAGATATAACGCTTGCCGCCGATGGGGTCGTAGAGGATGGTGGCGGTCTGTCCGCCGCTGTAGAGCGAATTGACATTGGCCACAAAGGTGAGTCCGCCTGTGGTGAAGTCCTTCTTGGTGTCCCAGCTGAAGGGCTCGTCGGTGTCAGAGTCGGCGAGGTTGTTCATCGAGGTACCCATGGCGCGGAGGTTGCAGAACACGCGGTCGCGCGAGTTGTACACGACATACTGCTCGATGGCAGCCGCCGAGTTGTCCTCACCCGTGTGGTTGCAGGCGATGCCTGGCGCGGGGGTGAAGTAGTCGTAGCCGTTGCTCTGGAGATAGTAGCTCACCGGCGTACCAAACTCTCCCTCGTTGAGGCTGTTCAGCGCGTAGGCATACTTGTCGGCAAGGAAGAGTGCAGGCTTGTTGCTAATCTTCTGGATGTCGTGCATCACGATGGAATGGCGGTAGCCCTTGATGTCGGGGTCAAAGATGGTCAGCTCCTGTGGGTTGTCCAGGTCTTCGCGACCATAGCGGTAGGTGCCGTTTTCGGTGCAGACATACACCTGGTTCTCATACGACTCGGGGCTGTTGTCTGTCCACACCATGATGGGCTGCTTGAGCGCCAGGCCCTTGTTGGCAAGGATGTCGGTGAGGTGCAGGGTGTCGCGGCTGATGGAGAGCATGTCTACCACCATGTTGCCAGACTGGTCCTTGCCGGTGAGTATCCAGCCGCGGGTATAGAGGTTGTTGACCTTGAGCGTAGCCTGACGGCTGTAGACGATGCCCGTGGCAAGGTCAGTAACCTTGAAGAACAGGTGGTAATCGTCGGCCTTGAGCTTGACCTTGTAGTCCAGATTGCGGTCGGTTCCCAGCTGGGTGCGCTGGCCCACATGCTTGTTGGTACTCACAGCTACCCACTCGTAACTGTAGCCGCCAGCCGACTCCTGACCCTCACGATAGCTCAGTTCGGGGCTGATTTTAAGGTTATCCACATCGGAACGCAGCAGATAGACGGTGTCGCCATCGAAGCCTTTCTGTCCGATGGTGACATCGTTGATCTGGGTGTAGCTGTAGTTGCCCTTGTCGTCGAAACAGGCGCTAAGCATCACGCCAGCCAGGGCGAGCAAAAATATGTTTGTTCTCATCTCAGTCTTAGTATTTGATGCCTTCGCCGGCAGTCATCTTCACGCGCTTGCCGTTGGCGTCTCTATAATCTTCATAAATCGTATTTCCCTTGCTCTCCTGGTCCTTGAGGTACTGGTCAAACTTGATGGCGAGTGCCTTGGCCTTGGTAAACGACATGCTGTCCTCGGTGGCGAAGTCGAGCAGCGTCAGACCGAAGAGGCTGCATATCAGCTTGCATTTCTTCTCGGAATAGGTGCCGAAGAAGTAGGTGCGGAAACCTGGCAGCTGTACCCACTTGTTGCTGATGGTAATGGTGTGGTGCAGCACGTCGACTCCGGTCTTGTCAGAGCTGTTGGGGCGCAGCCATTGGGCCATCGGGGTCGCGAAGTCTTCGTTGGCCACGAGCTCGAGCTTCAACTGGCGCTCCTTGCCCTCAAGGTCGTCTCTCAGGTAGAAGTGTATGGGGATGAGCACATAGACCTCGCCGGCCTTGACGGTATAGCTGTTGTCCAGCGCGTCGTAGTCCCAGCCTTCCTTGGCCTGCTCGGCATCCTCGGGAGCCACCACCTGCACCGTCACCTTGCGGTCGTGGCCCACGGCGGGACCTATGACCTTGGCTCTCACCATGAGGGTGGTGTCGCTGATGGTGCTGTATACGGCAAAGGGTATCTGGGTCTCTGCGGTGTAGTCCTGCTTGCTGTCGTCGAGTCCTCCCTTGGTGGCCGACATGGCAAAATAGATGCCGCTCTCGCCCGAATAGGTCTCTATCTCCTCAGTACATGCGGCGAGCATCCATCCCGCCAGGCATGTGAGTAATATATGGATATGTTTCATCTTGTCTCTTATTTGCGTAGTTGCTGTTCACTGTCGGGGAGGTCGAAGACATAGGTGCTGTTGGTTATCTGCATGTCTTGGAGGTTGGGGTTGTAGAGTCGGGGGATAGAGGTGATGCCCTTGCGCTTGTAGTACCAGAAGAGCTGACCCTCGCCGATAAACTCGCGCACATACTCGTCCTCGATATATCCGTTGAGGCCGATGTTAGACTTGAGCTGGGGGATGTTGCGGGCCTTGCGGATGGGGTTCAGCGCCTTGTAGTCCTTCGTACATTCGGCCTTGATGAGATACATCTCAGACATACGAATCATGGGCAGCAGCCTGGCAAACTCAAAGCCGTTGTCGGCCACGTCGCCGTACTTCACGAAGAACTGGCCCACATTGCCCTCGGTGTCGCGCTGGGTCTGCCACTGACACTTGCGCAGGTCGCCGTCGTCCTCGTAGAGCTGGCTTATGCCGTAGTCACTCATCTTGAGCACGTTCTTGGCTTCAAGCTTGTAGGAGAATATCTTGTCAAAGATATCGGTGGTGCGCTTAGAGTGGTAGTTGCCGAAGAGTATCTCCGACGAGAAGATGCGGTCCTCGGCACTGGTGTTGGCAGAGCCCGATGTGGCCTGGCCGTTGACCTGCTCACGGGTGGCAAAGGGGAAGAAGCGCGAGGCTCTGTCTATCACATCGTTGGCATATTTCACCGCATTGCCGGTGTCGCCGGCATAGAGGTAGACTCTCGCGGTGAGAGCCAGGACGGCAAAGTAGTTCATGCGCTCGTTGCGGAATCTGTAGAAGTTGTTGCCCGAGGCATCCTCGGTGGCGAGTTTGCCCTCGGTGATGACGGGGTCATAGTCTGCCAGCAGCTCTTCGGCTGCCTTGAGGTCGGTGGTGATGTTGAAAATCACGTCCGAGGCTGGTAGGAGCGGTTTGACCTTACGCTCGGTGTCGTTGACATAAGGGATGCATTCCTTGCCGGGCTCATACTTGTAGATGGGACCGAAGATGCGCAGCAGGTCGAAGTGGAGCATGGCACGCAGCGCCAACGCCTCGCCCTTGATGATGTGGTAGCCCTTGTCAGAGAGCACGTTGCGGTTTTTCTCACAGTGCTCCAGCAGCGTATTGATGTTGCCAATCAGCGCGTAGCCCTTGGCCCAGGTGTCGCTTACGGCGTCCTTCATCTTCTGGTGGTCATAGTTGGCCAGGAGCACATAGGCGTGGGTGTTGAGGGGCTTCGAGGTGTCGTAGTATTGGGCCAGCACGTCAAAGGTGGTAGTGGTGAGTGTCTGCCCGTAAAGGCTGCTGTTCAGCAGGTCGATGTAGATACCGTTGAGGGCGGTGCGGAAACCGTTCTCGTTTGAATAGAGTGCATCTTCCATGATGCGGTCTTCTGAGTCGACCTTCAACCACTCCTCGCAGGATGTGCAGCAGAGCAGTGGGATAATCAGCAGGAGTGCCAGTTTATATTTGTTCATATTTTTAGCTTTTTTCTTATCGTTAGAATCTGATATCAAATGACAGCGATACGCTTCTGGAGAACGGATATTCGGTTCCGCGTTCCTCCTTGAACGAGGCGAGACGGAAGATGTCGTTCATGTAGACTCTTACCGAAGCTCCCTTGGCTCCGAGGGCACGTATCCACTTGGCGGCGGTCTCATAGCCCACGCTGAACGACTCGCCAGTGAGCACGTTTTCGTCCATCACGAAGCGCGAAGACATCGGGGTCGACTCAAAGTTATTGATGGCCTTGAAGCGGGCAATGTCGCCAGGCTGCTTCCAGCGGTCGTACAGCGCGCGACGGTCCACGTTGTAGTACATCAGGTCTTCCGACAGGTTTTCCACCTTGTTATATAATGTAGAGGCAAAGACCTGGGCGCCGAGACGGTAGCGCAGGTTGGCGCTGGCAGAGAACTGCTTGTAGTAGAAGCTCACGCCCACCACGCCTTGCAGCTTGTCGGCGGTAGTACCCACTACCACCTCGTCGTTCTTGTCATACTGGAAGGTGTAGGTGCCGTCTTTCTTGATGAATATCTCCTGACCGGTAGCGGGGTCGATGCCGGCAGAGCGCACTGCCCAGATGTCGTCGGGGCTGCCGCCGTCGTAGTAGCGGCGGTAGGAGTTGTTGTTGCTCGCAGCCTCATTCATGGCCTGCAGCTTGTTGCCGATGTTCTTGTACTGGGTCTCGCTGTGGTTGAAGCTCAGGTTGAAGTTGAGGCGCATGTCGTCGTGCTTGATGGCATTGACCATCACCGTGCCCGAGAAGCCCTGCGAAATCTGGCCGCCGAAGTTGGTGTAGAGCGAGGTGAAGCCCAGCGAGGGGGGCATGGTCACCGATACCAACAGAGGGTCGGTCACCTTGTGGTAGTAGTCGGCCGAGATGCGCAGACGGCTCTTGAAGAGCTCCAGGTCTATACCCCAGTTCTTGTCGATGGTCTTCTGCCATGCCAGATTGGTGTTGGCAAACTTCGACAGGATGGCGCTGGTGCCGAAATGGTTGGTGTAGCCCGAGTTGTAGATGTATGTACCCGATGAGAGGTAGGCGTCAAAGTTCTGGTTGCCGGGGTTACCAATAGAGAAACGCAGTTTGACCAGGTCGGCCCATGGCAGATGGAACCACGATTCCTTGTTGATGTTCCAGCCCACACCCACAGCCCAGGTATTGGTGAATACCTTCTGGGCGCCGAAGACTGAGGAACCGTCCCAACGCAGGTTGGCGTCAAAGAGATAACGGTTCTTGTATGAGTAGTTGCCGTTGAAGTAGAAACTGGTCGAACGGCTTATCGTTTTGTTGTATGTCGGCTTGTCGCCTTCGGTAAATCCAGCCGAGAACTGTGGGTTCTGATGCAGGTCGCTGGTAAATCCATAGACCATATAGGCGTTGCGGTTCACGGTCTTTTCGCTGAAGTACCAGCCGCCCACCAGGTTCACGGTGTGGGCGTCGTTGAACACCTTGCCGAAGGTGATGGTGGTCTCGCCGTTGTAGGCGAAGTTGTCGTCGTTTTCACTGCCGTAGCTGCCCTTGAGCGTGGCGCTCAGGAAGTCGGGGTGCTTGGGCGACTTGAAGGTCTCGTTCTTGGAGACCGACTTGCTCAGACCCAGTCGGCCACGCAGCTGGAAGGCGTTCCAGAACCGCCAGATGAGGCTGAAGTTGTTGCGCAGCGTCATCTCGTTGGTGTGGTTCTTGTTGACAATATTGTAGAGATACAGGGGGTTGTAGATGGTGTTGCCAGCCACGTCGGTCGACTCGAGCAGCGTGGGGATAGAGCCGTCGTCGTTGTACTTCAGATAGTAGGGGTTGGCCTGTGCGAAGGTCGAAAACTCCACCGGCTCGTGGTCCGAGTTGGTGATGTCGATGTTGAAGTCATTGCTGAAGATGAGCGACTTGGTGCGGTAGGTGAGCTTGATGTTGCCGCTCACGGTCGAGCGGTCAGAGCCCTTCATCACACCGTCGTCATTGCTGTACGACAGACCGACGCCGTAGACCATTGAGTCGTCGCCGCCGTCGATATACATGTTGTGCGAGTGGTTGAGCACGGCGCGCAGAGGCTCAGACAGCCAGTAGGTGTTCACACCGCGTTTCACCTCTCTCAGACGACTGTAGTAGAGGGCGTCGAGAGCGTCCTGGCTGGTATAGGCGTCCTTGGCGGTATAGCGGCCAGCCAGGCGTTCATACTCCAGCTTCTCCGAGGCGTTCATCAGGTTGTAGTCGGTCAGGTCGGGCATCTGCACGGCAAAGTTGCCTGAGTACGATACGCGCAACTTGCCCGACTCGGGTCTTACGGTCTCGACCACGATTACACCATTGGCAGCCTTCGAACCGTAGATGGCCGACGAGGCGGCATCCTTCAGCACGGTCACGTTGGCGATGCGGTCCATCGGCAGTTTCATGATGTCCTGAATGGTCACTTCGACGCCGTCCATGATAAACAGGGGCTGGTTGCCGGTGTTGTCATAGTCAGACTCGAGCGAACCCACGATACTGGTCTTGCCGCGTATCTCCATATCGGGCATGCGGTTAGGGTCGGAACCCCAACTGCTGTTTTCGACCACGTTGAGCGAAGGCTCAAGGGTCTTAAGACTCTGTATCAGGTTTTTGGTGCCTATCTTCTTGAGTTCGTCCTTGGTGTAGGTGCTGGCCGAACCCGTAAAGCTCGATTTCTTTCTCACGTAGATACCCGTAACCACTACATCCTTGATTTCGTTGGCTTTCTCCACCATTGTTACGGTTATCGACTTTTGCCCGGTGTAGGCAATCTCCTGGCTTTCCATGCCCAGGAATGAGATGACGATGGTCTGTTTGCCGCTTGGGATATTCTTCAGTACGAAGTTGCCATACATGTCGGAAACAGAGACGATGTTGGTGTGCCCTTTCACCTGGACTGTTGCACCAGGGATGGTTTCTCCAGAAACTTCTTTGACCACGCCGGTCAGGGTTCGTTCGTAGGGCTTGGAGGACTCGTTGTTCACTTGCGCTAAACATACACAAGGTAGTAGAAGAGCGAGCAGAAAAAAATATCTCATTTACAGTAGTTATAATTATGCATGCAAAAGCAGTAAAAAAAATCATATTTAACGTTCCTTTGATGAAAAACTTTCAGTTTGTACACGTTTTCTTGACTTTTATGTATCATCTGTTTTCTTTTGTGGCGGTTTTTGCGGTTTTTGGGGATGCTCGGGTTTATGAAAGTTTAACGCTTGGCGGCGCAATGATGGTCCAGAAATTTGGAAAGTATGCGGAAAGGGAGTAATTTTGCATCTCTACAACATAAACAATCATGAATACTAAGAATTTGGCTTACCGCATCATCGCTACGGCTGTCGTCTGCGTCGCTACTCTCAGCATCAACGCTGCCGAGGTGGTCTACCGCATCGTGGAATACAACAAGACCATCGGCGATTTCACCCTTGCTGCCAGCGGCAGCGTGCCCCACAACTCCTGGGCTTATTTCGAAAATGACTTTGGTGCCACTACAGGCAACCGCTACAACCAGATACCGCGCAACCGCAAGGCTTCGCTTGTGCTCCAAGGCTGGCAGGGATGCCGCATCAAGAACATCACGCTCAGCATGTGCTCCAACAACAAGGAGGGCGAGGCTGCGCTCGTCGTCGCCGACGGAGAGACCACGGTCTACACCGAGGCTGCCGCCGAGTTCGGCAGCGACAAGTGGTTCGGACGCTGGGTGAGCAAGGACCTGGGCGTCTATGTCGACGTGACGCGCCAGCTCGACCTCGCCGCCTTTACCTCCGACGAGGCAGTCATCACCGTCAAGGGTGGCACAGCCAAGGGCTCGGTCTATCTCGACGCCATTACCATCGAGTATGATGCTCCCGAGGGCGCAAGTCTTGAGTCTCCGCTGGGTTGGAGTTACGAGAAACTGGAAGCTAAAGGCACCCTCAACGAGGGCGACCAACTGATGATATTCCGCAATGGCTGCGCCGCTGCCGACATCGACGGCATGGAGAAGTCGCAGTATCTCGATGTGGTGGCGCTCGCCAATACCACCGATGTCAGCGATCCCGATGTGCTGCGCTTCAAGCTCGCCAAGGGCGAGACTGCCGGCTGCTGGACGCTCACCGACCAGTTCGGACGCCACCTGGGTGCCACAGCCAAGGGCAAGCTGGCTTGGAACGCCGGCGACACCCAATGGAAGATAGAACTGGGCTACCAAGGCGCCACCATCTCCAGCGCCACAGCAGCCTATGGCACCCTCAGGTTCAATGAGCCTGAGAGCAGCTACGCCCGATTTGGACTCTACACCTCCAAGACGCTCCTGCTGCCGTTCCTCTATCGCAGGACCACTCAGCAGCAGCCCGTCGCCATCTCGTCGATAGACTTTGGCGCGAGCGAGCAGTCGGCGAGCATCGACCAGGGCGTCGTGGCGCTCCGTCCCGAACTCAAGCCTTCCAAGGTGACCGACCGCCGCCTCGTATGGACCACCGACAATGCCGATGTGGCTACGGTCAACGGCGGACTGGTCATTCTCAACGGCGTGGGCGAGGCCACCATCACCGCCACCTCGCATGATGGAGGCGCCAAGGCCTCAATACTCATCAAGGTCACCGCCTCGACGGGCATCTCTACCACCGTCGCCCCCGCCACTGCCACCCCTGCCGCCCGCAAGGTCATCGAGGGCAACCGCGTGGTCATCATCAAGGGCGACCACCGCTATAGTCTCGACGGTCAGCAGCAGAGATAGCATCGCCACCGCTATAGTCTCGACAATCGGCAGCAGAGATAGCATCTCCACCGCTATAGTCTCGACGGTCGGCAGCAGAGATCGCATCACCACCGCCATATTCATCCCACGGCAAGGGCTGGGCACCACATCGGCGTCCAGCCCTTGCTGCGTCTGTAGCCCACATTTCTCTCTCCCTTTGGGCTGAATGTGCTCCGCCATCATCGATTAT
>ULPR01011436.1_pt1 | contig 65807 bp, 55 predicted proteins | sample 1953681 | NCBI WGS metagenome assembly ULPR01 (sample SAMEA4835634, study PRJEB28245) | human gut metagenome | biome: gut microbiome; material: fecal sample | place: Denmark | collected 2008 | reverse complement strand
CGATCCTGCCGCAATGCAGTATTACGCGCCGTTTGCAGGAGCCGCCATAGGTGAGTATTTCAGAGACCGCGGTCTTTCGGCACTGGTCGTATACGATGACCTTTCAAAGCAGGCGGTCGCCTATCGTGAGGTTTCCCTGATCTTGCGTCGTCCGTCAGGACGTGAGGCATATCCCGGTGACGTGTTCTATCTGCACAGTCGTCTTCTGGAGCGTGCGGCACGTATAAACGACCAGCAGGAGATTGCGGAACAGATGAACGACCTCCCGGAGTGTCTGACAGGGCATGTCAAAGGCGGCGGTTCGCTCACAGCCCTTCCTATAATTGAGACACAGGCGGGTGACGTTTCAGCATATATACCAACCAATGTGATATCAATTACAGACGGACAGATATATCTTGAGACAGACCTCTTCAATCAGGGATTCCGGCCTGCAGTAAATGTGGGTATCTCTGTGAGCCGTGTAGGTGGTTCAGCGCAGATAAAGAGTATGAAGAAGGTAGCCGGAACACTAAAGATAGACATGGCGCAATATCGAGAGCTGGAGGCGTTCTCGCAGTTCTCAAGCGATATGGATGCCGTTACGGCGATGACGCTCGACCGTGGAAGAAAGAACAACCAGCTCCTTATACAGCGTCAGTATTCACCTATGCCTGTGGGCGAGCAGGTCGCCATACTGTATTGTGGTACGCACGGACTTATGCATGATGTCCCGGTTGACAAAGTGCGCGAGTGCCAGGACGCGTTCCTCGACAAGCTTCGCTCGTCACACTCAAAGGATGTGATTGATGTGCTTGCAGCAGGTAATATCAATGATGAGGTGACATCAATCATAGAGAAAGTAATGGCAGAGATTGCCGGTCAGTATAAAAATTAATTGCGCATGCCCTCACTGAAAGAAATAAAAAACCGGATTGTTTCGGTAAATAGTACCCGAAAAATAACGAGTGCTATGAAGATGGTGGCTTCATCAAAACTTCATCATGCTCAGCAGATGATAGAGAACATGCTTCCCTATGAGAATATGCTCGAGCGAATCCTGAAGACTTTTCTTGCATCTGAAGTTGACGCCCACACTATATTCAGTGAAGTTAGGGATGTGAAGAAAGTCGCTTTAGTCGTGTATTCATCAAACAGCAGCCTATGCGGCGGATACAACGCAAATGTCATAAAGATGATGTTCAGTGTTGCGGATGAGTACAGAAAGACCATAGGCAAGGATAATGTAATAATCTATCCTGTCGGCAGGAAAGTGGCGGAACAGGCAAAAAAGAATGGTTTCCTGTGTGCGGGAGATTATACGGAATTGGCTGAAAAACCTTCAATAGGGCAGTGCATAGATATTGCTACCGAACTGTGTGAGAAATATGCGGCAGGCGAGATAGATAAGGTTGAACTGATATACCATCATTTTAAAAGCGCAGGCTCTCAGATATTGCAGCGCAGGACGTTCCTTCCAATTGATTTGGATTATGATATCGGTGCTGACAATGACAGGGATTTGCGGCTTAAGTCGGTAACACCTGCCATGATGGAGTATTTGCGTAAAAAGGTAAAGGAGGATGCGGAGAAGAAGGAAAAATCAGTCCCGCTTAATGACAATTTTATCGTAGAGCCGGACATGAAAACAGTTTTGCATGCTTTGATACCCCGGTATGCCAACCTCATGATTTATACTGCGCTTTTGGACAGCAACGCTTCAGAGCACGCTGCAAGAATGGTTGCTATGCAGACTGCAACAGACAACGCTGATGAACTGTTGCGTGAGTTGAACTTGCAGTTCAACAAGAGCAGACAGCAAGCCATCACCAATGAATTGCTTGATATTGTCGGCGGAAGCGTGAACAATTGATCGTCTGTGAGAACAAGACTCATATAACGTCAGCCCCGGAAGACATTAAAAGAACTTCCGGGGTTTGTTTTGTTTGTGTTTCTATAATGCTTGATGTCGCTATAAAACCTGTTCAGTTATCATATCTCCCGAACCACTTTTCATTCGGCTTATCGTCTCTTAATTCCTCTCCCACACTGTTGCCATTATCTTGTCTCTCGCTTTCGCCCGATGTAGGCAGTCATATCTTCGAAATAATAGGAAGTCAATATGCCAGACAACAGTTCGGAACACTTAGAATGTATGAAGCTTGGCTCAGGTCTAAAGCATCACATTGTGCCTTCCGTGCGGATGAAGGAACATGGAGTTGTGGCATGGCTGTTAAAGGGGCAAAATGAGGATCAGAGGTTATGTGTGGAACAATATCAGGCAACATCATGCAACGCCGTCATCTGATATGTCCTTGATAGCCTTGAGGCGATAAACATAGTGTGACGACAGCTCTGTCTGAAGTAAAAAATATTGACAAAATATTTTCATAAAACAGATGAGCTGGAGCAATGCATGCTCACTCTTCATGTAGTATTGTTTTTCTGTAATTTCAACGCAGGTTATATATTCCGCTGTTTTTATCGTCCCAATGTCTTGAATTATGCTCTTTTTGCGAACAGAATGATTCAGCTATCTCTGTAAGCGTACGATATGATTCCTCAGAATAGCCTTTATCATCGTTCAATACAGGCTTTTTCGAGAGCCAGAACAGGCTTTCCTGTGCGATGAAAAAGCCTTTTCCGTAATATAGGAAAACCTTTTTACAGACTTTGTATCTGCAATATGCTTATGTCCAATGGATTACGTTTTTGCTTCATTAGTCTGTGTACATGCCGGTGTTCGGTTGTCCGTTGTCTTTTGCACGATTCTCAGTCACTTGACGTTATCCGCATATTCCTCCTTATTCCACCATATTGCGCATGTTTGCGATTTGATTCCGGTACATGGGATTTATCATCTCTTTATATCCGATTTTGAAATTCGCTTCCTCTTGTTTTGTGTTTGTGCCGTCGCAGTTTGAATCAAGAACATTACCTGCGCTAATGCGCATTTATTACAGTCCGCCAAAAACTCTTTAATTCTTAATTTGTCATCATACCGCAAAAGTTGTCTTCTCACTTGTCTGCCGGTTCTCCACTTCTCTTCCGATATGCTGCCGCCATCTTTCCTTCCGCTCCTGTACGATGGTGTCCGCCATATCCATCGACAAAGACGCAAATCTATATGTATGATTGCGGCACGAAATACTAATGAAGTATGATGTCGTGATTTGGGTTAAATATAATTATGATTCAAGTTGAAAAACAAGTTTTGTGTCAGTCCGTGTCAATATAATGGCTTTGTGAAAAAGACAATAAAAAAACACTGAGCAGCTTGTTATCCTTGCTCAGTGTTTTGTGTAGTGGATAGGGGAATCGAACCCCTATGCCAAGATTGAGAATCTTGTATCCTAACCATTAGATGAATCCACCATGTGCGTGCATTATTAAGAATAATGCGGAAGCTGGGGGATTCGAACCCCCGGTACGTTAAACACGTACGGCAGTTTAGCAAACTGCTGGTTTCAGCCACTCACCCAAACTTCCATACCGGTTAATTTCGAATCACCGAAGCACTAACTCTTTAATGCGGTGCAAAGGTACGCATTTTTTTTAAACCTACAAATTTTTAGCTCACTTTTTTCATCCTGTACGTAAAAATCACTCATTTTACAGGTTCTGTCTTCAAATTCTACTCATTTGCTTGTATATATTCCTATATATGTGTGTTTGCTTTCCAATCATCAATGTCAATATATTAATATGTATGTTCACCATTATTTGCATCAGAATGAATATTTATTATGTCTTGTTGTCATACAAACCGGTTTTCGTTTTTGTGAAAATTGTGGCGTACACCATCTATCAGAAGCGGAAAACAAGCCTACGTCAGCGACACGAGATGTCGGCGAAGAGTCAACAGGTATGTGAAAAAGAGACTTTGGCAGTGTGTTGACAGATTCGGATTTTAGTATGGATTTGGTATAATCAACAGAAAACACGTGTCTCGTGCGGTGTATTTAAGATATGTGGTTCATGTTTTGTTGTTGTGAGAATCGGATATATGGATTCTACCGCTTTTAAAAAGTTGTGCCTTTTCTTGAATACTACACCATATAAGTAGCTGTTCAAAATTAACCGATATTATACATCTTCTAAGATGTATATATCTCTTTGCCATCATATTGTACGTTCTTTGGATAAGGCAAGCTGCACTCAGCAAAGCAAGTGCAAGCTCGCTTTGCTCTCGATTGCATAGCCTTTAGGGCTTCATCCCAAAGTCTCATCGGTCGTGTAGCCCGCTACACTCAGTCTTCGGACTTTGAAATGCAGCTCCTGAATAACACACAATATGATTGCAATTAATTTAGAACATCTACTTATAAATAAGGGAATATTATAATTGTTGTTGATGTCTGTGAGGGTTCAGTTACGTTCATGCATCTTTCTCGGACATTTGCGTTCTTTTCACGATTTGGCAGTTTTAAACACATTATGATTAATCAGTATAGTTGCATATATGTAACTATAAGTTCCTTAGTAAGTTAATTATGTTAAAACAGATATAATATATTAACTTTAAATTGTTAATGGATTAAGGATTGATATATCTTTGCGAATATGAAAAAGAGTACGATTTGGATTATTGCAATCATAATGGGCTTCTCTTTTCTTGCGCTACTGTACATGCAGCTGAATTATATTCAGGAAATGGTGGACATGAAGAAAGAACAGTTTGACGAGTCTGTCAACAGAGCCCTATATCAGGCTTCAAGAAATCTGGAGCTCAATGAAACTCTCAGATACCTTGAAAAAGACGTGAACGAAACAGAACGACGTGCTTTCAGACGCGATTCTGTAGGAACACGTTCGTTGCGCCCCGATGGAACCATACAGCAGTCACATCAATATTATGTTACAGGAAAGGACGGTACAATATACTCTTCATTTGAGCTGAAGACCATAACCGTAAAACCGTCGCATATGCCTAAAGGCATGATACTGAACAGTGATAAAAGCACTCTCTCTGAAGCGACAAAATCGCTGCAGGAGATAGTAAAAAACAGGTATATATATCAAAAGGCACTGTTGGATGAGGTGGTTTATTCCATACTATATTCAGCATCGGAAAAGCCGCTCAACGAGCGCATCAATTTCAAACTGCTTGATCAGGATTTGAAGGCGGAACTGATGAATAACGGAATAAATATTCCATATCATTTCACTGTCTCCACGCAAGACGGAAGAGAGGTGTACCGTTGTCCTGATTATACTGACGAAGGTGAGGAATATTCTTATTCACAGCTATTGTTCAGAAATGACCCACAAGCCAAAATGGGCGTGGTGAAGATACATTTCCCTGATATGGATTCATATATATTCTCTTCTGTGAGATTCATGATTCCGTCAATTGCATTCACGATGGTGCTTATAATCACATTTATTTTCACCATAGTCATTATCTTCCGTCAGAAGAGATACACAGAGATAAAGAACGACTTCATAAACAACATGACGCATGAACTGAAGACTCCTATAGCCAGTATCTCTCTTGCCGCACAGATGCTTAACGACGAGTCTGTGACAAAGAGTCCTACAATGATGCAACATCTGGGAGGTGTGATAAACGATGAGTCAAAGCGTCTCAGGTTTCTTGTAGAGAAAGTGTTGCAGATGTCAATGTTCGACAGAAAGAAGGCGGTGTTCAAGAAAAAGAAACTCAATCTGAATGAAATGGTGGAGAACATTACGCATTCGTTCACGTTGAGAGTGGAACATACAGGCGGCAAGATATATACGGACATAAAGGCAGACCGCCCCGCAATATATGTTGATGAGGTGCACTTCCAGAATGTCATAAACAATCTGCTGGACAATGCGGTGAAATACCGCAAGCCTGACCAGCCGATAAACATATACATAAAAACATGGAACGATGATGAGCATCTGTATCTTTCAATAAAGGATACCGGCTTGGGACTGAAAAAGGAGAATCTGAAAAAGATATTCGATAAGTTCTACAGGGTTCACACAGGAAATGTGCACGATGTAAAGGGATTCGGCTTGGGTCTTGCCTATGTCAAGAAAATAGTGATGCTGCATAACGGTGACATCTCTGTAGACAGCGAATTTGGAAAAGGAACAAAATTCACAATTAAATTACCAATTATAAAAAGCTAAATATTATGGACGAGAAACTTAAAATCTTATTGTGCGAAGACGACGAAAATTTGGGTATGCTTCTTCGTGAGTACCTGCAGGCTAAAGGATATATGGCAGAGTTGTGCCCCGACGGTGAGGCAGGATATAAGGCCTTCATGAAAACAAAGTTTGATATATGTGTCCTTGACGTTATGATGCCTAAAAAAGACGGTTTCACCCTTGCGCAGGAGATTCGTCAGGCAAACGCTGAGATTCCAATCATCTTCCTTACAGCCAAAACACTTAAAGAAGACATCTTGGAAGGTTTCAAAATCGGTGCTGATGACTATATCTCAAAACCTTTCTCTATGGAGGAACTCGTATTCAGAATTGAGGCAATATTGCGCCGTGTGCGTGGAAAGAAAAACAAGGAAAGTACGATTTACCATATCGGACAGTTTACTTTCGACACACAAAAACAGTTGCTGACAATAGGAGAAAAGCAGACAAAGCTGACAACAAAGGAGAATGAGCTGCTTGCTTTGCTGTGCAGCCATGCAAATGAAATACTCCAGCGTGATTTCGCGTTAAAGACAATATGGATTGATGACAATTATTTCAATGCGCGGTCCATGGATGTCTATATAACAAAGTTGCGCAAGCATCTTAAGGATGATGACCAGATCGAGATTATAAACATTCACGGAAAAGGATATAAGCTTATCACTCCGGAAGAATAAAACCGGCAGCGCGGTGATTTACCGGGCATGTCATGCAGACTTCATCTGTATTCCGTGCTGCTGTCACACACAGATTGTTCCGATGTTTTATTGGAGATGGTAGCGTGTTGCATCATGATAAAGCTGGAAACATAATGGCGACAGTAGTGCGGAACAGGGATGAAGAGACGGTAGTCTGGTCAAAATACAGTTTTGGCAGTCTGATGTGATTGGCTTTTATTATTCTTTCTTCCAAACTGACATTTATCAGGTCTGCCGTAAGACTGTATATAAATATATAATGTTATTATTGGTGTCTGCTAAAACTGTCAGACCCAAAAAAAATTAAGGCTGAATTCCGGACAAGGAATTCAGCCTGTTTAGTTGCCTTTGTTTCTGTATAAATATAAATACATAAACTATAGCTTAGGCGCATTCAGATAATCGACTCTATAAAGATACCGCTGTTTTTTGTTTTAGCGGACACCAATAATCATTTATTTCTTATGTTTTCTTTTATCAGTCCGTGCCTGTATGCGTATAGTAGTTTTTCAAGGTCACGTATCTGTTTGTTCAGTTCTACACCAATATCGGTATCCGCAACCAACATCCTATGTGATGACATCTCTACAATCTGAGTTGTACCTTTTATGTCAGTACACTGTTGTATTGCATCAGTAGTGCTTGTAAATGGCTCGTGCTGCACCAGTTGGAAGCCACGGCTGTGATATATTAAAGTGTATCCGGCAATACCGGTTTCTTTGTGGTAAGCCTGTGCGAACCCCCCGTCAATCACCATCAGCTTTCCATTGGCTTTTATCGGGGTTTCTCCGCTTCTGACGTGTACAGGCACATGTCCGTTTATTATATGACGGTTGTCTCCTTTTATGTTGAACGCATCCATAATCCGATCGACAACTTCTTCGTTGTCTCTGAATTTGAAATAATTGCCTTTTTCCTCATGGTGGGTTTCCTTGTCTTCAATAAAGTACCTTTCGAATGTCGCCATTTTCGACTTGTCGAAGAGTGGGCTTTCCGGACCGCACCAAAGATAAAGGAAGTAGTCTATGGCATATGCCTTATCGTCAGGAATGGAGTCTTCCTGAAATGCAGTTCTGATCATCATTCCTATATTATAGAACAGATCGCGTCCGGAAAATCTATATCCAGGTTTTATTTCCACTTCCTTTAGCGTTCCATTTTTATCAAGAGGAATGGAAGCATGAAATAATAAGTTGTTGTTGTAGACAGAATACATGCATCCGTGCTGCAACATAAGTCGTATGTGCTTGTGGAGTTTCTCACTGACCTGGAATGAATGGCATATCTTTTCCATCAGTGAAGCCTCTTCCTCTGTAAGCCTGTAAGGACACGACGGGTCTATTGTAGGGAAATGGTTGCTTTTCAGATTATATTCTTTGCCGTCTATAGTCACGGTTCCTTTCTCATAATTGATTTTTGAGAGAAGGATTCTATCCGACATGTTCCATTCCGGATGACGATTATATATGGCAGCCTCCTCTTTAAACTGGATTATTGTAATGGCTTTATGCATAAGAGCTGCAAGACGACGTGATTTGTCATCCATGCCTTTGGTGGTTCCATACAGCTTTGGTATAAATTCATCACATGGGTCGTCCTGATATGTGTCCATGGCAAATGTTGCTAACGGAAGCAGATTTATGCCATATCCGTCTTCAAGGGTTGTCATGTTGGCATACCGTAACGAGAGTCTGATGACATTGCATATGCATGCCTTATTCCCGGCAAGTGCTCCCATCCAAAGGATGTCATGATTGCCCCACTGTATGTCCCAACTGTGATAAACTGAAAGATTGTCCATTATGATATGAGCTCCGGGACCGCGGTCGTAGATGTCTCCAAGAATATGCAGCTGGTCAATGGCAAGTCTTTGTATGACATTGGAGATTGCTATAATAAAGTCGTCGGCTCTGCCTGTGGATATGATTGTATCAATAATGACATTCACATATGCTGCTTTATCCACATCGTCTGTACGCTCGTGCAACAATTCTTGTATAATATAGCTGAAATCCGCAGGCAACGCCTTGCGAACTTTAGAACGTGTATATTTGCTGGACACAAGTCTGCATATGGACACAAGCTGGTGTATAGTTATGTGATACCAGTCGTTTATATCTCTTTCTGATGCTTTTATTAACTCTAATTTCTGGTCGGGATAGTAGATTAAAGTACACAGTTCCCGTTTGTCAGACTCTCGCATTGTGTTTCCGAATATCTCATTGACTTTGCGTTGGATATTTCCGGATGCGTTCTTTAGTACGTGAAGAAATGCCTCGTGCTCACCGTGTATGTCTGCCATAAAGTGTTCGGTGCCTTTGGGTAAATGAAGTATAGCCTGCAGGTTTATTATCTCAGTGCTTGCCTCAGAAATATTAGGGAATGACTGTGACAGCAGTTGCAGATACTTCATGTCATATGAATGCATATATTGTTTGGTTTCCATAATATTATTCAACTTTGTATTATTCTGTTTAATATTGTTTCTGATAATCTGTTGTTTGCACTTTGTATCGGCATAAAGCCTTCCGTGAGACTCGCTTTCTCGTGCATGACATACAATAATGAAGAAACAAAATCATATATCTCAAGCTTTTTTATCAGTTTCTCCATTTCTTCTTCGTCGTATTGCTGTGTTGTCATCATGGATGCGGTGTCCTTAAGAGTCTCTATCGGTATATATCCTTTGTTTAAAAGGTATCTTATATATAGAAACCTTGAGCATATTGCGGATATATTATCTTCTTTTGAATACAGTACCTTTATTTTGTTTTTTATTCTCTCCTTTTTCCACGTATCATGATTACTTATAACGCTATTGTACATTTCTGTCATTTGCAATATCGTTTTATTTATGTCTGTCGTTGTGGAGACAGAAGGGTTTGAGATAACATATATTTTATTGTGAGGGCATAAGGACTGCGTCATTTCCTTTTCCAGCGGACCGAATACATGGACGGCAGATACATATCGGACAATCTTTTTTATCATTATCTTCTGATGTTGTCGTGTTTTGCTTGAAAAGAAACTGAGTCCTGCATGTGACGTGAAGATTACAGGAGTTTCGCTATGAATGACCTTTTTTATCTGTCTTATTGTATGTAAATCCCAATCTCCGCATATATGAACAAGATCAGGTGCTTTGTCTACCATCTCTATATTGTCATATTTACATATGTGTTCTTCCAATAATGTCATGAAGCGGATACTGACATCATTTGTATCATACCGGCATGAAACGATGTATTGTATTCTCATATCTTATGAGTTGTGAAATCATTTTTGTCTGACCTTAAATATTTAAATCGGAAAATAAGATCATTAATGAATGTTGAAAGTTCATATGGTATAACCTTTATCCATGCGATATTCTCCCCATATTGCCTGAATGCTTTCCCGGCAATAATTGTGCGTAGTGTCAGAGTCAGTATTAATGCGAATATTGAGGTTGACAGTAGAATGTAATTAATATGAGTCGCAGAATATATCATCATTGTTATTATTGCAATATAATTGATATACATCGTGAATACATCTACAGCATATAAAAGTTTATGCGGTATTGTCCGACGAAGTACTTTATTCATATAATATAATGATATGTTGTCTTTGTTCCATTCTTTTTTTGTCGGTTCTTTTTCTCGAATGAAAGAATCTGGCGATATTTCTACGCCTGTATTGCCATTTACTGCATATTTATTTATAATAAAGTCGAACTCTCCATGTACAAGTTGTAGATTCCCACGATACCCTCCTCCGTCTATAAATGTAGATTTACGGAATGCTATGTTCGAACTGCCTGAACGGTAGGCGGTATTATGTATAGCCGTATGTAATAAATACGATAATGTCCGAAGTCTTATAAAACGGTAATACGGTTTTGTATTTTGCTCATAGTTAGCGTATCCTATTATGAGCGATGTCTCTTTTTTGAAATGTCTTGACAGTGCTGATAACCAGTTTTCAGAGGCAGGGATGTCGTTGGATTTTATTATTGTTATCCATTCGTTGTGGGCAGCCTTTACTCCTAATGATATTGCAAGTTTCTGTCTGCTCATAAATAACGGTTTTGACGGAACAAATGTTACATATATGCGTTTGTCTTTTAGATAAGGGCTCAATGTGTTTTCCGCAATAATATCTCCTTTTTCTATAATTACAATTATTTCAAAGTCTTGATTGTATTTTTGATTAAGAACTGCAGAAATACAATTCTGCAGTTCTTGGGTATCATCGTATGCCAGCAGGAGTACAGACACTTTGGGCTTTATTTCGTTGTCGTCGTTCTCGTTTATTTTACTTTTATTACGAAAATCGTTTTTTATTCTGAAGAAAGGATTCAGAATAGGTGTGACTAATGATAATAAAACAAGCAATGCTCCGACTGTTATAGAAAAAGTATCAAATATCATAATTCTTCTGTTATGTATCCTTTGGGAAGTTCTCTACAATTGTATTGGCTTGCCATAACCTCACCATAAGCTCCGGCAGAACGTATAGCTATGATATCTCCGCGATGACATTTGTTAATCTCAATGGATTTTGCAAATACGTCGCTGGATTCACATATCGGTCCGACAATATCGTATGTTTCAACTTCTTCATTACTGCTGATATTTTCTATCTTATGATACGCATGATATAGTGCGGGACGAATGAGATCTGTCATTCCTGCATCTACTATTGCGAATTTTTTATAAGAGCCGTTCTTAACATAAAGTAGGCGTGTGATAAGTGTTCCGCATTGCCCAACGACAGATCGTCCCAATTCAAAGTGAACTTTTTGATCCGGGAGTATCCGCAGATGTTTCGCATACGTGGAGAAATAACCGGCGAAATCCGGGATGGGTTCTATGTCCGGATGTTCATAATTAATCCCAAGACCGCCTCCCACATTTATATTAGGCAGTACAATCCCATGCTGCTTCAGTCTGCATTGAAGATCGTTTATTCTATTGCTTAAAGCTTTAAAATCATCCATATCCAGGATTTGTGATCCAATGTGAAAATGCAGTCCGATAACGGAAATGTTTTTTAATCTTGTTGATATTTCTATTGTCTTTTCAAGATCGTCCATTGCTATACCAAACTTGTTTTCTGCAAGTCCGGTCGTTATGTTGGCGTGAGTGTGGGCTCCGATATTCGGATTTATGCGGAAAGCGACATTTGCGACTTTATTGCGTTGTGACGCGAGAGTATTGATAACTTCAAGTTCGGCGGTGCTTTCAACATTAAAGCAAAAAATGTTGTTGTCCAATCCAAGATTTATTTCCCAATCGCTTTTACCGACACCGGCATACACAATTTTTGAGGGAGGAAATCCCGCATCAATCGCTGCTTGTATCTCTCCACCGCTTACACAGTCAGCCCCAAAGCCATATTGGCTGATTATCTTTAATATCTTTGGATTGGAATTTGCTTTTATCGCATAATGTATACAATAGTTTTTATATTTTGTTGTCTCTTTATAAATTATATTCAGTGTATCACGCAATAATCCGCTGTCATAATAATAAAATGGTGTTTTTATATTATGAAATTTATTTATAGGAAAATTGGTTCTCATTTTGAATTTATTTATTAAACAATACGTCACTCAAACTTTGCAGTGCCCGTTTTTTATCGGACGCCTTGATTAAGAACGAAATATTATAATTGGAGCCTCCGTATGATATCATGCGGATTGGAATGTCTTTCATTGCGTCAAGAACTAATGTCTCAAAACCAATATTGCTCCACTCCAAATCTCCGACAACGCATACAATGCACATGTCTGTGTCAACAGTAACCGTGCCATATTTTTTCAGTTCATCGACAATCTCATTTAAGTGTGCACAATTGTCTATGCTCATTGATACACCCACTTCACTCGTAGTAATCATGTCGATAGGTGTTTGATAGCTCTCGAAAATCTCAAATATTTTGCGCAAAAAGCCGGTAGCGAATAGCATTCTGCTGGACTTTATCTTGATTGCAGTGATTTTATCTTTTGCCGCTACCGCCTTGATTTTGCCTTTTATGAGCACATTATCTATAATGGTTCCTTCTGCGGCAGGATCCATGGTGTTTTTCAGCCTTACAGGTATTCCCGCATATTTTGCCGGTTGTACGCATGTGGGATGAAGTATTTTAGCACCAAAATAGGCTAATTCCGCAGCTTCTTCAAAATTCAGCTGGTGTATGGCGTCTGTTTTCTCAACAAATCTTGGATCGTTATTGTGCATACCATCAATATCAGTCCATATTTGTATTTCATCTGCGGGAAGAGCTGCTCCGATTAATGAAGCGGTAAAGTCGCTTCCTCCTCTCTGTAGATTATCAACTTCACCGTATGCGTTTCTGCAAATGAACCCTTGGGTAATATAAACATCATACCCCTGGTTTTCTTTCATGACAACGGACAGTTTTTCCTTAAGATAATGCAAGTCCGGTTCTGCATTCTTGTCTGTCCGCATGAAATCCAGTGCGGATAAAAGTGTTGCCTTTATTCCGTTTTCCAATAAATAATAAGTCATCATGTTGGTGCTTATTATCTCACCTTGGGCTATAATGTTTTTCTCCTCAAAACTTGTAAACAAATCTTTTGTGAAAGAACGTAAGTAGTTGAATTCATTGCGTATGAACTCATGTGCTTTTGTTTTATATTCATCAGTAGAGTACAGTTCCTCTACGTGTTGTTTATATTTCCTTTCAAGATTGTTTATAACCTCATTTGCTCCGTCTGTATTTTTCTTATATAAATAATTTGATATTTCTATAAGTGAATTAGTCGTTCCTGACATAGCAGACAATACTATAAATACAGGATGTTCCGTGTCAGACGCAACCATTGAAGCAACGGCCTTCATTCTTTCCGGGGAACCAACAGATGTCCCGCCAAATTTCATTACCTTCATATTCGTATCTTTTTATATTTAATTTCTATTATTGTGTGAATGTATTGGATATTATACTTTCTGAGCGTTATAATACTCATTTGTTATGTTAGTCAAAGAACCATCCTCGCATTTATAAATAATACCAGGATATTTTTTCAGCATGGATATGTTGTGTGTCGACATAATGACAGATGTTCCTGATTCTGTAATCTTTCTCAATAATTCGACAATGTTATTTGCTGTCTCAGGATCAAGATTACCAGTCGGTTCATCTGCAATTATTATTTTCGGTGTATTAAGTACGGCTCTTGCAATTGCAATACGTTGCTGTTCGCCTCCGGAAAGTTCATGCGGATATTTGTCTTTTTTATCTGACATACCGACATCAGAAAGAACTTGTTCTATTCTATTATTAATATCTTTATTCGATTTCCATCCTGTCGAATGTAGGATGAACTGTAGGTTTTTGAATACACTTCTGTCATGCAGCAGTTGGAAGTCCTGGAATATAATCCCCATTTCCTTTCTTAGAGCAGGGATATCACGGCGTTTCAATGTTAATAAATCACGCCCAAGAACTTCTGCTTTCTGAGTTTCTTGTTTCGGTATGTCCAGTTCACAATACATTGTTTTCAGTAATGAACTTTTTCCTGAGCCTACTTTACCTATAATATATATAAATTGGTCGGTGTCGACAGAAAACTCCACATCTTTCAGTATCGGTTCACCGCCTTGATATATATTTACTTTTTGATAATCAACTAACATAATCAATTATATATTAATGTTTATGCCATGATGGGCTGTGTCTTGTTTCCAGCTCTTTAACAACATCGTTTATACTAAGTCCTTTGCTTGTTAAAAGAACTATCATATGATATATTAAATCAGAGCATTCATAAACTAAACGTTCATTTGTACCGTTTGTTGCTTCTATGACGGCTTCTACAGCCTCTTCTCCCACTTTCTGTGCCATACGGTTGACGCCTTCCTTGAATAAGGATGTTGTGTAGGAGCCTTCCGGCATTTCCTTGTATCTTGTCGATATAAAGTCTTGTAGTTCAGACAAGAACGAAGTACCGTTGTCTTTGTTTGATTCTTTCCAACACGTGTCGCTTCCTGTATGGCATACCGGTCCTGTAGGATGTGCTTTTACCAATAAAGTATCATTATCACAATCTATATTTATGCTGACAAGTTCCAGAGTATTGCCTGAAGTCTCTCCTTTGGTCCACAGACAATTTCTTGACCTGCTCCAAAATGTGACCTTCTTTGTCTCTATAGTCTTATTATATGCTGCATCGTTCATGTAACCTAACATGAGTACATTTTTTGTCTTGGCATCTTGTATGATTGCAGGAACGAGACCTCCCATTTTTTCAAAGTCTATTTTCATATATTTTCTATTTGTATTTTATATCCTTACCTTTATGTGATTGTCAGAAAGATATTGTTTCAATTCTTTAATTTTGATTTCTCCAAAGTGAAAGACGCTGGCTGCGAGCGCTGCGTCAGCCTTCCCTATATTGAATACATCAACGAAGTCTTCTTTTTTACCCGCTCCACCGCTTGCAATTATCGGTATCTTGAGGTGTTCAGCCAGTTCTGCCAAGGTCTCGTTTGCATATCCGTTTTTTACTCCGTCATGATTCATACTTGTAAATAGAATTTCTCCCGCTCCACGGCTTTCTGCTTCTTTAGCCCAGTCCAACAACTTAAATGCCGTTTTCTCCCGTCCTCCTTTGATATAGCAAAACCAGTCTGTGCCGTCGAACTGTGCGTCAATGGCACATATGCAAACTTGAGAGCCGAATGCATTGGTTATTCTGTCTATGATTTCTGGGTTTTTGATAGCAGCCGAATTGATGCTTACTTTATCGGCTCCGGCTCCTAACAGTCTTTCTATATCCTCGAATGAATCGATGCCTCCGCCCACGGCGAAAGGGATGTTTATTTCAGATGCTATCTTAGAGACAAGTTTTGTAAAAGTCTTCCGTCCCTCTACTGTTGCTGTTATATCCAAGAACACCAGTTCGTCAGCACCTTCCTCATTGTATCGTTTTGCAAGCTGCACAGGGTCTCCGGCTTGCTGCAGATTCTGAAAGTTGACACCTTTTACGGTGTTGCCGTCCTTTATGTCAAGACACGGTATGATTCTTTTTGCCAGTCCGTTACACATGCTCCATCAATGTATTTATGTTTATTCTGTGCTCGTAATATGCTTTCCCGAACACTACAGCACTTACACCTAATCTGTCAAGTTGCATGATATCCTCATTAGAGGATACTCCGCCGCTTGCAATCAAATTTATTCCCGGAAATCTCTTTAATATTTCTCCGTATAGATCATATGCTGGACCGGACAATGTCCCGTCTTTTGTTATGTCCGTACATAGTATGTTCCTTACTCCATGATTGATATACAGTCTTAAAAAGGAATATATATTTTCATTTGTCTCCTCTTTCCATCCGTTCACCGCAATATTATCGTTTTTGATGTCAGCTCCTAAGATAATTCTTTCTGCGCCATATTCCTGTAACCATTTATAAAAAAGAGACGGCTCTTTTACGGCAACGCTTCCGATTGTCGCCATGTTTGCCCCGTTCTCAAAAACAGCTTTTATGTCATCATCCGATTTTATGCCTCCGCCGAAATCAATGCACAATTTTGTTTTTGCGCTTATTTCTCTCAATACGTGAATGTTTGTCACGTGACTTGATTTTGCACCGTCAAGATCAACCAGATGGAGGTGTGTCAGTCCCATCTGTTCGAATTCTTTTGCGGCATCAACCGGATTCTCGCGGTATATTGTTTTCTCGTTATAATCGCCTTTTGTAAGGCGCACGCATTTGCCGTCTATAATATCAATCGCAGGAATTAATCTTATCATAGGCTAAGAAAATTATTAAGAATTTTTTCTCCGACATCTCCGCTCTTTTCGGGATGGAACTGCACGGCATAAAAATTTTTGTAATTTAATGCCGCGGAGTACGGTAATATATAGTCTGTATCTGCAATTGTATAGGCAGATAGCGGAGCATAGTAGCTGTGTATGAAGTAGACGAATTCTTTCCTGACAATATCTTTGAATAGCGGTGATTTTAAATTTGATATTTCGTTCCACCCTACAGCAGGTATCTTATCCTGATTTGACCGCGCGATAAAGCGTTTTATGTCTACGTGGAATATATCAAGACAATTGGTGTCTCCTTCCTCTGAATGACGGCACATCAACTGCATTCCTATGCATATGCCAAGTACCGGCTGACGCAGATTGCATATTACTTCATTCAAATTATGGGAATAAAGATACTGCATGACAGATTTTGCCTCGCCTTGCCCCGGAAGTATCACCTTGTCTGCGGTCATCACTTCATTCACGTCATCCGTTACCACAGGTTCTACTCCTAATCTTTTCAGTGAATTGATAACGGAATAAATGTTGCCGGCTTTATATTTTAAAATTGCAATTTTCATTAATTAACTGGATTATCTGTTGCTGGACAAAATCATGCCTTATTGTATAGCGTTTTTTTACTTCACGCAACCAACAAGAGATCCTATTTTTGCAAAATTACAAATTTTCTTTTATAAAGCTTACGTCTGACTATAAAATTATATAAATTATGGATGTCTAGTTATAATATCAAACTTATTCAGATTCTTCTTCCGGCGTGTGCAGGATTATGCTTGTGGCACCTATGGTGAACAGCGAGCCGTTTCCGATTATTCTGCATTCCCTGTTTCGCAGGATGTCATTGTCCACGAATGTCCCTGTGTTGCTCGGTCCGTCCTTCAATATGTATTTCAGTGTTCCGTTATTGTTTTTCTTCACGGTAATCGAGCAGTGGGTCATGTCTATGCTGGGATCGTTTGTCTCTATGGGGCAGTTTATGTCATTCCCTTTCATGTGACGCCCGATGACGTTCTCGCCTAAACTTAACGGTATGATTTGCTTGTAGTGGAAAACATTCTCTATTACTACAATATATCCGTATTCATTGTTTTCTTCGTTTTCAGACAGGTATTCTTTGCGCTGTATGTTGTTCAATTTTGATACACCCATTCTGATGCTAAACTGCTTTCCGCAGTCAGGACATTCAAATACAAGATTCTGACCATTATTATATCTGGTCTCATCAAAAATGATATATCTCTCACATTTAGGACAGCGTACTCTCTTCATTATTTTTCTGTTATGCTTGTAATCCAGGCGTCTGAAAAGTCTATGTCGGTATTCAGCATGTTAAGAATTCTGTTGGCGTCTTTTCGCGTCGCGAATTTGTCATATATTACTTTGGAGCCGCTGGATGTAGTGTAAACTTCAGCTTTTTCAAATCCTTTCTTGTGCAGAAGCCTTACATAGGCTTCCGCGTTTTTCTTCGAAACCTTACTTGCAAGCACAATGCTGAAATAAGTGCTGCCAGTTTTGTTTGAATCCGAGATGGCTGTGGCTTTACAATCCTTTTTAATGCCGTCTGCACATTTTGCCGGTTCTTTTGCCGGTTTGAATTTTGGTGTGCCCAAAGTGATGTCTTTAGGCATTATGTTCAAAAGCATGTTTGTGTCTATCCTGCTTTTGGTTATGCCTGATGTGCTGTTTTCTCCTACGGGTGAGGGTATGAGGAAAAACAGCACGAAGATGATGCATGCGGCGGCAATTTCCTTTATTGACGCAATCGGGATATTCAGCGTTATGGTCTTTTCTTTTGAAATCTTTTTGCCTTTTTCTTCTGATTCAGGAGCAACCGCAATTGTCTTTATCTCGCTCTCTGCGTGGCTTATGCTGTCTTTGTGTCTTTTTTCAACAGTGTTTTTGTGACTGTTGCTGATAATGTCAGCCGAAAATGTACTCAGACCATAGTAGTCCGGGGTAAGGATCCCTGCCTCGCATGGCTTGAAATCATAGCTGCCGTCATCTTGTATGTATATCACTCCAAGACCATACAACTCATACTCGCCATTCTTTGCGAGAATGCCTTTCAGCCGCGTCACGTCGTTCTCTATGCGCGTGAGTGCCTCCGGATAGCTTATATCGTATACCTCAACGTATGATTGAACAAGCAGCGAGTCGTTTATTTTCAGTTGAGGATTAAATCCGAGCGTTCTTAACGGGGGATAGAATGTCTTCGCGTCATGATCATATATAGAATCTATATGATGAGTCATGAAGCCTCCGAAATCCGGTACGATTACACAATCGTTGGTGAGTAATAGTTTTGTAATATGTCTTTCTAATTCAATCACGAGTGCAAATTTAAATAAAACGGATGACTTTTCCAACTAAATAATTCAAAAAAATCAGCTTGGTAATTAAATAGTATTTTTTGTTTTGGTAATCGGCATAAATGTATTATCTTTGCGTTTGTAGGACATGTATGTCCTTTTATTATGAAGATAATTTCATCATATTTTGAAGATAAAATATCTATATGGAATACATAAAAACCTGTATTGACGGAGTTTGGATTATCGAACCGAAAGTATTTAACGATGCCCGCGGATATTTCTTTGAGGCATGGAAGAAAGATGAGTTCGAGGAACATGTAGGAAGGGTTTCTTTCGTGCAGGATAATGAATCCAAATCAAGTTATGGCGTATTGCGCGGCCTTCATTATCAGAAAGGAGACTTCTCACAGGCGAAGCTGGTGCGCGTAATAAAAGGACGGGTGGTGGATGTCGCTGTGGACATACGCAAATCGTCTGCCACATTCGGAAAATATTTCATGGTGGAATTAAGCGGGGAAAACAAACGCCAGCTGTTTATTCCGCGCGGTTTCGCGCATGGCTTTCTTGTGCTTAGCGATGAGGCTGTTTTCACATATAAGGTTGACAACGTATATGCTCCTCAGCATGAGGCGAGCATAAGATGGAATGACGAAACCATAGATATAAAATGGCCTATAGACATTAATGATATAAAGACAAGCGAGAAGGACCTTAACGGCAAGTCGCTTGGTGAGGCTGATTTGTTCGACTGATGCAAATTAGTTTGTAAGAAGACCACTGATTAGTGATTGTATGATGAGACATTATGCATTATCCGCTTTTATTCTAATATGTGTCTCGTTTCTGTGTGGCTGTTCAAAGGGCAAGAAGACAGAGACGGCCGAGGAAGATGCCTTGGCAAAAAAAGAATTGCAGGGCATCTGGATAAATGAGGACGATGAGGACGTTGCCTTCAGAATAAAAGGTGACACCGTTTATTTCCCCGACACAATCAGTGTACCTGTATATTTCCGAATAGAAAGAGACTCGTTTGTCCTGTATGGGGCAAACAAGACAAAATATCCTGTAATCAAAAGGACACCTCATCTCTTCGAGTTTGTCAGTCAGAACGGCGAGCATATGAGGCTTGTCAAAAGCAGCGATTCCAGTTATCTCAAACTGTTTAATAAGACGTCGATAGTCTCCGTCAACCAGAACAGGCTGATAAAAAAGGATACTGTCGTATATTATAATGATAAGAAGTATCATTGTTATGTTCAGATAAACCCCACAACATACAAGGTTCCAAAGGCGGCATACAACGATGATGGGGTGGAGGTGTACACCAACTACTATGACAACATAATCCATTTCAGCCTTTTCTGTGGTGCCGAAAGGGTTTATTCAAGCAACATAACAAAGGATGATTTCTCTGCGCAGGTGTCATCCCAATATCTCAGGCAGTCTGTCTTCAGCGATATGGTGTATTACAAGATTGACGATGAGGGCGTGCATTATTTCGCAGTGCTGGGAATACCCAATTCTTCAAGCAGCTTTATGGTTGAGATGATATTCTCGTTCGACGGAAAGCTTGTAAAGCGTATAAAGGGCGATTAGAATCTGTTCATTGACATCACTGACTTGGCGTAATCGTGTCAGTTTATCACAATCTGTCTGTATCCCACAAGCCTGTCTGTCCTGTCTCCGGCTGCCCTGTAATACACCAGACACTGGTATTTGTTTTCGGTATAGCAGAAATTGCCTTCGCTTTGAAGTGGCTTGAGACTGCCGTCGTCTGTTCTTATAAGATATTGATATGAGTAATATCCCTGTTTAAGCATAATCACATTTTCGTATAATCCGCTTTCCGGGTTATAGCTCATGCGGTATTCCGGTGTGAGACTGCCGTTTGTCCATACACCGTTTATAAATATGTCGTTGTCGGTAGTTGCTGTTTTAAGAGCAAAGTGGACATATACATATTCTGACATGCAGTCGTTCTCTATGTTGTCACTGTTTCTTATGTAGAAAGCTCCGTTTGCGTCTTCATCATACACATAGCTGTTGCGCGGCTCGTCAGTCCACACATAGGCGTGATAATCCCTGCCGTCCCACTTCACTGACTCAAGTCCCATGGTTGTGTGCGAAACGTCGAGTGTCTCAAATTTCCTGTATTCGTTTCCTCCGTCAAATATCAGCTGTCTGTTGTGAGTCCATTGCAGACCGTCCGGCATGATGTATTGCGGCTCGGCATTTACAACGGCATTGTCCCATCTGCCGTTCTGCATGACCACAGTCTTTATTTCCTGTCCGGGATTGTTCACTTTAAGTCCTGCATAGTTTATCTTCATTCCTATCTGCTGATGCGCCCCGTTCGTGTCAATATCGGTATTGGTGGTCGCTTCCAGTTGTATGCCTGCACGTTGCTCTGCTACCATGAAGCATGCTGTGGCTACCTCCTCAGACGTGTTGTCGTCATATATTGTCACGCGATAGTTGCCGCTCATTTTGATGTTGCATCTTTCATTCGGTATCCTCAGTCTGTAATGTGTATAAAGGACATTGGTGTTTAGTGATTTCCTGACATCGTCGATGGTATTCCCGTCTGTGAATCCTTCACAGTAATCGCTTGTGAACAGTGCGTCAGATGTTGTCCAGTCAGCTTCGCAGTGTTCAATCCTGTAGGCATACCTGTGGTATTCATGCGTCATGTCGTCAAACGAAATGGTGATGGGTTCGTCACCTCCGAGTATCATTACCGGTGGCGACAGCCAGTCGTCTCCGGCTACAACCTGCAGTGAGGCTATCCTGTCCGACTTTATTTCGTTGTTCTGTCCGTTAGCCGTCAGTGTGCAAACAGACAGCATTACGGCAGCCATAAGATTGCGTGTATTTGTTATCATCTTCATGTATTTTACAGATCCACGGAAACTCGGAAATTTATCTGCCTGCCGGTCAGATAGTTAGGTACGGCATATTGCTGGTTTGTTACGTCAGTAATCCAGTAATAAGAGTTCACGTTGTTTATTCCGAAAAGATTCAGACATTCCAGTCCGAGCCACACATTCTTGAAGAACCGCCCGTTCTGCCTGTTCTCGTTGTTTACCAGACGGTAGTTCAGTCCGATGTCCGCGCGTTTGTATGCCGGAGCCCTGAATACGTTGCTCTCAAGCTCCTGATGCGGAGCCGAGAACGGGAGACCGTCGGCATAGGCAAGTTTGAGAAACATTCTCCACCTCTCTGTTCCAGGGAAATAGTCCGTGAAGTAAAGGCTCACGGCATATCTCTGGTCTGTTGGCAGAGGTATGTTCTTCCCGTTCAGTTTCATGTTGGTGTCCATGAGTGACAGGCTTATCCACGAGTCGTATCCCGGAACGAACTCTCCGTAAAGCTTCATGTCGAGTCCGGCGGCATGTCCGCTGCACTCGTTATTTCCGTAATAGACAACCTTCACATTGTTTACACTGTAAGGCACAAGGTCGCTCAAAGCCTTATAGTAAGCCTCGGCGGTGAATTTGTATGGACGCTTGCTTATTTTGAAACGGTAGTCCATGCCTGCTATGAAGTGTATGGAACGCTGGCTTTTTGTCTTTTTGTTGAGTGTGGCGTATGTCACTCCGTCAATTGCTGTCGTGTCACGTATTTCCTTATAGAACGGTGCCTGATAGTAAAGACCGGTGGCGAATCTCATCGTTACGTTATGGTTGAAGGCAGGTATGACTCCGAGCGACAGTCTCGGGCTTACCGTTGTCTCACCGTTGAAGCTCCAGTGACTGAGCCTTACTCCATAGTTAAGGGTAAAAAGCGTATGCTCTCCCGGACTTGTGAATCTGTAAGTGTCCTGGGCGTAAGCCTCAATGCGGTTGGCTTTCAGTGTGTTCCGCGCACGCATTGAGTATATCATGTGGAGGCTTTCGCCGGTGTGGGGTATGCTGTATCCGCTCGAGTCCCGCATTTCATATTCAACCGAATTCTCTTTTATACGCTCGCTTTTGAATGTTAAAGCCGTCTCTATGGTATGCTTTTTGGTTTTTGTCTTCAGCAGAAGCTTCACGCTCTGCACGTTTGCCTTCATGTAGTTTCGGGCATGCTGGAAGTAGGTTCCCACTCCAAGGTTCTCGCTCGTCTCTGTCTGTGTGAGCCAGTACTGCCCTTGTATGTCATAAGTTTCCTGTTCTTTTGTGTGGAATGCCGAGGCGATGAGCGACAGAGATGTGTTTTTCCCGAAATTGCGCGTTATGTCGAGAGAACCGAAATAAGTGCGGAATACGTCCTTCTCCTGCCCGTCGAAGTATACTCTGAACGATTTCACGTCTTCCATAGTGCCGAAACTTGTCTCGCGGTCTTCAGGATAGAAGTTGTAGTGATTGTCTGATATGTTACCCAGAAAACTTATTCTCCACCTGTCGTTGGGCGTATAGTTGAGGAACGCCTGATAGTCGATGAAGTTCGGGCGGTATTCTCCTTTTGTGTCCATTGTGCCCAACAGATATTGGGTTGTCTTATATCTTATGCCGTTGCTTATCGAGAATTTTTTGTTCCCATAGCCCACATATGCGCTCGCTCCGAGCAGACTTGCCGTGGCGGACGCTTCCAGCTTTTTTGGAAATCTGTATGTAATGTCAAGTGCCGACGACATCTTGTCGCCATATTTGGCTTCGAATCCTCCGGTGGAGAAGCCTATTTTCTCAACCATGTCAGGATTGATTATAGACAATCCTTCCTGCTGTCCGCTTCTAACCAGCAGAGGACGGTATATCTCTATATTGTTGATATAGACGCTGTTCTCGTCGAACGACCCTCCGCGCACATTATATTGTGAGGACAGCTCATTGTGTGTTGACACTCCTGCCTGTCCCTGTATTAGTTCCTCTACGGCATTTCCTGTTGTTGAAGGCATGTGCCGGAGGTCTTCTTTGTTGATGTCCTGTGTCTGTCCGGTCTGTTGTTTTGTTCCCGTCACAACAACGTCCGAGAGCACGTTGTTGCTGTAGAGTACAACCTGAAGGGTCTGCTTGCCGCGCGGGTTGCGCAGCACACGTGTCTTTGTCTTGTATCCCACCATCGAGAAACGTACGACTACCGAGTCGGCGGACTGCAAGGTCATGCTGAATTCGCCTTTTAGCGATGTCATCGTTACCTTGCCCTGTTGGAGGCACGACACAGACGCAAGCTCGATAGGGTTCATCTGTTCGTCGGTCACCCTTCCTTGCAGAACAAACGATTGGGAATGAGCCGCAACGGCGCAAAGCAGCAGTATATATATAATGAGTACTGTCTTTTTCATATTGAATATAACGTTCTTCTTCCGTCATTATTGTATATTACGGCTAATATGTTTTATTTGCGTCTTTGGAGCGGGTAAGTGTCGCTTTAGCGCAATGGCTGTAATCTGTTTTCCGGCAGGTCGTTACGCCATACAACCTGCGTTTTGTGATGACTGCGTATTGTGCCGGCATGCGTGCAGCGTCCTTCTTACGGCTACATCACCTTATATGATGACAACATGCAGGTATGCTTTCGCGTTAAGCTTTTTAACTTAAAAAGAACCCCGGTTTAACATATGGAGACAAGCCGCTTCTGTAATGCGATACACCGGAAAAAGCCGTGTCAGGATGTCGTTAAGGTGCTTGCGGACAGCTGTCCTTGCATGTGGATTCGGCGGAAGAGGCTTTATCGCGCTCCAGTAAGGGCATTATGACTCTACGGAACAGTGCGTTACGCAGTACGGAACGGTATCTTTCGCCCGACGGAAAAGCCCGTTTCGGAGAGCGGATGAAACATGATTATGCCGTCGTTTTGCGCAAATGACTGATATACATACGGTTGTCTGACATCTCCATTTTCGGCGTATTTTGATTCAAAACCGATGTCGTCGCAGAATAATCCGAATATGATGACATATGCGCAGGCATGTGGCTGATTATGATTGATTATATTCAATTAAGCTGACTCTTGTTGTTCCCCTGTTAATGCCGTGTCTTGTTGCCGGTCATCAGCGGCTCTTCAACCAAACTCGGTCGTCAGACTTCATTCCTATCTCATGCTGCTGCCGGACATGGTGCCTTACGTTTTAGTAAAAGACCTTGTGCTGGCTGTATTGGGAAAAAGGGGAGACAAGGCGGCTGCAGCAGAGCGGAGGATGAACGGGCAGCCATCATTCAATGATAAATCTGTGACAAGTGTTCCAGCCTCCGATTCGGGTTAAAGGTTTCAGAATGTTATAATATATTTACAGCATCTTTCATACCGTAATCTTTCCATCCTATTTTTTGGCTGTAAAATATATTTTTTTTACCTTTGCAGCCATATATTAAATTACAAAAAAGAAGACATGGTAAAGAAGTTCACAGAGCATAACGGGCTCAATTTGACGGCAACTAATGACGAGGTGCTGGCAGAGTGGAATAAGAAAGATATTTTCCATAAATCGATAGACGAACGTGAGGGATGTCCTCAGTTTGTTTTCTTTGAGGGTCCGCCTTCGGCAAACGGTCACCCGGGAATCCATCATGTCCTTGCAAGAAGCATAAAAGATACATTCAACAGATATAAGACGATGAAGGGCTTCCAGGTTCATCGTAAGGCAGGATGGGACACACACGGACTTCCTGTGGAACTGGGAGTGGAGAAGGAACTCGGAATCACAAAGGCGGATATAGACAACAAGGATTCCGAAAAGTACATCTCCGTGCGCGACTATAACAACAAGTGCCGCGAGAATGTGATGAAATTCACGGCGGAGTGGCGCTCGCTCACGGAGAAAATGGGATATTTCGTCGATCTCGACAATCCTTACATCACATACGACAACAAATATATCGAGACGTTGTGGTGGCTGCTTAAGCAACTATACAACAAAGACCTGTTGTACAAAGGATACACAATACAGCCGTACAGCCCTGCCGCAGGAACCGGACTCAGCTCTCATGAGCTTAACCAGCCGGGATGTTACAGGGATGTGAAGGACACCACTGTTACGGCACAATTTAAGATAAAGAATCCGCGTCAGGAGATGACCGGATGGGGAGAGGCTTATTTCCTTGCATGGACAACAACCCCTTGGACGCTTGCTGCTAACTCCGCTCTTTGCGTGGGACCTAAAATCAATTATGTGGCAGTGCGCACCTACAACCCTTACACAGGTGAGGCTGAGACGGTGGTGCTTGCCGAGGAAAGGCTTTCGGCTTACTTCAACGAGGCTGGTCGTGATGCCGACCTTGAGTCATACAGTAAGGGTGACAAGGTTATTCCGTGGAAAGTCGTGGGACGTTATCTCGGTCCTGAACTCGTCGGGATGGAGTATGAGCAGCTTCTTCCGTTCATATCTCCGCTGACCGGCGGCGCTTTCCGTGTGATTTCCGGTGATTATGTTACTACCGAAGACGGTACGGGCATTGTGCATATCGCTCCGAACTTCGGTGCCGACGACGCATTCGTGGCAAAGAAAGCGGGTGTGCCGCCAATTGTCGTGGTTGACAAGAAGGGACAGGAACGTCCTGTTGTCGACCTGCAAGGCAAATATTTCCTTACGGAGGAGCTTGATGAGAAGTTCGTAGCGGAGCACGTCAATGTGGAGCTGTGGAACGAGTATGCGGGCAGGTATGTGAAGAACGCTTATGACGAGACACTGACAGATAAGGACGAGACGCTTGATGTGTCAATCTGTATGGACCTTAAAGCATCCAACAAAGCATTCAAGATAGAAAAGCATGTGCACAATTATCCGCACTGCTGGCGTACCGACAAGCCGATACTTTACTATCCGCTTGACAGCTGGTTCATCCGTTCTACAGCAAAGAAGGACAGAATGGTGGAGCTGAACCGGACAATCAACTGGCAGCCGGAGTCTACCGGTACAGGACGGTTCGGCAACTGGCTCGAGAATCTTAACGACTGGAACCTGTCCCGCAGCCGCTTTTGGGGCACTCCACTGCCGATATGGCGTGATGAGGATGGAAACGAGATATGCATCGGTTCGGTGCACGAGCTGTATGATGAGATAGAAAAGAGCGTGGCGGCAGGGTTCATGCAGTCCAACACATTGAAGGACCTCGGATTCGTGCCGGATGATTACAGCAAGGAGAATTATGACCGCATAGACCTTCACCGTCCGTTTGTCGATGAGATTACGCTTGTCAGCAAGGCGGGCAAACCCATGAAACGTGAGTCCGACCTCATCGATGTGTGGTTTGACAGCGGTTCCATGCCTTACGCACAGATTCATTATCCGTTTGAGAACAGGGATAAGATTGACGACCGTACGGCATTCCCTGCCGACTTCATCAACGAGGGTGTGGACCAGACACGTGGCTGGTTCTTTACGCTTCATGCCATCGCCACCATGGTGTTCGACAGTGTGGCATTCAAGAATGTCATATCCACCGGACTTGTGCTCGACGCTAAAGGCAACAAGATGAGCAAGCATGTGGGCAATGTTACGGATCCTTTTGAGATGATAGGGAAGTACGGAGCCGATGCGGTGAGATTCTACATGATGACGAACTCGGAGCCGTGGGATAACCTGAAGTTCAATCCTGAGGGAGTGGACGAGGTGCGCCGTAAGTTCTTCGGAACATTATACAACACATATTCCTTCTTCGCTCTGTATGCCAATGTGGACGGATTCGATTATAGCGAAGAGGACGTGAAGATGGAGGAAAGACCGGAGATAGACCGCTGGATACTCTCCGTGCTTCATTCCCTTATAAGAGATGTGGACGCGGAAATGAACGGTTATAATCCGACAAAGGCTGGACGCCTTATTGAGTCGTTTGTGAACAACGACCTGAGCAACTGGTATGTGCGCCTTAACAGAAAACGCTTCTGGGGTAAGGAAATGAGTGTTGACAAGCTGAGTGCTTATCAGACGCTGTACACATGTCTTGAGGTGGTTGCAAAACTGCTCGCTCCGTTTGCGCCGTTCTATGCGGACCAGTTGTTCATGGACCTGATAAGCGTGACCGGAAAAGAACATGTCGAGTCGGTACACCTCTCTGACTATCCTGTTGCTGACGATAAATTCATCGACAAAGAGCTGGAAGCAAGAATGAGTATGGCTCAGAAGATTACTTCCATGATTCTCGCTTTGCGCCGCAAGGTGAACATTAAGGTGCGCCAGCCGCTGCAGGCTATCATGATTCCGGCTGTCGACGCAGAGCAGAAAAGACACATCGAGGCTGTCGAGACACTTATATTGAACGAGGTGAATGTTAAGAGTCTCAAGTTTGTGGAGGGCTCGGATGTCCTTGTAAAGAAGGTGAAGTGCAACTTCCGCACTATGGGCAAGAAGTTCGGCAGACTTATGAAGGGCATCGCCGCACAGATTGATGCACTCACCCAAGCTCAAATCTCTGATTTTGAACGCAACGGATATGTTGACCTGAATGTGGAGGACACCAATGTGAAAGTGGAGCTTGCGGATGTCGAGATAATAAGTGAGGACATTCCGGGATGGCTCGTTTCGAATGAGGGAAATCTTACTGTGGCGTTGGAAATAGAACTTACGGAGGAACTGAGAAGAGAAGGCATTGCCCGTGAGCTGGTCAACAGAATACAGAATATGCGTAAGGACAATGCTTATGAGATAACTGACAGAATCAATGTCGTGGTGTCGCCGGACGGGAAGACGGACGCTGCCATATCTCAGTATGCTGATTACATCAAGAGCCAGATATTGGCAGACAGCATTGAGATAGCCGACAATGATGGCGTATGCGTTGACTTTGATGATTATAAATTGAATATCAAGATAGAAAAAAATCAAAACTAAGTTGGACTGAAACCTATTCTAAATTTTAAAACTATTGATTTATGGCAGAAAAGACACGTTATACGGACAGTGAACTTGAGGAGTTCCGCGAGATTATAAATGAGAAGTTGCGTCTTGCCCGTCGCGATCAGAGTGCTATGATGAGACAGCTTATGAACGCTGACGGCAACGATGTGGATGATACGTCGCCTACATATAAGGCACTTGAAGAAGGCAGTGCGTCTCAGTCTAAGGAGGATTTGGTGCAGATGGCGAACCGTCAGCAGAAATTCATACAGGGACTTGAGGCTGCCTTGGTAAGGATAGAAAACAAGACTTACGGTATAGATCGTATAACAGGAGAATTGATACCCAAGGAGCGTTTGCGCGCAGTTCCGCATGCAACACTCAGTGTGGCATCAAAGAACGCTCGTAAGAAATGAAAAGAAAGAGTGTTTGTCTTTCTGACGGACGATTATCCGTATTGCTCGTTGCCGTGATTTTGATTATCGATCAGATAATCAAGGTCACGGTAAAGACTAACATGTGTCTGGGTGAGTCAATCCGGGTCACAGACTGGTTTTTTATTGAGTTCATCGAGAATAACGGTATGGCATATGGCATCACATTCTTCAACAAACTGGTATTGAGTCTGTTCCGTATAGCCCTGATAGGTGTCATAGCTTATTACATATGCAAGCTGGTGAGACGGGAGCATTCTACAGGATACGTCGTTTGTCTTTCGGTGATTCTCGCCGGTGCTGCGGGAAATATATTCGACTCGATGTTTTACGGTTTGATATTCGAAGCGTCGACACCGTTCGATGTGGCTGGACTTGTGCCATTCGGTAGCGGTTATGCGTCATTCCTGCATGGAAAGGTGGTTGATATGTTCTATTTCCCCCTCATAGTGACTACATGGCCCGACTGGATGCCGTTCTGGGGAGGCAGGGAATTCATATTCTTCTCTCCTGTTTTCAATTTTGCTGACGCATGCATAAGTGTGGGTGCCGTTGTGTTGTTTATTTTCTACCGTAAAGAACTGGAAAGTATAAATGAAGTGCTGTTGCATTCTCGCAAGGCAGACTCCGGAAATCCGGACAGGGATGTCGCCGAAGAATGACAGGCAAAAAAGTGTGAATATGAAAAACCGTCTGACGTTTCGTCTTGCAAAATGGCAAGTGTCTCTCATGCTGATTATGGTTTGCGTTTTGTCATGCAAACCTTCTGTCGACAGAGATTATATCCAGCCGGATGATATGGAGGATATTCTTTATGAATATCATCTTGCGGAAGAGATTGTCAGACAGAATGGCGGCGATACGCTTACAATGCGTTCGTTTAGGGCAAACATACTGAAAAAGTATGGTGTTACGCAGATGGAACTGGACAGTTCTCTGCTTTATTATAGCAGACATACGAAGTTACTGCATGATATATACAAGAATCTTGCCGAGCGATTTACGAATGAGGCTGCGGCACAAGGGGCGTCGGTAAGTGAGATTAGCAAGTTCGGCAATCTCTCATCAAGTAATGACACGACTGATATATGGAACCTTAGAAGGATGCTGGTGCTTTATCCGCAGGAGGCGTCAAATGTTTATATGTATAAAATCAAGGCTGATACGGCTTTCTATAAAGGTGATAAGATTATCCTTGATTTTGATACCCGGTTTATATATCAGGACGGAATGAGGAATGCAGTGGCGGTTTTGGCACTGAAATTCAATAATGACAGCGTCGCCTCGCGTACAATAAACATAACTTCTACATCACGTTATCATTTGCAGATCGAAGATACCGGAAATCTCGGTATAAAGGAAATAACCGGGTATTTCCTCGTAAATGACAATGACAGGGCTGCGTCCTCATCTACAACTCTCAGATTGTTGGTGTTGTATAATATACGTATGGTAAGGATGCATCAGCCGAAACTGCCGCCGGTACAGAGGAATGATACTGTAAGGGTGGGCAAGGTGGATTCTGTTCCGGTAGTTAGGACAGGGTCACATTCTGAAAGTCAGGTGAAATCGGTGGCTCCAAAACGTTTCGAAAGAACTGTGGTAAGACCTTTGGATGAGAAAATGCTGCCGGCAGAAATGACGAAAAGGAAATAGTAATGACTGAAAAAAGACGGTTTGCCGCTAATCGTGTCATCTTCGGAAATACTACGATTGTAAATGGTGTCGTGGAAGTTGAGGGACGTAATGTTGTCGGTTTTTATGAATTTAAGAAAGAACCGGCGTGCACCGAATGGATTGGAGGAACAATCGTCTTAGTCGGTACAGATGACATGATTGTAGCTTATAAGGATGATAAAATATTAAACAGCGAGTATTAAAATTAAATTTCAAGTAATATGTTAAGTGTAAACGAATTGGAGGAACGTCTTATAGATCTTGCTTTTGCAGAAGACATAGGTGACGGAGATCATACCACATTGTGTTGCATACCTGACGATGCAATGGGTAAATCGCATCTTCTTATAAAGGAGAACGGTATCCTGGCTGGTGTCGAGGTGGCAAAAAAGGTGTTTGACAGGTTTGATTCTACAATGTCGGTCGAGGTGCTTATCAATGACGGCGAACCCGTAAAAGCCGGTGATATAGCTATGGTTGTGAGCGGAAAAGTGCGTTCGCTGTTGCAGACGGAGCGTCTCATGCTTAATATAATGCAGCGTATGAGCGGCATTGCGACAATGACCAATAAATATGTGAAACGTATAGAAGGCACCAAAACACATATACTTGACACGCGTAAGACAACCCCCGGAATGCGTATCCTCGAAAAGCAGGCTGTTCTGATAGGCGGAGGCATGAATCATAGGATAGGATTGTTTGATATGATTTTGCTGAAGGATAACCACATTGATTTTGCCGGAGGCATAGAAAACGCCATTAACCGTTGTCATGAATATCTGAAGGAAAAGAACCTTGACCTCAAAATCGAGATAGAGGTACGTTCTTTCGACGAGCTGGATAAGGTTCTTTCTCACGGCGGAGTTGACAGGATTATGTTGGATAATTTTTCTGTAGAAGATACTAAAAAGGCTGTTCAGATAATAAACGGACGCTATGAAACGGAATCGAGTGGAGGTATCACTTATGACACGATACGCGATTACGCGGAGTGCGGGGTTGACTTCATTTCGGTCGGAGCACTTACTCATTCGGTCAAAGGTCTGGACATGAGCTTTAAAGCCTGCTGATGTTTATCGGTATATTACTATCAATCATAAGCTTTTTACCGCCGGTGAATTATGAGATGTCATTGGCGGGGAACTTTGGTGAGCCGCGTGCTCATCATTTTCACGGCGGTATAGACATAAAAACTGAGCGTGTTGAGAATAAGCCGGTGTTCTCGGTGGGGTCCGGATACGTGTCAAGGGTTGTGATAGGCAAGTATGGCTATGGAAAGGCTGTCTATGTAAAGCACCCCGAGGGATACACCAGCATGTTCTGCCATTTGAATGCTTTCTGTCCGAAGATTGAGTATATCGTAAGAGAGAGACAGCGTGCGAGCAAGAATTACAATCTAGACATTGCTTTGGCTCCATACGAATGTCCTGTGGCAAAAGGACAGGTTATTGCAATAAGTGGAAATACCGGATCAAGCACTGCGCCGCACATACATATGGAAATGTATGAGTCTGAAAGCGGTGACATGATGGATCCGCTCATGTTTTTCGGTAAATATATAAAAGACACCACACCACCGTTGGCGCATGGAATTATGGTCTATCCTCAAGTAGGGGGTGGGGTGTTCTGCGGCTCGACAAGAAAGCAGAGCTTTTCATTGTCTTCTTTAAACATCGCCGGCAAATACACGGCATGGGGTAAAATAGGTTTCGGCATATGGGCGAATGATTATATGGATAACACATATAACAGATTGGGAGTCCGTAAAACCCAACTGATTGTCGACGGCAGGCTTGTCTTTGAAAGTGATGTATCCAGGATTCCGGGTCGTATGACACGTGTGATGGATTATTGTGGCGACTATGAACATTTTATAAAAACCGGTACATGGTATATGAAATCATTCGTGGAACCGGGAAATCACCTGCCTATATATAATACGGACGCCAATAAAGGATATGTTGTCTTTGATGAAGAGAGGGATTATCATATAACTTACGTCCTGACGGATGCCAGTGGAAACAATACCAAGTATAATTTCACAGTGGAAGGAAAGGCTGAAAGAAATCCTTTTGCAGTGTCTCCTCCAAGGCATACAAACTTATTCCGTCGTGTTTTATGGGACAGACTGACAAGTATTTCCCTTCCCAATGTGCAATTGACAGTAAAACCCAACTCGTTGACTCAGGACAGGATAATATCTCCAACAATATACAGACAGCCGGAGAAATTGTCGGACAGATATTCTTTCAACAACGTTTCATTACCGCTTGTCAGATATGCCAGAATATCTATTAGATGTAATAAATATGTAAAAGACACTTCCAAGTTGTATATTTCTAACAGTTATGGCGTGTCACGATATTGTGGAGGGATATACAAAAAAGGCTGGCTGACAGGTTATATACGTGATATAGGAGACACTTATGAAATAAAGTATGATGATAAGCCACCGGTAATAGAACCTTTGAAAACGGGGTTGGGAGTGTCATCTCATTATCTGAGGTTCAGCATTTATGACGATGGCAGTGGACTGAAGCAATGTTACGGATATATTGACAACAGACAATTGGTTTTGGATGGAGTCTCGAGAAAAGGTGTCTACACGTGTGATTTAAGAAAGTACTTGAATAAAAACGGAACATTACACAGGCTTGAAGTCATCGCTATAGATAATAAAAACAATAAGGAAACATATACGGCACATATAAAATATTAGGACTATGAGAAGATATGCAGTTTTATTAATGTTGATTATAAGTGCATCGGCAGCTTTCGGTTGCACAAGTTTTATTGTAGGTAAGAAAGCAAGTACTGACGGTTCGGTAATCTGCACGTATAATGCCGATGACTATGGTATGTTTATAGGATTATGTCATTATCCTGCCGCGAAGCACGCAAAAGGAGAGATGCGTAAGATATTTGATTGGGACACGAAGGAATATCATGGAGAGATACCTGAGGCGGAAGAGACCTATAATGTCATTGGAAACATAAATGAATATCAGGTCACCATTGCTGAAACCACGTACGGAGGACGTGCGGAGATGGTAGACACAACGGGAATCCTTGATTACGGTTCTTTGATATACGTGGCATTGCAGCGTAGCAAGACAGCAAGAGAAGCCATACATGTCATGACAACTCTTGTGAATAAATACGGATATTGCTCGGAAGGTGAGACGTTTACCATTTGCGACCCTAACGAAGCGTGGATAATGGAGATGATGGGAATGGGTCCGGGTTCCAAGAAAGCCGTATGGGTAGCGCTTCGGGTGCCGGACAACGCAATATGCGCGCATGCCAATCAAAGCCGTATCGGTAAGTTTGATATGAACGACAAGGAGAATGTCTTATATTCAAAGGATGTGATAAAATACGCAAGGAAACAAGGATGGTTCACCGGTCGGGATGAGGATTTCTCATGGAAGATGGCGTATGCCAAGCCCGATTTTCAGGGAAGACGTTTTTGCGAGGCGCGCGTATGGAGCTTTTTCAGACATTTCAATGACGGTTTCGACAGATACCTGCCGTGGGCAATGGGAGTGGATCCGGATGCTGAGGACATGCCGTTATGGATTGTCCCCAACAGAAAAGTCAGCGTGCAGGACATCGAAAGATGTATGAGAGACCACTACGAAGGCACTCCCCTGGCGATAGACTCGACGGACATAGGCGGAGGAATATGGCAGATGCCTTACAGACCGACTCCGTTAACATATACAGTTGATGGCAATACATATTTTAATGAACGCCCTATAAGTACGCAGCAAAGTGGTTTTTCATTTGTATCACAGATGAGGTCATGGCTGCCACGTGAGATTGGAGGAGTGCTGTGGTTCGGTAACGATGATGCGAATATGATAGCCTACACTCCAATATATTGCGGTAACAAAGTCCAGCCGGAATGTTATAACACTCCGGGAGCGGATGCTGTCACTTTCTCCGATAGGAATGCGTTCTGGGTATGCAATTGGGTCAGCAACATGATTTATCCCAGATACAGCATGATGTTCCCTTCATTAAAAGAGGTGAGAGACAGTCTGGAAGCTGATTATTTTGACAATCAGAGAACCGTTGAAGCCAAGGCGATGGAATTGTATGGTTCCGACAAGAATGCTGCGATAGAATATCTTAATAAATACAGTAATGATAAAGCGCAGGAGATGTTGGCAAGATGGAAGTCTCTTGCAATATATCTGATTGTAAAATATAATGACATGGCTATAAAGCCGGAGGAAAACGGAGTATTCAAAAGAACAAAGACGGGCAATGGCGAAAGAGTCGTGCGTCCCGGATTCCCGGAAAGTTATGCAAGAGAATTAGTTAAGGCAACGGGAGACAAGTATAAGTTGCCGGAATGAATATCGGCAGGTAAGGAAAAATTCCACAATTTTTCTTTACCTGTTTTTAATCATATTGAATGTGCGCGGTCTTTTTCTGAGTATATCAATAATTTTTATTATATTTGCAATATTAAATGTTTTATTCTGCTTCCGTGGTTAATATTATAGTAACAGATGGGAATATTCGGACTCTTTAATAAGAAAAAGAAGGACATATTGAATGATGGTCTTGAGAAGACCAAGTTCAGTGTGTTCGATAAGTTGGCGAGAGCAATAACGGGAAAGTCAACAATTGACGATGATGTGCTTGACAATCTGGAGGAGGTTCTTATAACTTCAGACATTGGCGTTGACACGACATTAAAGATAATACATCGTATTGAGGAGCGCGTGGCACGCGACAAATATGTCTCCACTTCGGAATTGAACGAGATTCTAAGAAGCGAGATCACTAATCTGTTGACAGAAAACAACAGTGGAGACAATGACGATTGGGACTTGCCTCAGGATCACAAGCCGTATGTCATACTGGTTGTAGGAGTTAACGGGGTGGGCAAGACCACCACAATCGGTAAATTGGCTTATCAGTTCAAAAAGGCGGGGAAGAAGGTTTATATAGGTGCCGCCGACACTTTCAGGGCTGCTGCCGTGGAGCAGATTTGCATTTGGGGCGAGCGTGTCGGAGTGCCGGTCATAAAGCAGCAGATGGGTTCCGATCCCGCTTCGGTGGCGTTTGACACCCTTTCCTCGGCAAAGGCAAACGGAGCTGATGTCGTTCTGATTGATACTGCGGGACGCCTTCACAATAAGATTGGTCTGATGAATGAGCTGAAGAAAATAAAAGATGTCATGAAGAAGGTGTTGCCCGAAGCGCCTGACGAGGTGCTGCTCGTGTTGGACGGAAGCACCGGACAAAACGCGTTTGAGCAGGCAAAACAGTTTTCTTCAGTGACTCCAATCAGCTCACTTGCAATAACCAAGCTTGACGGCACTGCCAAGGGAGGTGTTGTGATAGGAATCAGTGACCAGCTGAAGGTGCCAGTCAAATACATCGGATTGGGTGAGTCGATGGATGCTCTTCAGTTATTTAACAAACGACAGTTCGTAGATTCTCTTTTTAACAGGCAATGAGAAAAGGTCAGATTGATTTTATTACGATGGGCTGCTCAAAGAATCTTGTAGACAGCGAGATTCTCATGAGGCAGTTTGAAGCCAATGGTTATCATTGCACACACGATTCCGAGAAGATAGAGGGCGAGATAGTTGTAATCAATACCTGCGGGTTTATCGAGGATGCGAAGCAGGAAAGCATCGACACAATATTAGAACTCGTCAAAGCCAAGGAAGAAGGGAGAATACGGAAGCTGTTTGTCATGGGATGTCTATCGCAGAGATATCAGAAGGAACTGGAAGAGGAAATACCTCAGGTAGATAAATATTATGGCAAGTTCAATTACAGACAGCTGCTGACAGACCTTGGTAAGAGCGAGGTCGCAACCTGTTCCGGACAGCGTCATCTCACCACTCCTTCACATTACGCATACCTTAAAATAAGTGAGGGTTGTGACAGGAGATGTGCTTATTGCGCCATTCCTTTAATCACGGGACGTCATGTAAGCAGACCGGAGGAAGATATCTTGCAGGAGGTCAGAACGCTTGTTGCCGAAGGAGTGAAGGAGTTTCAGATTATAGCTCAGGAACTCACATATTACGGTGTTGATATAGATGGGAAGCAGCACATTGCCGATCTGATACGCAAAATGTCAGACATAGAGGGCGTGGAATGGATAAGGTTGCATTACGCATACCCGAACAAGTTTCCAAAAGAGTTGCTCACAGTCATGAATGAAAGGAAAAACGTATGCAAATATCTTGACATCGCGCTTCAGCATATATCTGATAACATGCTTTCCCGAATGCATAGGAACGTGACAAAAAGAGAAACCATGGACCTCATTTCCGAAATAAGAAAGAGCGTTCCCGGCATTTATCTGCGTACGACACTTATGGTCGGATTCCCTGGTGAGACCGAAAAAGATTTTCAGGAGCTTATGGATTTCGTCAGATGGGCGAGATTCGAGAGGATGGGAGCGTTTGCATATTCAGAGGAAGAGGGGACATACAGTGCCTTGCATTATAAGGACGACGTCCCTTCTGACGTAAAGCAACAGCGTCTTGACGCTCTTATGGCTTTGCAGCAGGACATAAGTGCGGAGATGGAAGCTGAGAAGATAGGCAGCTCTGTGCGTGTGATAGTCGACAGAAAAGAACAGGACTATTACATAGGACGTTCGGAATTCAGTTCACCGGAGGTCGATCCTGAGATTCTTATCAAATCAGACGAAAATCTGAAAATAGGTTCTTTCTATAATGTCAGAATAACAGACAGCAGTGAGTTCGATTTATATGGGGAGGTAATTTAGCAACTTCTTACGCAATGAATAATAAGGAATATATATACGAATTGTCCCAGCGGTGCGGATATACACAGGAAAATACCCAGAAATATGTACGCAGCGTGATTGAGGTGATGGCTTCCAGATTTGATGAGGGAGAAAATGTGTCGGTTCCTAATTTCGGTACTTTTGAGCTGAAAAACCGTATGGAGCGTATCGTTGTGAACCCTTCTACCGGTCAGAGAATGATGGTTCCACCAAAGATAGTATTAAATTTTAAGCCTGTAGCGTCAATAAAAGAAAAACTAAGAAAATCAGAAAATGAATAAAATATCAGAACTGTCTTCTGTTCTTGTTGCGAAATACGGACTTTCTCAAAAGGAAGCCGACGCCTTTGTCGTGCAGATGTTTGACGTCATTAACTCCGGTCTGCAGAGTAGTGACAAGCAAGTCAAGGTGAAAGGACTCGGCACGTTTAAGATTCAGAGTGTCAATGCGCGTGAGAGTATTGATGTAAATACCGGTGAACGTATAGTTATAGAGGGACGTAACAAGATTTCGTTCACACCGGAAACTTCGCTTAAGAACAGAGTCAACCTTCCGTTTTCACAGTTTGAGACTGTGATAATCAACGACGGGGTTGATTTTTCTGATATTGAAAACAATGATGAAAGTGACAACGCGGAGGTAAATGACGGTGTTGACAATGATGAGGGCAGCATCGCGGATGAGAGTCCCGTCCCGACTGAAGAGAGCCGGACTAAGGATGAGGATGCGGAAACTCCTTCAGACAGAACGTCTGACACGGGAGACGTTGATAATGCGCTTGATGAAAGTCCGGTTGTTTCTGTCGGACAAGATGTTGAAGAACCGGAGCATCACGGCGAAAGCGAAAAGACGCCGGATGAAACCGATTCTCACGAGGATGACATCCCTTCCGTTCCTGATGTTTCCCGGAATGAAGCGCAAGCAGCTGCGCACGATGTGCAGCCTCAGACAAGCGGAGAACACTGCCACGCTTCAGGCAGGAGCAATAAAATCATTATCTCATTGTTGGCTTTCATAGTACTGTTGTGCGGATTGGGCATATACGGTATGTTTTATTATCAGAATAAGCTGTCGCATTGTGAGGACCGGATATTGGAACTGGAAATTGTGATAGATAATTTTCAGGAAAAAATAAAGAAGGAAAACGTGCCTTCAGCCGACAGCAATAAACATCTTGTGACACACGACAGCATTGACCGTAAAGCAAACGAATCAGTTAAGGACAGTGTTGCAAGGAAACAAAGCGCGCAGGACGATAGCAATGAAATCAATCCTGACAAATACAACAAAGACCCGAGGATAAGAACAGGAGCTTACAGGATAGTAGGCATTGCCAAGACCATTACCCTGAAAGAGGACAGGTCGTTGTCGTATATAAGTAAAAGATATCTCGGTCCTGGTATGGAATGCTATGTAGAGGCGGTCAATGAAGGCAAAACGTTTAAAAAGGGAGAGACGGTTAATATCCCGAAATTGAAATTAAAGAAAATCAGAAAGAATTGAGGTTTGTCTTTGATAAACTGATTGCGGCACCGCGTTTCTTCTCTGTGACTTTACAAACTTAAACCGTCCGTTATACCGGCAGTCTTGGAATGACGTCAGACCAAAACTGATTGTTCTGATGTCCTATCGTAATCGGTCTATGACTCGGGGCTTATGTATCATTACGAACAGGTAATTATGCCCCATCCGTATACTGCCATGCCGTCATGCTCATTTATTTCCTGTCTTGCCGAAGCCTTGGCGGGACACATCTGGAAAAACATGGAGGCAAAATGGCGAGAGCTATGCGGATGGGATGTAAGCATCGGGCAAACAGGCGCAAAAAACAGTTTATACAGTCTGATGACCGATTACAGACAAATGGGATATGCTCTCTGTACGTCTGATTCGGCATTCCATAATCTCCTGTTCATAAATGACGGGCAGTAAAAAATCTTGACATTTTTATTTTGTAAAACAGAAACGGTGTAAGGATTTAGACACGTTTCCACGCACGTTACCTCCTTTCCGCAAACGGTCATAGCCCGTTTTATCCCTTGTAGCTACCTTAATTGTTACCCCGTTTTTGCTCTTTTCAGGCATTGTTTCAGACATTCCGTACTCTTGCTAAGTCCGTCCTATATTCCGGTTATGCCCGTTTTGTAATCCAGAACGGGCTTTATCGCATCGTCATATGGGCTTTCCTGCAAGTCGGAAAAGCCTTTTCCGTAAGTCAGACAAGTGCATATGACGATGCCGTTTGTGCTTCGTGTTGATATTCAACAACTTATGCCTGGTTGACAAAACTGGCGTGTACGCATGCGGTTCGTTTGCTGAAATATTTTACGGGAATCTCAGCGACTTGACGTTGTCTTTATTTTCACCATTACTCAACTTATCGTATGAATATCGGTTTCTGTACATACATATTGTTCCAGCCTTAATGCAATGCCTGATGTTTGGCTTTTTCATAGAACGTTTCATAACCTGTCTGGGTTGAAAACCTCAATTATGATACCGGAAGAAATACTGTGACCGTCTGTAACGCTGTTGTAAAACAATTGTCGTAATGCTTTAATTTATTTGTTTTTCTTTAGTAATTGTTCAGGAATACCTTTGCATCCGTAAATCAATTTATTAAAAATTATATGGAAAAGGTTAAAAGATTGTTGTTTATCGCGGCTTTGTTCGGTGCCGGTTGTATAGGTGTCACGGCTGCAAACGATGTCAGTGAACTTGCTGTGGTGGGAAGTGTGACCGGACGTATAACAGATGCGGAACACCGTGTACTGCCCGGAGCCACCATCATGATTGAGGAACTGCATACCGGAGTCACAAGCGACATGAACGGTTTTTACAAATTGCCCAACCTTAAACCGGGAACATATGAAGTGAAAATATCATATGTGGGATTCCAGCCCATAGTCGCAAAGATTGTGATAGAAGGCAACAAGTCAAAGGAAAGCAACTTTGTCCTTACCGAAGGCATCGCCTTGCAGGAGGTGGTTGTCGACGGCGCGTTTTCCGGTCAGCGTCGTGCTATGCAGATGCAGAAGAACAGTATGGGTATAACAAATATTGTATCGGCTGATCAGGTGGGTAAGTTCCCCGATTCGAACATAGGCGACGCGCTTAAACGCATAAATGGAATAAACGTGCAGTATGACCAGGGAGAGGCGCGTTTCGGTCAGGTGCGTGGAACGAGTGCGGACCTCACGTCTGTCACCGTCAACGGAAACAGACTTCCTTCGGCTGAGGGCGACACACGTAACGTGCAGCTCGACCTCATTCCTTCAGATATGGTTCAGACCATAGAGGTGAACAAGGTGGTGACAGCGGATATGGACGGAGATGCCATCGGAGGCGCTATAAATCTTGTGACAAAGAACACTCCGTCGCGCCGTGTGCTTAATTTCACCGTCGGAACAGGCCATACATGGATAAGCGACAAGCAGCAGTGGAACCTCGGAGCCACATGGGGCGACCGCTTCTTCAACGACAGACTTGGGGTGATGGCGTCTGCCTCGTATCAGTATGCGCCCGGAGGCTCTGACAATACGGAGTTTGAGTATGAGCTGGGAGATGACGGTGTGGAGCTCAAGGAGGCTCAGGCACGCCAGTACTATGTCACCCGCGAGCGTCAGAGCTATTCTCTTGCCCTCGACTATAAGTTCAATCCGTTGAACAAGATTTCTTTCAAGGGTATATACAACCGCCGTAACGACTGGGAGAACCGTTATCGCATAAGTTACAAGAAGCTCAACTCTTCCGCCTCAAAGCAGTCTGTCGTGCTTGAGACAAAGGCAGGAGCCTACGATACGAAGAACGCGCGTCTGGAGCGTCAGCAGACTATGGACTTCACGCTTGACGGTGAGCATTACATCGGCAATCTCAAAATAGACTGGGCGGGAAGCTACTCTCGTGCCACAGAAGAGCGTCCCAATGAGCGTTATGCCTCATTCGAGTATGAGGGAATCGACTTCGGTTCGGGCTTCAAGGATGTGTTCGGACGCCAGCCCTACTGTACTGTTCCTCTGCCAGATCTGGATGATGACGGCTGGAGCATAGACGAACTGACCAATCAGGATGAGGATATTGTGGAGAATGAATATAAGGCACGCCTCAATTTCGAGCTGCCTCTTGTAAGCGGACTCTATGGAAACAAACTGAAGTTCGGAGCAAAATATACAAGCAAGGACAAAAAACGTGACGTCAGCTTTTATGAATATGACGAGGAACTGCTCGGAAACTGGCGCACACAGACTTATCCGCAGATACGCAGCGGGTTCATGCCTGGCGAGTTCTATCCGCTACATACTCCTTTCATCAGAAAAGAATTCCTCGGCGGCATAGCTTTTGACAAGTCTTATGGTGAGGAGGTTCTTGAGGAAGAAGCTGGCAACTACAAAGTGAAAGAGTCAATACTCGCCGGATATATACGCTTCGACCAGAAACTCGGCAAGAACTTCGACGCTACCGTAGGACTGCGTGTGGAGCGCACGTCTCTGCGCACAAACGGTTTCAACTATGAGGCTGGTGAGAACGAAGTGATTGGTGCTGACGGCCAGCCGGTTCTCGACGAGGACGGTGAGGTGGAAATGGAAGAGTTTGAGAAACTCACGCCTACAGGTGAATACAAGCATGATTATACGGACTTGTTGCCAAGCCTGCTCCTGAAATATAAATTGGGAGACAGCGGAAACATCCGTGCTTCGTTCACGAAGACACTCTCACGCCCCAAATATTCGGCTCTCATAGCCAACAAGAGTTTCAATCTGGTTGACCAGGAGGCTACCATAGGCGATCCTGACACCAAGCCGACAACATCTCTCAATTATGATCTTTCTGCCGACTACTACTTCAAGAGCGTAGGTCTTGTCAGTCTCGGACTGTTCTATAAGGACGTGCACAACGTGAATGTGGAGACACTCGGATATTACACCGGTGCGGAGCTCGGTCTCGCGGGCAATAACGAGACATTCGAGGTTACACAGAACATGAATGCGTATGACGCGAGAATATTCGGCGTTGAGGCTGCATGGCAGCGCGATTTCGGATTTATCGCACCTTCGCTGAAGTGTCTCGGTCTTTATGCCAACTACACATACACCCACAGCTCCACAAGGAACTATAACGAGCGTCTTGGCATAAAGGACGGCGACGATGTGAAGATGGCGGGCTCTCCGGAACATACAGCCAACGCTTCCCTATACTATGAGAAATCAGGAGTGAACGTGCGTCTGTCATACAACTTCGCATCCAGCTTCATAGACCAGATGAATACCGGTGACCGTGCGCTCGACCGCTATTATGACAGTGTGAGCTATATGGACCTCAACGCAAGCTATACATGGGGCAAGAAAACCAAGTTCACGGTTTATGCGGAGGCAAACAATCTGCTTAACCAGCCGCTCCGTTACTATCAGGGAGAGAAAGACCGCACAATGCAGGTTGAATATTACGGTGTGAAAGTGAATGCCGGCATAAAGATAAACCTTTAATACAGAGTGCTTTGAGTTTCCGCCGTCCGCGTGACATGCGCCAAACGGCGGGAACTTGACGTGTGTATCGGAATATTGTATAAAACAGATAAAAATATGAAAAGTAGTATGACAGATTTCAGAAAAGGGCTGCATACAGTGTTTGCAGCCGTGATATTATCATTCTTAGGGTGTCTGGCAGTATATGCGCAGACTCCCGCCGACTGGGAAAAACTAAAAGGAGACGTCGTGTTGTATATGGCGAACGACCTTGGAAGAAACGGATATTATGACCAGAAACCCATAGCCGAGCTTATGGGTGTCATGGCAGAGACACTCGGACCTGAGTGCGTGATCGCGGCAGGCGATGTACATCATTTTGAGGGTGTGGCTTCCGTAGACGACCCTTTATGGATGACAAACTACGAGCAGATATATTCCCATCCTGAGCTTATGCTTGCATGGTATCCTATATTGGGAAATCATGAGTATCGGGGCAATACGCAGGCTGTGCTGGATTATGGAAAGGTGAGCCGCAGATGGGAGATGGGAGGACGCTATTACACCCGCACTTTCAATGAGGACGGAACGACTCTCCGCATCGTATTTGTCGACACTACGCCGCTTATTTCGAAATACCGCGAGGAAAGCGACAAATATCCGGACGCGTGCAAGCAGGACAATGACGCGCAGTTGGAATGGCTTGACGCCACACTCAGTCAGGCGAAAGAAGACTGGGTGATAGTTGTCGGCCATCATCCGATATATGCCGAGACGCCAAAGGATGATGTTGAGCGGACTGATTTGCAACGTACTCTTCTTCCGATACTTAAGAAATATAATAACGTATCACTGTATGCATGCGGTCACATACATAATTTCCAACATATAAAGATGAAGGGAGACAGCATAGATTACGTTGTCAATTCAGCAGGTTCGCTTGCCCGTAGCGTGAAACCTGTTGAAGGTACGGTGTTCTGTTCGTCCGAACCGGGCTTTTCTGTAATATCCGCTACAAAGAAATCATTGAATATGTATATGATAGACAAGACCGGAAAAGTGCTGCACACAGTCACAAAGACAAAATAAGCACACGTATATTGTAACCGATAATGTATGCGCCTCCGCAGGGAAACAGACTGCCTGCGGAGGCGTTCTTGTTCTTGTAGCGCAGGCGTTAGCGTTCAGTCTGTGCATATGCGGCTGCAATAAGTATGTCTGTTACAGGTTAAGGACTTTTATAGGATTATAAAGATAAAAAAATAACCCGTTGTGTTGGCTATTCTCATATATAATCACTATCTTTGTAGATATATAAAAGAACGCTAAAAACATAACTTATTTAATTATGGAAAATAATACAGAACTGGTTGCTTTGTGCACGGACAAGGCAAAACAATGGCTGTCGCCTTCTTTTGACGAAGGCACTCGCAAGTCTGTTCAGGCTATGCTTGACAACAGTGACAAGACAGAGTTGATAGAGTGTTTCTACAAAGATCTGGAATTCGGTACCGGCGGACTCCGCGGTATAATGGGAGCAGGCAGTAACAGAATGAACATTTACACAGTGGGAATGGCTACACAGGGCTTTGCAAATTATCTGAAAAAGAATTTTGCCGGACGCAGTTCTGTTTCTGTAGTCGTGTGCCACGACTGCCGTAACAACAGCCGCCTGTTTGCCGAGACAGTCGCCGACATATTCTCCGCAAACGGCATCAAGGTATATCTTTTCGACGACATGCGTCCTACACCGGAGTGTTCTTTCGCGATACGCCATCTCGGATGTCAGGCTGGTGTGAACATAACAGCTTCGCATAATCCGCGTGAGTATAACGGATATAAGGCATATTGGGAGGACGGAGCACAGGTGCTCTCTCCGCATGATGTCGGTATAATAGATGAGGTGAACAAGGTTAAGGTTGACGATGTGAAGTTTACTGGAGACAAGTCGCTCATCCAGATTATCGGTGAAGAGGTGGACAATGCTTACCTCGAGCAGGTTCAGACGGTCTCTATCGACCCGGAGGTAATCAAACGCCAGAAGGACTTGAAGATTGTTTATACTCCGTTGCACGGCACAGGTATGATGCTTATTCCTCAAAGTCTGAAAAAGTGGGGATTTGAGAATGTTCACTGTGTCAAGGAACAGATGGTTAGAAGCGGCGACTTTCCTACAGTAAAGAGCCCGAACCCTGAAAACGGAGAAGCTCTTACGCTCGCTCTGAGAGACGCAAAGGAAACGGATGCAGACATAGTAATGGCAAGCGACCCTGACGCTGACCGTGTGGGCATGGCATGCAAGAATGACAAGGGTGAGTGGATTCTCATAAACGGAAACCAGACATGTCTCATTTTCCTTTATTATATAATAACCAATCGCATTAAGACAGGCAAGATGAAGCCGACTGACTTTATTGTCAAGACTATCGTGACAACAGAGACCATAAAGCAGATTGCCGACAAGCAGCATATCGAGATGAGAGACTGCTATACTGGTTTCAAGTGGATAGCACGTGAGATAGCACTGTCTGAGGGCAAGCAGCAGTATATCGGTGGCGGAGAGGAAAGCTACGGTTTCCTTGCCGAAGACTTCGTACGCGACAAGGATGCTGTGTCTGCCTGCTCCCTGTTGGCTGAGATATGTGCGTATGCAAAGGATCAGGGAAAGACGCTCTATGACCTGTTGATGGATATTTATATTGAATACGGTTTCTCAAAAGAGACCACTATCAATGTCGTTCGTCCCGGAAAGAGCGGAGCGGATGAGATTCAGGCTATGATGAGCAACTTCAGAAAGAATCCTCCTACAGAACTTGGCGGCAGCAAGGTGGTATTGGTGAAAGACTATCTTACCCTTGAGCAGAAAGACGCTGAGGGCAATGTTGAAAAGATAGACATGCCTGCAACAAGCAACGTATTGCAGTGGTTCTGCGAGGACAATACGAAAGTGAGTGTACGCCCGTCAGGAACTGAACCTAAGATAAAGTTCTACCTTGAGATAAAAGGCAACATGAAGTGTGCCGGATGCTATGAGCGTTGCGACAAGGAAAGTGCGGAAAAGGTTGAGGCTATAAAGAAGACATTGGGGCTTGACTGACGGTCTTGTCTGTCTATGACTATAATCTCCATCCGGGTGAATGTCTTTAAGATACATCCGGATGGAGTTTTTTTTTATTGTGACTGCAATATTTTGTCCGGATTCTGGTTGTTTTCCGCTTATGCAGGGGATGTGTCGGGACGCAAAGGAAAACCATGTGAAACAGGATGACTACAGATGCATTGAAGGAGTACGGAGATGTGACAGCCACACACCCATATATGTATATCGGTATGATTCAGAATCGGTGATTATAGGGCATTTACTGGCATAAAAATCCATTGATTGCAAAAAAAATATTAACTTTGCACACGTATTAAACTAAAAAACAGAAAAATATGAAAGCATTTGTATTTCCTGGTCAGGGCTCTCAGTTTGTAGGTATGGGAAAAGACCTGTATGATAACAACGAAAAGGCAAAAGAATTGTTTGAGAAAGCAAACGAGATACTCGGATTCAGAATAACTGATATTATGTTTTCTGGTACGGATGCCGAGCTGACACAGACAAAGGTGACTCAGCCTGCAGTGTTCCTTCACAGCGTTATAAGTGCATTGTGCTTGGGTGACGAGTTCGCTCCGTCAATGGTTGCAGGTCATTCACTTGGCGAATTCTCTGCTCTTGTGGCAGCAGGCGCGCTGAGCTTTGAGGATGGATTGAAGCTTGTCTACGCGCGTGCGACGGCAATGCAGAAGGCATGTGAGGCTGCTCCCGGAACTATGGCTGCCGTTATAGGCTTGCCTGACGAAAAGATAGAGGAGGTTTGCAAGGAATGCAGCACTCCCGGGAACATTGTCGTACCAGCCAACTACAATTGTCCGGGACAGCTGGTTATAAGCGGTAACGTAGATGCCATAAACCAGGCTTGTGAGAAGCTGAAGGCTGCCGGTGCAAAGCGCGCATTGCCTTTAAAGGTCGGAGGCGCATTCCACTCTCCGCTTATGCAGCCTGCCAAGGAGGAATTGCAGAAAGCCATAGAGGCTACTGAATTCTCTGCGCCGAAATGCCCTGTATATCAGAACGTGGACGGGAAACCGCATACCGATGCCTCAGAAATAAAGGCTAACCTTATAGCACAGCTTACAAGCAGCGTAAGATGGACTTCTTCAGTACAGAATATGATAGCTGACGGGGCTGATGATTTCACGGAGTGCGGTCCAGGCAAGGCTCTTCAGGGTATGATTGGGCGCATAGACAAAAACGTCGCAGCACACGGATTAATCTGAGATGAATAAGAAGATAATAATATATCAGATTTTCACACGACTTTTCGGCAACCGTAACACTACGTGCAAACGTAATGGTACGGTTGCCGAAAATGGTTGTGGGAAGATGAGTTTTTTCAGTGATAAAGTTCTGAGGCAGATAAAGGCGAAGGGCGTAACGCACATCTGGTATACGGGAGTAATACGTCATGCCTCGGCGACCGACTATTCCTTATTCGGAATACCGGTACAGCATCCTGCCATAGTAAAGGGTAAGGCAGGCTCGCCTTATGCCATTACAGACTATTACGATGTGGATCCTGATCTCGCGGATAAGGTTCCGGAAAGAATGAAAGAGTTTGAGGCTCTTGTCAAGCGTACTCACAGATATGGGTTGGGGGTTATAATGGATTTCGTGCCTAACCATGTGGCACGCCAGTATCGCTCCGTTTCAAAGCCTGATAACGTCAGGGATTTGGGTGAGGACGACGACAAGGCAATGGGGTTCAGTGCGGACAATAATTTTTATTACTGCGTAGATACACCGTTAGAACCACAGTTTGATGTCTCTAATGGAGGCGACAGATATGTGGAATGTCCTGCGAAGGCTACGGGTAACGACCGTTTTGACAATCATCCCGGTATCAATGACTGGTATGAGACCGTAAAACTGAATTATGGAATAGATTATTGTGATGCTGGAGGACGCTCTTTTCATTTTGCCCCGATACCTGATACGTGGCACAAAATGACGGATATACTTATGTATTGGGCGTCGAAAGGCATAGACGGATTCCGCTGTGACATGGCTGAAATGGTGCCTGCCGAATTCTGGAAATGGGCTATCAGTAAGGTGAAGGAAGCATATCCTGGAATTATTTTCATTGCCGAGGTTTACAATCCGTCAGAATACCGCAATTATATATATTCTGGTTTTGACTATCTTTACGACAAAGTGGGTATGTACGACACAGTGCGTGCCGTCATGCGGGGTGAGGCTCAGACAACTGCAATAAGCCATGCCTGGCAATGCGTTGACGACATAAACGGGCATATGCTGTACTTCCTGGAGAATCATGACGAACAGCGCATTGCGAGTGATTTCTTTGCAGGAGATGCGAGAAAGGGTGTGCCGGCAGTGGCAGTCAATGCTCTCATGCGACGTAATCCGTTCATGCTTTATGCCGGTCAGGAATACGGAGAGCGCGGTATGGACAACGAAGGTTTCAGCGGTTGTGACGGACGTACCACGATATTTGATTATTGGACGGTGAGCACGCTTTATAAGGGCTATCAACATCCGGAGGAACTCACAGATGAAGAGCGCGGCTTGAATGATGTGTATACAAAGATATTGAATATTGCATCGCATGAGAAATCTGTAAGTATGGGTGAGTTCTTCGATCTTATGTATGTCAACCGGAACCTGACGCGACAATATGCGTTCATACGCAAGTACAAGAACGAGGTTCTGTTCATTGTTTCGAATTTCTCTGATGAGGATGTCAGCGTGTGTGTAAGCGTACCGGAGCATGCTTTCGGGTTTCTCGGCATCCCTGAGAAAACGTTTCATGCAACAGAGATGCTTACAGAAAGAGAACGCGTTCTTGATTTTTCAGCTAATCGCAATATTACGGACGCTATACGTGCGTATGGCGTAAACATCTATAAATTTGTAATCTGATGGAAACTGATTCTGATTTTATACTGAATGAGCATAACAAGGATGAGTTCGCACCCGCGCATACAGCAGAACACCTGTTGAACCAGACCATGATAAGAATGTTCGGATGCAAACGGTCTACAAATGCCCATGTGGAACGTAAGAAGAGCAAAATAACCTATATATTGGAGCGAAAGCCTTCAAGGAAAGATGAGAAGGAGATAGAAAGACGTATGAATGAGCTTATAGGGGAAGACTTGCCTGTGAGATACAAGTACGTCACACGGCAGGACATTCCGGACGGTGTGGAGCTGACAAATCTTCCTGATAATACTTCTGAAACAATACGTCTGGTTTATATAGGCGATTATGACGTTTGTCCGTGTATAGGCAAACATGTGCGCTCAACTGCTCAGATAGGACGTTTTGAACTTCTCGGCACAAATTGGGACGAACAGACACACGGTTTCAGAATACGGTATAAGGTCGTTCAATAGTCGGCATGCCCAGAATCGGAGGAACGATGCCTCTGATGATATGATGCTATGTTTGTTATAAGTCTTATCTTATGCACGATTCCGGATATGCTATGTTATGGCATGATATTTGCATGAATATAACAGCAAATTTAAAAACAGAACATTAAAAATAAATGATATGAAAAATGTACTTATCATTAGCGGTCACACCGACTTCTCGGCTTCAGTGGCAAACAAGACAATTCTTGACACCGTACACAAGGAATTGCCGGAGGCGGAGATTGTGAGGCTTGACAGTCTTTATCCTGATTACAAGATAAATGTGGAGGCTGAACAGCAGAGGCTGGTTAAGGCAGATATAATTGTACTTGAATTTCCCGTATTCTGGTACTCGGCTCCGTCAATTCTGGAACGTTGGATGGAGGAGACCTTCAAACACGGATTCTCACATGGCAGTAACGGAAATAAATTGAAAGGTAAAAAACTTGTTCTTTCGTTTACGACAGGCGCACCGGCATCAATGTACAGCCATGATGGGGCGATGGGGTATACAATAGATGATTTCCTTCCATGCTTCAAGGCGACATGCAATCTTTGTCAGATGGAGTTTGCCGGATATGTTTATACCGGAGGCGTAAGCTATGCCAACCGAACAACTCCTGAACTTATAGAACAGCAAAACAAAGTGTCGGTGGAGCATGCCAAGCGTCTTATAGACCTGATTAAGTCCCTATGATTATTGTAATAGGAATGTTACAGACACGCACAGAATCATATAAAGTGCCGTTCATCAACACGTGGACGGCACTTATCTTTATCTGCCAACTTTTATTATAATCGAAATGGTTTTATATTCATGAAGCATTGTATGCTGTTTGTGTCCCATGAGACGCATCTGTCCACATTAATGTGAGATTGAACTCGTAAATATTGCATTATTACTGAAGTTGTTGATTTGTCTGGGGAAAGATGAGTTAAGCCAAAAGTAAGCTTGCCTTGAAATCCTGATAGCAATCTCCGCTCTTCTTATATAAATCATACAGCATATGCAATAATAGCACGGCTGTATGTAAACCTTTATACAAACGCTCGTTTTCCTTGTCAAAACGAGAACAAAATTTCTGTATGTCTATTTTTTTATTTTCCTTTGCAGGCAAACAAATATTTAAGAGAGTGGAGGATAATCGCAGAAATACAGTTCTCACGATAACCGGTTCTGACAGTACAAGCGGAGCCGGTGTGCAGGCAGATATACAGACTATATCGGCTTTGGGAGGGTATGCCGTTTCCGTAATTACTTCCATAACAGTGCAGAATACAATCGGCATACAGGATTTCTATAACATTCCTCCTGAAGTGATTTCCGGACAGATAGAGGCAATTGTCAATGATGTGCAGCCGCAGGCGGTAAAGATTGGAATGATACGCAGTGCAGCCGCAGTGCAGAGTATAACGTGGTCGTTGAGAAAATACAGACCACGGTATGTTATCTATGATCCGGTCATTATCTCAAGTTGCGGTGATGTACTGATGTCAGACGATACAGTTGATTGTATTAAAGAGAACCTGTTGCCATTATGCACACTTGTTACGATAAAGAAGAAAAGTGCCGAATATATAACAGGAAGGAAGCTTTCCTCGGCTTCGGATATGTTTGACGCCGCATGTGACATATTGAATTATGGTTGCCAGGCAGTGTTGCTTCAGCAGGGAACGTCAATGGCGGAGTACTCCATGGATATTCTTGTCAGACGAGGGGAGCATTCTTGCAAATATGTGTCAACTCCGGATATGTACAATTCGTATGAGCGCCATGGAATGAGCAGTAATCTTTCGTCTGCAATTGCAACTTTCTATTGCAAAGGTAATGATTTGTATGACGCTGTTACAAAAGCTTATAATTATGTGAATCAGTCTTTTTTGTCGCATACGGATTTGATAGGGCGGGCGAGCGAGCTTTATAATGAGTTTGTGAATGAAGTGGCGGAACATTTCAAGTCAAACAGGGATGTGCGCTTTTATGCGGACAGTCTGAACGTGAGCAGCCGTTATCTGGCTCAGGTCACTAAGCGCATAGCAGGCAAAGCACCGAAGACCATCATAGATGATTATCTGTGTCATGAAGCGGAACTGTTGTTGTCGTCATCAGACAAAACTGTGCAGGAGATAGCATATGGGTTCAGTTTCAGCTCGCAGGCTCATTTTTCAAAATTCTTCAGAAAGATGACCGGAACTGCTCCAAGTGAATATAGAAGAACCAAACAGAATAAAACAAGTTATGAATAACGAAAGACAAAGTTTGAACAGAAATCTCGCTCAAATGTTGAAGGGTGGGGTGATAATGGATGTTACAACACCGGAACAGGCAAGAATAGCAGAGGAAGCGGGTGCCTGCGCGGTAATGGCACTTGAGCGTATTCCCGCAGACATACGTGCTGCAGGCGGAGTTTCACGTATGAGTGATCCTAAACTCATCAAGCAAATACAGAATGCCGTATCCATTCCTGTTATGGCAAAGTGTCGTATAGGACATTTTGCTGAGGCACAGATACTGCAGGCTCTGGAGATTGACTATATAGACGAAAGCGAGGTTCTGTCCCCGGCGGATGATTTATATCATATAGATAAAAACGAGTTTGATGTTCCGTTTGTGTGTGGAGCTAAAAATTTAGGCGAGGCTTTGCGTCGTATTTCTGAAGGAGCAACGATGATAAGGACAAAGGGAGAACCCGGAACGGGTGATGTGGTGCAGGCTGTAAGACATATGAGACTTATTCAGAAGGAAATACGCACACTTGTATCTATGCGTGATGACGAATTGTTTGAGTCTGCCAAACAGCTTCAGGTGGCTTACGAACTTGTGCGTTATGTCCATGATAATGGTAAGTTACCTGTAGTTAATTTTGCTGCAGGAGGTATCGCCACACCTGCAGACGCATCGCTGATGATGCAGTTGGGAGCGGAAGGAGTGTTTGTCGGCTCTGGTATATTCAAGAGTGGAAATCCTTCAAAGCGCGCTTCTGCAATAGTAAAGGCAGTTACCAATTTTGATAATCCGGAAATTCTCGCAGAGCTTTCCGAGGATTTGGGCGAGGCGATGGTCGGTATAAACGAGGATGAAATAAACTTACTGATGGCGGAGCGCGGAAAATAACTAATATGAGAATAGCGATATTGGCACTACAGGGAGCATTCATAGAGCACGAGCGAATGATGCGTGGACTTGGATGTGATGTGTTTGAAATAAGAAAGTTGTCTGATTGGAACCAGCCAAAAGACGGACTTATCATTCCCGGGGGAGAAAGTACTGTCCAGTCAAAATTGCTTAATGAACTTGGATTGTCTGTTCCTATAAGGAACGCCATAATCTCAGGTTTGCCTGTTATGGGAACATGTGCCGGACTCATATTGCTTGCAGAACAAGTGGAAAACGGCAATTCATCAATGGGACTTTCCACCATGTCGATAGAAGTCTGCCGCAACGCATATGGCAGACAACTTGGAAGTTTCTACGTAAAAAGTAGTATGAAAGATGTGGGAGAGGATTTTCCAATGGTATTCATCCGTGCTCCGTACATAAAGAGAGTATATGGAAACGCGCGCGTCATGGCAGAGCGCGACGGTCGGATTGTCGCGGCAAGACAGGAGAACCAGCTTGTCACGTCTTTTCATCCAGAGTTAACTGAAGACAATCGTGTGCATCGTTACTTTCTTGATATGGTGAGAGAATATGGAGAATAAGAATATCATGATATAAATTGCGTCGTCTATAATAAAGCAAACGACCGTCTCTGTTTATTTTATTAAAGCAGAGGCGGCCGTTCGTTTTTTGTTTCAGAATGGTCATTCTTACTTAGTCTCTATCTCCTCCTTCATGTCTATGTACTGTTTTTTGTTATCATAGAACTCGTATTGGAGGAATGAAAGCTTTTGTGATGGTATCACATGCACACCAAGTCCGTATTTCAATTGCCATTTACGTTTCATGGAGAATACTCCTTGGTTTATGTATGCGGCAACGTAAGGATGTACATGCAGATAGAATGTTTTCACCCCAATCTTGTTTACAAGGCTGTCAATTTTGCTTTCAAGCTGGTCGGTGAATAAAATACTTGATTTTATTTTTCCCTTTCCAAAGCATGTGGGACAGGTCTCCTCTACGTTTACATCCATTGCAGGACGCACTCTCTGGCGTGTTATCTGCATCAGACCGAATTTGCTTAGAGGCAGAATGTTGTGTTTCGCCCTGTCCTTCTGCATGTTCTTGCACATGCGCTCATACAGTAGTTGTCTGTCTTCTGCGAGGTTCATGTCTATGAAGTCGACAACGATTATTCCACCCATATCCCTCAGTCTAAGCTGTCTTGCCAGTTCGTCCGCCGCACCGAGATTGACGTCTAAAGCGTTTGCCTCCTGACCATTGTCAGAATGTGAGCGATTGCCGCTGTTCACATCCACAACATGCAAAGCTTCAGTATGCTCTATAATGAGATATGCTCCATGTTTATAGTTGACGGTCTTGCCAAAGCTTGACTTTATCTGTTTTGTGATATTGAAGTTGTCAAAAATAGGTACATTGCCTGTATACAGCTTTACTATTTTTGCTTTCTCGGGTGCTATGAGTGAAACATAATCCTTTACTTCGTGGAATACCGCCTCATCATTTACGTAAATATTCTCGTATGTAGGATTGAATAAATCACGTAGAAGAGCAACGGCTCTGCCTGTTTCTTCAAATACAAGTTGGGGACGTTTCTGCGTCTTCTGTATTTTAATGATGGCGTCTTCCCATCTTTTAGTCAGGATTTTCAGTTCCGCATCCAGTTCTGCTACACGCTTTCCTTCAGCAACTGTCCGTACTATCACGCCACAGTTTTTGGGTTTTATGCTGTTGATGAGTTGTTTGAGACGCGCTCGTTCTTCTCCGCTTTTTATTTTTGCTGAGACAGACACTTTGTCGCCAAATGGTATAAGTACAAGAAATCTTCCGGCAAAACTTATTTCTCCAGTCAGGCGCGGTCCTTTGGTTGAAATAGGTTCTTTTACGATTTGAACTAAAACTTCCTGCCCCTTGCGGAGAGTGTTTTGTATGCTTCCGTCCTTTTTCAGGTCCGGAAGTCTTGTTGCCTTACTGAATGGATATAATTTCTTTCTGTCGCTTTGTACCTGTTTGAGATATTTTTCGTACGAGTTAAACTGACTGCCTATATCAAGATAATGGAGAAATGCATCGCGTTCAAAGCCAACATCTACAAAGCTGGCATTCAGTCCGGGCATCAGTTTCTTCACTTCCGCGATGTAGATGTTGCCGACAGCGTAAGAGACGGAACGTGGTTCGTTCTGATATTCTACGAGTCGTTTATCCTCGAGTAAAGCTATGGATATTTCTTTCTGCTGGACGTCAATTACAAGTTCGCTTGTCATTTCTTCTTTATACCTAACTTATAAATTGTATTTCGCAAAACAACAAAAATGTAGTATAATACAAAAGGGCGTGTCAAAAATCCTGAGCGGATGCATTGACGCGCCCTCATCTTGAACAAATTAATAAGAGCAATTGTTCTGAAATGTTTTTATTTGCTCTTATGTCTGTTCTTTCTTAATCTTTTTTTACGCTTATGCGTGGCCATCTTGTGTCCCTTTTTCTTCTTTCCGTTTGGCATAGCTTTAATTTTTATTTATTATTTATTGTAATGATGTTACATCAAATGGACTTTATGCGTTTCAACCCTTCATTTTGTCAACAAAGCATTTTGCTGGTTTGAAACTTGGCAGGTCGTGTGCTTCAATAATCATTGTTGTCTTTTTCAATATGTTTCTTGCCGTCTTGGCTGCTCTATGTTTGATAACAAAACTACCGAAGCCGCGCAGATAAACATTTTCCTTTTTTTCGAGAAGACTGTTTTTTATAGTCTCCATCAAGCTTTCAACTACAACAGCTACATCCTTTTTAGGAATACCGGTGCTGGTGGCAATCTTATTGATTATATCTGCTTTTGTCATTTGTGTTTATTTATGTGAATTTTTTTGTTTCTTTCTTTCGAAATGCAAAGATACGAGTTTTTTTGCGTTGAACAAATATATTGGTGTTTTTTTTTGGATTAAATCGCGTTGTCACAATAATCAACATCTTGTTTTTCAGACATTTATATGTACGTTGCGGACATTGTTCATAATGCGTGATTATTTTCTTGTTAAAAGACAGTCTTTTACTTTCTTTTTCTTAACTTTGCATGTCATTATGTATGATATAAAATAAATCAGATGTTATGAAACAGACAAAAATCGTCGCCTCTATAAGTGACAGGCGTTGCTCTCAGGATTTTATACGTAAGTTGTTTTTTGCCGGAATGAATGTGGTAAGAATGAATACAGCCCATGCCACACCGGACGGAATAAGGGAAATTGTGCGTAATGTGCGTGCTGTATCGTCTCATATAGCTTTGATGATAGATACAAAAGGTCCTGAAGTCCGTACTACAGACGTAAAGGATCCTATACATTATAAAACCGGGGACGTCGTGAAGATTTTCGGACGTCCGGCTATGGACACCACGCACGACATTATAAATGTAAGTTATCAGGATTTCACAAGAGATATAAAAGTCGGTGACGACATCTTGTTTGACGACGGTGAAATCGACATGAAGGTCATTGAAAACACGGGACCTATGCTTGTGGCTCAAGTGCAGAATGACGGGGTGCTCGGTGCCCATAAGAGTGTGAACGTGCCGGGAGAACACATAAATCTTCCCGCAATAACTGAACGTGACTATAACAACATATTGCTTGCTATAGAACTTGATATTGACTTTATCGCTCATTCATTTGTAAGATCTGCCGATGACGTTCTTGCCATACAGAAAATTCTGGATGGGCACGGAAGTGATATAAAGATAATTTCGAAGATAGAGAACCAGGAGGGTGTTGACAATATAGATGATATTATCGATGTCTCTTATGGTGTCATGATAGCACGTGGCGATCTTGGAATCGAGGTTCCTCTTGAGAGGATTCCCGGAATACAGCGACAGATAATAAATAAATGTGTGGTTAAGAAAAAGCCGGTGATTGTAGCGACTCAGATGCTTCATACGATGATTAACAATCCACGGCCTACACGTGCCGAGGTGACGGACATCGCAAATGCCATATATTCGAATACCGACGCGCTGATGCTTAGCGGAGAAACGGCAAACGGCAAATATCCGTTGGAAGCTGTGAAGACGATGGCGGCAATAGCCGAGCAGGCTGAGCGTGACAGAGCAAACATAGAGGCATTCGAGGTGCCGATGAACGATAAGTGCACTCAACGGGAATTTCTCGCGCACTCAGCCATCGACGCAACCCGCAAACTCGGTGTGGCTGGAATTATTACTGACAGTGAGTCCGGCGAGACGGCGCGTCATCTTGCCGCATTCCGTGGTCCGACACCAATCTTGGCAATATGTTATAAGGAAAAAACACAGAGATGGCTTAATCTTAGCTTCGGAGTCACGCCTATATATCAGAAAAAACATAATTCTCCGGAATATATGTTCATCGCCGCACTCAGAATGTTACGCCAGAAAGGTTATATCAATTTGGATGACAAAATAGCATATTTGAGTGGAAGTTTTGGTGAGAATGGCGGTACAACATTCCTTGAGATAAATAAAGTGGAACAAGTGTTCGACAAGTCTTACGAATTCCATTTGCCACAGCATGTGGATATAGAATAGCAAGCAAAGAGGGTGTGTCCAAATGAGCGATACACCCTCTTTAATTATAAACCGTCATATGTCAAATGATTTACATACATTTCTGTATGACATGTAGTTTACAAGTGCCTTACTAAAAGTGGAAAACATGTCTTTATACTAATTATAAAACTCTTTTCGTTTCGTAATCTTCTGATACACCACAATAAATTTTTGATAGGACTTTCATGTCCCACAAAGAACTACGAAAATTAGATTCGCTTAAATCCGAATATGGCATCAGGCTTAGTTTCTCTGCCGCATTTTTGCCCTCATCTTGTTACAATCCATTTTTTTATATAATACGTAACAGCTCAGATAATGGCATGAAATAGTCTGCCGGAGGGCGGTGCTAAATACGGATAAAGTACAATTATGCTTCCGTTTAAAGAGTTTTTGGTATATTGTCATGCTATACATATGTGGGTTCGCAATGAGATTTAGGTTATGCAACTATATGGTCTTACATATGTTTTATGCCGTAATAGCACTAAGTTCACCTGTAGCCAAATATACATAAACGGTTATTGATAAAGATAATGTTATATTCCTCCTGACTGGATGTAACGCGTCTGGCTTATATTGTTCCGTTAAGTGCATACAGTGTTTAGCCAATACGCATTCTCACTTGGCGGTGACAAGAAGCAGATAGCATGTATTCCGGTGACATTGGTGCCACGGCATACGATGGAAAATATAATGCAACGACATAATATCCGGCAATACTTGATGCGGTTATGCAATGAAAATCCTCTGGCATTACGGCTTACCGTGAAGTAAAAAATATTGACAAAAAATTTCAGCAAAATAGAATTTATCATTTTATTTAAAAGCTGCCTTTCGTTGCATCCGACTGTACCGTTTTATGGATAAAATGATTCTATTGGCGGATTAAAGGCTTTTCACCCGATATTTTTATCTCCTCCTTGTTTTGTAATAGTACGTACTCTCTATCATGTTTTTTGTCTGAAAATCCTGTGTTTTGCTCTTTTTCAGAAACATCGTGTGCTGTTCTCTTTGCTCCGTACGCAAAATGCTGCTTCAGAAAAGGCTTTTTGATGCTCCCATATAGCCTTTATTGCACTCTCAAAAAGCCTTTTCCGTCACACGAAAAAGGCTTTTTTGTAATATACATATTTATTTTTGTAGTCATCAGACATGCAATATGCTGATGTACGATGTATTATGCTGGCGTGTCAGAAATTCGTTTATACGTATCCGGCTGATGTCTGTTCGCTTTTGCACGATTCTCAGCGACTTGACGTTATACGTAAATTCTATTTTGTTCTACTAAATTTACTCGAGTTATATGAATTATGTGTATCTGTAGATTACGTGAGTCCGATGAAATCACAATAAAGCCGGTGTTGTATCAAAATTTCATTTTACCATGTATACATGGGTTAATCACATCAGTATATCGTCTGATTTCAATAACTCGTCAAGTGTCAAACTCTTATGTGAACTCATGTATTTCTCAATCTTATTGACATATTTTGTGTCAAATACTTTTCTTCCAACAGCCGTATTAACCGCCCACATTATTTTTGATGTGTGAATCTCCCGGCTTTTTCTTGAATTGTCTTTAAGTAATTTATATGGATAAAGACTTAAAAGATAAAAACTCATGCAATCAGACACAATATATTCGCGAGACATGTATTTTCTCTGTTCTTGTGTATAAAATTTTCTGTAGAGAGGATAATCGGCTCCAAGATATTTGTCAAGAAATATGCCGATGGAACTGTCAACGACAATGATGCTTTGATTCAATGCTCCAATCTGAGAATAGACATATGGCATTTTCATGTCAGGAATCAATTTTTTTAGTTTTCTGAACGACTTGGTAAGCTGTTTGTTGACATCATCCATGTCGGCGTATTGCAGTTCTACATCCGAAATGATTCTTTGCAGGATGGAGTCCTGATAATAATTCAAGAACTTGCTGTTTATCTCCGGATCGCTTATTTCTCCAAGTTGCAGAATGTCCTCTATCAGTATGCGTGTTTCTCTTGGATAGTCTGTATTCAATTGCTGTAGTGCGGCAAAATCTCCGGTAGTGAGATAACGCGTTTCTGTCAGATCATATCGCCTTACCTCAATACGCTCATTTGCATTTCTGTCATCATTCTGTTTCAATTTCAGTCCGCATGATACTAACAGAAACAGGATGGTGCATGATATAATATAGTATAGACTTTTCACCGATACAGATATGAAATTGCAATAAATATATACAAATATACTAAAATTTATTTTACATACCAAATAAATTTCTAAAACAAGTTAAATTTTTAACAGTTTGTTTTATTTTGGTATGCTTTTTCTGAATAAAATGGCAAAAGTTCTTAAATATTTGGCATCATACTATATTTATGTCTGCCTTTAAAATAAAATTGCCACAACAATGATTTACCGTACAGACCTGCTATTTTTTTTACCCTCCGGTTTTTCTGAATGTCATTGCGCGCTTTCTTGAATTCCGGACGCCATTTGTTGAAGTCATGTCTGGCTTTGACAACAGCCTTGAACTCTGCATAGTTACGGTCGGCTATCAGCATCTTGAACGCAGCTACATAATCTAACACAAAACGCATGAACATGACTTTACATAAGTCAGACCTGTCTGTATTCTTATACAGCATCGTCAGATTGTTCCTGAAATTAAGGTAGGTCTTCATCGGACTGCTCTTTGGCAGTGTACCACCGCCGACATGATATACATGGCTTGAAGGAACGCAATATATTTTACTTCCCGTTATCTGCATACGCCAGCATAAATCTATCTCTTCATTGTGTGCAAAAAAGCGTGGGTCAAAACCTCCTGCGCTCCAGAAGTCTCTGCTTCGGACCAGCATACATGCGCCTGTAGCCCAAAATATCTCGGCAATACTGTCGTATTGACCGTTGTCTTTCTCAACTTTGTCGAAAACACGGCCACGGCAGAACGGATAACCGTATTTATCTATGAATCCACCGGCTGCTCCAGCATATTCGAACGAGTCACGATTGTACATGGACAATATTTTGGGCTGGCATGCGGAACATTCAGTATGAGAGTCCATGAATGAGACAAGAGGTTGCAGCCAGTTGGAGGTCACTTCCACATCACTGTTTATTAACATATAATATTCAGCCTCAATCTGGCTCAATGCCCTGTTGTAGCCTTCTGCGAAGCCGTAGTTTTTTTCGAGTATAATGGTCTGTACGTTTGGATATGTCGCCCTCAGATATTCGATAGAACCGTCCGACGAATTGTTGTCAGCAACAATGATTCCGGCATAATCCGGCGAACATGTAATGATGGAGGAAAGATATTTTTGCATCATTGCTTTCCCGTTCCAGTTCAATATTACAATAGCGACTTTCATAATATAATTGCTTTCAATGCCGTTTTTTTAATATTGAAGTTATCTAATCTGACATTTGTCAGTTGGTTGTCATACGTTTCATTGCTGTCTGAGGGGGAAAGCTCCACGCGAATATAGTTGCGTGTGAATCCATGCATGGCTTTTCCTTTTGCCGCTTTCTCGAACAATACTTCCGCATTTGTTCCAATATGCCTCTCATAAAACGCTTGTCTTTTAGTCTCACTAAGTTCCAACAGACGCCTGCATCGCTCTTTCTTTTCTTTTTCTGATACAGTGTAAGGAATTCTCAATGCCGATGTTCCCGGACGCTCGCTGTATGGAAATACATGAAGTTGTGTGATATCAAGGTTTTCAAGAAACTCGTAGCACTCCTCAAAATGTTCAGGGTGTTCGCCTCTGCAACCTACCATAACGTCCACTCCAATGAATGCATCCGGAATGAGTTGTCTTATAACCTTAATTTTGTGAGCGAACAGTTTTTTATCGTAGCGTCTGTGCATAAGGCGCAGCACTTCGTCTGAGCCGCTTTGCAGTGGGATATGGAAGTGGGGCATGAAAGCTCTGCTTTTTGAGCAGTATTCAATAAGCTTGTCATCTAAAAGGTCCGGTTCCATGCTACTGATTCTGAATCTTTTAATTCCCTCGATATTGTCGAGAGCTTTGACAAGATCGATGAAACTTTCATTTGTAGACTTTCCGAAATCACCTATATTGACGCCGGTCAGAACAATCTCTTTGCCTCCAGCTTCAGCAACATTACGGGCTTGCATGACAAGTGAGGCGATATCAGGATTACGTGAGAATCCTCTTGCGTAAGGAATTGTGCAATATGTGCAGAAATAGTCGCATCCGTCCTGCACTTTTAGGAAATAGCGGGTGCGATTGCCTCTCGAACATGAGGGCGTAAATGTTTTTATATCCTTTGTGCTGACAGAAAAATAATTATGCAAGTTAGAGTCTTTAGACGGTGTGTTGACATTCAGACTTTGTTTCTTCGTCCATGCATCATTGAGAAAATCAATTAAAGAAGCTTTTTCATTCGCACCAAGTACTAAGTCCACTCCATCCATCTTACTGATTTTCTCCGGCTGCAGCTGTGCGTAGCATCCGGTTACAACGACGAGTGCGCCTGGGTTGTTCCGCACCATGCGGTTTATCGCCTGCCTGCATTTATGGTCTGCCACATCTGTCACGGAACATGTGTTTATCAGGCATATGTCAGCGGCTTCCCCTGTTTCTGCCTGTCTGACCCCCATGTCACTCAACATTTGTGCAAATGTTGATGTTTCAGAAAAATTCAATTTGCAACCAAGAGTATAATATGTCGCTATTTTATCTTGAAAAACAGAACTGTCAATCATTTGTATTAATCATTTGTATTAGTTCGACAAATCGTGTGTATCTGCAAACTATTGGAATTAGCGAGAAACGTTGTGGCTTTATAGTGTTATGATATATAAATAATCACAAACTTCAATCGCTATGTTTTTATCCGAGACAAAGTTAAGCAATTATTCTGTATTATTAGCTTGTTTGAGAAGAATTTAAGCTTGGTGATTGGAAAAACAAATATTGCATTATATACGAGGAATATGAATCTTGTATATTTTCAGTGTCGTGAAAATGCCATCAGTAAAGTGTTGTCTCTGTCATTTCATTTTTACGGATTGAGTTGTCTGCTTTATCGTAGTTCTTTTACGCAGACAATGCTCTTACGTGTTTTATATTGAATTATTGGAGTGATATAATCAGTGGGTGTAGAATATCGTCCTCTCTTTTTTCTGTCTGATGTCAATTACATCGTTTGCTTATGAGCCAGTTTGCCCTGATATGAGCCCGAAGATATCATTTCTTTTATAAGACGGTTTGTGAACACGTAATTTTTTATATCCCATTTCGGCGCAATCAATAGTTCTTTGGGCGACTGGCTTACAAAGCGTTCTAAGATAAGGTCTTTGTTTAGATATTGGATATATTCGGATATTAACTGAATGTATTCGTCCACGCTGTACAGATGAAACGGTTTTTCCATGTATTCTCTTGCAAGTCTTGTACCTTTGATTATCTGCATCTGGTGTATTTTCAGAATGTCCAGTCCGCATTCTGATATTATAGGTGCCTGTCTGAGGCTTTCCTTTGGGTCTTCACCGGGCAATCCTATTATTATATGCCCTCCGGTGATAATGCCTCTTTCTTTTGTTTGTTTTATTGCCTTTTTGCACGTTTCAAACGTATGCCCTCTGTTTATGCGTCGCAATGTGTCATCATTCGCGCTTTCTACTCCGTATTCAACGATGACGAAGTGGTTTTTGTTCAGACCCGCCAGATAGTCAAGTTTCTCTTCATCCACACAGTCGGGACGCGTTCCGATAACAAGTCCGACAACATCTTCTACGGAAAGTGCCTCCTCATATCTTTGTCTCAGTTCCTCAACGGTTCCGTATGTGTTTGTGAAAGATTGGAAATATGCCAGATATTTCATGTCAGGATATTTGCGTGAGAAAAAAGCCTTTCCCTCTTCAATCTGTTCTCTTATTGGCTTGTTCCTGTTGCAATATGATGGGCTGAAAGTGCGGTTGTCACAGTAGGTGCATCCGTGGACAGACAGTCGTCCGTCTCTGTTGGGACATGTGAATCCTGCGTCAACTGATATTTTCTGAACACGGAACGGAAACATCTTTCTTATCCAATTCCCGAAGTCGTTGTATGGAAGTGTTTTCATTAAATATCTTTTAATACAATGTATAATGCAAAAGTAAGAAAAAAAAACTATCTTTGCATTAGTTTATCTTTTGAAAATACTATAATGAAAAAATTATTGACAATCTGTGTTACATTGTTTATGGCTGTTACGAATATGGCGGCATTGGAGAAAATAACCATTGGTGATATAACTGGCGGTAAGTTTGCAGCCAAGACAATCAGCGGCATTGATCCTATTGACGGTACGGATATGTATGTAAGGATAAGTGACGATAAAAAGCAGATACTGAAGTGTTCTTTTCGCACAGGGAAGACCGAGGAAATCCTTTTTGACGTAAACAACACCATGGGAGAGAAAATAAAAGAATTTGACGGCTATATTATGTCTCCTGACGGAAAGCGTATGCTTATTCAGACTCAGACAGAACGTATATACCGCCGTTCTTTTAAGGCGGTATACTACATATACACAATCAGCAGTCATAAGTTGGAAAAACTTTCTGACGGCGGACCGCAGCAGATTCCGACATGGTCTCCAGACGGTATGCAGGTCGCTTTTGTACGCGACAATAATATACATCTTGTCAAACTTCTGTATGATAATGCTGAGAGCGAAGTTACAAAGGATGGAAAGAAAAATGAAATCATAAACGGAATCCCTGATTGGGTTAATGAGGAGGAATTCGGATTGTCACGCTCATTGGTTTTCAATGCAGACGGTTCTATGATATGTTGGATAAAGTATGATGAGACAAAAGTCAGAAATTATTCTCTTCAGTATTTTAAGGGCAGCAATCCTACATTTGGTGAATATGAGGATTATCCCGGTGATTACACTTACAAATATCCGAAGGCCGGACATGATAATTCCATCGTAAGCGTATGGAGCTATGAGATAAAGACCCACAAAACCCGCAAGCTGCAGGTTCCGGTTTCTGAAGACAGTTACATACCGCGTATAAAGATGACTTCAGACGCTCAGAAAATCATAGTATATACTCTCAACCGCCATCAGGATGAGTTGTGCCTTTATGCGGTGAATCCGAGAAGTACGGTATCGCAGCTTATCATAAAGGAAAATGTTCCGAAATATGTGAAAGAAGAGGCCATCGAGGGAACGATAATCGGTAAGAGCACGATTCTGCTTCCGAGTGATCGCGATGGTTATATGCACATATATATATATGGTATGAACGGACAGCTCGTTCGTAAGGTTGGTGATGGGAATCATGACATTACTGCCATTTATGGATACGATGAGTCTACCGGAGACGTGTATTATCAGTCTGCTGCATTAAATGCGCATGACCGTCAGGTATATGTGGCGCATAAAAATGGAAAAACAGAACGGCTTACGGAACAGGAAGGATGGAATAGTGCTATTTTCTCGGCAGATTTTAAATATTTCATAAATACGTGGAGTGACTATAACACTCCGTATGTATATACTGTGAGAAATAATTCCGGCAAGATACTATCTACTATTCTTGATAACCATGAGTTGAAACAGACCATACAGCAATACGGATTCACGAAAAAGGAGACGTTCTCTTTTACAACCTCGGAAGGAGTGAGACTCGACGGATGGATGGTTAAGCCGGCTGATTTCGATGCCTCGCGTAAATATCCGGTCGTTATGTTCCAGTACAGTGGCCCCGGCAGTCAGCAGGTTGTCAATTCATGGAATGCCGGATCTATGGGGCAGGGTGGTGCGTTCGATTATTATCTTGCCTCAGAGGGATTTGTTGTTGTCTGTGTAGATGGACGAGGTACCGGAGGCCGTGGTTCTGAGTTTGAGAAAAGTGTTTATTTGCGCCTTGGTGATTTAGAGTCCAAAGATCAGGTTGAAACTGCCTTATATCTGTCCACACTGCCTTATGTTGACAAAGATAATATAGGTATATGGGGATGGAGTTATGGAGGATTCAATACTCTGATGAGTATGAGTGAAGGTCGTCATGTGTTCAAGGCAGGAGTGGCTGTAGCGGCTCCTACAAACTGGAAGTATTACGACACGGTTTATACCGAGCGTTATATGCGTACACCAAAAGAGAATGCGGCAGGCTATGCGATAAATCCTATAGAACGTGCCGACAAACTTAATGGAGCGCTGCTTCTGTGTCATGGTCTATCAGATGACAATGTTCATCCACAGAATGTATTTGAATACAGTGAGGCTCTTGTGCAGGCAGATAAGGACTTCAAGGAAAATTTCTATGTAAACCGTAATCATAGCATTTACGGTGGAAACACCCGCAATCACCTTATGCGCCAGATATCGCAGTTCTTCATAGATAATCTCAAAAAGTGACGGGTTGTATTATAATTAATGTGATCAACTATATCAGCAACCGCATATTTTATATAAATATTATGAAAACCCGTTGGCGGAATTAAATGAATTAAAGATTATGCTTGAAAAGTTGCGCATATCTCTGATTTATATTAACTTAGTGCTGCTCAAATCATTAAGTTTAAATCATCGTATGCACAACTTA
>ULPR01020075.1_pt1 | contig 70420 bp, 58 predicted proteins | sample 1953681 | NCBI WGS metagenome assembly ULPR01 (sample SAMEA4835634, study PRJEB28245) | human gut metagenome | biome: gut microbiome; material: fecal sample | place: Denmark | collected 2008 | reverse complement strand
GCGCTTACCAAGTTCGCGGCAATTTATTACTTACGCGGCTGGGGTGAAGCTGCGTTGCCGGCAATACCAACAGCATTGCGTCGGATGCCAACACCTCAGCAGGAGAAACGTATCGCAAAAATTCGGGATGCAATGCCTATACCGGATACGAGTCAGGAATCTGCGATAGAGGTACCAACACTCAATGCAGAGCAACGTGCTGCTGTTAGCGCGGTGCTTAGTATGTCTGGTTTTCAAGCCTGGCTGCTTTTCGGCGTTACGGGATCTGGAAAAACTGAGGTTTATCTCCATCTCATTAAGTCCATTCTTGAGAGGGATCCCGAATCTCAAGTACTGCTTCTCGTTCCCGAAATTAATCTGACTCCCCAGTTAGTAGGCCGAGTTAAACGTCGTTTTCCCCATGAAGCAGTTGCAGCCTTAAATAGTGAATATACGGATAATCAACGTGCCAGTGCATGGTTGGGGGTTAAGGAAGGGCGTTCAAGAATTTTGGTTGGTACTCGTATGGCGATTTTCGCCGAGTTCCGAAAGTTGGCGCTTATTCTTGTTGATGAAGAACACGATCTTTCCTATAAGGCTAGTGATGGGCTGCGCTACAGCGCTCGAGATCTTGCTGTTTGGAGGGCATCGAAACTTGAATGCCCAGTCGTATTGGGATCGGCTACTCCCTCGCTAGAAAGTTGGTGCCGCATGAAGACTGGCGGCTATAAATTGCTGTCATTGACTCATCGAGCAGTAAATCGAGCAGAGCTTCCGGAAGTGAAGCTCATATCTCCGCCGATAAAAGGGTCGACACGAATGGTGTCTGATGCGGCAGCAACAGCAATAGAGGCGTGCCTAACTTCCGGTCGTCAAGTATTGGTTTTTCTCAATCGTCGTGGTTACGCTCCCGTGTTGAGCTGTCCTGCATGCGGGTGGGTGAGTGCTTGTCCGCATTGCTCTGTTTTTATGGTTTATCACAAGCGCGAAAAGGCACTGATTTGCCATCATTGCGGAGCGCGTCATTCTGTGCCGGAAGCTTGTCCTTCATGCGGCAATGTTGACATTTTGCCTCGTGGGACAGGAACAGAACGCATAGAGGAAGAGTTGGGACTGCTTTTCCCGGAACGCACAGTGCTACGTATTGATCGTGATAGTGCGGCGAAAAAACATGCTGCAGAAGAAGCCTTTCAAAAAGTACACCGTGGAGAAGTGGACATTTTGGTGGGAACGCAGATGGTCGCGAAAGGGCACGACTTCCAAAGAGTTGGTCTTGTTGTCGTGCTTAATCCAGATGCTCAGATATTAAGTCCTTCGGTTCGTGCGAAAGAACGTCTTTTTTTCACACTCATGCAAGTCGCAGGGCGTGCAGGGCGAGCCGGTGACCGCGGTGAGGTGCTTATCCAGACAAGATTCCCTGAGGAGCCGCTGTTTGCCGCACTGGCGGCACAGGATTATCCAATGTTCGCAGACGAGACATTGGAAGAGCGCCGCGAAAGTGGATGCGTTCCCTTTGTGTACCAAGCCCTTCTAACAGTAGAAGCAGAACATCTCTCCGAAGCTATTAGTTTTTTGGAGCAGGCAGCAACAATTGCTTCGCAATTAGCACCTCCAGAAGTATTTATTTATGACCCAGTTCCCATGGCACTGGTAAAGGTTATGAACCGTGAGCGAGCGCAGCTTCTTGTGGAAAGCTCCGTGCGGCCAATCCTTCATCGTTTTCTCACAGTCTGGAATCAAGCGTTAAAGACAGTGCCGCGATCGTCTTCGGCATCCGTGTGTTTGGAGGTAGATCCTTCGGAAACTTGATATAATTCCGACCTCCTCCGCGTGGTGAAATGGATATCATGCAGCCCTCCGAAGGCTGCGGTACAGGTTCGATTCCTGTCGCGGGGACCAAACTAATGTCCCGAGCCGTTCTTAGCGGTTCGGGATTTTTTATTTTTCAATGATTTAGATGGAAACTGCGTTCGTAGCGGTTCATGCAAGTTCGCTCACATCCGCAGTTTATAAGTACACTCATAAGTACATTTTGGGTTGATGTCCTATTCACCATTCTGTGAGGTACTAAAAATGCCTAGAAGAGCGCAAGACCTAACGCCGTTAGGAATTCAAAAGGAACTGAAGGCATTTGCCGCAAGCGGTAAGAAGACAAAAGCACTCACGGACGGTAAGACGCCCTGCCTGCGGCTTGAGTTGACTATTGGAGCTTCTGGCGTCAATGCTCGGTGGACTTATAAAAAGCAAAAGACCAATACGGCGGATGGATTTAACCTTGGCTTAGGTGCCTACCCAGGAGTGACGCTAAGGGATGCTCGGTGTAAGGCTAAGGCCCTTGCCGAATCTGAACTGCGCTGGCGTACTCCGTTCCGTACCGTGGCCGACGAATGGATCGAGGTAAAGGAAAATGAAGGATTGTGGGCGCATGATGCTCGCGGCGCCGATAAAGCACGTTCCTATCTGCGCAATTGGATTCTGCCGGTGCTGGGTGATATGGCGATAAATGATGTCGATCGCTCGGCGTGCATTCAGCTTGTCCGTTATCGGGACATGGGGACGCGTCAAGATACGGATGCAAAGTGCCGCCGCCTCGTCAATCAGATTTGTATTTACGCCCACGAGAAGGGATATCGACAATCTGATGAAGCACCGGCGAATAAGAATGACCCTGTCTTTAAAGAGGCGTGCAAACCGTTTGTGAGGCGCAGGAAAGATAAGGGGCATAACAGCGCCCTGCCGCCGGAGGACATGCCCGGGTTCATGGCTCAATTGAAACGGACGCCAGGGGTTGGGGCGCGTGCTTTGGAATTCATGATTCTTACAGCGGGCCGTCAAGATTCCATTTACCACGAAATCCTAGGCAAGCAGGTTCTCGGACTTCGATGGGAGCATCTGGATTTAGATCGCGGCATCTGGCATCAACCGTTAGAGAGCAATAAGATGAAGCGTCCTGAAGGGGTTGATTTGGTGCTCTCTTCTTATGCAATACAACTACTCAGAACGCTGCCTCGAAGTGCGGAAGTTCCTTTCGTGTTTGCAGACCTCCGGCGTTCTAAGCCGCGTTCCATAAGCAAGGGGACAATGGCAAAAACCATTAAAGATATGAACAAGGTCCGAGAGCGTGCGGGGCTCCCTCTTTGGCTTGATCCTCAAAAGTCAAAGAAAGAAGGTAAGCCACGTCACGTAACGCCACACGGAATGCGCGCCTGCTTAAGGACCTGGACGGAGCTTACTGCTCATGGAAACTATGCGCGGTTCAATCCGAACATTGTTGAGCGGTGCTTAGATCATGCGGCGAAAGATCGGTTCGGCGGCGCCTACTATCGGCAAGGGCTTTCCGCCGATGATGAGGCGCATGAGCGCGAAATTATGGAGGCATGGGGTCGGTACTGCATTGAAGGCAAATGGCCGGATGAGGACTGAGAACTGCTGATGCCGCCAATGCTGAAACCTCGCTTGAACATGATGTTTGGCGGGGTTTCTTATTGCCTGAATCTCTTATATACACATATCTAATATATCTAAATATCTACTACATATATATGTAACCTTAAAGCTATTACAACCTTACCTATCCACTATCTAACTCTCAAAATTCCCATGAATACAGGGACAGAGCCTGGCAAATTGATTTTATCGTGGGAATTTTGGGAATTTTGGGAACGCCTACTGCCAGTAAGGTTCACAGGCAATTCGGGTTTGGGAATTTTTGGGAATTTTGGGAATTTTTTAGAAACATATTGCGACTTATATTGTCACAACATGGAGAGATAGAAATTGCCTGATCCTGCTTTACATAACGTTTGGCGGGCTCTCTTTGGCGTCGGAGGCTGCGACTGGTAAGAATTAACCGAACGCGCGGGATGGGAAGGTGTGGAGCGTCGTTCGCTAATTTTTTAGCGATCCCCTCTCGGCTTCAGTGGGATAGCTCATGGCGTCGTGACCTCTGCTTAGAGGTGAATTGCTGGGTTCATACTCGTAAGCCGCTCGCAGCTAACGAAACGAACGCGAGAAAAGTACGGAAGATCGATGCTTTGATAGCGGGAGTTTTTAACTCAGTCCGCGCGCACGCGCGCGCGCGAGGAACCTGAGGAAACCTGAGGTTCTTAAGTTCTTAAGGTAGTGAGCACCTTTCCGCCGAGCTTACGGCAGTCTGCGCACGTGAAAGTTCTGAAACTTCTGACGCCATAAAAAGGGTGTGCTGTTTTTAGCACACGCCCGAACTGCTCAATGTTTAGCCGGCGGGAGGATAACAATCCCGAGTTTCTTCTTCAATCCGCGCGCACGCGCGCGCGAGAACGGGCGATTAGGTCTGCATGGTGCTCCTACATGCTTCTACATACTATATGCTGTAGGAATGAGTGACGCTCTGCCGGGAGTAGCTATCCGGCAGGCCGCTAAACAATCGTCCCGCTTGGCGGCGGCGTCACTCTCCTACACATTGAAAGCGGGCGAAGGGGCGAATGATGCTTGATTTATCCGGGCCGGACGTGTGGGATAGCACACGGGCTAAGGCCGGCGAGTGGGCGCAGCGGCCATATGTCGTAGCGGGTTATCTGCCGCTGTTTGATGCGGCTTGCATGATGGCCGGCGAAGGCTACGGCGGTATTTTTGAGAGTCGCTCACAGGCTACGAAAAACGAAATACGCGGCATACATGAGGCGCTAAAGAATTCCATTGAAGGCGGCAGGCTTGAGGGCTATTGCAGCAAACCACAGCGCGTTAATGGCTCATATCTGGATGCCTATCCGTTGATCGCCTATCGCAATTGGGTAGAACGCACCGGGGTAGGGGACGGCCGATATTTTGCGAAGGCCGAAGGCCCCGGCGTTGAGGTTGCCGGCAGTGATGAGCCGGAGGCCGCAGGCGGGAATATGTTTCAGTATTGGGGGAGCTATGCCATTAAACTGGACCGGAACACCCCGCGATATGCCTTGTACTCAAGGCGCAAGAGCATGACGGTTTACGAATTTGCGTGCCTCTATTGTGGGATTGATCCGAAGGCAAACATACCGAAAAGCGTTCGCAACGATTACATAGAGCCGTTGATAGACCAAATAGCCGAATATATGGAGCTTGAAGAGGAAGATGAGGTACCCTTCTGATAAATGCTATACGGGGACATTGATGGGCCGGGATTGTCTCAATGGCGGATATGCTCGTATTGAATCTCTTGAATTCCCGGTAGAGGCTTTCAAGGATTTTCTAAGCGCTGAGAGGATGCCCCTGCCGGACTTCTGGCAGACAAAAACAGGAAGCACCGGCGGGCATATCAAGCCGGCCCCTTCGCTTCCGAATGAATTCCGGGAGGTTGAGCCTTCAAAGACGGCCCCTGCCGCAGCGCCTTCTGTAGCTCCCGGCATTGAGGGGGCCGGCGTCGATCTCTCCGAAGGCCCTAAACGTCTCCCGGCCGATGACTATGAGATAGCCCCCGGCGTCACGGTAGGCCATATTCGAGCGTTGTTCGATCAAAGCGGGGAGCGTTATAGCCCGGAGCTTGCGGCGGCGGTGTGGGCGTGGTCGTCTTTCGAGGAATGCCCGGAGGTGGCGGCGGGTTGCACGGTAAAGGGAGAAATTAAAAACGGCCGCCTTTCTGACTGGGAAGGCCCCCCATTAGTGCCAACGGCCCGGGAGAGGATTGCCGTTATTGTCAATTGGAACAAGACTCCGGCGAAACAATAGAGGCCATAAGGTACCCCCTGAAAAAAGGCGGGTACCTTTTTTTGTTTGAAAGGTGAGTGCCTTTCGTGACAGTCCAAAAGGTGGGCGCAGTCTATTTTTTCTGTGGTGACTCCATAAAGCTGATCTCGTGAACGGCGCAGGGTTGCGCGGTTCGTAACGCTCTAAGGAGTCAAAACAATGGCAAAGATAAAGCCAATTGACGCTAAGGAAATCAAGGTTGACGGCCTTGGAAAAGTGCGCCCGGAAGCCTATTCCGAAGGCGCTGAATTCAACAAATCCGGCTTTCCCTTCCGGTATTTCCGCCTTTGCACCGTGTGCGAAATAACCGGCCTTTCCAAGACGACGGTCTACGAATATTCAAAGACCGATCCGGAATTCCCTAAACCGGTGAAGCTGGGGGCAAGCTGTACCGCATGGCGTTCCGATGAGTTGGCGGCGTGGATGATGTCCCGGCCGCGTGCTGACCTTATGGGGGTGGCAGCATGACCGGATACGCGCATTATCTATCTGAGGTTGCATCCTTAATCAAAATGCGCAAGGACAATCTCCGGGCGTCCTTTAATCGCTTCCTGCTGGTGATGCCGGAGGCTGAGGATCATGTTGAGGTGATTGAGGAAAAGACGCGCGGCGGCTCCGGTGTCCGGTGCCTTACCTATCGCATGGACTCCATAGCGCTGGCCGCTTTCCTCTATTGGCATGAACATGGCGGCCGCCTGCCCCGCTTTTGTTGCTCGACTGAGGCCCTGCTCCGCCTGATAGCATTGATGGTTTGAACGGCAATGGACGGACGCGGACGGGAAACCATACCGCAGGCAACATGAATACAGCGGATCAGCGCAAGGGCGCACGGAAGTTTGTTCAAACTTGGGCCGGAAAGGGCTACGAGAAGGGCGAGACTCAAGCATTTTGGCTTTCTCTCCTTAAGGACGTGTTCGGCGTCAAGAATCCAGAGACGCTTTTGGTTTTCGAGCAACCCGTCTTCAATCGCGGCGTAGTCCCCGCGCGCAGGCTGGGCTTTATCGATGCTTGGATTCCCTCAACCCGCGTGCTTATTGAACAAAAGGGCTCCAATCATGCGCTCGACAAAGCGCAAAAGCAGTCCGACGGCTCCATGCTCACGCCGTTTCAGCAAGGCAAGCGCTACGCAGACAATCTGACTACGAAGAACCGGCCCCGCTGGGTGATTGCCTGCAATTTCGATACGTTCGAGATTCATGACCTTGATGATGAAAATCCGAACGCATTACCGGTAACGATTGCACTCAAAGACCTTGAAACAGAGTTCTACCGCCTTGGCTTTCTGGTTGACAGTGCGGCGGAAACAATCAAGGCAGAGACGAAGCTTTCTGTTGCGGCCGGTGAGCTCGTAGGCAAGCTCTATGACGGGCTTTTGGCGCAGTACCGAGACAAAGATTCGCCGGAAGTGCAGATGAGTTTGAACAAGCTCTGCGTGCGTATCGTTTTCTGTCTTTACGCCGAGGATGCGCTGTTGTTCAAGACGAAAACGCAGTTTCATGACTATCTGCGAGATCGTCGCCCGGAAGACATGCGCTTGGCGCTCAAGTCGCTGTTTCGCGTGTTGGATACGCCCGAAGAAAAGCGAGACCCGGATGAGTTGCCCGCTTTGCTTGACTTCCCATACGTCAACGGCGGCCTTTTCTCCGACGAATCTGTGCGTATACCGCAATTTACGCAAGAGTTGAAAGACTTGCTGTTGGCTGAGGCAAGCGAGGGGTTCAACTGGGCGGATATCAGTCCGACGATTTTCGGCGCCGTTTTCGAATCAACTCTCAATCCAGAGACCCGCCGCAAGGGCGGCATGCATTACACGTCCGTTGAGAATATCGGCAAGGTAATCGAGCCGCTCTTCATGGATGCGCTTGAGGAAGAGTTCGCCGAGATTATGCGAGGAAATCAGGCGGCGGCCAAAATGCGCAAGCTGAGGGCCTTTCAGGAAAAGCTCGGTGCGCTCAAATTTCTTGACCCGGCATGCGGCTCAGGCAACTTCCTGACAGAGACCTACATACGGCTTCGGCGACTCGAAAACAAGGTGATTCTCGAGTTGAACGCCCGCAAGGGGCAGTTCGATTTCGGCGGCGTGCTTTCGCCGGTAAAGGTGCAGATCAGTCAGTTCTATGGGATTGAAATCAACGATTTCGCCTGCGCTGTTGCTGAGACGGCGCTGTGGATTGCTGAGAGCCAAATGCTCAAGGAAACCGAAGACATCATCGGCGCAACCTTGGAGTTCTTCCCGCTCAAGACGAATACGAATATCCATGAGGGCAACGCACTTCGGCTTGACTGGGCGAAGATTGTCGAGCCGACGGAGCTTTCATACATCATGGGTAATCCGCCGTTTTCAGGTGCGCGCTTCATGAGCAAGGAACAGAAAGCGGACTTGCTTGAAGTCTTCGGCGATGACTGGAAAAACGCGGGGGACATTGACTACGTAGGGAGCTGGTTCAAGAAAGCCTGCGACTTGATGCAGGGAAGTCGGAGCATTCGGGCGGCATTCGTCGCAACAAACTCTCTAACGCAAGGGACTGCAGTCGCCAATCTGTGGGCTCCGTTGCTCGAAAGCGGTGCGCATATTGATTTCGCTTGGCGGACGTTTATCTGGGATAGCGAAGCGACGGAGAAAGCACACGTTCATTGCGTCATTGTTGGTTTTAGTTACAGCGATTCCCCGGCGCAGAAAATCATCTTTGAAGACGATCATGCGACGCCCGCGGCGCATATCAACGCCTACTTGATTGACGGCGAAGACATTGTCGCTAGCAGTCGTAGCCGCCCACTCTGCGACGTGCCTCAGGTTGGAATCGGGAATAAGCCTATTGATGGCGGCAATTACCTGTTCACCGAAGAAGAGAAAAAAGCTTTTCTGAAAGCTGAGCCTGAGGCAGAGCCGTACTTTAAGAAGTGGTACGGTGCTGAGGAATTTATTCACGGAAAGCCGCGCTATTGTCTCTGGTTGGGTGATTGTTCACCGGCGAAACTTAACCAGATGAAGCACTGCAAGGCCCGTGTTGAAGCGGTTCGACAGCTTCGAGCGGCGAGCAAAAGCGAGGGAACTCGAAAGCTAGCAGACAAGCCGACGCGCTTTCACGTGGAAAACATGCCCGCGTCGGATTACATAGTGATTCCTGAAGTTTCGTCGGAGCGGCGTCGCTACATTCCACTTGGCTTCATGACGCCGAATAAGTTTTGCTCCAACAAACTTCGTTTGATGCCGAATGCGACGCTCTATCACTTCGGCGTGTTGAACTCATCCGTTCATATGGCCTGGATGCGCACGGTTTCAGGAAGGCTCAAAAGCGACTATAGCTACTCGGTAGATATTGCCTACAACGCCTTTGTGTGGCCCCAACCGACTGAGGCGCAACGCTCGAAGATTGAAAAGACCGCGCAAGCGATTCTTGATGCCCGCGCACTCTATCCTGACTCAAGCTTGGCGGACCTGTATGACGAAACTTCGATGCCCGCGGAGCTCAGGCGAGCCCATAAGGCAAACGATAAGGCGGTTCTAGAGGCTTACGGTTTTCCGACGGACCTTTCGGAGCCGGAAATCGTCGCCCGCATGATGCGGCTTTACGCCGCGCGCGTCGAAGAGGTCGAGCGGCAAGAGGCTGTTGGGGCAGTGATTCAGAAAATCCTTGGCAAAGGAGCCGAGACGATACCTGCATGGCTCGAAGAGTTGAAAGCAAAGGCATTGAACGCCGAGATAACGCCGACAGAGCTGTTGGCGCAGGGCAAGGCGCGGAAGAAGCAGGAAGCGGCCAAGACGCGAAAGGCCGCGGCTAAGGCGAGCTGACCGCGTTCATACCGCCGACAATCCCCGCGCTGCATATGGGATTTAGCCAGGTTGAGAACGCTTCGCGCGTGCGTGAGGCGTTCGCCTTTTGGGGCGATAGTGATTTTCCTGAAATTTCAAAGGATCGGATTTGAAATCCAACCCTTCCGAGTTTCAGTGCTGTAGCTCGTAGCGTTATGGCCTCTGCCTATCCACGTGCGCGGGGGATTTGCCCGCTCCCCCCTTTTGGGGGATAGTGATTTTTCAGGGATTTTTCGATGTGCTGCGAGGCTCATGGCTGTAGGCAAGAAGGCCGCCAGGCCGGAAGCTAACAAAAGCTAACATCAGAGCCTTTAGCGCAAATTTGAGCAAAAGTCCTCCCCCTCTCGGAAATTGAAGTCCTCCTTGCTTGGGCGGCCGCTGGGCTTTACTAAATTTTTAGTAAAACCCCTTCGGCCAATAGGAGGGAATTTTTCACTCAGTCCGCGCGCGCGAGGGGCTGGAGTCAAAGGATCGGATTTGAAATCTGACCCTTCCAAGCTCATCGAGGAGCCTGAGGGAAGCACTTTTCCGCCGAGCTTACGGCAGTCTGCGAGCGTGAAAGTTCTGAAACTTCTGACGCCATAAAAAGGGTGTGCTGTTTTAGCACACGCCCGAACTGCTCAATGTTTAGCTGGCGGGAGGATAACAATCCCGAGTTTCTTCTTCAATCCGCACGCACGCGCGCGCGCGTGAGGGACTGGAGTCAACGCCCAACCCATACCCCTACGGACTTCCGCGGACTTTCGCTAAGATGTGTATTCATGAGGTGCGCACGTCCTGGGAGTAGCTACCCAGGCGCTCGGCTGAGATTCATCCCGCCCACTGAGGGCGCGCCTCTCCACATTCTCAATGCGCTGCGCGGGGTGAAGGGATGGAACGTCGTGGGAAAGTACGCTGAGGCTTTTTTTAAGCAAGCTAATGACTCGGGAGAACAAAAAACGATTTCGCCTTTTGATCGATTGACGCTTGAAGGTGCGAAAACCTGGCTTAATCGCGACAAGTGGACGGTGAAGGAGGCAGCATCTTTGCTTTGTGGAATCGATCCCAGCGCTTTGGCGATAACCGACTATTACCCTTGGCCCGAAGACTTAAGTGATGACGCGAGAAAGATGGTGCGTGAAGGCGAACGTGTTCTAGAGTATTTAGAGAATGCTATTGATCGGATTTCATCGAATTCGGCTGTATGTTTCCCTACATTGAATGGTTTCGCTACCAAATACCGTGACGACGGCAATTTTTATAACGATAGAAGTGAATTTAAGTTTCCTCTCCGTGCCTATTTTGTAAGTGCATTGTCTATTGCTAGCAATGATGGGATGGGTATCAATATCCCTTGCTTCGGGATTTTTCATGATATTGAAAAAGAAATCGAAGCGGTTACATTGCGGGGCGATACGAGTACGGTTTACGAGCCTATTCTGCCTGAGCTGTTCTCCTTGCTAAGGAATCTAAGCATTTTGCAATCGAAAGACTTGAATGTTTCTGAATGGCCGAGAACTTCAATTGATGAGGGTGAGGATTGCGAATATGTTGCTGATGGGACCAAGCCTATCCCGACATATGATGATTGGAAGCAGCTTGTCGAGCAGACGCCGGCACCTGATGTCGATGAAGCCCTTAATGCCTGTATGCCTGAGGCACCTGAGGCGGTTAAATCGGTGTTGGTTGCATCAACGGCGTGCGTACCATCTGGCGCCCCATTGACGATTGACCACATCCGAGCATTACTTGATCAGGAACATCCGCGCTATCAACCTGAGCTCGCGGCGGCTGTTGAGGCGTGGTGTTCATTCGAAGTTGATCCTATGGTGAAGGACCGAACGCCTAAGGATGAAATTAAATCGCGGCTTACGGATTGGGATAAAGGCAAACCGCTTAAGAAGACGGCGGTGGATCGTATAGCTATAGTCGTGAATTGGGAGAAGACGCCAGCTAAAAATTAAGGGTTCAGAGACATACCCTTATGTTGATTAGGCACTCATTGAAAAGGTGAGTGCCTTTTTTATTGGCGAAATAATAAAAAGGTGCTTTCCTTTTATGGTGATGCAAAAGGTGAGTGCATTCCTTTTTTATTGGTTTATTTTGGTAAGGTTTCTTCAGTCCTTCCAAGTGCGTAAGGATTGCTACGGAATCCGGCATGAGGGTTCTAGACAATGAAAAGGCTTTTCCATGGAACATAAAGTTTCTGCCCACATTCAGGCCGAACCGGCTGAAATCCCTGATTCGCTGAAAGCGGATCTTGATCGATTTGCAGGCCGCTTTGTACTTAGCGCTGCGGACGGCTGTAAAGCTCTCGGCATTAGTAAAACGAAGTGGTTTGAACTTCGCAAGACTGATCCGACGTTTCCGCGTCCTATTCGTATTGGCGCCGCCGTTCGTTATCGCGTGGCCGATCTCATTGATTGGACGAATTCGCAGGCGAATATCTCGGAGGTTGCGTGATGAAACCTCGTTCCATTCCTACTGCCGACGATACGGTTATTCGTCATGTGCAGATTGCAGACGGTATTTGCCGCATTTCGTTGTTTTCTTGGGCGCGGGCAAATGGGCTTAAGTATGCCGGCGTGACACGTTCGTTTCATCGCCTGATGTTGCGCATTCCCAGCCTCTCCGAGCACGTTGAGAGCGTGCGCTGTGCAAACGTTTACGGCGGCCCGATTTTCACTGACTACCTGCTAGACGCCGTAGCTTGCCTTGTTTGGCTCTATTGGCGTGAGAACGGCAGGCGCCTTCCCTGGGTTTTATTAGAGGAGACGGCTCATGCTTAATCACAAACCAAAAGAGGCCGTTGCTGGTGCTTTCGTTCGCAGACTTCCTACGGACGTGAACGATAGCATTGCTAAACCCGGCCTCGGACATGAGCATAACGCTCCTTCAGTCGATGCAGCTTATTGCATCCTGGCTAATCGATCCGCTAATATGCCCTTGCCTTGCCGTAAATCGGTGAGGTGTGGGGGTAGCAGCTCACAACAACACACTAGGCGGATGTCCGCCGCGTCGCGCGCTATTGCGCCCGTGGCGTTTTCTTTTGGCGGTATCCGAAAAGGCCGAATTGCACCCGCAGTGTATTCAGTTTGCGGGTTGACGCCGTGCGGGGAGCCTCAGGGCTCGCCGTGTCCTAGTGTGCGGTCTGCTAACCCGCACGGCGTCGCCCTCCCTTTAGCAGGGGAGAGCGGTTCTAGCAATTTGACACTAGGAGGCCGCATCATGGCCGATCAATCATCCCCTGCCCGTTGTGCCGAAGCTCTGGCGCATCATACGTTCAAATCTTCCGATTTCCTCAAGGGAAGCGATTTCGCCGCAAATCGATCGCTCGGCTTCATTCTTGACGCGCTAAGTTCCAATGACCCAGAGGGCGTGGACGCAATCGATAGCGACCTGCGTGCGCTTGTTAATGATGTCGCTGACGGCATGAATTACATAGCTTCCGTTCTGGAAGCCCCAGCCGACGCAAGCCAAAAGGTTGATTCCCTCTCCCCAGAACAATCCCGCGGGCTCGGAGCAATTGTTGGATTGCTTGCCGATACGCTCTTGCTAGTTTCGGCCGCAAGCGTTCAGCGTGAAGACGCGCGAGCACACCTGCTGAAAAATCGGGGGTGAAAACATGAAGAATGAATATGAATGCCGACGCGGGGAGCCGCGTCAAGGCAGGGGGCAGGCCGTCCATAAAGAGCCTCAATCAAGCGCCATTGACCTCAATGGAATCAAAGGGTTTGCATTGGTTGACTGCATTAACGCATGTTTCTCTGAGGACCTCTCCGCAATTGTTTCGATGGCTCCAAGCCTGAGGCGTCTTGATGTTCAAGTGTCTGCATTGAGTGCTGTGCTGATGCAGTTCAGCGCCCATAAAGCAGCGTTTTGTACGGCGGAAGGCGGAAGCACCAAAGCGGCTGCCATATCGGCTGCTGCGGAAACGCATGTGCACACTCTCCTGCGAGAGCTTCAGGACATTGCCGACGCTCTCCATGCGGTACACGCCGTAGCCGAGTTCTCTTTGCGTAAGGAGGCTCGGTGATGACACAAAAGCTCTATTCAACTCCGCTTGATGCCTGCACTGCCGCGGGCGTTGAGTATCCCAGTCGTGGCTTATTGCCTGGTCTGTGGAATGTCTCTAAGGCTTTCGACGGCAAGCGTTGGAAGCAAGGTGCCGGACGCGTCCGCATGTTCTCTGATGGGGCCGGCGGCGTCGTTTGGAACTGGATCACGGGTGAGGCCGTGTTTTGGTTTGACGATGCAGGGAAGAAACTCACGAAAGCCGAACGGGATTCACTGATGAGGCGTGCCGCAATTGAGCGTCGCAAGTGGGATGAGGAACAGGCGCGCCGTTGGGCGGAGGTTGCAGCCTTTGCGTCGCAGTTGCTGAAGCAGGCGGTGCCTGTGGGTGAGCATCCTTACTTAGATCGAAAGCACGTCAAGGCCGTTTCTGGCTTGTTCGTGATGGATGCCGTCGACATTAACCGTGAATTCGAACGCTTCTATCAGGAGACGCCGCGCCGGCTTATGGACTGCAAGACGCATCAACCCATGACGGGATCGGTGCTGATGGTGCCGCTCTATCGCAGTGTGCATGCCACCGTGCCGAGTTCGATTGAATGTATCTCAGAAAACGGCGGTAAATACGCGCTCCCTGAGGCACAAGCCAAAGGCGCCTTTTGGCTTCCTGAGGGCGTTCGCCTCTCGAATCAATCCGTTGGGCGCATCGGTATTGCTGAGGGCATAGCGACAGCATTAAGCATTTCTCAGGTGCTCGGCTTTCCGTGTGTCGCCGCTCGGTATTGCGGGAATTTGAGTGCGGTAGCGCAGACGCTGCGCAATTACTTCCCTGGCGCTCATATCGAAGTCTGCGGAGATTGGGGAAACGGCGAAGAAGATGCTCGACGTGCGGCAGAAGCGGTAGGCGGCAAGCTCCGCATTCCCTCATTTAGCAGTGTCTTGATTCAGAAATTCAAGGCCATAACTGGCGGTAATCAACCGACCGATTGGAACGATCTTTTTATTGCGACGGAGGAATTATGACTGCCGTAACTATGCAAGAAAAGACCTCGGCGCCGGCGAGCGTCGAGGCCACAAAAGATATTGTTGTAGCGAACATTGTAAAGACTGCCTCGGCCAAAGAAAAGCCAAAGAGCGCGGGCATACAGGCGTTCGAGGAGGCGGGAGAAGTCAATCAACCAACCGGTTTGACAGAGAACGAAGACGGCTCTAAGTCTTTCATGCTTGCTAATGGTGATGCTTATTCATTCGGCCCGTTAGGCGTTTTCTTCACTCGGCGAGAAGGCTCTCCGATGCCGGTTTGCGGACCTCTTGAAGTGGTTGCAAAGGTGCGTTCGTCAGAGGGGGATGATTGGCGGCTTGCGCTGAAATGGATTGATCAAGATGGCAATTTCCGGCAAGGCACAATTCCGTGCTCGGTATTGATGAAAAGCCCTGCTCAGGTGGTGGCATATCTGGCCGACAATGGGCTTGAAATTCGTCATGCCATTAATTCTCAAGGGGGGAGCGCCTTTATCGTCAACTTTCTTAATCGCTTCCCAGTGCGAGCGCGTGTGTTGGGTGTTGATCATCATGGCTGGGTGAATCATGGTGATGCGTTCTCGATTCCTCGCCTGAGAATCATTGGCAAGAGTGAGACAAACGGGATTATCTATACGGGAGATCCGAAGAGCGAGCCTGTCTATGCGGAAAAGGGAACGCTGACGGACTGGCAAGAAAAGATCGGTAAGCCTTCTATGCTCTCAAGCCGGATTGGGTTCGCAATCTGCCTCGGTTTCGCGGCGCCGCTTTTGGAATTCACAAGCGAAGAATCTGGCGGCTTCCATTTCTACGGAGAATCCTCCAAGGGAAAAAGCACTTGCGCCCGTGCGTTGTGCTCGCTTTGGGGGCCGGCTAATGAACGAGGAGAAATGGGAACCTGGCGTACTACTGACAACGGGCTTGAAAGCGCCGCCGCCGCGCATACGCATCTACCGTTGATTCTGGATGAGATTGGGCAGGCATCCCCCGCGTTGCTTGCGTTGATTATCTACATGCTCGGTAATGAACGCGGGAAGGGCCGTGCAACAAAGGGTTTGGAGGCGCGTCGTGTGCTGACCTGGCGGCTTCTATTCCTTTCCACCGGAGAGGAGACCATAGAGGACTATGCGGCAAAAGCTCCTGGGAAAAAAGGCGCGCTCAAGGAAGGCGTAAAAATGCGCATGGCTGATATCCCAGCGGCGGCAGGCGGTCCCGAATTCGGCGTGTTTGATGGTGAATTTGATCCGACGAAAACAAAGGATGAGCGTTTGGCGCTTGCCGCTCAATACGCCAATCAGATCAATACCGCGTCAAAGTCAGAAGCCTATGGCACGGCGGGACCGGCGTTCATTCGTGAGTTGATTGCTCATATTGCGGCTATTGGGGTGTCGCAGTTTGAAAGCAACTTGCGGGAGCAGATGAGCGATTGGGTGAATAAGCACTGCGGGACGAAAGACACTCAAATCGTTCGCGTTGCTAGACGCTGCGCATTGATTGCGAAAGCGGGTGAGCTAGCTATTCGCTTTGGCGTTCTGCCCTGGCCGGCGGGCATGGCCTCAGAGTTTGCGGCCAAGTGCTTCAAAGCATGGCGCGCCGAATACAAGACAGCAGAAATGCAGGACCGCGAGCGCGTTCTATTCGTCGTGGAGAAGATCAGTGCGAACCGTGGGCGTTTTGCGCTTCAGCGGCCTGGCAGTGAAACGCTAATTCAGGCGGCATCGGCCCTTCCCTGTATGGGTGTGTTGAAAGTAACCATTAAAGATGTCCCTACCGAAGCATTTATCAACCGTACATTGTTTGATGCTGAGTTATGTCCGGTCGGGGATGTGCCAAAGGTTGTGCTTAGTGCATTAGCTAAACAAGGGCTGCTAAAGCAAAACGACCGAAGCCATCCATATATGTTCAAGGCATCCGGCCCGCTAGGGAAGATGATTGCCCCGCATCTGTCAGGTGCTCGATGCGTTTATGTGGAGATGCCGGCGGTTGATGAATCTTCGGGCAATAGTGCTTAAAGCCATCTGATCAGCCCGTCGTGGGGAACGTTCCTGCGGCGGGTTTTTCATATGTGTATGAAATTTAAAGGAATTCCCAAAATTCCCAAGAATTCCCAAAGGCAAATTGCCAGCGAAGCCTACTGGCAGTAGGCGTTCCCAAAATTCCCAAAATTCCCACGATGAAATCGCTTCGCTAGGTCTGTTCAGACAAGGGGATAAACATGGCTGAAGAACAAAAGATGAAGCCTCCTAGTGGCTTGGAACGGCTGGAAGCTGTTCAAGAGGCTTATGAGGAGCGAGCCGCGATACTGGAATACGACGCCGGCATGAGCCGAGAGGAAGCCGAAAAGGAGGCTCGCAAGCTAACTGGCTATGAAGGTTGGTGAGGCAAATTCCATCTAATCAGCCCGTCGTGGGGAACGTTCCTGCGGCGGGTTTTTCATATGTATTTGAAATTTAAATGAATTCCCAAAATTCCCAAGAATTCCCAAAGGCAAATTGCCTGCGAAGCCTACTGGCAGTAGGCATTCCCAAAATTCCCAAAATTCCCACGATGAAATCGCTTCGCTAGGTCTGTTCGGAGGCTCTTGAAATGGGTATTAGCCGGCTGATGGTAAAGATTGATGATTCTCATCATGAGCGTGTCGACGATTGAAAGTTCTAGCAGGCTCTGATTGTCATTGAGGGTTCATGGCGGTGCGCCCTAGGAAAGGTTTGTGTTATTCTCCGGCACCTGAAAGCGCGACAAGGTGAGCTGTATTCGCGCTTCCTAGCCTTTCGTTTTTAGTACACAAGAAGGTACACGGAAACGATGGTTTCTTGAGATTTCCATAAATATCAAGTGGCGCATGTCCCTGTCGCGGGACCATTTTTATCAAGCCGCTTCGCCCTTTCGGCGGGCGGCTTTTTGCTTGTTCAGGATTCAAGCTATGAAAGTCCCCGTTCAAGTGCTTGTGCATCAGAAGACTCGCACGCTCGAACTTATTTATCAAAATAATGCTCGTGCAGTTTTTCCCTTTGAGTTTCTGCGTGTGTTTTCTCCGTCTGCTGAAGTTCAAGGGCACTCTCCTGACGAAGCTGTTCTGCAAGTAGGAAAGGCGGAAGTGGGATTGAAAGGAGTAGAGCCCGTGGGACAGTATGCTCTCAGGCTTCTCTATGACGATGGTCACGATTCAGGCGTCTACAGCTGGGACTATTTTGAGAAGCTTGATCATGAGCGTGATGTGCTTTGGCAGAAATACCTTGAAGAACTAGAAAAAGTGGGTGCTTCACACGATCCTCATGATCCTAGAAATGCTCCTTTTGTGACAAAAAATAGACCTCCGCACGGTGGCTGCGGACATGCCTAATCCCTCAATCATTTGAAGATAAAATGACGGATAAATCGAAAAAAAACGTGAGTGAAGCGGAAAAACAAATTGATTTTGGGTTCACTAAAGTTGAAGAAGCCAAAAAAGAAGAGAAGGTTCGTGAGGTTTTTGATAGTGTGGCCCCGAAGTACGATCTAATGAATGACATACTCAGCTTTGGTATGCATCGTGGTTGGAAGCACCGTTGCATTCGAGAGGCGGAAGTCACTCGGGGCATGAAGCTACTGGATATCGCAAGCGGGACCTGTGATCTGGCAATTGCTTTTGCACATCGGACAAATGCAGAAAATATTACCGCTACCGATATCAACTATGAAATGCTCAGCTATGGCCGTCAACGTTTGGAACAATTAGGCCTCAATTGTCAGGTGATACAGGCAGACGCTGAACATCTTCCTTTTGAAGACAATGCGTTCGATCGTGTGACGGTGTCTTTTGGCATCCGTAATATGACTCACAAGGATCGTGCTTTGGCTGAGATGCTCCGCGTACTCAAACCGGGTGGAAAGCTTTTGGTGCTTGAATTTTCCAAGTGTGCTCCTCTCTTAAAGCCTTTTTACGATTTTTACTCGTTTCACTTCATGCCCTGGTTGGGAGGAAAAATTGCAGGAGATGCTGATTCTTATAGATATTTAGCTGAATCTATTCGCATGCACCCTGATCAGCCAACCTTTGCAAATCTAATGCGATCAGTCGGGTTTTCTCGTGTGAAGTGGCACAATCTGACTTTCGGAGTTTGCGCGCTCCACATCGGTATCAAGCCATAAAAATGCGCTCTTAGCGATCGGATTCCCCGATTGATCCCCTGCGGCGAGAGACCCGTCGCATCGACTTCTCAAAGGAAAAGTTAATGAAGAATCTCATCGCAGCCCTCGTCGTCTGTGTAGCCCTTGCTACCACGTCGTTCGATGCTGATGCAGCTAAACGCTTCGGCGGTGGAGCAAGTTTTGGCAAGGCCGCTCCCACCTTCTCGCAGCGTGCTCCGACAGCTGCTCCGGCGGCGCCTTCAGCACAGCCTAGAGCTAATCAAGCTCAGCCCAAGGCGGCTCCGGCACCAACACCAGCACAAAAACCATCCATGATGCGCAGTGTGCTTGGTGGTATCGCTGCAGCGCTTGGCATTACTGCACTCTTGAGTCTTCTCGGTATTAATGGTGCAGGGATTTCCAGTTTGATTACTGGTTTACTGCTTGCAGTTGTGGTCTTTTTTGTTGTGCGCATGTTCCTGATGCGCCGTCGTCCTCAAACTGCAGGTGGCCCAGCTGGATCCAATCCGTTTGACCAACAGCGTCAGACTGATATGGAGCAGACTATGCAGCGCGAGTCGAATTCTGCTCCCCAGCAAAACTGGCAACAGTCGCAGGGGGGTGTTCGTAGCGGCAGTCTCATGGATCAATTAATGGGAGGCGCTGCTTCGGAAGCTTCCAGCACTGCCGAGAGCTCCGGACTTGTCGATGTGACGCCTGTAGATTTTGATCGTGAAGGATTCTTGAAGACGGCCCGCGACAACTACCTAAAGCTTCAACAGGCCTGGGATACAGGTAATGTGATAGAGATTTCTGACTTCACGTCAAATGAAATTTTTACTGCCGTGACGCATCAGTTGCGTGAGCGCAAGGGTGAGGTTTACCACACTGAAGTGAAAAGTTTGGAAAATGAACTCCTTGGCATCGCTCAGCAGGACGGTACCTACTATGCAAGTGTTCGCTTCTTTGGTTCGCTTGTCGTAAGTGGAGAACCTGAAACCTTTGATGAAATCTGGGTGCTTGAAAAACCTGTGACGGGGACTGGTGGTTGGCTTCTATGTGCCATTCGCCAAAACGAATCCAGTGCACAAGCATAAAGTCGAATTATTGTCGACAATAAGCGATCCGATGGTCGGCATAAAATAGCATACAGGGCTATAAACGCTTTTCAGAACTTGTCGTTAACTAGTTGAATGCACTGCATTTTTTATTGAATGCGGTGCATTTTTTTTGATCTCGATAAAGTCTTGCCCGATTCCTGACTTCAGGGAATACATTAGGGGGCATGAGAGGCGCGTGTTTGGGGTGTGAAACCTAAAATGCGCGAGAAATAAATCTTACGGTTTTCCGTTCAACGTCGTTTTTATAAGGATTAGGAAGAGATGACGCTGACTGGTTTTGTCCTGCTCTATATCGCTGCTACGATTGCTATCGGTGTTATTGCAGCGACTCGTGTCAAGAACACGAGTGACTTTGCTCTCGCCGGCCGCAGCCTTCCGCTGCCTATGGTCATTACGGCAACTTTTGCGACATGGTTCGGCTCAGAAACGATTCTTGGGCTTCCTGGACGCTTCATTGAAAGCGGAATTGCCGGGGTGATCGAAGAGCCTTTTGGGTCAGGCATGGCACTGATCCTGGTGGGTACGTTTTTTGCTCACAAACTCTATAAGCAGAACATCCTTACGCTTGGTGACTACTATCGTGATCGTTACGGACGCTCTGTGGAGCTGCTTTGTTCAGTCGCGATTGTTATCAGTTACCTTGGCTGGGTAGGCGCTCAAGTAACGGCGCTTGGTCTTGTCATTAATCTGATCACTGAAGGCGCAGTCTCGATGACCACCGGTATGGTGATCGGGGCGGCTGTGGTATTGGCTTATACGATGGTCGGCGGTATGTGGTCGGTAGCGATGACGGACTTTGTGCAGATGATAGTCATCGTTGTAGGTCTTGTTGCCATCTTGTGGTTTGCGACCGACCTTGCAGGCGGCATGGATAAGGTTGTCGACTATGCCCGCGGACGAGATCTCTTTCACGCATTCCCTGAACCCACGACCACTGGCTGGCTCTTTTGGATTTCAGCTGCTATGACGATGATGATCGGTTCAATTCCTCAGCAAGACGTTTTTCAGCGCGTCATGTCTGCAAAGAATTTGCCGACGGCAGTTGCTGGTCCCATCCTTGGGGGATCGTTCTACATTCTTTTTGCTTTCGTGCCGATGTTCATCGTTGTTGCCGCCATTCTTGTAATGCCGGATGCCGCTGAAAAGATGTTGTCTGAGGATCCTCAGCAGCTTCTTCCAACGCTCGTGCGCGATTACATGCCGATGTGGCTGCGTGTAGTATTTTTCGGTGCTGTACTCTCGGCTGTTATGTCGACGGCTTCTGCGACGATGCTGGCTCCATCCACAATCTTTGTTGAGAATGTGCTTCGTCACTTTATGAAAATCGACGATCGCAATATGCTTCGAGCCATGCGCCTCTCCGTTGCTGTTTTCGCTGTTTGCGTTCTATCCTATTCAATCGCGCTTGAGGGAGCAGCCATTTATGACATGGTGGCAATGGCTTATCAGTTTCCGGTTGTAGGAGCCTTCTGGCCACTCGTTTGTGGACTTTATTGGAAAAAGGCTACGCGTCAGGGCTGCTACATTTCGATTTTCCTTGGTAGCGTAGTCTGGGTGGTGCTTACCTGGTCAGCTTTAGGTGAAGTGTTTCCGAACGTCTTGGGTGGCTTTATTGCTGCTGGCTTCGGTATGGTTGTGGGGTCTTTGCTTCCAACCGCCGACAATAAAAAGTTTTTAGCTGAGCGCCATCGCAATCTCATGAGTCGTCCGGTTGATGCGGAGGTTGGTCGCGGTCGTCTTCCTGCAGTTGTGACGGCTTCAGCTTCGATTTGATCATTCAAGGTTTTCTTTTACGAGTGATTGGAAGGGCTCTGCTTCGGCAGAGCCCTTCGTTCGTTAGAATTCGCTCCATTCATACTGTCTGGGATTCATCATGAACGTAGTTGTTCTCGCTGCTGGTAAAGGCAAACGCATGCACTCAAGTTTGCCGAAAGTGCTTCAGACGCTTGCTGGGCGTCCGCTGCTTGACCATGTACTTGATGCCACGGCGGACTTAGCCGATCATCCGCGAGTGGTTGTGATTGGGCATGCTGCTGGTATTGTGAGAAAGCATTACGAGGGCCGTACAGATATCGTCTTTGCATTACAGCAGGAACAGCTAGGTACGGGGCATGCACTTATGCAGGCGCTTGCAGCAATTAACCCTGAAGATCCCATGACGCTGGTCTGTTTGGGGGACGTGCCATTGTTATCCCCAAAGACGCTGATGACCATGGCTGAAGCGGGAGCTGATGGCAGTTTAGTATTACTGACAGTAGAGCTTTCGGATCCAACAGGATATGGACGCATTCTGCGCAATGCTTCAGGTGCAGTAGTTTCAATCGTTGAGGAAAAAGATGCTTCCTCCGAGGAAAAACGAATTTGCGAAGTGAATACCGGCATCATGTGCCTCCCGACAGCTCATCTTGCTGATTGGCTCAGTCGTCTGAAAAATCAAAACGCTCAAGGTGAGTACTACCTTACCGATGTGATTGGTCTCGCCTTTAATGACGGAGTGTCGATTACAACAGTCCATCCAGAGCATGCCTGGGAGGTCGAAGGAATCAACTCCAAATCACAGCTTGCTCGGCTTGAAAGGGTGTGGCAGCGAGTGCAGGCTGAGCGACTTCTTGAAGCCGGTGTGACGATTATTGACCCCGATCGATTTGATTTGCGCGGCGAACTCATTTGCGGACAAGATGTGGAAATCGATGTGAATGTCGTCTTTGAGGGACGAGTCGTGATTGGCAGCAATGTAAAGATTGGTGCCAACTGCGTCATCAAGGATGCACAGATAGCCGATGGTGTACAGATTCTTCCGTTCTGCCACATTGATGGTGCATCAGTAGGGACGGGAAGCCGAGTGGGGCCATACTCTCGCCTTCGCCCTGGCGCCAAACTCCTGGGGGAAAACCACATTGGTAACTTCGTTGAGGTGAAAAAATCTGTGGTGGGGCTTTCAAGCAAAGTGAACCATCTCACTTATATCGGAGACGCTTCAATCGGCGAACGCGTCAACATTGGAGCGGGGACTATTACCTGTAATTACGATGGCGTAAACAAATTTCGCACTGAGATCGGTGATGATGCCTTTATTGGTTCAGGTACTGAACTCGTCGCTCCTGTCCTGGTTGGTGCTGGTGCCACAGTGGGGGCAGGCACAACAGTGACGCGTTCTGTTCCTGCAGGCAAACTGGTGGTTGGCCGTGCGAGGCAGATCGTGGTGGAAGGGTGGACTCGCCCGGTGAAAAAGAACTGATTGAATTGTGGGAGAAGACATATGTGTGGCATTGTGGCTGCGGCAGCTCGTCGTAACGTCGTTCCGTTGCTTATTGAAGGGTTGCGGCGATTGGAGTATCGGGGGTATGACTCCTGCGGCATAGCCACCGTTGGCGATGATGGGCTACGCCGCGCACGTTCAACTCAGCGAGTTGCCGAATTAGCGCGACAGGCTAAAGAACTCAATGCCCCGACAGGGATTGCACATACGCGTTGGGCCACTCATGGAGCACCAGAAGTCTGCAATGCTCACCCCCACTTTTCCCGTGGACTCATGGGTCTCGTGCACAATGGCATTATTGAAAATTACGAGTCCATTCGAGAGCGTTTGAAGAATCTCGGCTATGACTTCACCAGTCAGACGGATACAGAGGTGATTGCCCATCTCATTCATTCGAACTATCAAGGTGATCTGCTTGAAGCCGTAAAAAAAAGTGTGCTTGAACTTGCCGGAAGTTACGCGATTGCAGTTATTTGCAAGGATGAGCCTCATCGAGTCGTTCTGGCTCGTCAGGGCTCTCCTCTTGTAGTAGGTCTTGGCAATGGTGAAATGTTTGCAGCTTCAGATGCGATGGCTGTAGCAGGTATCACTGACCGCATTTTGTATCTCGCAGAGGGTGATGTCTGTGAAATCACACCGGATGCTGTAGATGTTTTCGCTCGAAACGGGAGCGAATTTATATCGGTTGAACGTCCGGTGCGCACAGTTCAGGCCTATTCCCACGCAGTGGATTTAGGACCTTATCGCCATTACATGCAAAAAGAGATTTTCGAGCAGCCTCGAGCCATCAGCGATACGCTCGAAGGCGTTGCCGGTATTACGCCTAAACTCTTTGGATCAGAGGCGGAGACGGTTTTCACTGGTGTGAAACGTCTTCTTTTCCTGGCTTGCGGTACTTCTTATTACGCTGCGCTGACGGCAAAATATTGGATTGAGGCTATTGCGGGACTTCATTGCGATGTTGAGATTGCAAGCGAGTATCGCTACCGTATATCTGTACCAGATCCGGACACATTAGTGATAACAATTTCACAGTCTGGAGAGACGGCTGATACATTGGCGGCGCTTCGTCATGCTGCCGAGTTGGGAATGACAAAGTCCCTAACGATCTGCAACGTTGCTACGTCGGCTATGGTGCGCGAGAGCCGTCTTGCTTATGTGACGCGTGCTGGTGTGGAAGTCGGTGTTGCGTCAACAAAGGCGTTTACTACTCAACTTACGGCTATCTATCTCTTGGCACTGACTCTCGCCAAACTCAATGGTCGACTCACGCCAGAGGACGAAGAAAGAGAACTTAAGGCTTTGCGCCATGTTCCTGCAGCGTTGGGAGCCGTACTTGCTCTTGAGCCTCAGGTGATTGATTGGGCTGAGAGATTCGCGCGGAAGGAGCACGCTCTTTTCCTCGGACGAGGCATGCATTATCCAATTGCCTTGGAAGGTGCTTTGAAACTAAAGGAAATCAGCTATATCCACGCAGAGGCGTATCCAGCTGGTGAATTAAAGCACGGCCCATTGGCACTCGTGGATGAGGATATGCCGGTTGTAACGGTCGCGCCGAATGATCGGCTTCTGGAGAAGCTTAAAAGCAACATGCAGGAGGTCCGTGCCCGAGGGGGCGAGCTTTATGTTTTTGCCGATGGGGATAGCAACATCACTTCTGAAGAAAGAGTTCACGTCATTCGTTTGCCGGAAAATTACGGCATGCTCTCTCCCATTCTGCACGTCGTGCCGCTCCAATTGTTGGCCTATCATGCCGCTCTCGTTTGTGGGACGGATGTTGATAAACCAAGGAATCTCGCTAAGAGCGTGACAGTGGAATAAGCTGATTGGAATTCAAAGAAAGACCCTATTGGAATAAAGAAGTTTCCAAGGGGTCTTTTTTATTGAATTCAAGTTAGCCACCGGCGATGAAAGTTCGGATGCCAGATCCGACGAACTGAACGCCAATACAGATCAGCAGAAACCCCATCAGCTTACCGATGACAAGAGTTCCTGAGGGGCCAAGGCGATTTGAAATTACATCGGAATAGCGCATGATGAACCATGAGAGACTGGTTGCGCACAGAATCGCTAGTGCCGTCCATGCAAAAGCAATAGCCATATCGATATAGCCCGGGAGCTCTGCAATTTCGGTAGAAAAGCCGATGACCACAGCGATCGTGCCGGGACCTGCGATACCCGGCATGGCAATGGGGAAAAAAGCATAGTCCTCGCGGTCGCGGCGAACAATCGGCGCTTTGTTCGGAGAATTACCCCCAAAAAGCATTTGATAGCCAATTGCTGCAACAACGAGACCGCCGGCAATGCGCATCGCACCGTAAGAAATACCAAAGAACGCAAGCAGTACATTGCCGCAGACAAGGCTCACCAGCATGATGGCCGCAGCATAAATGCCAGCCCAATTAGCCTGTTGACGCCGTCTTTCCTCACTCATGCCTTGTGTAAGACTGATGAAGAGAGGCATTTTGGAAGGCGGATTCGTGATGGTGATGAGCGAGACGAGACCGCCGAGGAAATACTGAAAATGGAGGGCTTCAAACATGGCTCCGGCTTCCCGGAATAAAGCAAGACGGCGTGCAGTTCGCAGAAGCTGACGCCGCTGAGGATGAAGCTTTTGCAAAAAAGTGCAAATAGAGCTTTCAAACTAAGTAATTCTACCTGTGAACGGACTTAGGTTTGGCGAAGAAACATAAAAGAGAAGTATTAGAAAAACCCCGCATACTGTTTTTGTATGCTATAACTCTGAACTCTTGTTCAGAGTGAACGCATGTTCATTTGCACAAACCAAGTTCCATGGATCAGTCAAGTCGGGTTGAATTGAGAATGTTGTTGAAACAAAAAACGCTTCATGCTGCGATAGGCCTTGCGCTCAGTGCGGTTGTGCTTTTGACGGGCTGCGAAAAAAATACATTCGTCAGCTCTGCCATTGCAGCAGAGCACCAAATGCCTCCTCAGGAAGTCGTTGTGGTAACGGCCAAGGCCGAGCCTCTGCATATTGCGACGGTACTCACTGGTCGGACAAATTCCTACACTGTTGCTGAAGTTCGTCCGCAAGTGAATGGGATCCTGCAGAAGCGTCTTTTCAAAGAAGGGCAGGAAGTGAAGGCTGGTGATCCGCTTTATCAGATTGACCCGGCCATTTATGAAGCTCAGCTGAAGAGTTCAGAAGCTTCGCTTGCACAAGCGCGAGCTCAGCTTACGCAAGCATCAGCAGATGCTAAGCGCTCGCGAGAACTTGTGAAAACTAACGCTGTTTCTAAGCAATCTGATGATGCCGCACAGGCAGCCATGAAGACAGCTCAAGCAGCCGTAAAAGCTGCGGAAGCTGCTGTACTGACTGCCAAGATTAATCTTGACTATACGAAGGTTCGCTCGCCTATTTCTGGTCGGGTGTCGCGTTCGGAATTTACGGAAGGCGCGCTGTTGTCGGCTTATCAGACAACTGCTCTTACGACGGTGCAGCAGCTCGATCCGATTTATGTTGATGTGACACAGACTGCCGACGAGATGCTTCGCATTCAGCGTGAAATTGCGGCTGGCACGCTTAAGACCGATACTCAGGGTGCTGCTGAAGTAGAGCTTATTCTTTCAGACGGATCGAAATACGCTCAAAAAGGCAAACTCACTTTTACGGATGTACAGGTTGATGAAAGTACTGGCTCTGTGCGTCTGCGTGCTGAATTTGCCAATCCTGACCGTCTTCTGCTTCCAGGTATGTTTGTCCGAGCCAATCTTGTTGAAGGCTTGCGTCCGGACGGGATCCTTGTACACATGCAGTCTGTCATGCGTGATACGCGCGGCAATACTTATGTTTATGTTGTTGACAAGGACAATAAAGTCGAGCGCCGCAATATTGTTGCTACTCAAACGCAAGGCACTTTCTGGATTGTTGATTCCGGTATCCAGGCGGGTGACCGTGTGATTTTTGAAGGCTTTCAACGTACAGCGCCGGGCGCAGTCGTGACCCCAAAAGAATACGATCCCAAATCGGCTCCCGAAGGTAAGCCGCTCTTCTAACCCCGGAGACGCTGATTCATGTTTTCGCGTTTTTTTATTGACCGCCCAGTTTTTTCTTGGGTGATCGCGATCATCATCATGCTAGCCGGTATCCTGTCGATTTCGACGCTGCCGGTGAGTCAGTATCCTCAGATCGCTCCTCCTCAAGTGAGCATCACTGCGACTTATCCTGGTGCATCTGCGAGCACGATTGAAAATACCGTAACGCAGGTGATTGAGCAGAACCTCACGGGGCTCGACGGCTACCTCTATATGCAGTCGACTTCGGATTCTGCGGGGCGCGTGAGTATCACGGTGACATTTGAAACTGGCACCAACCCCGATATGGCGCAGGTGCAGGTTCAGAATAAGATCTCAACTGCTCTTACCTCTCTGCCGCAGGTAGTTCAACAGCTCGGCGTCACGATTCAGAAGACCTCTGCCAATTTCTTGATGGTGGTTGGTTTTGTGAGTAAGGACCCGTCTATCAAGACGGCTGACTTGGGCGACTTCCTGACCTCGAACATTCAGGAACCGCTTGCGCGTGTGAGCGGTGTGGGTGAAGCTCAAGTATTTGGTGCGTCTTATGCCATGCGCGTCTGGCTTGATCCGGACAAACTTGTTAAGTACAAGCTCAATCCGTCAGATATTACGTCGGCGATCAGCGCACAAAACATGCAGGTTTCGACCGGCAGTCTTGCTGCACAGCCGACTGACGGCAAGCAAGAGTTTACGGCGACCATTTCTTCATCGAGTTTGCTTGAGACTCCCGAAGATTTCCGCAATATTCTCTTAAAGGTGACTGAGGAAGGCGCAAATGTCTATTTGCGTGACGTTGCCGAAGTAAAACTGGATCAGAAGGACTACATAGCGTTGGGTACTTTCAACGGCTATGCAGCCTCGGGTATGGCCATCAAGCTGGCTTCTGGTTCGAATGCTTTGGAAACGCAGGCTGCGGTACTGAAACGAGTAGAGGAATTGAAGAGTTTGATGCCTCAAGGCGTTGAGGTCGTCGTTCCTTTCGATACGACGCCTTTCGTTCGCGCGGCTCTGCATGAAGTGGTGAAGACGCTGATTGAGGCCATTATTCTGGTGGTCTGCGTTATGTTCCTTTTCCTGCAGAATTGGCGTGCAACGATCATTCCGACGATCGCTGTGCCAGTTGTGCTTCTGGGTACCTTCGGCATGCTTGCTGCTACGGGGTTCTCAATTAACATGCTGACGATGTTCGCCATGGTGTTGGCAATTGGTCTGTTGGTTGACGACGCTATCGTGGTAGTGGAAAACGTCGAACGCGTGATGCGTGAGGACGGAACAGATCCGCACACCGCAACAGTGAAATCAATGGGGCAGATTACGGGGGCATTGGTTGGTATTGCAATGGTGCTGTCTGCTGTGTTTATCCCAATGGCCTTCTTTGGCGGATCTACCGGCGTGATTTATCGGCAGTTCTCGATCACCATTGTTTCTGCAATGGTGCTTTCCGTCATCATTGCACTGACATTGACGCCGTCGCTTTGCGCCAAGATTTTGAAGCCCATTGACCATGATGAGCATATGGGCAAAGGTGGGTTCTTTGGATGGTTTAACCGCGGCTTTGAAGCGCTTACTTTTGCAGTGCGCGACGGTGTAGGCGGATTTATTCATCATCCGCTGCTGCTCGTCGTCTGTTATGCACTCGTTGTGGGGGGCATGGTTTGGGGCTTCCTTAAAACTCCAACGGCCTTCATGCCGGGTGAGGATCAGGGTGTAGCGCTGATGCAGGTGCAGTTGCCGCAGGGCGCGACGATGGAACGTACGGATCACGAAGTGACTCGTATCCAGAAATTCTTGGAAAAAACGGAGTCCCGCGATATAGATTCGTTCTTCGCCGTGCGCGGGTTCTCGTTCGCAGGTTCCGGGCAAAACATGGCCTTGGGCTTCGTTAAGCTCAAGGATTGGAGTGCTCGACCCAATGACGATCAGAGCGTGCTTGCTATTCAGCGACGCACGATGGGCGCATTCATGATGTCTCCTGAATTCAAGAATGCCAGCACCTTCCTTTTCCCATTGCCAGCAGTGCCGGAATTGGGTGTTGCAGACGGCTTTGATTTCTATATTCAAGACGAAAAAGGCGCTGGTCATGCCAAGATGATGGAGCTGCGCAATAAGTTTCTTGCTGCTGCAAATCAGGACCCTCGTCTGACAATGGTTCGTCACAACGGTATGGACGATACGGCGCAGATGCATCTGAAGCTCGACAACGAGAAGCTTTCAGCCTACGGACTTGATATTGCTACAGTTAACTCCGCGCTTTCTACGGCGTTGGCCGGCAGTTACGTCAACGACTTCCTTGATCGTGGTCGTATTAAAGAAGTGTGGGTCCAAGGTGTGCCATCTTCACGCATGCAGCCTGTAGATTTGAATCGCTGGCACATTCGTAACAGCAAGGGTGAGATGGTTCCTCTCTCGACTATTGCTGAAGTTGAATGGAACTATTCAAGTCCTCGTCTGGAACGTTTCAATGGTTTGGCGGCTTTGAATATTCAGGGTAGCCCGGCTGCAGGTGTGTCTTCTGGTGAGGCGATGCAAGCTATTGAAGAGATAGCCGCAAAGGTATTCCCTGAAGGATATTCAATTGCATGGAACGGCGTTTCTTATCAAGAACGTCAGGCTGGCTCGCAGGAAGCAGCGCTTTATGCCATTTCGCTTCTCGTGGTGTTCCTCTGCTTGGCGGCTCTTTATGAAAGTTGGTCAGTGCCTATTGCCGTGCTTCTGGTAATTCCTTGCGGTATCGTCGGTGCTCTGGGGCTCACACTGTTCCTTGGCATGAATAACGATGTTTACTTCAAGGTTGGCATGCTGACAACGATGGGGTTGGTGTCTAAGAACGCTATTCTGATCGTTGAGTTTGCTAAGGATCTGGTTGCCGCAGGGGAGGACGTGGTAAAAGCTGCTTTGCATGCTGTCGAACTGCGCCTGCGCCCGATTTTGATGACTTCGCTTGCTTTCGGGCTGGGGGTGCTGCCGTTGGCCATTGCGCACGGTGCTGGCTCCGGCGCGCAAAATGCCATTGGTGTGGGCGTGCTTGGCGGGATGATCACGGGCACGATCCTTTGCGTGGCTTTGGTACCGGCATTCTTTGTCTTCGTGACGCGTATCGCGCATCGCATCTCCGGCGGGCCTAATGCGCCGGTGAAGACGGTTCAGGCCTGATACCTCTGACTTCGGAGTGCGGCGGCTTAAACAGCAGCCGCACTCACAGAGCAAAATGTAAGAAATTCCTGTCTGTGACAGAAGGTGAATACAAATGAAGAAGATGCTGTCTCTTATGCCACTGGCGGCGGCACTTGCCCTTGCGGGTTGTGTGAATTTGGCGCCGGACTATGAGCGTCCGGAAGCGCCTGTAGCGCAAGCCTGGCCCGAAGGTGAGTCTTACGCTAATAGTGAATTGAAGCGCGAAGAGCTGCCTAAATGGCAGAACTTCATTCAGGACGATCGCTTGAAAAAAGTCATTGAGCTTGCGCTTTCCAATAACCGCGATTTGCGCATCGCCGCGCTCAATGTTGAGAAAGCGCGAGCACTTTACGGCGTGCAGCGTGCGGATCTTTTCCCAACAGTCGCTGCAGCAGCTTCCAATGCAACAACGCATCGCGAATCGACGGACTCCACAACGCATGCCTATTCAGCAGATTTGGCAATGGCAAGTTATGAAATTGACTTTTTTGGTCGAGTTCGTAATTTGACGGAGCAGGCGCTTCAATCTTACTTGCAGTCAGAAGATGCGCAGCGTACGACGCAGGGCACGTTGGTTTCAGAAGTAACGCTGGCGTGGTTGACTCTTGGCGCCAACCGCGAGCAGCTTGCCCTCCAGAAAGAAACGCTTGCCAGCCAAGAGGAAAGCTTCCGTTTGGTGGGAGAAAGTTACAAATATGGTGCTGCGAGCCGCCTCGATTATGAGCAAGCTCGCACAACAGTGGCGAGTGCCAGAGCTGCGATTACTACCTATGTTCGCGCAGTGGCGCAAAGCCAAAATGCACTCGAACTGCTAGTGGGCTCTAAAGTTCCTGATGAGTTACAGCCCTCCGGGGTAGAGCTTGCCGCAACGCTTCCAGCGACAATGCCCGCAGGATTGCCGAGTGAAGTCCTTCTTAATCGCCCTGACATTATTTCTGCAGAACGCGGCATGATTTCCGCTAATGCCAATATCGGTGCGGCGCGCGCGGCCTTCTTCCCAAGCATTTCGCTTACGGCTAACGCAGGCAGTGCTTCAGCTCACTTGTCCGACCTTTTTGGTGCGAATACGGGGCTGTGGAGCTTTACGCCTAGCATTTCGATTCCAATTTTTACTGGCGGTCGTAATCTTGCGAACTTGCGTTCCGCAGAAGTGCAGGAAAAGATCGCTGTTGCAACCTATGAAAAGAGCATTCAGACGGCTTTCCAAGAAGTCGCCGATGCTCTTGCGACTGAAGGTACGGTCGAGCGGGAGCTCAAAGAACGCCGTGAATTTGCGGATGCGGCTTCACAGGCCTTTGAACTGTCCAGTGCTCGTTACAAACACGGTGCTGCGGCCTATACAGAGGTCCTTGATGCTCAGCGTACCAAGGTATCTGCTCAGCAGGCTGTGATTACGGCTGAACTCTCGCGTGCATCCAGTCTTGTAACGCTCTATAAGGTATTGGGCGGTGGTACTGAGCTGCCCGACCCGGCTAAAACCATTGAAGGCGCAGAGAAGTGAGCCCCGTTGCCGATCAGGAACGGACGGAGCGACTTGCCGAACAGCATCGGCGAGAAATCGTTGATGCGGCAGAACGACTGGTGAAGGGAAATGGCCTTCATCAGTTAAAGCTGCGTGATATTGCGAAAGAAAGTGGTAAGAGCCTTGGCAATCTCTACAACTATTTCCAAAACAAGGAAGCGATTATTGAAGCGCTTGTAGAGCGTGAAAAGAGTCGCTTCCTAATGGTTGTTTCTCAAAAGATTGAGCCTTTGCCAGGGGAAGACTATAAATCTATGTTGCGAAGGCATCTTGAGCAGATGGCCGACGCATATCTGGATCCTGACAGCCTGCTGCTAGCCATTTCTGTAGCGGGGGAGGCACTGGTTAATCCTGGCGTACACAAAATTATGGTGGCGGCTAACCGCCGCATTGTTGAGCATGTGGTGGCACTTATCCATCAGGATCCATCCTGCTCTATGGATAATGTGCCGAGGGAACTGCTTGAAGCGCGAGTAATTTGTATTCGTACTTTTTTTGAGTCGCTGCGCGGAGCGGTAGCCTTTTATCCTGATGTCAATCGGGAAATGCTTAAACAGGTTACGATCGAACGACTTCTTCTGATTTGGATGTGGGAGCGTTCCAAAGCGCTTGGCATGTCTCTCGAAGCGTTTGAGAAAAGTATGGCTATAAAGTGACTACTGCCCTTTGAGTAGGGACTCGTCAAAATTAATAAGCCTGAAGGTCTGTGTAGATCTTCAGGCTTATTTTTATTAGATCAGTTAGATTTTGCCGCTGATTATTTCTTGGGGAAGCGCACAGGGATGAAGATGCGGCCGCCATCACGCTGCACCAGAAGCAGAACCTGATCGCTACGACATGCTTCGCGCAGATCTGAAGCGCTCTTCATGAGTTTGCCGTTGGCACTCACAATAATGTCGCCTGCCATCAAGCCGGACTGCTGCGCAAATTTGCTGACCTTCGTAATAAGAAGACCGGTTGTTTCAGCATCCTTTGATTCAGCATCAGTGAGTACGCGGGCCTCAATGCCAAGACGGTGTGTATCTGCCGATGAGGCTGAGTTGTCTGCAGCCGAGTTGGTTCCGATAGTAATATCGAGCTTAATCTCTTTTTTATCGCGAATAACAGTGAGTTCAGCCTTCGTACCTGGGCGGAGTGAAGATACAAGCATGGGCAGTGATGAGGAGCTTGTTACCTTGCGGTCATTCAAAGCCGTAATGACGTCGCCGGCTTTCAGCCCAGCCTTCTCTGCAGGACTGCCTTTTTCAATCTTGGTGACGAGTGCGCCTTCAGGAGTCTTCAGCCCGAAGCTTTCAGCAAGATCCTGAGTGACTTGCTGGATATAAACACCGACATAGCCGCGAGTTACTTTGCCATCTTTGACCAGTTGGTCTTTCACCTGCAAAGCAATATCAATTGGAATGGCAAAGGACAATCCCATGAACCCACCGGAAGTGGAGAAAATTTGGGAGTTAATGCCGACAACTTCTCCCTTCATATTGAAGAGCGGGCCGCCAGAATTGCCGGGATTGACAGCGACGTCTGTCTGAATGAACGGCATGTACTGGTCAGTAGGAAGATTGCGAGAGAGCGCAGACACAATGCCGGCAGTCACGGTATTGTCAAGACCAAAAGGACTGCCTATGGCTGCTACCCATTCGCCAACCTTGAGCTGGTTGGAGTCACCCATCTTCAGCGCAGGTAAATCCTTCGCTTCAATTTTTACGACGGCGATATCGGTTTGTTTATCTGTACCGAGAACCTTGCCTTCAAATTCACGTTTATCGGTCAGGCGAACAACAATTTTATCTGCCCCCTCAACCACGTGCGCATTCGTCAGAATGAGCCCGTCCGTAGAAATAATGAAACCCGATCCCGTGCCGCGTTGTTCAGGGATTTCTTGCTCACCACCGCCAAAAGGCATCGGAAATCCAAAGCGGCGGAAAATCTCGGCACCTTGTTCATCCATGCCGGGGAAGCCGAAATTTGGCACGGCGACGGTACGAGTATTTTTTGTGACGGATATGTTTACTACGCCAGCGCCATTATCTTCAACGAGTTTGACGAAATCTGGGAGCTGTCCCTGCGTCTGCTGCTGTGTTGAGGTGCTGCTTTCTGTCGCCTGCACAGGCAGTGCGGCGGATGTGAGCGCAAAGGCCGCGCAGAGCGCAGCCGCCAAGGAGGTCTTCGAGAGGATCTGCATTGCTTTAATCCGTTATAGATGCGCCCGAAAACGGTTCGAAAAGAAGCTATAGAGCAGTTTTTCGAACTCTGGGACGTAGTGCGTAAGTTAAAAACTGAAGTGATTTAACTCTAACGGATCACACGGTTGCAGGAGGCAAGCTCCTAGCAAACAGCGGTTAAATTTGTAAGTGTCTTCTGCGTTAAACACTTTCTTCGGGGCAAGATGCGCCGAGCGGCGGGAATGAGAGAACAAAGCTTGTTCCTCGGCCGTCAAGACCGTCTTCAATCGTGACTGTGCCATGATGAATGTCGACGATGCGTTTGACAATGGCAAGTCCCAGACCTGTTCCGGACGTTTTGGTACCTAAAGCACGGTAAAAGCGGTCAAAGACGCGCGCCCGTTCATCGGGAGCAATGCCTGGGCCGTTGTCGCTTACGCGGACAACCGAACGCCCATTTACGATCGAGCTTGAAAGCTCGATGCGTCCACCTTGCGGGGTATAGCGGATGGCATTGTCGGTTAGATTGGTGATCATCAGACGAATAGCATCTTCCATGCCGTCGATTTGTGCCGGCGAAGCCGAAGCGGTGATGATGATGTCTTTTTGCTCGGCGATTGGAGCCATATCGTCGCGAATACTAGCAATCAACGCATCAAGATGAATGGTCGACATGGGCTTTTTTGAAGCGTCAGGATCAAGGCGCGCTAGTGTGAGCAGCTGCTGAACGAGGCGAGTTGCTCGGTTGATGCCTTCATTCAAGCGAGCGAAGCATTTATCTTGTGCTTCAGGGGTTTTTGCTCGTTGAGCAAGCTGCACCTGAAGTTTTAAAGCCGTTAACGGTGTTCGTAGTTCGTGTGCTGCATCCGAGGCGAAGCGTTGCTGCGCGCTTAAACTCTCACCTAGACGCGCTAATAGGCTGTTGATCGCGTTTACAAGGCTTGCCAGTTCAGAGGACAAACCTTTTGTAGAAATTGGCTGCAGAGACGTTGGTGATCGCCGTGCGATAGAACGTGCCGTACGTTCCAAAGGTGCCAATCCGCTGCCGACGACAATCCAAACAGCAATAGCAATGAACGGAAGGAGCAGACACAGCGGCTGCAGGATACGAAAGGATGCGGTTGCTGCGAGAGAGGTTCGTACGGCGAGATCTTGTCCGGCAGTTATGACGAGCGGTCCTACTGCTACGGAATAGGTACGCCAATCACGTCCATCCACTTTTGATAATCCAAAACCAGGACCGTCAGGCAGTGGCAAGGCAGGAGTATTCTCACGTTGCCACAGACTATTGTTGGCAGAGTCGTAGACCTGAACGATGATGCGGTAGCTCGGAGCGTCACCGATGATGGTGAGGTGTTCAGGAGCATGCATGGGCATGCTGCTTCTCACAGAGTCAGCCAACGACTCTGCCGTCTCACGCAGGTGCGCATCGAGGAAGTCGTTGAATTCAGCCTGAGCAGAAAAGAAGGTCGCTGCTGCGGCGGAAAACCCCGCCGCAAGCAGAGCGGCCAAAAGCGTGAATAAAAGCTTCCGGCGGATGCTCGTCATGATGTAAATGGCTTTTAAGTTTCGAGCATGTATCCAACTCCGCGTACGGTTTTGATCGCCGAATCAGCGAGTTTCTTACGCAGATGGTGGATATGAACCTCAATTGCATTAGACCCTACAGTGTTGTCCCAGTTGTAGAGCTTTTCCTCAAGCTGTGCACGGCTCCAAACGACCCCCTTGCGTTCGGCAAGAGCTGCAAGAAGAGCGTATTCCTTTGAGGAGAGAATGACGGGCTCTCCTTTATAGGTCACTTCACGAGTGGCCGGAGAAATCTTGAGCTCCCCACGTTCAATTACCGGATCTGCTCGTCCGGCAGACCGGCGTAGTAAGGCGCGAATGCGTGCAGAAAGCTCATCAAGATCATAGGGCTTGATTAAGTAATCATCAGCACCGCTGTCGAGGCCCTTAATACGGTCATCGACCGTATCACGCGCGGTGGTGACAAGAACCGGTGTTGGGTCGCGTCTGCCGCGCATTTCTTTTAAAACTTGCAACCCGTCTTTGCCAGGCAGGCCTAAATCGAGGATGACGAGAGAGTACGGTGTTGTATTGAGTGCGAGAAGTGCTGAGTTGCCATCCCGCACCCAATCGATGGCATGCCCTTCAGTTTCCAGGCCAGCCATGACGCTTTCGCCGATCATGTCGTCGTCTTCAACGAGCAAAATTCTCATGATGGATTACCAAATCGTTCAATCAGGCGCTCGAGCACAATGCGCAGCGTTTCCGCCGCCAAGAGCGCGAGCAGGATGAGGCCGGGAAGCGATTGTCGAGCCTCAAAGAGGCCCAGTCCGCCGGGACAGAGCAGGATGAAGAGTCCCCATGAAGCTACTGCACCAAGATAGGCGCAGATAGCTGAGGCAACAGTCAGCCAGGCAAGAAACCGCAGTCTAGGCTGACCACCAGCACCGGCGGCAGCGGCTAGATCCCAGCGGAACAAGTGAAATGATTGTAACCCGACGGCGGTGGCGACTGGCGCCTGGTGAAGTTGTGTTTGAATACTTTTGGGCAGTCGAATCAGTGCCCAGTGTCCGGCAGCCGTCCAAGCGTAAAGTGCTGCATCACGCAGACAACCACCCACTGCAGCCCAAAGCGGCAGCGTCCAGCTGTCAGCCTCAATCCCAATAAAAAGACCCGCCGTCGCAGCTCCCCAACCCGGTGAAGCGAGTGCGGCGAGAAATACCAACGCAGCGTGCCAGCTGATGAAGAACTCAACCATAGAATTGCGGTATGGATAAAGTGCCGTTAACGGCGCAAAGGATTATCAATGACGGAATTTAACAGCGGCCGAGGCGGTCGCGACGATGATATTGTGGATCTGGAAGCGCAGCCAGTGAACGCGACTGGAAACAGTGCAGAAGGATCCTCTCGAGAGTCTATAAAGCAAGAACCGCTTTCAGGTACCGTCACCGTGGCTCACATCGTCTACTGTCTCCACTCGATTTCGATTCTCATCGGGCTTTTAACTGCCGGGCTTTCAATCGCCGGAGCTTTTGTCTTTTCAGCGCCGTCCATCCTAGCGGTCATTATCAACTACATATTCCGTTCGGATGCATCTGGAACTTGGTTGGAGAGTCATTTTTCCTGGCAAATCCGCACGTTTTGGTATGCCCTGCTTTGGCTCGTTGTGTTGTATTTGGTGAGCCTTCCGTTGGTATTTTTCGGTATCGGGATCTTTGTTTTCATTGCCGGGATGCTTGTGTTGGGTATATGGGTTGCCTGGCGCATTTTGTCAGGGTGGCGCCGTCTCGCGTCGCACCGCGAAATGCCGCTGAGCTGAGCGTTATACTCACAAGCTTTCAAATTTCACCAGGCAGTCTTTCTATGGCCCTCGGCGCTACGGTATATAAAGCTCAGCTTTCCATTTCCGATCTTGACCGGAATTGGTATGGCGAGCCTGTGCTCACGCTTGCGCGACATCCCTCTGAGACGGAAACGAGACTGATGCTTCGAGTGCTCGCTTGGTGTATGCGTGCGGGGGAAAAACTGGAATTTGGCCGTGGGCTCTCTACTGACGGAGATCCAGCTCTTTGGGAGCTTGACGATACTGGAGCCATCATTGATTGGGTGGAGTTGGGTGTCCCAGATTTGCGAACGGTAAGGAAGGCAGCCGGAAAGAGTGAACACGTGCTCGTGTTGGCTTACGATGAAGCTCGTTCGGCTCCTTGGTGGGAAAGCTTGAAGGGGGATTTTTCTAAGATCAGTAAACTCGCTGTTGTACTCATCCACGATGACGAAGCGAAAGCTTTGGGAAGTATGGCTACACGCAACATGAAGCTTGCTGTGACTATCCAAGACGGCGTTTTTTGGGTGAGTAACGATCATTCAAGCCTACAAATTGATCCCGAGTGGCTCAAGCGTGAGGATGAACGTTGGACCTGAGTGAATGAGAAAACGCCGCATGTTGTCAGAAACATGCGGCGTTTTTGAAGTGTTCTCAGCGATCTGTATTGACGAGTGATTCAGCCATTTTGGCGAAGGCTCCTTCAAGACGAAGGCGGACTTCAGGATCGGATACCGTTTCGGCCAAAGCTGAACGCATCGCGCTCATCCACTGATAACGCGCGTTCTGTGTAATGACGAGTCGGCGATGCCCTTCCCGAAGCATCGGCATGCCGTGGCGTTCAAGATAGAGAGGCGGGCCGCCTAGCCATCCTGAGAGGAACTCCTTGAGGCGAGCTTCGTAATGTGCGAGGTCTCGTCCTGCGTATATGCTGCGGAGCTCCTCTAATTGCGGATCGGCGAGCAGAACGCGAATGAAGGCGGCGGTGAGGCGATCAAGACCTGCATCGCCGCCGACACTGTCATATAGCGTTTTTTCGATCGGCAAGTTAATAACCTTTCATCGACAAAAAACGATCCAACCGAAACCGAGCAAAAGAATCCACCCAAGCAACGGTGAAAGGAGGTAGCGGAAGATGCGATGCTGAGGTGTGAAACCAAAGCCGTAGACCCAGAGGATGCTCATACCGAAGAGCATGCCGACTAACGCGCCATGAGGCACGCCGGTGGCATCTTCGGCTATTGCACGAGGATAAAGAACAACGACGGCGGCACAGGCTAGAGCACCAAGGAACGAAATGATTCGTAAAGCAGTCGATCCCCGCGAGGATGCGGCAGGCTTTGTGTTAGTCATCGTTGCGGGTCACCGTAGTTTCGATGACAGCGGCAAGTACAACGGCAAAGCCAAGAGCCATGATCCAATAGAAGTAGCTCATGAAGAACTCCTAGAAAGCAGATGGAGTGCGCTGCAGATGCATCTGCAGCGCACAGTTTGAACATCAATCAGTAGAGATGATGCGTGTTCTTTTCGATGTATTCAGCATTAAGTTTGCCCGACATCACGCGGTACGCCCAAGTCGTGTAAAGCAGCACGATTGGAAGGAAGATCAACGTCACAAAGAACATGATCTCAAGCGTGAGCTGGGAGCTGGTGCAGTCCCAAAGCGTCAAACCGGCATTGAGCATCGTTGAAGACGGCATCACAAATGGGAACATCGAAACAAGCGGCGTCAGTACGATTCCGAGAAGCGAAATGGATGAGCAGATAATCGCAGGCCAGCCGCGGCCAGCACGAATCATCAAAGCACCACCGAGAGCGCCGAAGATCCCTAAGGCAGGAACAAGCCAGAGTACGGGATAGGCTGCAAAGTTGGAGAACCAGGCACTTGCCTGCAGCTCGACAGTCTTGGCCAACGGATTGGCCGGACCTGCAGGGTCAAGCCCTGCAACAGCAACATACCCGTCAATGCCAAGATACGTCCAGACGCCACCAAGTGCGAAAAGAACAGCAGTCAAGACCCCCGAGATTGAAGCAATACTGACGGCGCGCTGATGCAGTGATCCTTCCGTACGCAACGCAAGATAGTTGGCGCCGTGGAAGATAACCATCACAATTGAAACGATGCCGCAGAAAAGTCCGAACGGGTTGAGCAGTCCGAAAAAGCTGCCGGTATAAACCGGACGCATCGTCGAATCAATTTCGAAAGGCACGCCCTGAAGCAGATTGCCAAATGCGACACCGCAGATGATCGGCGGCACGGCGGAGCCGACAAACAAAAGCCAGTCCCAAGACGAGCGCCAACGTTCGGCTGGAACCTTACTGCGATAGTCAAAAGCCAACGGGCGGAACATCAGCGCTGCAAGGATTACGAGCATGGCCCAATAAAAACCCGAGAACGCGATGGCGTACATTAACGGCCAGGCAGCAAACATAGCGCCGCCGCCGGTAACAAACCACACTTGGTTGCCGTCCCAATGCGGGGCAACCGAGTTGATCATGATACGGCGTTCGCTGTCATTCTTGCCCAGGAAAGGCAATAGCGTGCCAACGCCCATGTCCTGCCCGTCCATGATGGTAAAGCCGACAAGCAGTACGCCGATGAAGAGCCACCAAATGGCCTTCAGGATTTCGTAGTCAATCATTTTTTAAGACTCCTGCGGAATTACTGCTGCTCGAAGTGATAGCGTCCCGTGCCGAGTGAGCTCGGTCCCTTACGGCAGAAGCGAACCATTAGCCACATTTCGGCGATGAGCATCAGGGTATAGAGCACAACGAAACCAAGAATGGAACCAATCAGGTCACCGGACGTCAGTGAGGACACAGAAAGGTGCGTGGGCAGGATGTTGTAGATGGTCCAGGGCTGACGGCCGTATTCAGCAACGAACCAACCTACCTCACAAGCGATCCAAGGCAGCGGCAATGCGAGCAGCGTGGCGCGCAGATAAAGCGTCTTTGTGTCGAGCGTCTTCTTCACGGAGAAGTAAAGCCCAACGATATAGAGCAACAGAAGAGCTAAACCGCAGCCGATCATGACGCGGAAGCTCCAGAACATGGGGGCGACTTGCGGAATGGTGTCGGCAGCGGCCTGCTTGATCATTTCGGGGGTAGCCTTCGTGACATCCTCGGTATAGCGCTTCAGCAGAAGGCCGAAACCAAGATCTTTTTCGACGGCTTTGAACTCCGTCTGAAGAGCTTCATTTTTCGGATCCTTACGCAATGCTTCAAGCGTCGAGACGGCTTTTTGGCCGTTGACGATGCGAGTTTCTGCATCAGCAGTCAACTGTTTGATGCCAGGAATCTCTGTTGAAAGGGAGCGCGTACCCATCAGGCCGAAAAGCCAAGGCACGGAAACTTCCATATGATTTTTCTGCGCTTCCTGATCAGGAATGGCAAAGAGCGAGAGCGGTGCCGGAGCTTCATGCGTGTCCCAAATAGCTTCCATGGCAGCGATCTTGGTGGGCTGATCGCGCGTGACGAGGTAGCCCGATTCGTCGCCCATATGGAGCGTAAGCGCTGCCGCGACGAGACCGAATGCTGCCGCAAGACGGAATGAGGAAGCGGCGAACTTCACATCTTGACGCTTGAGCATGTAATAGGCGGAAATCGCCATCACGAAGAAGGAGCCGGTCATGTAGCCACCCCCAATCGTGTGAACAAATTTCGCCTGTGCCCATTCACTCGTGAAGACTGCCCAGAAATTGGTCATCTCCATGCGCATCGTTTCGAAGTTAAATTCAGCCCCGATCGGATTCATCATCCAGCCGTTGGCAACCAAAATCCAGAGCGCGGAGAGGTTTGACCCCAAAGCCATCAAAAATGTGACCAAGAGGTGCTTGCCGCGCGAGAGGCGGTCCCAACCGAAGAAGAACAGACCAATAAAAGTCGATTCCAAGAAGAAGGCCATCAGGCCTTCAATGGCGAGTGGAGCGCCAAAAATGTCACCCACATAGTGGGAGTAGTAGGCCCAATTCGTGCCGAACTGAAATTCCATCGTGAGGCCAGTAGCCACACCGATGGCGAAGTTGATGCCAAAAAGCTTGCCCCAGAACCGGGTCATGTCCTTGTACATCTGCTTGCCGCTTATGACGTAAGCGAGTTCCATCACGACAAGCATGAAGGACAGGCCAAGCGTGAGCGGCACGAAGATGAAATGGTACATCGCGGTCAGCGCAAACTGCAGGCGTGACAGGTCTACAAGATCAGAGGGGATCATTGAGGACTTCTCCTGATGTTAATTGTTGAATTGTTGGAGTGATAGTTAGTTAGCGTTTGGCGGGGGGAGTTTGTACTTCAGACGGAGCAGAGCTAAAGATCGCATCGCCCATCTTGTCGGGTGTAACGGTCGTGCGGTGCTCAGGGCTGAAGAAAAGCCACCAAAGGCAAAAAATGATGCAGAGCTTGCAGGCAATAACCAGAGCGATCTCAACGATCAATTGAGGTCGACGCTTTGGGGCGGGACGTGGTTCCATGCGATGCAGTTCCTTAAAGGCGTTTGCCGGCCAGTCATCAAAGGATTCGAGTGCCGGTTAAAAACTGTTGCCATATTAAGCGGGTGGAATGCATAGCATTTGGCAAAACGCTCTCCCAGAAGGGTTGACGGCCATAGGTTTTTTGGGGGACACTGCCAAATTGGCAGTATTTTAAAAAGTTGGCAGTCATGGCAGTTAATACCGCACTTCAAGGCATTCTTGATGCCCTCGGCGAGCCTCGTCTTTTAATTCGTCCCGACTACTCCGTGGCTTACGCTAATCGAGCATTCCGCCGCCGCTTCGGCATTGAAGACTTCGAAGGCCGACGTTGTCATGAATTAGTCTTTCATGAGTTTCGGCCTTGTTCGGCATGTGGGCGAATCTGTCCTATGGAACGAGCGGGGTTGAGCGGACAACCAGAGCGCACTATTGAGCGTGATTTTGTGCCGGGCGGTGAACGGTTTGTTGAGCTTGAAGTCGTTCCGGTGCCAGCTCCGGATGGGGCAGCCGTATATTTCATGGAGCAAGTTCTCGTCCGTGATGATCCGCAAAGTGTTCGCGAACGCGAAGGCATCGTTATGCATAGTGCTGCAGTGCAGCAAACGGTGGCAGCAATAGGGCGAGTGGCAGCAAGTGATGTGCCAGTGCTCTTTTGTGGTCCGTCGGGAAGCGGTAAGTCAAGGTATGCCAGACTGCTGCATGAAAACTCTCGACGCGCTGTGCATGCATTTATCAAGATCGACTGTACGACTTTGAATGATGAACGCTTTGAGAATGAACTGTTGGGCCGACTCAATACCGTAGGGAGCTCGAGAACGGGAGGTCTTTCAGCCAGTTCGGGCGGCACGCTTTATTTTGATGAAGTGACTGCGCTTTCAGTGGGGATGCAGCGTCGGCTGCTGACACTTTTGGAAACCGGATTCGTTCGTGAAGCTGGGAGTGAACATAGTGTTGCTGTAGGGTGGCGAGTTGTCTGTGCAACGAGCGCATTGAATCCTGCTGCTCTCGTGGGTGCAGGACAACTTCGTGCTGATCTATGGCTTCGTCTTTGTGTTGCGAGAATTCGTGTGCCTGCACTTGCGGAGCGAATAGAAGACATAGAAGAACTGGCTCAGCTGATACTTAAACGCTTGCCGCGAGCGGAGCGAACCGCCTTGAAACTGTCGCCAGAAGGTTTAATGGTGCTTAGGCGTCGGCCATGGCCAGGGAATATTCGCGAATTGGAAAGTGTTCTTGAGCGTGCCAGTCTTTTATCAGATTCGGGGGAAATTGGCCCAGATAGTCTCGATGACCCTTTAGGTGGAAATGGTTTGCAAGACGTGATGCCAAAATGGGGGGAGACCACAGACAGTGCCGTATCGGTTGACGGTAAAACCAGACGAGAGCTTGCTCGGGCGCTCGGAATCTCTGAACGAACGCTGTATCGGCGTTTAAGAGAACGTCGTGACAGCGGCAATGGAGAAATTTTATGAGTACGCTCTCTCCGGCCGTACATCTTCTTTTCCCGCTTGTTGCAGGAGAAACTCGTCTTGTTATTCCTCTTGAAGAGACGGTTTTATCTGCTGCACTGAAACCCGCTTCCGACCGAAGCCAACGATTGATCGTGTTTGTTCATGGAGCAGCTTCCAATGCTTCGCGGTGGGAAGAATTTGTCGATACAACCGCGCTTAGCCAAAGGTGGACATTGGTGCGTTTTGATCTGCGTGGTCATGGTGCAAGTCCAGCACGTCGTCCCGGACGTCTTGAAAATTATGCTGACGATATTGCAGCCGTGATTGGAGCTGCTGGAGCGCACGGTCCCATTGTTGTGGTAGGACACAGTCTTGGAGCTGCAGCCGCACTTGTGTTGGCAAGGCGTTTCCCGCACATTGTCAATGGGCTTATTCTGATTGATCCATTGTTAGAGGGCTGCTTGACGCCGGAGGCGCTTTGTATGCGCCGTCGTGCTCCTCTGCTTCATTTGCTGGAAATATGTGGACGTATTGCGGGTTTATGCGGTCTGTCTCGAAGACTGGCGCCCTGTAGATTACGGACGATGGATGAAGAGGCTAGGCAAAAGATTGCTCAAGGTGGGGCAGCGCTGCTAGCTTTTAAAAAATCTTATTCTTCAGTATGGAACGACTTGAAGCATGAGCATCTTGATGTCTTCGCAAGAGATCTGCTTGAAGTTGGACGTCCAACTGCATCTCTTGCTGAGCTGGGACTGCCGCTGCTGGTGCTCGGTGCTGATTCGGGAACTTTTACGAATGCGGCTGCTATGCAGCGGGAAACTGAAGAGGCAGGCGGTCGATTTGAACTGCTGCATTGTCTGCACTGGCCACTAACGGAATGTCGACCAGCCGTTGAGGCGGCATTAATAAGGTGGGCGCAGCAGGTTTAAGGATTCCAATAAAAACCGCCATAAAACAATGTTTTAGGCGGTTAATATTGGCGACGAAAATATATTGTTAGTTTGCGGCGGCAGACTTTTCTGTCTTATTTTCGCTGTTAGGCTCCGCTTCTTCATCATGCGGAACGACGATGCGCACGATTGGAGGCGCAACGGCTGCGTCTTCTTCGCGGATGCCCCAGACTTCGAGAAGTTCAGCCTGGGTAGGCAGATCTTCAATGGGACGGCCGCGTCGCAGCTTCAGAGATGCACGGACGATGTTCTCAACAACGTCGAGAGGCAGGCAATTAAGATCGCGGAACTCTACGCAGCGGTGCTCAACATCAAGCCCCTTCCATCGACCGACACCTGCTGCTGCGGCATCTTTTTCGGCGTAATAAAGCGTAAGTGACTTGTCGTGGGACTTGACGGCAAAAATAGGACCGTCAAGTTCATAGAAGGCGAGTCCAAAGCGCATGCTTTCACGCACGCCTCGGGCGGAGCGGCGAATCATGCTGCAGACGCGGGCCATTGAAACGCGGCGGTCGTTGGGCAGGCTTTGAAGATAACCTCCCACCGTGGTGGCTGCAGGAACCATGACTACATCTCTCCCTTATAAAACCATCAACAGCTCCTGTCTGATATGACAGAAGCCGTCAAGAGAACTAATTTTAGCAAATTGCGGGAGGGAATTCCCGACAAAAGCTGTCGGGATTGTGTCCAACTTAGAATATCACCGATAGAAAACGTAGCGGGCACGAAACGGAACTCTCAAGAGATGTCCTCGCTGTGAAGCCGAACATGAGGCGAGCGGCATGCCGCCCTCGGGCTGACGTCTGGCATAGTAGCGCACACCGGAAAGCAGGCCGTGGTTGGTGGATTCAACAGCTATTACAGCAGTGCGCAGGTTTCTGGCGGACTCTTGAGGGCCTTGTTCAATAATGTGACCTTTTACGAGGGAGCCGTCGCGTGCTGTGACGCTAAAGTCCGAACCAAGGACAGCCTGCTCTCGACCTTTATCATCAAGCAGTTTTCCTTGCGGATACAAAAAAGCCCAGAAAAATCCTCGCTCGTCATAGGTGCAGCGAAAGACCATTTGCCCCTGAGCTTCCCAAGAGTAAACAGCAACAGCTTTCTGCTGTTCAAGAACGCTTTTTGTCGGTGCGAGGGCGCAGCCGACAAGCAGGGCAGAGACTGAGGTGATCAGGAGACAGGCGGAAGCAAGGCGCATGGTTGCAGTGAATGAGATGGAACACAACGGCAGAAAGTCTAGTGTTCATATTGAGGAATATTGAATTTTTGACCTGCTGCGAGTGCAATTGTTTCACGGTTAGTCATATTGGTAAGGTCGGGAAAAACGTCTAGGTGTATAAGAAAGAATCTTGATAAAGTCGTAATTGAAGAACCCACATCAACCGCATTGCCTGGCAAGAGCACCGACGAAGAACAAAGGCGCCATCAGGTGATGTTCAGCCGACCCCATTAGGTTGAGTAGAAGAAACCAAGCAGCGGCTTTCTGCGGCATCGCATGCAAAGCGAGTTTCGATTTAATCCGCTGTTTGAGTCCGGATGATCGAAGAACCATTTCGTTCTGATTTTTCTGGATATTTCTCCTGACCTCACGGGGCGGCCCCAATATTCAAAGGGGGACCCCGAAGTGTTTCAAATACGCTTACATGGCCGTGGCGGTCAGGGCGTCGTGACGGCGGCCGAAATGCTCGCGCTTGCGGGCTTTATGGAGGGACATAAAGCACAGGCTTTTCCGAGTTTTGGCTCGGAGCGAACTGGCGCGCCGGTTGTTGCCTTTGCACGTCTTTCATCTGTAGAAATTCGGTTACGCGAGCCGATTCAAGAGCCGGATGTAGTTCTAATTCAGGATCGAACACTCCTGGAAAGTGTTCCGGTTTTTTCTGGTCTGCAACCAGAAGGCTATGTGCTCATTAATTCAAGCCGTTCGCCCGAAGAGCTTGGTCTCGAAGATCTTATTAAGCAGCTCCCTAAGGGTCATGTGATGAGTGTTCCTGCTACCAACTACGCTCTTGAGTCGTTAGGTCGACCGCTTCCAGGAGCAGGCATGCTTGCAGGATTTGCGGCGATTACCGGCAGCATGAAGCTCGAAAGTGTGCAGAAGGCTTATGCCGTTAAATTTGCCGGACGCATTGCTGAAGCCAATGCAGAAATCGCACGCCTTGCATATGAGGCTGTTCTGTCTCAGAAGGAGAAGATCCATGCTTAAGCAGATCGAAGGCAGTCAGGGCGTTGCTCAGGCCGTGGCGCTTTGCCGTCCGGATGTTGTCTGTGCATATCCAATTTCGCCGCAGACACACATTGTTGAGAACTTAGGATTGCTTTGTCGAAAGGGTGTTTTGCAGGATTGCGAGTACATCAATGTCGAAAGTGAGTTTGCCGCAATGTCCGTGGCAATTGGAGCTTCCGTTGCTGGCGGGCGAGCCTATACGGCGACTGCAAGCCAGGGGCTTCTTTATATGGCCGAAGCTGTCTATAACGCGAGCGGTTTGGGCCTTCCTGTTGTCATGACGGTTGCTAACCGTGCCATTGGCGCGCCAATCAATATTTGGAACGATCATTCCGATTCAATGAGTCAGCGCGATTGTGGATGGATTCAGCTTTTTGCGGAAACGAATCAGGAAGCCTGCGACCTGCATATTCAAGCGTTCCGCATTGCTGAGGAACTTTCGATTCCCGTCATGGTGTGCATGGACGGATTTGTACTGACGCATGCATTTGAGGCAATGGATATCCCCGATCAGGCTGATGTGGATGTATTCCTGCCACCTTATTCACCTAGGCAGGTATTGGATCCTGATCATCCTTATTCGATTGGCGCAATGGTGGGGCCAGAGGCTTTCACTGAAGTGCGTTGGCTTGCGCATGAACACATGCTGGCAGCCATTCCAGTGATTGAACGTACACAGAAGGCGTTCCAGAAGATTTTTGGCCGAAATTCTGGCGGACTGCTTTCGAACTACTGCATGGAAGACGCTGAACTCGCCGTTTTCTCCATGGGGGCTTTAACAGGCACCATTAAAGATGCCGTCGATGAAATGCGTGAGGCCGGTCAAAAAATCGGTGTGGTAACGCTCAAATGTTTCCGGCCGTTCCCGTTTGCCGCTGTGCGTGAAGCGCTTAGACATGTTAGCCGGGTGCTCGTCATTGAACGCATGATGAGCGCGGGCGGTGCGGGTGCTGTTTCGCTCGAAGTAATGAAGGCGCTCAAGGGAACAGCCGTCGATCAAAAAACGGTCTATGCGGGACTGGGCGGTCGCTCGGTTTCCAAAGCTTCTTTCAAAAAGGTTTTTGGTGGTGCTCTGAGAAATGAGCTGCAGGAAGATGAGTTTTTCCTCGATCTCGATCGAGAGCTTCTCAGTCGTCAGTTGGAGCGTGAAAAAACGTCACGTCATATCGGACCATTGCCAGAAGCGCTTAATCGCCACGTCAATGAACGAAAGCTCGCGCGCGGAGAGGAGATTTGAAGATGACGCAACTGGTTCATTTTTATCAGACCGGAACTTTTACTGCAGGAAATCGCCTTCTCGACCCGGAGGATCGTTCAATTCAGTCGTCAATGGAGCGGTTTAACTCTCTTACTTCCGGACATCGCGCTTGTCAGGGCTGTGGTGAGGCTTTGGGCGCTCGTTATGCAGTTGATGCGGCAATGCGCGCTGTGAACGGTAGGTTGGCCGCAGCTAACGCTACCGGGTGCTTGGAGGTCTTCTCGACCCCATATCCAGAAACAAGTTGGCAACTACCTTGGTTCCACTCACTTTTTGGCAACACTGCCGCGGTGGCTACAGGTATGGCGGCGGCCTTTCGTATGCGTGCCAAAAAGACAGGCAAACCGATGACTCGTGTGATTGCTCAAGGCGGAGACGGCGGGACTACTGACATTGGTTTTGGCTGTTTGTCAGGCATGTTTGAACGTAATGACGACGTACTCTATATCTGCTATGACAACGAAGCGTATATGAATACCGGCGTGCAGCGTTCCTCTGCAACGCCGCCGGCTGCGCGCACGGCAACTACCCAGATCGCCGGCAGCGAACCGGGCAATGCATGGGGTCAGGGGAAGGATGTACCTCTGATAGCGATGGCCCACGGAATTCCTTATGTTGCGACAGCAACCGTAGCTGATCTTCGCGACCTTGAACGAAAGGTTGAGAAGGCAATGTCGATCCATGGGGCCCGCTATATCCACATCTTTGTGCCGTGTCCACTGGGCTGGGGTGCTCCGTCAGGTAAAACCGTCGAAATTGCACGATTAGCTGCTGAAACGGGACTCTTCCCTGTTTTTGAGGCTGAGTATGGTGAAGTTACTCACGCACGCAAAATCCGTCGATTGCGTCCAGTTGAGGACTATCTCAAGATGCAGAAGCGCTTTGCACATCTTTTCGGCAAAAAGGGTGATCCGGCCACTGTAGCCCGCATTCAAGCCGTTGCGGACCGCAATATTGAGCGCTTTGGATTGCTCGACGGTGAAGAAGATAAAGAAATGATTATTCCTGTCCCTGCTCAGGCAGATGCTCGTACGCAGGCGAGGTGATGTGATGCAGACCAAGGAAACAATGATGCGTGTGAAACCTTTTGCCATCACGCTTGATGTAGGAACGTCGCTTGCTAACCGCACGGGATCGTGGCGTACTCTTAAGCCTGTCTATGTTGATCGATTACCGCCCTGCAATGCTAAATGTCCGGCAGGAGAGCAGTGTCAGGCTTGGCTGTTTCATGCTCAAAGCGGCAATTATGAGAACGCTTGGAAACAGATTATTGAGGACAATCCATTTCCTGCCGTTATGGGGCGTGTTTGCTATCACACCTGTCAAGGTGCGTGTAATCGTAATGGAATCGATGAACCCGTCGGCATTAATGCGGTTGAGCGATTCTTGGGAGACTACGCCCTCGAAAAAGATTGGCAACTGCCGGTTCCTGCAGCAGATACCGGCAAGCGCATTTTGATTGTGGGGGCGGGGCCTGCGGGACTTTCTGCCGCGTATCAGTTGCGTCGCCTTGGTCATGCTGTGCATGTAGTCGAAAGTGCTGAAGCTGCCGGAGGCATGATGCGATACGGTATTCCAAAATATCGTTTGCCTCGGGAGGTACTGGATCAGGAAATCGCTCGTATTGCAGCTCTTGGTGTTGAGTTTGAGTTTGGCCGTGAAGTGAAGGACCTCAATGCTGAAATGAAATCGGCAGGCTATGACGCAGCATTTCTCGGCGCAGGAGCTTCGCTGGCACATCGCGCATACATTCCTGCCGGGGATGCTGCGCATATCCTTGATGCTGTCAGTGTGCTTCGTTCTATGGAGGCGCCTGCTCAAGGTGAAGAAACGCCCATGCTGGGCCGTCGAGTTGTTGTTTACGGCGGGGGTAATACAGCTATTGACGTCGCTCGAACGGTCAAGCGGCTAGGATCTGAACCGATTGTGGTTTACCGTCGTACTCGCGATCGTGCTCCAGCGCATGCTTTTGAAATTCAGGAGGCGATTGAAGAGGGCGTTTCCATGAAATGGCTGTCGACGATTTCTGAAGCGGAAGCCGGCGAGATCCGTATTGAAAAAATGAAGCTTGATGAAAGCGGATATCCGCAGCCAACAGGTGAGTATGAAACGATTGCTGCAGACAGTGTTGTGCTTGCACTTGGACAGGATACCAATCTAGGGTTCCTGGCTGCTATGCCGAACCTGCAAGTAGATCGTGGATCTGTAGTTGTTGATGCCGACATGATGACATCGGTGCCGGGGATTTTTGCTGGCGGTGACATGGTGCAGGGAGACCGAAATGTGACTGTCGCAATCGGTCATGGTAAACGCGCTGCCAGGGCGATTGATGCATGGCTGAAGGGAGTGACAGCAACAGAAGAAAAGCCTGTTGGCTCCGCATCCTTTGATCGGCTTAATCCTTGGTATTACGCTGATGCTCCGCAGAAAATCCGCCCACAGCTCGATATCGTTCGTCGGCAGACGACGTTTGAGGAAGTTCTGCAGGGACTGACAGAAGAAAATGCACTCTTTGAAGCCCGTCGCTGCATGTCCTGCGGCAATTGTTTTGAATGTGATAACTGCTACGGTGTTTGTCCGGATAACGCTGTTATAAAACTCGGCCCGGGTAAACGATTCCGCTTTAATTACGACTATTGCAAGGGCTGCGGCATTTGTGCAAATGAGTGTCCTTGCGGCGCCATTGATATGGTTCGTGAAGACATTTAACGTCTACTCGTCAACGGTTTTTCAGTTCTGAAATGCCTCTCGGACTTATAGTTCGGGAGGTATTTCATTTTCGGAACGTTTTCATGACGACTTCTTTCCTGAACGCAGAGACGCTTCGTCGATCGCTTTATGCACAGTTCAAATGTGTTTTTTGGCTCATCACAATATTCGTCGTACTTGCTGCTGGTCCCGCGATAGTGCTGACGGAGCAATCCACTGGTTCGGGCGGTGCAATTAATGTTTCTGGGAGCCTGCGCATGATGAGCTATAAGCTCACCGTAGCGGTTTCCAATCCTTACGCTACCTATCAAGAGCGTGATAAGGCCACTCGTGATGCTGTCAAGGAGTTTGGTACTCGACTGGAAAGTCCTAGCCTCACTGCATCAGTACCACTCGATGCTAAAAACCATATTCGAGAACTGTATGAACTTGTGCATAAACGATTCTCTGATGAAGTGTCTCCGCTGGCCTTTGAAAGCATTGACTCTGAGGCGGCAAGGAGAGCATTCCTACTAAAAGTGCCGGGTTTCGTGGATGATGTTGACCGTTTTGTTTTTGCATTGGAAGAGAGCTTGTCTTGGCGCTTGACGCTCTTGAAGGTTTGTCTACTCATTACGCTTGCGGGTGCCATCGCTCTGACTTTCATTATGCTGAGCGTAATGCGGCGTAAAGTCTTTGCCCCGCTTGAAGAGTTGGAAGCAACAGCCGAGCGTGTTCGTCAGAAGAATTTCACAGCACGATCGAAATCGGCGGACAGTTCTAATGAAATCGGGCGATTTGCTAAGAGCTTCAACTTCATGGTGAGTGAGCTTGAGCGCCTCTACGGTTCGCTTGAGTCTGAGGTTGCAAGAACTACAGCAGACCTACACAGAAGAAATCGCGGGCTTGAATTTCTAGCGCGTGCCTCTGAAGATTTAATGGTCGATGGGCCCAGCCTCGCTGGGGCAGTCTCTGAAGTTTTAAAGGGGGCGGTGGAGCTTGCCGAAGCTCGCAGCGCGGTCTTTTATGTAGCGAAGAACCGGGAACAAGGGTGGACTTCGGAAACTGGATATCTCTTTGCTAAGACAATTGGGTGGGCAGATGCGATTGGATCATCCGAATTCGCTGCCCATGGCTCAAGTATGACTTTGGTAGGGATGATGAAAGTAGAGTTTGGCGAGGTACCGGATGCATGGCGAAGAAATTTTTTTGAAATGACAGCGAGTCTGATTGGAAGAGCGGTCGAGGCAGTACTGCGCGTTACGGACGAGCAGCGCCTTGCAGTGCTCGAAGAGCGCTCGACCATTGCTCGTGAACTTCATGACTCGATTGCTCAGTCGCTCTCTTTTTCCAAAATTCAGTTACTGCGCCTGCGGCGTGCCTTGATGCCGGGTGCACCACAAGGGATGGCTCAGGAGGTCCTTTTAGAACTCGATCATGGCATTTCTACGGCCTATCGGCAGCTTCGAGAAGTCCTTTCAGCGTTTCGCCTGCAACTTTCTGGCGCTGGTTTCCCAGGGGCAGTAAATACTGCAGTAGATGCATTTAGAAATCGTACGGGATTAGAGATTACGGTGAAAAATGCATTAATCGGCGTTGAACTGTCTTCGAACGATCAAATTCATTTCATCCAGATTCTTCGAGAAGCTTTAGCCAACGTTGAAAAACATGCCCGTGCAACCAAAGTGGAAGTTTGTATTGAACGAGCGCCCGATGGGGCCTGCACGATGCAGGTCGTCGACAACGGTGTCGGTATACCTGAACATGCTGAAAAGGAAAATCACTTTGGTTTGAGTATCATGAGGGAGCGAGCCGCTGCGCTAGGGGCGGTTCTTTCCATCAGCCGCAGGCCAGAGGGCGGGACGATCGTATTCATGAGCCGACCGCCGCAAAAGAGCGCATTATGACGACCATGAATCCCATTACTCCTGTTGAACAACACACCGTCCTTGTGGTGGATGATCATCCGCTTTTCCGACGGGGTGTCTGTGAGCTCTTTTCGCTTGATCCCACAATCCGCGTTGTAGGGGAAGCAGGAACTCGGGAAGAAGCTCTCGATTTGGCCGAAAAACTCTCTCCCGATCTCATCGTCTTGGATCTCAATATGAAGGGTTCGTCTGGTGTGGAAATTCTTACGACCTTAAAAGAGCGAGATCCCTCTCAGCGCGTGGTAATTTTGACGGTCAGTGATTCTGGTGAAGACTTTTTCTCCTGCATTCGCGCGGGGGCTGATGGATATTTTCTTAAGGATATGGAACCGGAAAAGGTTCTCTATTGTGTGCGTGAGTCTTTAGAGGGGCGACTGACGGTCGATCCGGCAATGGTGCGATACCTGACGGATTTGTTGCGCGGCAAGGCTCCAAAGGTTGAGGAGACGGTGTCGCTCACTGATCGCGAAGAAGACGTGTTGTCGTGTATTGCTCGCGGAATGACCAATAAGATGATTGGACGAGAGTTGAAGATATCTGACGGCACAGTTAAAGGGCACGTCAAGCATCTTTTGAAGAAGCTGGGTTTCAATAGCCGCGTAGAAGCAGCTGTTTGGGCTACTGAACGAACTGAAAAACAAAAACGGCAAACCTGACACCTTCAAGGGCATCCGATTTGCCGCATGTTAGATTCGCTGTTGAATTGTCTGTCGACGCGTATCTTAATTACGGAGCTGTCGAATCATTGGGGTCGACAGGCGCGAGTGGTTTGGCGTTGGAACTTTCGGCGTGGCAAAGCAGACATTCATACCGCTCACCGGCAAGTTTGCCCGATGCCGTGAAGTGCGACTTGGGAATTTCTCCCTTGACGCGGACGTCGCCCTTTTGCTCCTTATGGCACATCACACACATATTTTTATTAACCGTGATCGGCAGATAATCTTTCACCGGATGCGGAACTAAGCCGGGGGCACCATAGATTTCGCTGTCGACGGCAGAGGCGGGCATAGCTAACGCCATTAATACGGCAGCAGCGGCGGCAGAAACAGAGACGGAAATAAGAGGAGAGCGGGTCATAATGGATCTCCGGTAGGTTTTGTTTTTTGGCTGCCCAAACGAAAATGCAGTGCATTTTCAGAGCAGATTTCAATGCAGCGGCCGCAGTTGAGACAGTCCCCAGACGGGATGCGGCCGGTTTGAGCCAGCTCTTTAAAGCGGATAACTTGCTTCTCAGGGCAGACTTTGAGACAGTCAGCACACCGTGTGCAATGCTCATCAATAAAAGCAATCTGAATGATTGGGCGAGGAGAGGCTCTTCCAGCGAGGGACCAAAAGGCACCAAGTGGGCAGAGATGTCCGCACCAACCATCTTTCATAAGTCCGAGTTCAAGTGCAAAGACAGTGAGCACTGCGGACAGCGCGGACAACCCTGTGCCGAAAATGATGTCACGCCAGAGAAATGCCTGAGGACTCACTGTTTCGAAGGCTGCTGAACCTGTGAGAATGCTCGCTAGCAATACACCGGCTAAAGTGGCGTAGCGCGTTAGGCGTGGCAGCCGCACCGCATCTGCGGGAAGATTGAGCTTCCTTCGCAGCCATGCAGCAGTTTCGACTACGAAGTTCATGGGACAAACCCAACCACAGAAGGTACGTGAACCAAGCAGACCATAAAAGAGCGTAATCAGCAGAGCCCCTATAGCCGCTGATGCAGTGGGGATAATGCCTGCACACAGACGTTCAAACAGTGCTAATGGATCATCAAGCGGAATGACGCCTAAGATTCTCGACGAAGAGAGGTCTCCGACAAGCAACGGTTTGCCAAAAACTTCCCATCCCCAACGAGCTGTACCCGTAAAACAAATCAGCACAAGGAGCTCGGTGGCACGACGCAGGAGTGTCCAGCGGTAGCGGCGGACAAAGCCGTTGACAGCAAAGGCTTTATTCATGGTACGTCTCCGCTGTTGAGATAATCGAGCCCAGGTGCGGATTCGGCTGAGTCACTGGCAGGGTTGGGATCGTTCTTGGGTACTGACTTTTCGGGGGTGGTCTCTCGGCGGGTATTTTTTGGGTCGTCTTCTGAGAGCCAACTCAAGCGATAGTGACTGCCGATCGTGCCGAGTACCCCACGAGGGTCTGCGACTCGAATCGATGCTTCATCGGTGGGGCATCCTTTTTCACACAAACCGCAACCGGTGCAGGCATCAGGATGAATTATCGGTACGAAGACTGCATGTTTAGACAGTTCGCGCGGATGAGTCTCGATGGTGATCGCTCGACCAGCCTCAGGACACTCTCGGAAACACACCTCACAGCGCAGCCCCTGCCAGGAGAGACATGCATTGGGATCAACTACTGCAACACCCATTTTGGCGTTGCGGACATCCTCAAGCTTCGGATTTAAAGCGCCTGTAGGACAAGCCTTTACACAAGGCAAGTCTCTACACATTTCGCAGGGAATGCTGCGAGGTGTGAAGTAAGGGGTACCGGCGGGGGCAGGATCAAACATTCCTGCAAGACGCAGCGTTCCGTAAGGACAGGCGACTACACACTGTCCGCAGCGAGCACAGGCTGCAAGAAAGTCTGATTCGAGCGATGCCCCTGGGGGACGAGGTCGCCACGCCGCCGCGCTTTCGCGCGACGGCACCATGCTGAGGAGAAAGGTCCCCGCAGCTGCGGCACACCCGGAAGCCAGTGCAGCTTCCAGGAAGGCGCGGCGCCCCAGTGATGGAGGCTGCCTGGACATGGGTTATGCTCTGGTTACACGAACAGCAGTCTTTTTGAAATCTGGCTCGAGCGAGATCGGGTCTGTGGAGTCAATTACCACAGCATTCGTTCGCACCTTCTCGTCAAAGAAGGCGAGCCAAGTAGATCCCGCAGGCATGATGTTTCGAACCTGCGTTTCAACAACTGCTTTGCATTCTCCGTGACGACTCGTCACGAGAGCTAAATCACCGCGTTTCAGACCACGCTTTTGTGCGTCGTCAGGATTCATGTAAAGAAGGGCACTCGGTGCGGCACGGTGAAGTTCGGGCACACGTCCTGTCATAGAGCCGGTATGCCAGTGCTCAAGAATGCGGCCGGTACAAAGCCAGAGATCGTACTGACCGTCGGGTTGTTCGACTGGCGCAGCATATGGACGGAAAAAGATCTTTGCCGTGCCTTTGTATGCTTTTGCTTCCGGATTAGTAACACCGTAAAGATCGCCGGTAGCTACAGGCTTCATCAGCATGCCGTAGAAAAGATTGTCAGCCTTAGCGTAAGGATCGTACTCAAGATTGAAACGATAAAGCGTTTCTTTTCCGTTTACTACTGGCCAAATGAGACCGCGGCACTTGGCAGATTGATAGGTGTCGAAGTCCGCAAGATCATGGCCATTGCCAACGGTGAATTGGCGATATTCGTTGAAAAGGGCTTTCTCTGGGAAATACTTCAGACCTAGTGCATCACCAGTAGCGTTGAGCTCATTCGGATAGAGCGGATCCGGCCACACAGCTTCAGCACGTTTGCCAGTTGGGGCAAATAGGACGTCAAAAAGGGTATCTGTGGGCTTGTAACCCAATTCAGCGGCCTTATCCAGAACATTTGGTAGTTTGTCGCCGGGAACGCCTTTTAGCGTTTGTTCACACCAGGTTTCACCAATTGTGAAGCGCTTGGCAAGTTCCATCAGCGTCCAGACATCAGTACGAGCTTCCCCAGGAGCCTGAACCAACTGGTGCCAGCCTTGAGTACGGCGTTCGGCGTTGCCGTAGAGCCCCCATTTTTCGAAATGACCGGCAACAGGGAGAATCAGGTCAGCACAGCGAGCGGAGAAAGTCGGATAAATATCGGACACTACAACGAAAGCGTCCGGACGACGGCAGGCTTCTATCCAATGGGTGTTATTCGGCGCAGATTGAATGATATTCACTACCTGCGTCCAGAGGAAATCGATGGATTTATCTTCAACGCCACGCAGAATGGCCATTAAATCGGCCCCAACCTTTGGGTTCAGCGTTCCCGCAGGAAGATTCCAAATTTTTTCTGTTTTTTCGCGGTGCTTTGGATTGGCGACAAGCATGTCAGCAGGGAGACGGTGACTGAAAGCACCTACCTCACGGGCAGAACCGCAGGCTGAAGGCTGTCCTGTCAGCGAGAAAGCGCCGTTACCGGGCAGAGCATGTTTCCCAAGGAGTAAATGCAGGTCATAAATCTGCTCGTTCACCCAAACGCCGCGTTGGTGCTGATTTACGCCCATGCACCAGTAGCTCATGATGTTACGGCTGTCATCGCAGACATAGTCGGCGAGTTCCATGAGTTTTTTCTTGAAATCAGCAAGAGACTCAGCGTTATCGCCTTTGGCAAGTTCAGCAACAAAGTCGAGCGAGTAAGGTTCAACGCCTTTCTTGAAATCCTCAAAACTAATGCGCCAATGTTTGCCAGCAGTTGCACCGGTATTCTTTTGCGGAACAACTTCGCCTTCCTTACGGCCCTGGCCAATGGCTTCCCATTTATCGAGTTTGATGGAAAGCTGCTTGGCCATGATGTCCTTTTCAGCGGGCCAGGCATATTTGTCAGTTTGGCGGAGTCCGTATCCGATATCGGTAACGCCCGCACAGAAAATACAGTGTGCGTCGACGAATTCCTGATTGACTTTCCCGCGGTGAATAATTTCGCGAATGACGAAATTAAGAATGGCGAGGTCCGTGTTCGGTTTGAAGATGATGACCAGATCCGACAGATTCGACGTGCTTGAACGATGAGTTGTGAGCTGTACGATACGGGTGGCTTGGTGCGTCAAACGGCGATTGGCAACACGCGACCAAAGCACAGGGTGAGCTTCGGCCATATTGTTCCCCCAGAGAAGGAACAGGTCTGCTTTCTCAATATCGGCATAGCAGTTTGCCGGTTCGTCAACGCCGAAAGTCTGATAGAAGCCAACCACCGCGGATGCCATACACAAACGCGCATTGGGATCAATGTTATTGGAGCGGAGACCGCCCTTCATGAACTTGCTCGCCGTGTAGGCTTCGGGGATGGTGTATTGACCAGAGCCAATGATTGAAATGCCTGCTGGTCCCTTGTCCTTGTAGGCGCGCTTCATTTGTTTGGTCATTTCGGTCAAGGCCGTTTCCCAAGACACAGCTTCGAAACGGCCATTCTTGTCGAACTTTCCATCCTTCATGCGCATCAGAGGGCGAGTGAGGCGGTCCTTGCCATAAAGGATTTTGGCGTTGAAGTAGCCCTTGACACAGTTGAGGCCCCTGTTGACAGGTGCATCGGGATCGCCCTTGGTAGCAACAACGCGGCCATTTCGGACGCCTACTTGCAAGCCGCAGCCGGTGCCGCAAAAGCGGCAGACGCCCTTGTGCCAAGCAATGTCATTGTCAAGTTTGGCCGCTTCTGCAGCTGCAGTTGAGGTGACAGGAATGCCAAGCGCCATTGCGGCACTTGCAGCCAGGCCTGTTTTGAGTATTGCGCGGCGGTGGAAGGTAATGGGACATTCAGAGGTCATAGCGGATCTCCAATCAGGGATTTGACTGGTTCCAAATCGCAAAAGCAGAGCAACATCAGCTGTCGCAACTGAAGACTTATGCAAGATCGAGTCGATGTTCAATCAGACTGACGTCATTGACGCCGTCAAGCTCTGCAACGCGGTGGAAGAGACGGACTTCGTCATCTGTCGTCGGCGCTTCAATCGTGCAGATAAGCCGATCGGAATCGGGGTCGGAGATATGAGCTTCGACGCCTTCAATACGATTGATGGCTGTAATGACGTCCTGGAGACGACCAGGAAGCGCGATAACAAGAATGGCGGAATAGTTCATAGGGGTCGACGAGGAAAGTGTTTGTGGATGAGAGTCAATCCTCAATACTTATTCTCGAACCGACGCACTGGAAGAACTAGCTCCCGAAGCGGAGAAGCACTCGAAAGTGGAGCATCCCAAAATGGAGGGAAAACGTACCTATTGTTGGTTGTCTGTAATGGCTTTCCCGATGCCAAGGCGTTGTGAGAGGAGTAAAGCAGCCGCTACTAAAAATGCGGCAAGGAAATACGGTGTGCCTGCTGCAATATCGTTTGGTGCATTCTGCGTCGTGCAGAAAAGAAGTGGAGTGCCGATTACCGGGCTTACTGCTCCTGTAAAGCTATTGAGAGAACTAGCCGCTCCTAAGCGGATCCCTTGAGTTGTACGTGACCCCGTGCGGCTGATGATGCTTTGCAATGTGGGGCCGACTATGCCCATGAAGGCAAATGCGGCGAGCAATATGAGAGCGGGTCCTCCCGTAGGAGAAAGGCCAATGCCGAGGAGTGCTGTAAGGCCAATCAGAAGCCCTCCCGTAATGAGATGCCCAGCAGAAAAGTGATTGGTAAGTCGCGGAAGCAGCCATCCCTGGGTAAAGGTGATTGCCGCACCAAGAAGAAAAATGGAGAAACCAATGGTACGTGGTGTCCACCCATAGCGAAATTCTGTATAAAGCGCCCAGGTGCACTGCACGAGACTCTGCGAGAGCGTGTAGAGCGTAATGACAAGCAAAATTGGCAGAACAACAGGCTCACGTGAAAGTGCGGAAAGCGAGGCGAAAGGATTGGCGTGAGCCAGCGAAAATGGTGCTTCAGACGGCTCTCTTAGACTTTCCGGTAATACGAAGAGCCCGTAGAAAAAATTGATGATGCAGATCACGCCAGCACAGAGAAACGGAATGCGGGGATCTACTTCGCCGAGCATGCCGCCCAGTGCTGGGCCAAGAATAAAAGCGATACCGAATATTGCACCGATGCGCCCAAAAGCAGCGACGCGCTTGGATGCCTCTGTGACGTCTGCAATGTAAGCTTGAGCGACGACAATATTGGAACTCATGATGCCGCCCACGAGCCGTGACGCAAGAATAAGCCAGAGGGAGTCGGTGAATGCCGGCACGAACATCATGACGGCCAGTCCTAAGATTCCAGTCAAGAGCACCGGACGGCGGCCAATGCGGTCGGAGAGAGCGCCGATAGCTGGCGCGCTTAAGAACTGCATGAGTCCGTAACTCACCATAATCGAGCCGTACCATGAAGTCTGAGCATCGGCATTGGCTGCTAGTGTGCCAATTAGCCTTGGAAGCACCGGGATAATGAGTCCGATGCCGAGAGCGTCAAGGAAGACGCAGGCGAGTATGAAACCTACGGCGGGCAATCGGGACATGGATGAGCGAACGTGAATCAAGATAGTGGGTAACCATAATAACGGTCGGAGGTCATGCACGCGAATGCGATTTCCAGACGGAGAGAGGTCTGCAAATTATTGCCTAGCTAAATTAATGTAAATCATATTTACGCGCTTTGATGAGGGTATATGTCGACTGATGTCCGCAGTACAACTTAGGTTCAGACTGCCGAGTAGCAGGAAGAATTGCTAGTGTTAAGCGACGCAGGAGGTGAAATGCCTCTCTTTGGTGCGGTTGCATGTAGCCACCATTCATTACAAAAAATCAAAAGTCCTCGGAGCCTTCTTTACTATGAAGCGAGTCTTTAAATTTGCGATGCCTTTCCTTCAGGCATCGCTCGTCAAGCAGATTCTCGTCGGCCTAATACTAGGCATGGCGCTCGGCCTCACTTTTCCCGATGCTGCCAAGTCTGTGGGCTTTTTGGGAACAGTGTTTGTTATGGCCTTGAAAGGGGTCGCACCGATCCTCGTTTTTGTGCTTGTGATGTCCTCTATTGCTAATCAGAGTGATATCAGCCAAGGCAATATGCACGTCAAGCCGATTATCGTTCTCTACTTAGTGGGAACATTTCTCGCTGCAGTTATCGCAGTTGGCGCGAGCTTTTTGTGGCCGACGGAAATCACGCTGCAGGCTGCGCAGGATACTGTTGCAACTCCGGGTGGCATTGCTGAGGTATTCGGTAATTTGATCCTTCAGGCCGTTGATAATCCCGTGCATGCTATCGCTAGTGGCAACTACATCAGTATCCTCGTGTGGGCTATCGCCATGGGGGCTGTATTGCGTCAGTCGCATAGCTCAACGCGTGAAGTTCTGCTTGATGCCGCTAAAACAGTGGAATTCATTGTTCGCTTGGTGATTCGTTTCGCACCCTTTGGCATCTTCGGCATTGTCGCCTCTACGCTTGCTACGACAGGTCTTGAAGTTTTTGCGGGATATCTCAAGCTGCTTGCCGTTTTGGTCGGCACAATGTTCTTTATTGCCCTTGTGGTCAATCCGATCCTGGTTTGGCTGATGATTCGTCGCAACCCATATCCCTACACGCTGATGACGTTGCGCGAATCGGGCGTGGCGGCTTTCTTCACGCGTTCGTCTGCGGCAAATATCCCAGTTAATCTCGAAATCTGCCGGCGGCTGAATTTGCCAGAATCAACTTATTCGATTTCGATTCCTGTAGGCGCTACGGTGAACATGCAGGGTGCTGCCATCACGATTACGGTGCTGACGCTCGCTGCAGCCTTCTCTTTGGATGTACAAGTGAGTACCGCTACGGCGATCTTCCTTTCGTTTGTAGCTGCACTCTGTGCGTGTGGCGCCTCCGGTGTTCCCGGTGGGTCGCTGATGCTGATCCCGCTTGCTTGCGGTCTTTTCGGCATTGATCAGAACACCGCTATGCAGGTAGTTGCTGTCGGTTTCATCATTGGCGTGGTTCAAGACTCGTGCGAAACGGCGTTGAATTCGTCAGCGGATGCACTCTTTACGATTGCAGCTTGCAAGCGGGCTGATCGCCTCGCAGGAAAAGATATTTCGGATTAAACCAAATGACCATGCAGGACGTCTGATTGGACTGCCTGAGCTTGTTTGAGTCTGCCCTGTGGGGAAGACGACAGACGTCGTCTCCCGCACGGGGCTTTCTCTTTTAGAATTCAAATTTTTCTTGTCCTTACAGACTTCACTGTTCCCATGCACCGCTATTCGTCACCCAAGGAAGCGCTTAAGCAGGTTTTCGGCTACGACGCCTTCCGCGGCTTCCAAGAAGAGGTCGTGCGCGCTGTGGTTCGTGGCGAGGACGTTTTAGTGTTGATGCCGACAGGTGGCGGCAAGAGTCTCTGTTATCAAATACCTGCACTATTGCGCGACGGTGTGGCAGTGGTGGTATCGCCCTTGATAGCGCTCATGCAGGATCAGGTGGATGCTTTGGAAGAGCTTGGTGTCAGTGCGGCGTACCTGAACTCGACATTGACACCGGAGGCTGCTGCGGATGTTCGCAGAAGGCTGCGTTGCGGTGAGCTTGATCTGCTTTACGTTGCGCCGGAAAGACTACTAATGTCGTCTATGCAGGCTCTGCTCAGCGAAGTGAAAATATCGCTTTTTGCGATTGATGAGGCGCACTGCGTGAGCATCTGGGGGCATGATTTTCGGCCGGAATATGGAGCGCTTTCCATATTGCGGGAACACTTTCCCAATGTGCCGAGAATTGCACTCACGGCAACAGCTGATCCCAAAACGCGCGAGGAAATTGTTAATAAACTTTTAGTGCATCCCAAAGAGTTTGTGGCAAGTTTTGATCGACCGAATATTTTTTATCGTATCGTTGATAAAAAAAATGTTCGTTCACAGCTCGCGCAATTCATTAAGACAGAGCATCCAGGGGAGTGCGGCGTTGTTTACTGCATTGCTCGGCAAACATGCGAATCCATTTGCGAATATCTCTGCAGTAAAGGTATTCATGCGCTCTTTTACCATGCCGGTCTTTCGAATGAGGAGCGAGCTGAGCGACTTGCTGCATTCCAACGCGAAGACGATATCGTGATGGTGGCGACAATTGCTTTTGGTATGGGCATTGACAAACCCAATGTGCGCTTTGTTGCGCATGCGGATATGCCGAAATCCATTGAAGGATATTTTCAGGAAACAGGACGAGCTGGTCGTGATGGATTGCCATCCGATGCATGGATGGCCTACGGGCTTGCGGATGTGGTTAATCAGCGCTATTTCATTGACAAAAGTGGCGCGGATGACCTTCATAAGCAGATTGAAACCGAAAAATTGGATGCAATGTTGGGTTTAGCTGAAGCCTGTACTTGCCGTCGCGTTCAATTGCTAGCCTATTTTGGTGAAAAAAGTACGCCTTGCGGAAACTGCGACAACTGTGTGGATCCGCCGCAGATGATGGATGCAACGATTGCCGCCAAAATGATCATCAGCTGTATTTGGCGTATTCAGCAAAAATCCAATATGAGTTTTGGCACTTTGCACGTAATCAAAGTCCTTTTAGGCGAGAGTACCGAAAGTACAAAACGTCATGATCATGAAGCGCTTTCAACCTGGGGAATTGGGAAAGAGCTGACTCTTGAACAGTGGCGCAGTGTCATGCGTCAGTTAATTGCACGCCATGTTTTGTGGATTGATTCAGCTAATCACAATGTAGTGCGCTTAGGAGCGTTGGCCAACAATGTGCTTCGCGGCGCAATGAAAATTGAAGTGCGCCGTACAGTAATGGCGAAAGCACAGAAACAGTCGAGGTTTTCGTCTCCCGAACGTGATGAAATGCTCGCACAGCTTTCGGTCCAGGAGCGCCAGATTTTTGAGGCGCTCCGTGTTTGGCGGCGTGATCTAGCGAAGGAGTTGGGTAAGCCGCCTTATGTACTCTTCATTGACCGCACGCTTGTGGCAATAGCAAAGTTAAAACCAGCCTGTATTGACGATCTGCTAGGAATACCCGGTGTGGGGCGCCGCAAAGTCGAGCGTTATGCAGATAGCATTCTGGAGATAGTCGGCAACGAACTTTAAAAAATTACTGAGCTGTTGTGCGGGGTTTTTGCTTGCGGTTGGCGAGGATTTTGTCCCACAAGCCGTCCGGTACGCAGCGCATAATTTTGGCAAGCACCCCCATTTGCCAAGGGATTACACGATAGCGGTCGCGAGCTGTAATGGCTTCGACAGCTTCACGTGCAAAATCCTCGGGTTCCATAATGAACGGCATCTTATAAGGATTCTCGGCAGTGAGCGGAGTACGGACGAAACCTGGACAGATGGTTGATACGCGAATGCCGTATTTCTGCATTTCAACCCGAAGGCTTTCGCAATATGTAATGACAGCAGATTTGCTTGCACAATACGCTTCAGAACCGGGAAGACCGCGGATGCCGGCGACAGATCCTATGCCTACGAGTTGACCATTGCCCCTAGCTTTCATAGGGCCAATAAAGGCATGAAAGGTATAGGCCATGGCGAAGACATTAAGGCGGTAGATGTCTTCGAGCATATCAAGATCTTCAAGGTATTCCGTTTTGACACCGTGAGACATGCCGGCGTTGGCGATCACTACAGTAGTGCCACCGGAAAGTCGCTCAAACTCTTCAGCCGCCGCAAAAACCTCTTCACGAACAGTGACGTCGCAAGGGAGAACAATGTTTCGGTCTCGTCCTCCCGGGAGTGCATCCGCTAAGGCCTCAAGTTTGTCGCGGTTACGGGCGACGAGTCCGACGACGGCGCCACGGGATGCGTACTGGCGAGCCAAAGCGGCACCGATGCCTGTAGATGCGCCGGTAATGAAGACATTGAGCACAGGAAATCTCCGAGTGGGTAATGCAGATATGCAAAGGCGCCCCAAGCATAAAGCCTGCGGGCGCCTCAGGCATAAAGGTTTCGTTACTTGCGCTGAGCGCGAACTTGTTCAATCAAGTAGTCGATGCAGGCAGGTGTGCCTTCACGAGTACCAACCAGATGTGGGCCAGTCGCATAGATACCGCCTACGCCAATCATCGGCGTACTGTCAATTTGGTAAGCATTCCAAAGCTGGCGAGCTTGACGAGTCTTATTCATCACGCTGAAGGAGCGCATCGTTTGTTCCCACTTTTGACGGTCAACGCCGGCCTTGGCCATGAAATCAGAGATGTCGGCCGAGGGGTTTTCAAAATTGTAGGGATGTTCTTGATAGATGACGCTTTCAAAAAACGGCATGGAAAGCTTATCAACAAGGCCAAGGGCTTCGAGAGAGAAGTAGGTCTGAGTGAAAGGATCAAGCTTGGGCTGCCAAGCAACAGGGCAGATGCGGATGGCAACATCAGCAGGGGCTGTTTTGGCCCACTTCGCGAAATGCGGTTCAAACTGCAGGCAGTGTGAGCAGGTATAGGCGAAAAAGAGCACAACTTCAATCTTGTCCCGACTGGTGGGAGCCGAAGGCGTGACGACCAGATATTCCTTTCCGGCAGTAAAGCTTTGAGCGGCAAAAAGCTGGTCCGAGAGCGGGAGCGCTGCTGCGCCCAGCACAAATTGACGACGAGTAATCATGGTGGAATGTTTTCCTTTTAAAAAACGCTGTCCTGAGCGGAGCAGGCAAGCGGTTATTTCTGCTCAACGATGGTGGGTGAGAGACCTTGATCGGTAAGCCTGTCGAGCATTTCACGGGCATCCGGACGGCTATCGAACGGTCCGACGCGCACACGCCAACCTGCAGGTCCGCCTTCTTGTACTTGTGCAATGATGCCTTGCATACCCAGGGCTGCCGAACTATTTATGGCATCAGCCTTCTGACGAAAAGCCCCGACCTGAACCCAAAAAGTAGCTGCAGGAGTTGCTGCTCGGGTATTCGCTGTGGGTGGGGTGGCGGACTTCAATTTTGGATCTTTATCGACGACGGTTACGGTCTGTACACGTCCCGTTTCTCCTGTTGGGTCCTCGCCTGCAGTTTGATTGAGCCTTGCATTAGGATCTACTGCGCCGGCTAGTTTGGCGGCGGGGTCGACATCCGCGGTAACTTTGTCGACTTTGTCAACGAAAGGGACGGGACTTTTCGCAATCACGAGCATGGCGCCGGCGGCAACGCCGAGGCCGGTTACCACCCCGATTAAGAACCCGGCGAAGCCGGAGGCGAATCCGCTTTTTGCCATCTCGAACTCCGTATTAATTATTGAGCATCCGCCTCGTCATCGCGGCGAGCCATGCGTTCAGGGGCGGAAATGCCAAGCAACGCCAAGCCATTGGCAAGCACCTGACGCGCTGCGGCGAGAAGGGCCAGACGGGCATTGCGTTCGACAGCATCATCCACTAATACGCGTTCGGCATTGTAGAAGGCGTGGAAGGCTGCAGCGAGGTCCTTCAGGTAGTAGCAAAGGATATGCGGAGCATGGTCGCGAGCGGCGAGACGCAACGTATTGGGGTATTCGGCAACGGCACCAATCAATGCTTCGGCGGCTTTCGAATTTAAGGGGGAGAGATCCATTGTGGCGAGCGCTTCACGGTTCGGAATTTCGTAGCCCTGCTCAAGAGCGTTGGTAAAAACGGAACAGATGCGCGCATGGGCGTACTGCAGATAGTAGACGGGATTTTCGTCACTGTTTTTCTTGGCAAGATCAACGTCGAAAACGAATTCAGCATCAGCCTTGCGGGAAACGAGGAAAAAGCGAGCAGCATCCCGCCCTGCCCAGTCGACCAAGTCACGCAGCGTCACATAATTGCCAGAGCGTTTGCTCATTTTGACGACTTCGCCACCCTTCACAACGGAGAGCATCTTATGGAGGATGTATTCTGGAAAGGTCTTCGGGATAGTGACCCCAAGAGTCTTGGAAGCGGCCTGCAGGCCAGCACGAACTCGAGCAATAGTGCCATGGTGGTCGGTGCCCTGAATATTCACGGCCTTGGTGTAGCCGCGGCTAAATTTATTCAGGTGGTAGGCGACGTCTGGTACGAAGTAGGTGTAGGTGCCGTCGGACTTCTTCATTACGCGATCTTTGTCATCGCGAAGGCCATTGCCGAGATCCTCGAATGCAGTCGTGCGCAACCATAACGCGTTGTCGGCTTCATAGGTGTAGCCCGCATCAATGATTGCCTGAACCGTTTTTTGTACGGCCCCGGTGGTGTATAGCGAAGACTCCAGAAAGAAATTATCGAAGCGAACGCCTAAGGCAGAAAGATCGTCATCTTGCTCATTGCGCAGATAGGCGACGGAATAGCGGCGTATCAGATCAGTATCACCGTAGTCTCCGGTGGATTCAATAGGCTCGCCGCCGTGCGGAATGACGGGTTTTTTATCCAGAAAATCGCGTGCGATAGAGACGATGTATTCGCCGTGATAGGCGTTTTCTGGAAGCTCCAGAGATTCGCCTTGCAGCTGACGGCAGCGGACCTGTACAGACATGGCGAGATTGCCAATCTGCACACCGGCGTCGTTGTAATAGAACTCACGCGAAACTTTCCAGCCTTGACTGTCAAGGAGATTGGCGAGGACATCACCTAACGCACCTTGACGAGCATGACCGAGATGCAGCGGTCCTGTGGGGTTGGCGGAAACATACTCGAGCAACACCGACTTTCCGGCAAACTCGTTGCTGCGGCCAAACTTTTCACCCTCCTGAAGCACCTGACTCACTATTGCTGCACGAGCATTTTGAGCCACGCGGAAATTAATGAACCCAGGGCCAGCAATTTCTACAGTTTCCAGCAGTGTCGCGAATGCTTCATCAGCTTTCATCTCAGCAACAAGCGTTTCAGCGATTGCGCGGGGATTTTGCTTCAGACGACGCGCAAGCTGCATCGCTACGGTACAGGCAACATCGCCGTGTGTCGGATCTTTGGGTTTTTCGAGCTGTGGGACAACGTCCGCAACATCGAGAGCTGCGAGTGCTCGGACGATGAGGTTTTGAATGGCGTCTTTTTGTTGATCAAGCATGTTTCTTTACTCGTCTGAGGGTGAAGTGGCGGATCAGTTGGTCTTTGTACGCTTATCGTGTTCGATCCAGGCATAGGCAGAGTGATTGTGAATCGATTCAAAATTTTCCGACTCAACACGATAAGCCGTTACCCGCGAATCCTTATTGAGTGATTCAGCCATGTCCCGAACAATATCTTCAACGAATTTCGGGTTGTCGTAGGCGTATTCGGTAACAAACTTTTCATCTGCGCGCTTCAGCCGAGCCCAAAGAGGCGCTGACCCGGCAGCCTCTGAAAGCGCAATCTGTTCTCTGAGACTCATGGGACTGGCCAGAACAATAGAGCTTGTCAGGCGGGAGCGCTGATTGTGAGCGCCGTAGCGAGAAATTTCCTTCGAACAAGGACAAAGACTCGTTACTGGGGTGATGGTTTCCTGCCGCAGTTCAAATGCAGCTGGTGAAATAGTAGCCGTCCAAGCACATTCGTAATTCATTACGCTTTCGAGTCGGCTGATCGGCGCTGCTTTGCGCAGAAAGAACGGGAAGCGAATTTCGAAGGTGCCTTCTTGAGCCTGTAGTTCAGCGAGCATTGCTCGAATCGTAGACTGAACGACTTCGATTGTATATGGCTCAGTTTGAGCTTCCAGAATGCCAATGAAGCGCGACATGTGGGTGCCGCGGTGATCGGGTGGAAGGGCTACTGACATCGTGAGCCTTGCCACTGTGTGCTGCACATCAGCCTCATCAGCAACGGTAACGGGGAGTTCAACTCCGCGAACGCCGACACGATTGATGCGGATATTTCGAGGATCACCGGAAGATTGAATATCCGGCAAGGAATTGGTTTGTGGAGCTTCCATATCTAGGCGAGGCCACTGAAACGACGATGAACTCAGGCAGCCGGTATGCTTTTAGAAAAGTCAATTATCTTAACTGAACGGAGGGATGCCCGAGTCTTCTCATGGCCGTTCTCGTTCAGTAAAGTGGAAACTATTGCTTGCATAATGACGCAAGGAAGGACAGATCTAGTCCCCATATAGTAGAAACAGCGCCAAGCGCTTTTGTTCTGCGGATCGATATACTTTTCTAATAGTAGATTCAGCATAGAGCTTCCAACAGACCCTAAAGAGCTCCCGAAGGAGATAGGCCGTATGCCAATGTTCATTTTCCCGCAGCCGGGCGGCAGCCCACTTTTGAGCCTGCTTGTAGGGCTAGCAGCAATTGCCATCGTTATCGGCTTGATCATTTTTTCCCTGCCGCTGATTGCTGGGATTTTCCTCGCAGCCGTTGTGTTGATTGGCGCGGTCATCCTGTGGGGTTGGATTAAGCGCAAATTTGGGTTGGAAAGCTCTGATGAACGGCGTTTCCGCGAGGCTATGGAGGCAGCACAACGCACTGCCCGAGAACAATTCCGCAGCGGGATGAAGCCGTCGGGAACGGTTTATGAACGTGAAGAGGTTCTCGTAACAAAAATCGGACAGCCGCAACGCCGACGCATGCAGGATGTGGAAGACATTGAAGAAAATCCGCCGCAGCCCAACGAAAAAGAGACTCACGGCGGGAAGCCCGACGCTTAACAGGTATCTGAATGGGAAAGCGCCGGTTGCGGCGCCTTTCCATTTATAGAAGCGGTGAGATGAGGTAAGCCGCCCCTTCTTTAAGTCGGTTTGAAAGCGGGCGTTGACGCCACTCTTGTGGTGAAACCTCGATGCACTTAGCTTCATAAGTGCGGTGAAGCTGCTTCAAGGAAGCGACGAACTCGTCGTCAAAAATCACCATCATCAACTCAAAGTTGAGATGCAGTGACCGATTGTCGATGTTGAGTGTGCCAAAGACGGCGAATTCATCGTCAACAACAATAGATTTGGTATGTAGCAGCCCGCCTTGATAGCGCAGGATTCTGATGCCGCCTTGAAGCAGATCGTCAAAATAGCGCCGCATTGCCCAATTGACAAATGCATTGTCAGCTTCGATGGGAACGATGAGCCTGACGTCTACTCCACGTAGCGCAGCGTTGAGGAGCGCAGATACTACGGATTCGGTCGGAATGAAATAGGGCGTAGTAATGGAGAGGCTGTGTTCGGCATGACTAATCGTTTCGAGGATGAGCAGTAAGTTGCGGTCGCCGCTTTGATATGGTCCTGAGGGAACAGCAACTAGGGTGGCAGATCCCATTGATGGAATGCGCATCTGTGAAAAGTCACCATCAAAATCTAATGGAGTCCCGTCAGGCTGAAGCGCCCAGTCAAATCTCCAGACGGCTTCAAGCATTTTTGCGCCAGGCCCCTCAATCCGTACCATGGCATCAATCCAGGATCCGATGACTTTGGCTTCGGCATAACTATGAGGTTCGATCATGTTGAAGCTTCCCGTATAGGCGATGCTTCCATCGATGACAACTGTTTTGCGATGAAGACGTATATCGGCGCGCTGAAGATCGAAGAGCTGAAGTAACCTCATCGGCATGGCAGAAGCAATCTCAACGCCAGCAGCTTCAAGGTCTCGTCGAGCATTCGAGCGCAAAAAGTTTCGAGAGCCAAAGTCATCAACCAATAGCCGCACGGATACTCCGCGGCGTCTGGCAGCAAAAAGAGCGTCAATTATGACGTCAACGGATCCGCCTTCCTCCCAGATATAGAACTCCATTTCGATGGAGTAGCGCGCGTTTTGAATGTCTTTTTGAAGAGCTGCGATGGTTTCAGCTGCAGAGGCCTTCAGACTAACGGCAGAACCGCCCATGACCGGCATGCCGGCTAATTTGGAGGCTAAATGGATGTAAGTGCGGTGACGTACGAGATGATAGGGCAGAGGGCCTAGCGGAGGGCTTCGGACCTGAGACAACCTGCCCCAGTAATGTGTTGCGTGGCGTAAAAGCCGTGCACGCAGACGACCGATGGGGCGCTCTCCCAGCATCAGATAAAGGAAGAAGCCGACATAAGGCAACACTACCGTGAGCAGAATCCAGGCAAATGAAGAACCCGGAGGATGCCGAGTCAAGATGACGCGGATCACAACGCTCACAACAATGAAGAACTGCACCGCCATCAGCAATATGCTGATTAGCGAGAGATTGTCAAAAACTGGCATTGAAGAGTGTGTTAATCAACGTTGAACCATCATGGTAGGCGACCTGATACCTCTTTGCGGAATTTTTATCTGTAACTCTTGACAGCTTACTGTCTTTCAGTAATAATTTCATTCTCTCGCGACGGAGGGGTGCCCGAGTGGCTAAAGGGGGCAGACTGTAAATCTGTTGGCTTACGCCTACGATGGTTCGAATCCATCCCCCTCCACCAGCGATACTGCTGCAGCAATTCAGCAGGAAAGTTCCGCGGGGCGGAATGATATAGTCCTCGAACTTGAGCGGGTGTAGCTCAATGGTAGAGCTGGGGCCTTCCAAGCCTCCGACGAGGGTTCGATTCCCTTCACCCGCTCCAGATCCTTGCCCATGTGGCTCAGTGGTAGAGCACTCCCTTGGTAAGGGAGAGGTCATGCGTTCGATCCGCATCATGGGCACCAGAATTCCTTAATACGTCCAATCTGATCCGAGTTAATCGGATTTTTTGTTCTTCAGGAGCCACCATGGCCAAGGAAAAATTTGAGCGTACGAAGCCGCACGTGAACGTTGGCACGATTGGTCACGTTGACCATGGCAAGACCACGCTGACGGCAGCCAT
>ULPR01000986.1_pt1 | contig 100701 bp, 94 predicted proteins | sample 1953681 | NCBI WGS metagenome assembly ULPR01 (sample SAMEA4835634, study PRJEB28245) | human gut metagenome | biome: gut microbiome; material: fecal sample | place: Denmark | collected 2008 | reverse complement strand
AGCAAGCGCCGCCATTGTAGTGCCGCCGCTGACAGCGACAATGTGCTTTTTACCGTCGCCCAGCAGCCTGCTTAAAATACGTGCGGCCGCACGGCCTATCTCGCGCTTAACAACTTCTTCCTGGTCGGAATCGCCAGGAATGATAACCACCCTGCCGATATTCAGCTTGCTGCACAAAAGCTGTTCCAAAGAGTTAAGCCCCTGCAATTTGCGCACATAATCGGCAAGTTCCCGCAAAATATCCATGCCTTCCTCCGTTACCGTCATGCCGGACGAAGAAAAAACAAGCAGCCCACAGCCTTTTAAAAAATCGACCTGGGCGCGCAAAACCCTTTCGCTCAGCCCAAGCCTTGCTGCCAAAGCACGCCTGCCAATCGGATGTTCGTGGCTGACCTGGCGCAGAATCTGATAACGCTGCACCAAAAGGTTAGTCAGTTCGGGAACAATTTTCTTTTGTAAATTGATAATACTATCCATAAGCCTTCACCTATCGCGTTTTGTCCCTCGTGGTCCTTTTTAAGTCCCACGATTTCTAAACAAAACAAATAAGAGTACCTTATTTGTAAATATTGTACCACATTAGGCGCAAAAAAAGAAGTAGAAAGATATTAAGGCGCAGTAAAATTTTAGGCGCCGTTCTTTCAAACAAAAAACAGTCCGGTAACCATTCTGCTAAACGCATCAAAATGCTGCGGCTCCTCCGATTCCGTCCGGAATAGTAACCGGACTCTCTTACAGAGTGCCCTAAATTCAGCCGCCGCAGTTTTGACAGTGCATTCAGCATTACGGTTACCGGGATGTTTATCTGTTATATCATCATCTTTTTATAGAAAGCCAGGCAAAGCAGCTTTATTGTAATTAAATTTTAACTATTAAACTTTGAAAACACAAACGCAAAAAGAGCGGTATTACCAAATGAAGTAACATTCAAAAATTTGGTTAATACCGCTCTTATGAAACTTTAGTTAAAAACTATATATTTTATTTTCTGTAATTTACAATTTCCGGGTTCATATCGTGGAAATGCATGCGCTTTTTGGCAACCTCTTCCCATTCGGTGCCGGGTTTGCCGTAATTTGCGTATGGGTCGATAGAAAGGCCGCCGCGCGGGGTAAATTTGCCCCATACTTCAATATATTTAGGCTCCATCAGCTTAATCAGGTCTTTCATAATAATATTTACGCAGTCCTCATGAAAATCGCCATGGTTACGGAAACTGAACAAATACAGCTTCAGCGATTTGCTTTCCACAAGCTTCATATCAGGCACATACGAAATATAAATGGTGGCAAAATCAGGCTGCCCTGTCATCGGGCACAGGCTGGTAAATTCCGGGCAGTTAAATTTTACAAAATAATCGTTGCCGGGATGCTTGTTAATAAACGATTCCAAAACCTCCGGCGCATAATCGGTTGGATAGTTGGTTTTATGCCCTAAAAGGCCAACGCCCTGTAATTCTTCTTTGGTTCTTCCAGATGTCATGTTTATTTCCTTTCCGCCGCAATATTTACGGCAAACGATTTTTCAAGTGCAGTTACAAGCGCTGCTCCGGCAAGGCCGCATACAAACTGCCCTACCAGCACGGAAGATGCCAGCAGCCAGTACGGCAAATCTAGCAGCACGGAAAGCCAAACCGGCACGCCAAGGCCGGGGATTAAAGTTATGGCAAACAAAATGCACCAGTTGCCGCAGCCGTATTTTTTTGCAAGCACGATAACAGAAGTGGTAACAATGCCTACAATGCCGCCGCCAATCATATCAAGAGGCCCAAGCCCGCCCATAATGGTATTGCTTATAACATTGGCTATGCCAAACGGCACAATTAAAAACGGAAAAATTGCACTTAAGCCATACATAGCCGTTGCTATGCGCACCTGATACTGCCCGAAGGCAAAGGTTTGCGTGCACATCATTACCGCAATATACAAGGCAATGCAAATACCGGCGATAGTTAATTTTTGTGTTTGTGTGTATCTTTTCATATATAACTCCTTTAATTTTCGTATTTTAAGGGGTCCTGCACCCCGTTTGCCGCAAACGCCGCTTTCCTGTCGATACAGGTTCCGCAGCTGCCGCACGGTTTTTCGCCGCCGCAGTAGCAGCTCCATGTAAGTTCGTAAGGCACTTTCAGCTGCAGGCCTGTTGCCACAATATCTTTTTTGCTTAAATTTACAAACGGCGCAGCAAGCTGTACCTTACGTCCGCTGCCAATGTATATGCCTTCGTTCATTTTATTGTTAAAATCGCTGCTGCAGTCCGGGTAAGCTCTGCCTGCCGCGTCATCCGCATGGGCGCCGTAATAAACAACACTGCAATTTTGCGCCAGTGCAATGCTTGCGGCTACGCTTAAAAACACGCCGTTGCGGAAAGGCACATAAGTGGATACCGGTTCACCGTGCTGCTTTTTAATCTGCCCGGCATAGGATTCATGCGGAATTTCTTCGGTTGACTGCTGCAAAAGCGAGCAGTTGCTGTACGCAAAAACAGGCGTTAAATCAAGTTTTATCAGCTGCGTATTATAATATGCTGCTACTTTTTCCGCCGCCGCCAGTTCCTTGCTGTGTTTTTGCCCGTAATACAATGCCAGCGCAATAACCTCGCTGTATTTTTCTTTGGCTACGGCAAGGCAGGTTGTACTGTCTACCCCGCCGCTTAATAGTACCAGTGCTTTCAAAATTATGCCTCCGTAAAATAAAAAATCCGTCTGGCTACAGACGGATTGCATAACAATATAAAGGCCGCTTATGCGGCACACGCCCGTAGTTTTGTTTAGAGACTGGATGGTTCCGAACAGTCTTATTAAGTTACTTAAACATTATAACCAAAAAATTTATATTTGACAAGCAAAAAATAAAAGACAGCAGCCAAATTAAACTGCTGTCTTTTAAAATGGAGAATTTCAAAATTACTGCCGTTTTTTAGGCAGAACAAAGGTTATCGTTGTACCAACGCCGGGTTCGCTTTCAAGCTCCACCCTGCCTTTGTGGAACAGCACGCCGTGCTTTACTATAGAAAGCCCAAGCCCCGTGCCGCCAATTTCTTTGGAATGGCTCTTGTCCGCTCTGTAAAAGCGTTCAAAAACGCGTTCCCTGTCAGCTGCGCCAATGCCAATGCCGGTATCGCTTACGCTGACGGTTACTTCTTCGCTGCCGTCCTGCACTTTAACATCAACTTTGCCGTTGTCTTTGTTGTATTTTATCGAATTATCGACAAGATTATACAAAACTTCGCTTAAAATAGACTGCACGCCGCAAACACATGCGCTGCTGCCGCTTACGTTAAGCGTTACGCCCTTGGTCTGTGCTTTATGTTTCAAACGTAAAGTTACCGACTGCGCAAGTTTAAGCAAATCAACATCTTCAAACTCATCCAGCGTTTTGTTTTCGTCCAGGCGGGAAAGCTCCATGATGTTCTGAATAAGCTCTATCATATTGCCCGCTTCGGCGTGGATGCGTTCCAAAAAGCGCTGCTTGTCCTCGTCTTTTACAAGGCCGTTTTTCATAATTTCGGCATAACCCAAAATTGACTGCAGCGGCGTTTTAAGCTCATGGGAAACATTAGCACTGAATTCGCGGCGCAGTTTTTCTGCTGTCATTTTTTCGGTAACATCATAAATTAAAATAACGCTGCCGCTGCCGTTTACACTGCTGCCGGAAAGCTGATAAAAATGCCCGTCTTTTTCGTAAAGTTCCTCGCCATTGCCATTGCTTGCAACCTTCTGCAAAAGGTCCTGCACTTCCTGCGCACGGTCAACAGTTAAAATATTCCTGCCAATAACCTCTTTAGCGCTGAAGCCAAAAATTTTAGCCGCACTTTCGTTAATAAACAGCACGTTCTGCTGCCCGTTTAACAAAACAAGCCCCTCATTCATGTTATTGGTAATAATGGTAAGTTCTTCCTGTTTGCCGCGCAGCTTTTTAAGGTTTTTGCTCAACTGGCGTTTCTGCTTGGCTATACGCGTTAAAAACGGAGCAAGTTCATCATAGGTTTCGTTGTCCAGCGGCTCGTCAAGGTTAACCTGGTCAAGAGGCTTAATAAGGTTAAACGTAACCCTGCGCGCCACAATGCTTGCCAAAAACGCAACCACAATTACAATGCCGCCCATTATCGGCAGCATTTGCAGCACCGATTTATAAATGCTGTCAATAGTACGCGCAAGGCGCAGTATTTTACCGTCCTCAAGGCGTACGGCATAATAATATGTTGTTTTGTCAAGCGTATCCGAAAAACGCTCTGCTTCGCCAGCGCCAACGGCAACAGCTTCCATAATTTCCTGCCTCATGGCATGGTTTTCAAGCGTTTTTGCTTCCGCCTGATTGTCAAAAAGCACTATGCCGTCTTTGTCTATAAGCGTTATGCGCACATTGCTGCCGTTTTCGGCTGCAATTTTATTTAAAAAGTCATTGCCGCCGCTTTCCAGCCCCATGCTGATATAGCGTGCTTCCTGTGCAAGCTCTTTTTTTGTTTCGTTAAAATAATCCTGCGAAACAAGGAAAGTTATCAAGCCAGATGCCACAAGCACTGCCATTGCAGCCAGCGCCACCAGCGCGCGGAAAATTTTATTTTTCATGCTCCGCACCTATACGGTAGCCAACGCCGCGCACGGTTTCAATAACCGTACTGGCGCTGCCGAGTTTCTGCCTGAGTGTGCGGATATGCACATCAACGGTTCTGGTTTCGCCTGCAAAATCATAACCCCAGATATCGGTTAAAAGCTGTTCGCGGGTAAAAACCTGCCCCGGGCGTTCCATAAGTTTATGCAGAACTTCAAACTCTTTATAAGTCAGCACAACTTCTTCGCCGTTTACAAAAACCATATGGCGGGCAATATCCATGGTAATTAGGCCATTGGTAAGCTCGCTCGATTTGTCTTCTTTTACATAACGGCGCAGCACCGCTTTAACGCGCGATACCATTTCCATCATGCCGAACGGTTTGGCAATATAATCGTCTGCACCGCTGTCAAGCCCGTGTACTTTGTCGAACTCCGAACCTTTGGCCGTAGCCATGATAACAGGGATGTCCGCAGTGCGCTTATCACGGCGCAGGCGTTTTAATATAGCCATACCGTCCTCGCCCGGCAGCATAATATCAAGAATTATCAGCTGCGGCAATACGGTTTCCAGCGCTTTAAAAAGTTCATCGCCGCTTTCCAGCCCCAACGCCGGAAAACCGGTAGATTTTAAAGTATAAACTTCAAGTTCGCGGATATTAGGATCGTCCTCCACGCAAAATATCATGTATGCTGTCCTCCTCAAGCGTTCCGGTTATCATAAATAATACCCATTGCGAGATATTTACAGCATGATCACCGATTTTTTCAAAATATTTGGCAATCATCAGATAATCAATAGCCTGTTCGCCGCTGTCCTGAGAATTGCGGATAATCTGAATCAGCTCATGTTTGGACTGGGCAAACAATTCGTCAACCTGGTCATCATCACGTTCAACCTGCTGCGCTGTGCGGATATCGCTTTTTACAAAAGCATCCAGAGTATTGGATACCATCTTTTTGGTAGCGGCAGCCATTTTTTTAAGAATGCTTGTGTCATAGTCCATTCTTAAATTGTCCTGGCTTAAAATTTCGGCAATGTTGCCTGCAACTTCACCGATACGGCGCATATCCGTTACCATTTTTAAAGCGGAAGAAATCTGGCGCAGGTCGGAAGCAACCGGCTGCTGTTTCAAAAGCAGGTTAATGCAGATGTTTTCCAGTTCTCTTTCTTTTTCTTCGGTTTTTTTGCTTAAAATAATTATGTCCCTTGATACTTCGTCAGTAGGGTTCTCAAGCGCATTTGCAACTTTTTCCAGAGCGTTTTCGCACAGAGTGCCCATTACGATAAGTTCCGTATTGAGCTGCTCCATCTGTGCCATAAATCTGCTTCTTACCATCAGCCGAACCTCCCTGTAATGTAATCTTCCGTCTTTTTCTCTTTCGGATTGCTGAACAACGTTTCAGTGTCATTAAACTCAATAACCTCACCCAGAAGGAAGAAGGCTGTTTTATCGGAAATACGCACTGCCTGCTGCATATTGTGCGTTACTATAACAATAGTATAATTCTGTTTTAATTCTACTGCAAGGTCTTCAATTTTTAAAGTTGAAATAGGGTCAAGGGCGGAGGTAGGTTCGTCCATTAAAAGTACTTCGGGCTGTACGGCAAGGGCGCGTGCAATGCACAGGCGCTGCTGCTGGCCGCCGGAAAAGCCCAGCGCACTTTTGTCAAGGCGGTCTTTTACTTCGTCCCAAATAGCTGCTTTGCGCAGAGAATCTTCAACAATGTCATCCAGTTTGCTTTTGGAATGGATGCCATGGGTTCTCGGCCCGAAAGCAATGTTATCATAAACGCTCATCGGAAACGGGTTAGGCTTCTGGAACACCATGCCCACGCGTTTGCGGAGCATGTTAACATCGTCATTCAGGTAAATATCATCGCCGTTAAGCAAAACTTTGCCTGTTACACGGCAGCCTTCAACCAAATCGTTCATACGGTTCAGGCAGCGCAGCAAGGTGGATTTGCCGCAGCCGGAAGGCCCGATGAATGCAGTGATTTCTTTTTCACGGATATGCATGTTGATATCCTTCAATGCGTGAAATTCGCTGTAATATAAATCGAGGTTTTGTATAGTAATTTTATCTTCCATCTCAGTTCCCTTTCATCAATTTACGTGCCAAATAAGAAGAAGCCGCGTTAATGGCAATTACAATTACAACAAGTATAACAGCCGTTGCATAAGCCTGTTTCATAAAAAGGCCTTCGCTGGCAAGTACGTACATATGCACCGCCAGAGTACGGCCGGACGAAAATACGTTGTGCGGCAGCGCTGCAACGGTACCGGAGGTATACATAAGTGCTGCGGTTTCGCCTACAATACGGCCAATGCCGAGAATTACGCCTGCCAGAATGCCGGGAATGGCAGAAGGCAGAACAATTGCAAATACCGTGCGCAGTTTGCCGGCGCCAAGGCCGTAGCTGCCTTCGCGGTAACTATCAGGAATTGCTTTTAACGCTTCTTCGGTAGTACGCATAATCAGCGGCAAAATCATAATTGCAACCGTGCAGGAGCCTGCAAGTAGCGAGTAGCTCCATTTTAAATAGGTTACAAAGAACAGCATGCCGAACAAACCGTAAACGATGGAAGGAATACCGGACAAAGTATCTGCCGTAACCCTTACCACGCCGACAATTTTATTATCGCGGCTTGCGTATTCAACAAGGTAAATTGCTGCAAAGATGCCCAGCGGCGTGGCTATTGCCAGAGCCAGCAGCACCATGATAACGGTATCTACCAAAGCAGGGAAAAGTGAAACGTTTTCCGTATTATATTCAAAAGCAAATAAATCTAAATTAATATTCGGAATACCCTGCAAAATAATGTAGCCCAACAAAAAGGCCAGCGACAGGAATGTAATTACTGCCGAAACTATTACGCATACAAGTAATGTCATGGACACAGGGTCGCGCCCGTACCTGTACAGCGTTTTGCTTAAAGAACTGCTGCTCATTGCTGTACCACCTTACCCTTCAGATACGAGAACGTTAAATTGATAATGAGAATAAATATAAAAAGCACAACTGCCGTCGCAATAAGCGCGTCACGGTGCATATCGGCTGCGTAGCCCATTTCAATAACGATATTGGTCGTCATTGTACGCACGCCTTCAAGCAGCCCCTGCGGCATACGTGCCTGGTTGCCCGCAACCATAATTACTGCCATTGTTTCGCCAACCGCACGGCCAAGGCCCAGAATAATAGCCGCCATAATGCCGGATTTGGCAGCCGGCACAATCGTAAAAAATACGCTGCGTACATGCCCTGCGCCAAGTGCCAGGGCACCTTCGTAATAGCTGTTAGGCACTGCCCTGAGTGCAGCTTCGGCAACGCTGATAAGGGTCGGCAGAATCATCATGGCCAAAAGCAATGAAGCCGTAAGCATGCTGCTGCCGGTGCCGCCAATGTTGTCGCGGATGAAAGGAACCATTACCACCAGGCCGAAGAAGCCATAAACAACGGAAGGAATACCGGCCAGAAGTTCAACTGCCGGTTTTAAAAATCTGTAAATGCTGTCCGGGCAGAAACGAGCCATAAAAACAGCGGTTAAAATGCCGATAGGCACGCCGACAACGATAGCGCCCAAAGTAACATAAGCGCTGCCCAGTATCATCGGCAAAATGCCGTACAAATCGTTATTAGGCCGCCATGTTTCGCCCAGGAAAAATTCAGTTACGCCAATTTTGCCTATTGTCGGCAGGCCGTTGCCGAACAAAAATACGCAAATCATTGCAACAAGGGCAATGGAAGCGCATGCCGCCAGCAAAAAGACAAGGCGCATTATTTCTTCTTTACCTGTTTTCATAAACCCTCACAATTTCCATCAATAATAATTTTCTGCATTATTATAATTAACGGTTGCCCGGTGAAAGGCAACCGTTAAAATTTGCTGTATTGTCGATATTAAAGCTGAATGTGAATTACAGTTTGTTCCATTCGGTTGCTTTACCGGTGAAGATATCTGCAACCTGAGCTTTGGTAAGGTTATCAACCTTGTTGGCTTTGTTTACTACAACTGCAATGCCGTCGGTAGCAATAACGGTGTTTTTAACGCCTGCATCAAGTTCGCTCTGTTTCAGTTCGCGGGAAGCCATGCCGATATCGCATACGCCGTTGATTGCGGACTGAACGCCGGTGGTGGAGTCGCTCTGCTGAACTTCGATGTTAACATCCGGATTCAGTTTTACATAAGCTTCTTTCAGTTTTTCCATAACAGGAGTTACGGAAGAAGAACCGGCTACAACAATTTTGCCGCTCTGTTTGCTGCCTTTGTATGCTTCAGCTTTGTCGCTGCCAATGTAACCGTTTTTGGAAACTACTTCCTGGCCTTCTTTGGACATGATGAAGGAAATGAAGTCCTGAGCAACAGCGCTTACGCCGTCTTTAGTTACAATGTTGAACGGACGGGCAACTTTGTAAGTGCCGGATTTAATATTTGCTGCGCTTGCTTCTGCGCCGTCAATTTTCAGTGCTTTAACGGTATCGTTTAAAGAACCGAGGGAGATATAGCCGATAGCGTCTTTATTGCCTGCAACGGTGGTCATCATAACAGCGGTGCTGTTGGTGATGGAAGCGTCCTGAGTGGTCATATCAACTTTTTTGCCGTCGTCACCTTTCTTTTCAATGCCGAAAAGTTCGATGAATGCGCCGCGGGTGCCGCTGCCGTCTTCACGGGAGATTACAACGATTTTGCCGCCTGCTGCCGGCGCTGCTTCTTCTTTTTTCTCGCCGCCGCAGCCGGTGAATACAGCTGCACTCATAACTGCCAACATAACGCCTGCAATAAGTTTTTTGTTCATTTTCATAATTACATAAGCCTCCAGATTTTTAATTTGCTTTTGATTTGCTTTATTTAATTGCTATGGTTAAATAATACTGACCAAACATTAAATCTGTTAGAGGAGAAATGTTAAATCTATGTAAAACGGCTCTGTTTTTTTGCAATTTTTTATAAAAAACATTACATTTTTATTCCGTTATATAAAAACGGCCGGTTATATTTTAACCGGCAGCACAAATTTCTTAACATAAATAAATTTATATGCTAAACTGTAAACAAGTAAAGGAAACGGAGTGATAATTATGTCATCAGCAGATACTAAAGCCCATAAAACCGGCCCGGCGCGTCTTTTAACCGATGAAGACGTTTCAGCCCTGGAGGATTTTGACGAAGGCTATGAAGCCTATTTTGGCAAAATGATTGATTATCTTGATAAATTTGTGGAACGGGGCGTAAAAGAAGGACGCTTTACAGAGCAGCAGGCTGCGGAAGACCTGGAGCTTTCCCTGTGGTACGGCTTTGCCTACAACAATCTTGATATTTACCCTGCCTATTACCGCTCACTTGAGATAATGAAGCCCGCAGAAAAAAATGCCAAAGGCTGCGGCGCGTGGTACTACCGTTATTCTATTGCGCTTACGTACTGCGGCAAACCTGCCGAAGCAATGGAATATGCCGAAAAAGCAGTAACGGAAGAACCGACATATCCGTGGGGCTGGTTACAGGCAGCAAAGCTGCGTTATTACTTCGGCTCTACTGAAGGCGCATTGCAGGCCATTGAAGAAGGCTTAAAGCTTGTGCCTGACGATTACGAATTTTTAACGCTGCGCAGGGAAATCGGCCTCGGCTACACTTTGGAACAGCTTGAATACCACTGGATTGGGCCGGAACAGGACAAAAAACTTCAAGCCGGGCTTGATAAGGACGCCGACGAAAAACAGCGTTCCATTGCCGGCATCATTAAAAACGAAGAACAATTCAACAAAATTAAAATGCTGTTTGCCCCGCAGGACTGGGAAGCCGACTCTCCATTCTGCCATGGGCTGATAGAACTGAACAACATTAAATTCCGCGTTATGTTCCGCATGAACGAAGCGGCAATGTCCAAATTAAATTTTGACTGGCTGGCTGCACAAAAGGATATTATAGCCATGCACTATTTGCAGCGCCCCTGCGGCAGCGGCATTTGCCAGCTTGTGCTTGTTGTGTTCAACCTTGATTACAGCATCACCCTTGTTTACTACGACCCTGCTAAAGACAGGCATTATGAAATAAGCACTCCCAAAGAAGGAGCGCTAGATTCGCCGGTAATGCTGAATATGGAATTTCCGGACGAAGAAATAGACAACAGCACCTTAAATTAAATTTGTACAGTAAAAAACACGCCTTGCCAAAGCAAAGCGTGTTTTTGGTTTGCGCTGTTTATTTTATTTTTTGTTTTTGGCGTTTACAAACAGAGATATAGAAGGCTGGCTAACGTTAAAAATATTGGCAAGGAACATTTGGCTTAAGCCTTCCTCGTGGTACAGACGGCTAATTTCGGCGTTGCGCTCCGCGCGGGTTTTAAAATGGTTAATTTTTATTTCTTCGCCGCTTATTTCAAAGCCGTAGTCGCGCACTATCATTATTTTGCGCGTGCCGTCGGTGTTTTTTATTTTAAGTTCCCACGTAGGCATGCCGCTTTTGCTGCGCTGGCTGTACAGGCATAGTTCTATTTTGCCGTCACCGGCGATGTGTTTTATAAAGTCATTGTCTAAAGTGTTGTCAGGCATAATTACACCTCTCTTTTTAATTTACTTTTATTTCTTTGTACTTCTATTTTAGTTTTAATTTACTGTATTACTCATTTACGTTTCGCCTTTGATGATACTTTTATATTTTTTACCAATATTTTCTCATTCATCTTCATTCTTTTGACTGAGCAAAAGAACGAAGCAAGAAAACTCCTGCGTCCAACAAAAATTTTCGGATTTTATTGCTAACGCAAAAAATCCGAACGCTCCCTCAGCAACCAATAAAAATTTCCACGGAACTCGCTGCGCTCAAACACCGGAAAATTTTTATTGCTTTTCAGTAAATCCCGCTAAATTTTTAATGCCGCATTGCTCCTGTGTCGAACTTTTCTACTATTTATTATAAAAAGGCGTACAATGTATGTTATTACATAATATAAAAATTACGAAAACATTGCTTATTTTTGAACATAACTGCCAATGTACGAATTTGAGCGGAGCCGCGACATTCAAAAAATAGGCGAAGTTTTTAATTAAAGGCACTTGCAGCGTTTGGCGAGGACTGTTTGAGCTTGCGCAGCAAGCGAGTTCCGCAGGTGCTGCAAGTGCCTGCTTATTTGATAATGAGCCGTTAAGTTTTTTGCTGGAGCAGAGACTTTTTGGTAACTTTTTGGTCTCTTCAAAAAGTTACATGAATGAGAACGTAATAAATAAAAAAGCGTAACGTATATGCAAAGACGCAGCCTCAAAAACCAAAACCCAAAATCCAACTCTATAATCTAATATTAAAACTTAGGTAAACCAAAAGGGAGCAAACGCTCCCTTTTGATTTTTACTGCACCCTACCCTTTAAAACGTGTACGTTGCCTGTACATTAAAGCTGCCGCCCTGACGCTCGCCTGCATAGCCGCGCATATTAAGGTCAAAGCTCCACGGGCTGTCCGGCGTGGGCTGGTAGTTAAACCCTACTTCTGCCATGTAGCTGCTGCCCTGTAAGCTCTGCGTAGGTGCGCTCATGCCTGCTGCACGCATTTCTGCGTCGCCGTTAAATTCGTATTCATAAGCCAAGCCGTAATAAGTGCTAAATTTATTTTCCTTATTAGTTGTAAGCCTTGCACCTACGCGCAGGCGGTCGCTGTTAATGCCGTCAAATTCAAATTTATCGACTGCTACGTTAAAGCTGTCGCCTTCAGTATAGGTATGGAAGAATTTACCATATACATCCAAATCGCTGCTTTCACTAAGCGGGATTATTTGACCGATACCGATATGCGCGCCGTAGTATTCGCTTTCGCTGCTGTAGCCGTATTTGTTTTCACCGTCGCTTAAAGCGTTATCCATGTCGGATTTTAACATGCCTGCACGGAGCGAACCTTCTGTATAAACACCGTGGGCGTTTTCATACCTTGCGGCAATACCGCCGCCGTTATATACAAGGCTGCCGTCACCGCGGAAGAATTCGTTGTTAAAGCTGTTAAAAGTACGGTAATTGCCGCTGCCGTTTTCGTAGAATACGCCCCAGCTGAAATCGCCGCCGTTATGTTCGGTTTCGCTGCCTACGCCGACAATGGTGCTCCAGCCGTTGATTTTAATATCGCTGTTAACGTCGTATTTGCTGCGGTTGCCATGCACGGCGGCAAAAGTTTTAACGCCGTATTTGCCGTCGCGGCTTAAAACGTCAAGGCTGTCGGCAATTAAATCCGTGCCCTGGTTTACAAATGCTGCGGCAACGGCGCGGCTTTCAGCGACAAGCATCGTCTGGTCGTTGAGTTTAATATCTTTAATTGTTGCTGTAACGGTTGTGTTGTCTGCACTTTGTTCAAGAACAGCGCTCACATCAGCCGTTAAACCCATAGTGGTATTAAGGCTTTCACCGGCATTAGCAATAGCCCCCAAGTCACCACTGCTGCTGATAAGCGTCATGCTTTCGCCGACATTAACCTTTTGCCCGCTTTGTAAGGTAAAGCTAACATTTGTACCATAAAGGCTGCCTCCATTTGTTGTTAAAACTGCTTCGTCAGGATTGGTATTCCAAACAAGGTTATTAAATTTGATATTGTTAAAATTCTGTACGCTATTAGCAGCGCCTGTCCAGCCTTTATCAATTACAAGGTTGTTATCATGTGTATTACTTGTCGCCATCTCATAACCATACAAATCTGCACCAGATACATCTGCCTGTTGCAGTAAGTTTATACTGTTACCGCTTGTTTCATTATTAATATTACCGCATTGACCGGCTATAACAAGGCCTTTCACCGTACAGTTTCCTGCTAATCTTATAATATTATTTTTTGCATCTCCATTTTCAGAACAATATCCACCTATTATATGTTCCCCTTCAGAAGAAATATATTTACCAAGTAGTATCTGACTATTACCTGCAATATTTATTTCATTACCTATTACGTCACAATTTGTCCCATGGCCACCATAAATCCACCGATAAACTACAGTATCACCAAAAATATTTACTTTATTTCCAATAGCCGCAGCAGAATCTTGATTATTGTATTTTTCTACTGCTGCCAATCCACCCGTAATTGATTCAAAAATACCTGAATTGACATTTATTTTGTTATTTTTTACAACTATATTTTTTACAACTATATTTCCCCCATCATAGTAACTTCCAAACCCGCCATAAATTTCTATCCCATATTCACCATCACTAGGAACTTCACAATTAATATTATCTATATTGACTTCATTATCAATAATAGAACCAAAATAACTTTGCCCACCAACAATCAAACTACCACCATTAATCCAACTACCTTTAACAATCTTTCCATTTTTAAAATTAATAATATTTCCTTTAACATCAGCATGATAACCATACCCACCAATTATACTCTTTAAAGTTCCACCTTCTATGTTAACTTGACTATTTTCTACTAAACCATAAGAAGATGCTGCACCGGCAATCAATCCTTCAGTATTAGATGTTCCTTCAACAACATTTAATATCCCATTACTAACATTGCCGGAATACCCGGAATATTTTGTAGCATCTCTTTCATCATCATACCAGCCAACACCAAAAATACTGTCAGACGCCTTAAAACTACCATCAACTTTATTTTTTATTCCATCCTGACTAACTGTTTCTTTACCTTGAAACGAAAAAATACCGTAACCAACATATCCAGGTTCCGCTGCATAAACACAGCCTTGTAATAAACTTAACATTACCATTGTCGCCAGCATTTGTTTCTTTTTCATTTCATCCATCCCTTTCCCGCAAGTTCTGTTAAAAAACACAGCTTTATTTTTGGTTTTATTATTTTACCACATTTTTACCCCCCAGCAAGACATTTCGGCTGGCGTTTGTCTCACTTTTACTGGTCTTGTGGTAACTTTATCCCTGCCGGTAGGTTTGCGCGGCGGCGCAGGCTACGGCTACCCGCACGCCCGGTGGCGCGTGGCAGTTACTTTTATACTTTTTGCCAAGCAGACGAACTAAAAAAATACCGGTGTTAGCCAGACAACTACATACAAAAATTTCAATATGAAATAAAAAATAACAGTAATAAACACGCTTTCTGAACGAAGTGAATAAGCGTGTATTACTGTTATTAAGCTAAAATTATTGAAAAAATTTTTGTGAGTTGCATGGTTAATACCAGTATTTAATAAGCAGAATAAGCATCTAATTTTATTTTTTCTTTTTGCCAAGGTAAGCCGCTTTGATTTCAGGATTTTCCAAAAGTTCGGCACCGGTGCCGCTCATGGTAATTTTACCTGTTTCAAGCACGTAAGCACGGTGTGCAACTTTCAGCGCCATATTGGCGTTCTGTTCAATCAAAAGTATCGTCATGCCTTTGGAATTGATGTACTGAATAATGCTGAAAATATCTTTAATAATCAGCGGCGCAAGGCCAAGCGAAGGTTCGTCCATCATCAAAAGTTCCGGACGCGACAACAGCGCCCTGCCAACCGCCAGCATCTGCTGCTCGCCGCCGGAAAGCGTACCTGCCATCTGCCAGCTGCGCTCCTGCAAACGCGGGAACATTTCATATACCCAGTCGATATCCTTTTGAATACCTTCTTTATCGCTGCGCATGTATGCGCCAATCTGCAAATTCTCCAGCACTGTAAGGTTAGGGAATATGCGGCGCCCTTCCGGCACCAGCGTTAAACCTTTTTTTACAATTTGCTGCGAATTAAGCCCGGTAATATTATCGCCGTTATAAACTATCTGCCCGCTTTCAGGCTTTACAAGGCCGACAATGCTGCGCAGCAGCGTGCTTTTGCCTGCACCGTTGGCACCGATAAGGGTAACAATCTGCCCTTTGGGCACTTCAAGTGAAATTCCCTTTAAGGCTTCAATGCCTCCGTAGGATACGACAAGATTTTCTACTTTAAGCATCTTCATCCACCCCCAGGTAAGCATCAATAACCCTCTGGTTATTTTGAATTTCTTCAGGTGTGCCTTCGGCAATGGTCATGCCGAATTCCAGCACATAAATGCGGTCGGAAATTTCCATAACCAAATCCATGTGATGTTCAATCATAAATACCGTTAAATTGTATTCTTTATGAATCTGGCGTATAAATTCCGTAAGTTCTTCCGTTTCTTTAGGGTTCATACCGGCCGCAGGCTCATCAAGCAGCAAAAGGCGCGGCCTGGTTGCCAGTGCGCGCACAATTTCCAGGCGGCGCTGCTGGCCGTAAGGCAGGCTCGAAGCCTTTTCGTTGCGCAAATCCCATAAGCCTACTTCCTGCAAAAGCTTTTCGGTATTGCGGTGCATTTGTTTGGCTTCTTTCATGTACCACGGCAGATGCAGTGTTGCCGAAAGAAAATCAGATTTTAAATGCAGATGATTTGCAATCAGAACATTTTCATAAACCGTTAAATCTTTAAAAAGCCTTATATTCTGAAAAGTACGGGCAATGCCAAGTTTGGCAATTTCGCTCGGGCGCTGGCCGGTAATATCAATATCCTGCCCCTGCGCATCGGTGTAAATAACTTTGCCTTCGGTAGGCGTATAAACGCCGGTAATCATGTTAAAAGCCGTTGTTTTGCCGGCACCGTTAGGGCCAATCAAAGCAATAATTTCATGGTCATTAATTTCTATGTTCAGTTTATAAACAGCGGTTACGCCGCCGAACTGCATGGTAATATCTTTGGTTTTTAAAATCATTGCGCAGCCCCTTTCCGCTTAATAAAGCCAAGAGGATTTTTTACAAAATTAATGGCTTTTTGCCAGGAAAATTCCCGCGTGCCCATAATGCCGTGGCGCCAGAACAGTACGCATACCATTAAGAGTACGGAGAAGATAACCATACGGAAGCCCGGGCGGAACAGCGGAATATCCATGCCGAACAGCATCAGCGGTTCATCGAAGAAACGCAGGTATTCCAGCCCTGCCGTTACGATAATGGCGCCAATTGCGCTGCCGGTAATGCTGCCCATGCCGCCAAGCACGATAATCAACAAAAAGTTATAAGTAAGCGTAAAGAGGAAGTTTTTCGGGTCAACCGTGCCTAAAAGCGCACCGTACAAACCGCCGCCGATACCTGCAAAAAACGCGCTTACCATAAAGGCAAGGTTTTTATGCCAGAACAGGTTAATGCCCATTGCTTCGGCAGCAATTTCGTCTTCGCGGATGGCTTTAAAAGCCCTGCCGTAAGAGGAATTAACCAAAAGCGTAATAAATACAAAGCTGATAAGCGTTACAAGGAAGATATAGCGCACGTCGTTCAGCGGCGGAATATCCTTAATGCCCAGCGCGCCGTTGGTAATGCTCTGCGCGTTGGTAATCCAGATACGGATTATTTCAGAAAAGCCGAGTGTTGTTACTGCAAGGTAGTCGCCGCGCAAACGCAGCACCGGCGTACCAATCATAAACGCAAACAGCGCGGCAAGCACGCCGCCCAAAAGCAGAGCTGCCCACAGCGGCAATTCTATATCCGCAATAAGCGGATTCATCGGCACGGCGTAAAAAACATTTTCCCTGTATTCAACAGGTACGGTAAAAATACCTACCGTGTAAGCGCCAATGGCCATAAAACCTGCCTGCCCCAGTGAAAACTGCCCTACAAAGCCGTTGGTTAAGTTCATGGAAAGGCCGATAATGGCATAAACAAGGCACAAATTAACTATTCTGCGGATATAAGAGTCCATTTCCTCCTGAACGAAAAACGCAAGCCCGAAAAGGACAATTATGCCGGCTATGGTTAACAAAGCATCTCTTTTTTTCGTCATAATTACACCTTCTCCGTTGTTTTTTCGCCCAAAAGGCCAGTAGGTTTATAAAACAGAATAACAATAAGCACAATAAAAGCAAAGGCGTCACGGTAGCCGCTTAAATCCGGGAAGAAAGCGACAATTAAAATTTCGCCGAGGCCCAGAATAAAGCCACCGAGCACCGCACCCTTAATATTGCCTATGCCGCCGATAACGGCCGCAATAAAGCATTTCAGGCCGGGCATAACGCCCATCATCGGCGTAATGCCGGGATAGCGGATGCCGTACATAATAGCGCCGATTGCTGCCAGCGCCGAACCTATAATAAAGGTAACGGAAATAACATTATCAATATTAATGCCCATTACCCTGGCAATTTCGTAATCTTTGGAAACAGCACGCATGGCCATGCCGGTTTTAGTGTGGTTTACAATGTGCAGCAACACTACAAGGCTGATAATAGTTACAACAGGAATTACAAGGCATATTGCCTGAATTTCTATGCCGCCGACGCTGATGTTCTGCGACAGGAGCGGCACATCCGGGAAACGCATCGGGCGTCCGCTGAAAAGATAGTTGGCAAGGTTTTCCAGCAAAAACGATGCACCGATAGCGGAAATTAAAATAGAATTTTTAGGCGCTTCACGGAGCGGGCGGTAAGCACTGCGCTCTATTAACACACCAAGCAACGCCGTCATAATAATTGTTATGATAAAAGTAAAATACCACGGAATATGAAAAGCCGTAATTCCGAAAAAAGCAAAATAACATGCCATCATTACAATGTCGCCATGGGCAAAGTTAATCATCAGCAAAATGCCGTATACCATTGTATAGCCTATTGCTATCAGTGCGTACAGGCTGCCGAGCGATATTCCGTTAACCATGTGCTGCGCAAAGCTCAGCGCCGACATGTTGGCAATAGCGTCAAAAAACTCCATAAGGGCACCTCATAACCAAAAAACTGCTCCCTTCCCTCAAAGGAAGGGAGCACCTTTTACTTAAATTTTAAATCACTTAGCTTCTACGTAATCTTTAAAGGTAAATTTGCCGTCTTTAACGGTTTTAATAACAACGCCTTTAATCGGGTCGCCGTTTTCATCAAGCGTGGTCATGCCGGTTACACATTCAAGGTCTTTGGTTGCGGCAATCGCATCGCGGATTTTAACGGTATCGGTTGCAGTACCTGCTTTTTCAATGCCGCTTACGGCAATCAGGTAAGCATCATAAGCCATTGCGGTTAAAGCGGAAGGTTCACCGTTGTATTCTTTAGTGTAAGCATCAAGGAATTTCTTAGCTTCTTCGGTGCTTGCTTTTTCGCGGTCAAACGCGGTGGAAAGTGCAACGCCTTCAACATCTTTGCCGCCTACATCAATAAATTCCTGAGTTTCCCAGGTATCGCCGCCCATGAACTGTGCGTCAATGCCAAGCTGGCGTGCCTGTTTAACCAAAAGTGCAGATTCGGTGAAGTTGCCGGGTGCAAATACTGCGTCCGGATTCAGAGCTTTAATGTTGGTTAAAATAGCGGTAAAGTCTTTATCGCCGGTCTGATAGTTGGCAACATCAACAATGCTGTTTTCGTCGCCGGTCAGTTTAACAAACTCTTCGCGGAAGAATTTTGCAAGGCCAACAGAGTAGTCATTGGAAACTTCCTGTACAATGGCAACTTTCTTAAAGCCGTTCTGGTGTGCATATTCTGCCATTACCTTGCCCTGGAACGGGTCGATAAAGCATGCACGGAAGTAATAATCGTTGTTTGCGGTTACCTGCGGGTTGGTGCAGCTTGTGCCAACAGCAGGAACTTTGTTTTCTTTAACTATATTGCCTGCAGCCATAGAAAGGGAAGAACCGTAAGAACCAACCAGCACGCTTACTTTATCCTTTTCAATAAGGCGTGCCGCAACGGATGCAGCTTCTGCTTTATCGGATTTGTTGTCAGCTACAACCAGTTCAACTTTTTTGCCCAAAACTTCGGGATGCAGTTGATTTGCAAGTTTAATGCCGCGCAGTTCCAGTTCGCCGCCGGCAGCATTATCGCCTGTCAGCGGTAAAAATACGCCAACCTTTACTACATTCTGGTCGGCAGCTTTTTCTTCGCCGCCGCAGCCGGTAAACAGACCCATAGCTAAAGCCGAAACAGCCATAACGGATAATAATTTCTTGAATTTCACTTTGCATCTACCCCTTCTTTACTGCTTTTACAGTTTTGTAACTAACTTGTGTAAAATTATAACACCAAAGTGCACTTGTGACAAGATTGTAAAGTTGCCGTAAATTTTAACAGTATTTTGTTTTTATTTTGACATTTTTTGTAAATTTGTTGCGGCAGCGCCGTGGATATTTTCTAATTTCTTTTATTTTTGTTTTCATAAGATGTACTTTAAAGAAAAGTCCTTTTGGACACGTCCACTGTTAAAAGACATGTTTTGAAAGAATTTTCTAAAAAATTTTTATGTATACACGAATACAATCCAAATTAAGTATATTTTTTTACAGTTTCGGATAAAAACACAACTATATATGTTATACTTTAAGAAAAGCAGCAGCAAAGATAGCACAAATATGCCCAAATTATCGAAAGAACGCACTGCCGGAAAACCGGAAAGAAACCTAACGCAAAGGATGCAGAAACCATGAAAGTAATTGATTTAACGCATACAATTACAGAAAAAATGCCTGTTTTTCCCGGAACGGAACAGCCGCAGCTAATAACAGTTAACAACTATGATGAAAACGGATTCAGGGAAACACTTTTAAAAATAACAACACACACCGGCACCCATATCGACCCGCCCGCACATATTTACAATGGAAAAGCAACGCTTGACGGCCTGCCGCCGGAACAATTTATCGGCAAAGCGCTGGCAATAGACTGCCGCAGCATAAAACCCGGCGGCCACATTACCTTGCAGCATATAACGGCTTACGGCGCTAAAGCAAAAGCCGCAGATTTTTTGCTGTTCAACCTTGGCTGGGATAAATATTGGGGCACTGAAACTTATTTGGGTCAGTATCCCTGCCTGAATGATGAGGCAATTAACTTTATTTTGGAAGGCAACTACAAAGGCATTGGCTTTGATGTAATGGGCATTGACCCTATTGATGACGAAAATTTAACTCTGCATAAAAAATTGTTTAAAAACAAACAGATTGTAAATATTGAAAACCTTAAAAATTTAGATTTATGCGGAAGCGATTTATTTTGGTTCAGCTGTTTTCCTCTGAAAATATCAAACAGCGATGGTTCGCCTGTCCGCGCCGTCGCCTGGTTTGAAGAATAAAATTTTAATTATATATATTGCAAGGCATTAATTGCATAAACAAGAGTGACATGTACGCAAAAAGCGCAAACTGACAAATCAGTTTGCGCTTTTAATTTTTATTGCAGTGAATTAGCGTAATTTACCGCGCTGACGGCATTGGGCGCATAACAATCCGCTCCGATGCTGTCGGCATAATCCTGCGTAAGCACTGCTCCGCCAACAATAATTTTAAAATCGCCTGCCGCGCGCAGCGCTTTAATGGTTTCTTCCATAGCACCAACAGTTGTCGTCATCAGCGCCGAAAGGCCAACCACGCTTACTTTATTCTGCACCGCAGTTTCTGCAATTTTTTCAGGCGGCACATCTTTGCCAAGGTCAATAACCTGATAGCCGTAGTTTTCAAACAGTACTTTAACAATATTTTTGCCAATGTCGTGAATATCGCCTTTAACGGTGGCCAGAATTACTTTTATGCCGTTGCTCTGGCTGCCGCCTTCTGCCGCCATTTTATCACGGATAACGTTAAAGGCCGCTTTGGCTGCTTCCGCACTCATTAAAAGCTGCGGCAAAAAGATTCTGCGTTCTTCAAAGCCTTTGCCAACATAATCAAGCGCAGGTATCATTTCGGCATTAATAATATCAAGCGGCTGCTTTCCGGCAAGCTGTTCTTTAACTGCTTTTTCGCTCTGCTCACGCAGGCCTTTAACAATGGCTTCGTATAATGTATATTCAGCAGTCTGCACCGGCTGCTGCTTTGCCTGGGCTGCACCTGCAAACATAGCTACATATTCTTTGCAGCCTTCGTCCAATCCGCTGAGTGCGCCAAAAGCATAGTAAGCGTTCATCATGGCTTCGCTTTGCGGATTGATAATGGCACAGCTTAACCCGGCCTGCATTGCCAGTACAAAAAATGCGCTGTTTACGGCATCACGCGCCGGCAGGCCAAAGGAAATATTCGAAACGCCCATAACGGTTTTTATGCCGCGCTTTTTCAGTTCACTCAGCACCTGCAAATCAATATTAGCATTATCGCTGCCGGTGCTAATTGTAAGCGCCAGCGGGTCTACAATAATATTGCGCTTTTCAATGCCATATTCCGCCGCACGTGCAATAATTTTTTCGGCAATGGCAATACGCCCTTCCGCAGTCTGCGGTATGCCGCTGTCATCCAGAGTAAGCGCAACAACTGCTGCTCCGTATTTTTTTACAAGCGGCAAAACTTTTTCAAGGCTTTCTTCTTTGCCGCATACGGAATTCAGCAGCGGTTTGCCGTTATAAAGGCGCAGGCTGCGCGCCATAGCTTCATAGTTGGATGTATCAATCTGCAACGGCACGCTGGTTATTGCCTGCAAGCGCTGCACTGCTTCCGCACTTACAGCTGCTTCGTCAATACCGGGCACGCCCACGTTAACATCCAATATTCCGGCACCGCGGTCAATCTGTTCCAGCCCCAGGCGGCAAATATAATCATAATCGCCGTTTAAAATGGCCTGTTTTAAACGCGGTTTGCCGGTTGGGTTAATGCGCTCGCCAATTATTACCGGCTTTTGCCCGATAACAACTGCGCTGCCGTAAGCGGCAACCGCCGTTAAATCGCAGCTTCGCTGCCTGGGAACTACATTACGGCATTTATTTACCAGTGCAGCGATATGCGCAGGCGTTGTGCCGCAGCAGCCGCCCATGATTGCAAGGCTGCCATCCTGTGCCATTTCGTACATCAGCTGCGCAAATTCTTCCGCGTCAACATCAAAAACAGTTTTGCCGTTTACTTCTTTGGGCAGCCCGGCATTGGGGTTCAGCACAGCAGGCAGCGGCGTTGCCGCAAGCAGCTGCGGCAAAAGTTTCTGCATCTGCGCAGGGCCGAGCCCGCAGTTAAAGCCGACAGCGTCAGCGCCAAGTCCCTCCAGCATAACAGCAGCCGCTGTAATATCGCCGCCGGTTAAAAGTTTGCCGCCTTCGTCGAGCGTCATTGTTGCAACTACCGGCAGGCTGCTGTTTTCTTTTGCTGCCAAAAGCGCGGCTTTCAGCTCGTAGGTATCGCTCATGGTTTCAATTAAAATTAAATCAGCCCCGGCTTTTACGCCTGCCTGTACAATTTCCGCATAAATGCTTACGGCTTCTTCAAACGGCAAATCGCCGTAAGGCGCAAGCAGTTTGCCGGTTGGCCCCATATCAAGCGCTACGAAGCTGCCCGGCTTTTTGGCACAGGCTTTTTTTGCTATTGCCACTGCCTGTTCAATTACATCGGCGGTTTTAATTTCCGTACCCGCAAATTTAAGGCGGTTTGCGCCAAAAGTATTTGTTTTTATAATATCCGCACCGGCGTTTAAATATGCGGTGTGGATTTTTTCAACTTCACCGGCATGGCTGAAGTTCCACAGTTCCGGCAGCTCGCCCGGTTTAAGTCCGGCAGCCTGAAGCATGGTGCCCATAGCGCCGTCAAAAAATAAAGTTTTTTTGCCAAGTAAATCTTTAAAAAGCATATTGTTCCTCACAGTTTTTTATATATACAATTTGCATTGTTTTCGCAGTTTTTGCAGTTTGAAGCTTTATTTTCACATTCATTGGTAATGCCGATAATTGCCGTTACCGATTTTACCGGAGCCAGCATGCCGCCTGCCGTCACGGTCAGCCCAATGCGTTTTTGCGCATCAAGCATTCTTAAAAAACGAGGCTGGTCTGTCAGCGCCCAGTCGGCATAACCGGGTGAAAAACGCGGCTTAAAATGCAGTCCACCGTATTCTGCGCTTATTTTTGCTTCCGTTTCGTCGCAGTAAGTTTCAATAAGCGCCGTACACACGGCCTGCCCGGCAGCGCCTTCGGCTATGTTTGCCACAGCCATACGGCGCAGCATTATATCTGCTTTGGCACCAAGTGTCGCTGCCAAAAGCACGGCTCTGGTGCAGCCATTAATGTGCGCGGCAAGTTTGGCGCTTTTAAAATACTCTCCACCAAGCAGTACGCCGCCTTCATCAACATTACAGTCCAATACACGGTACACGCTCCGCGCCTGCACCTCGTTGCGCAGCTTTAAATAGGCAGTATCGGCAAGAACGGCCGCTTCCCTGTCATCTTTGCGCGCACCCATGTAGCGTACCGCTTCGTCCCTGTCATATCTCATTTAATTATCTCCGACAGGTTTTTCATAATGCCGCCGATAACTTCCGGCTTGTTCATGGTATAAACGTGAATGTTTTTGAACCCGTTGGCTATAAGGTCAATAATCTGCCCCAGGGCATAAGCAATACCGGCCTGCATTAATGCCTGCGGGTCATCGGCAAAACGCTCGACTATAGCACGGTAATGCGGCGGCAGTTTGGTGCCGCTCAGTTCGCAGATGCGGTTAATCTGCTTGGCGTTTGTTACAGGCATAATACCGGCAACTACCGGCACATCAATGCCGTTGCGCAAAAGCCTGTACATATAATTGTACATAATATTGTTGTCAAAGCACATCTGCGCTACCAAAAACTCGCAGCCTGCATCAATTTTCTTTTTGGTATTTTCTATATCCTTATCAAGCGAACCGGCTTCGGGGTGCCCTTCCGGATAACACGCACCGCCAATGCAAAAATCGCCGAACGCGGAAATTTTACGCATTAAATCACTGGCATGCATAAATTCGCGCGGTTTGTCGGTAACGGCATCTCCGCGCAGTGCCAGCACGTTCTGGATACCGTTATCACGGAATTTGCCCAGCATGCCTTCAATGCCATCGCCGGTTGCATCAATGCAGGTTAAATGCGCCAGCGCAGGAATATTATGTTCTTCCACGGCTTTAGCGATAGCTACCGTCTGCCCGGCAGAAGTACCGCCTGCACCGTAAGTAACGCTCATAAAATGCGGTTTTATTTCCGCAATTTTATCAACTATTTTTAATGCGTTTTGCAGTTCCGACCCGGCCTTGGGCGGAAAAAGCTCGCAGGAAATACACGGTTTATCATCTTTTAAAAGTTCTGTTATTTTCATACTCGTCCCCCTCATTTTTTCAGCGTAATATTTATTTTACTACATTTATATGTTTTTTTCTATATCGGTGCAAATTTATTTGTTAAAAGCGCAGCCGCCATAAAAGTAAAATTTTTAAATTGGCGCTCGACATAGGTTCACTAATTTCGCTCCTTATTCAGTCGCGAAATTTGCGTAGCTTCGCTGGCACAATTATTGCCTTCGCTAAAGCTCGGCACTAATTGGCGACTCAGCTAAAAAAAGCACCCCATACTTTTGTATGAGGTGCTTTTAATTTGCTGTTCGGTTCTGTTATCTGCGTTCGCGGATACGAGCTGCTTTACCGGTGAGGTTACGCAGATAGTAAAGTTTTGCACGGCGTACAATACCGCGGCGTGCTACTTCGATTTTTTCGATTCTGGGGCTGTGCAGAGGGAAAGTTCTTTCTACGCCAACGCCATAGGATACACGGCGTACAGTAAAGGTTTCGCGTACACCGCCGCCGCTGCGGGCAATTACAACGCCTTCAAACATCTGAACGCGTTCACGGCTGCCTTCAACTACCTTTACATAAACTTTTACAGTGTCGCCTGCACGAAAATCAGGGATGTCGGAACGAAGCTGTTCTTGTTCCAAAACTTCAATAATGTTCATAATATCCTCCTCAATCATAGACGTTCATGTGCGAACACTTCACAGCGGACCGTCCGTTTTACACAAATGCTATTATATCATAGCCTGCTTTAAGTTGCAAACATTTTTACAATTTATTTTTCCCACCATGCTTCGCCTGCCAGCCTGTCCAGAATAATTGCAACAGCGCTGCGCACGCACAGGTGGTTATAGTTGCTCGGGCCGTAAACCGGCTCCAGAATGTAATCAAATGCCGCCATGGTTTCTTTTTCCATGCCAAATCCCGTTCCAAAAAGTACCAGCACCGGCCTGTCACCTTCATGAAGCATCTGCCGTGCGGCTTTATAGGTAATGGTATTGGGGTAAATGCGGGCATCTGTGGTAATGGTTACAGGCTCTTTGCCGGTAAGCTTTTTAATTTCCGCAACGGCGGACGCAATATCCGGCAGGTACTGCACTCTGTCAAGCGCTTCGCTGCGGTCCGGATTATACACACGCCCAAAGCCGTGCTGCCAGTAACCGGTTATTTTTTTGATTATTTCTTCCTGCACCTTCAGCGGATGGATTAAAAAATATTTTTTTACATCATAAGTGCGTGCTGTGCGGGCAATGTCATGAATATCAAAATTTGTAACGGCAGTGGCGATAACCTTCATGTGCTTGTTATAAATCGGGTAATGAACAAGCCCTAAATATAAATCAGCCATTATCTTCACCAGCCAGTTCCGCTTTAATTTCCGCCATTAACTTAGCGTCGGCCTTGTCAAATTTTTCCGGCAGCAAATCTGGCCTGTGCAGATACGTTGCTTTAAGCGACTGTTTGCGCCGCCATCTGGCAATCAGCGCATGGTTGCCGCCGCGCAGAACCTCAGGCACGGTCAGCCCCTCAAATTCAACGGGGCGCGTATACTGCGGATATTCCAAAAGCCCGGTTGAGAATGAATCTTCCTCGGCGCTTGCCATTTTGCCAAGCACGCCTGGTATAAACCTTGCAACAGCGTCAAGCACCATTAAAGCCGGCAGCTCGCCGCCCGTCACCACATAATCGCCGACGGAAAGCTTCTCATCCACCCAGTTAAAAATGCGCTCGTCAAAGCCTTCGTAATGGCCGCACACAAAAATCAGGTCCTGTCCGGCATGGGCGTAATCTTCAACAATACTCTGCTTCAGCGTTCTGCCGCCGGGGCACAGAGCAATTACGCGCGCGTCCGGCAGTTCTTCCTTCGCTTTGCGGATAGCGGCTACAAAAGGTTCCGGCTTGAGCACCATGCCGGCGCCGCCGCCAAAAGGCGAATCGTCAACCGTGCGGTGCTTATCATGCGTAAAATCGCGCGGGTTTATGCAGCTGACGCTTAAAAGCCCGGCAGACATGCCGCGCCCTACAATGCTGTAACTGCAAACCTGCTCTATCAGTTCCGGGAAAAGGGTTACAAATAAAAATTTCATTTTTCATCAACCCATTCGGGAAGTTCTACTGTAATACGGCGCTCGTCAAGGTTAATTTCCTTAACGTGCTTTTTAAGCGCCGGTATCAAAAGTTCTTTGCCGTCCGTGCCTGTAACGACATAAACATCGTTGCTGCCGGTGCTGATAACGTCCTTCAGCACGCCGACAGCGTTTCCGCTTTCATCGGCTACATTGCAGCCCAACAGGTCAGCCACATAAAATTCGCCTTCTTCAAGTTCCGGCAAATCCTCCGTGTTAATATACACCTTCTGGCCGCGCAGCATTTCGGCTTCGTTCATATTATTAACCTCACGGCACTTTATAAGCGCCATTCTTTTATGAAAACGGGCATTTGTCAAATGCAGCGTGCGCCCATCCTCCAAAAGCAGATAATCCAATTCAAGAAACTGTTCCGGATGCTCCGTTTGAGGCAATATACGAATATCGCCCCGCACACCGTGCGGAGCGACGATTGTTCCAATACAAACCTGTTTATCCATTAGTCGCGGAAGGCAATGATTTTGCCGTCTTCGGTAAGGATTTCCGCTCTTGCAAGAGCGTCAAGGTCAGTACCTATTCCTATTTCAACGGTACGTTCCAAAGTACCATGGCCTATTTCTGCGCCGATTTCCAATGCTTCAGCACGTTTCAGCCTTGCTTCGGCTTCTGCCTTGGCTGCCTGGCGTTTGCTTCTTTCAGCATCAATCTGGCTGCGCAGCGCCGGCAGCACGCTTAAATCACCGGCGGCCTGTGCAAGGGCCTTTTTAGCCTGGAATTCAAAATGCTCAAGTTCCAGATCCATCTTTTTTATAGTATCTTGGACATCGCCAATAATTTTCATTTTTAAATCTTCGGTTACTTTTGCTTTAACAGCAACAGGTACCCTGACAAACATTTTATCCATTATCAGCCCATCCTTTAGACGATCTCTACAATCACTTTTACATTCTCGCGGGTAGCTACTGCTTTCATAACAGTGCGGATTGCCTTGGCAATGCGGCCCTGTTTGCCAATAACCTTGCCCATATCTTCAGGAGCAACATGGAGGCGGAGAACCGTGGTTGTACCTGTGGTTTCCTCCTCCACTACTACTGCAGACGGATTGCTGACCAAAGACTTGGCCATAACTTCTACCAATTCTTTCATGTCAATCACGCCTCATTTCATTTTGCTTTAGATTCAGCATATTTTTTCATGATACCGCCTTTGCTGAAAAGGTTTTTAACAGTATCAGTCGGCTGTGCGCCTTTAGCCATCCAGGAGAGAGCTTTTTCCTCATCAATTTTAACGGTAGCCGGTTCAGTGGTGGAATCGTAGTAACCGATGCTTTCAATGATACGGCCGTCACGCGGAGAACGGGAATCTGCAACTACAACACGGTAGAAAGGAGCTTTTTTAGCGCCCATGCGTTTTAAACGGATTTTAACTGCCATTTTATTTTCACCTCCTCCAATTGGATTTTATAATTTATTAGTGCATAAAAGGAAGCTTAAAGCCGCCTTTTGAAGCAAACTTTGCCATACCGCGCATCTGTTTCATCATCTTTTTGCTTTCTTCAAACTTTTTCAGCAAACGGTTAACGTCCTGCACGCGCGTGCCGCTGCCTGCGGCTATGCGTTTGCGCCTGCTTCCGTTGATGATTTCGGGATTGCGCCTTTCCTTAATGGTCATGGACTGAATGATGGCTTCGATGTGGGCAAATTCCTTTTCGTTCACATCGGTTTCTTTCAGCTTTTGTGCTATGCCGCCCATGCCGGGAATCATGCCGAGAATATTTTCCAGCGGGCCGAGCTTTTTAATCTGCTGCATCTGTTCAAGGAACTGCTCGAGCGTAAACTCGTTTTTGCGCAGTTTCTTTTCCATCTCCAGCGCTTTGGCCATATCGGTGGTGGACTGTACCTTTTCAATAAAGGTTAAAATATCGCCCATGCCAAGGATACGCGAAGCCATGCGGTCCGGATAGAAAGGTTCCAGAGCGTCAAGTTTTTCGCCCATACCTACAAACTTAACGGGGCGTCCGGTAACGGCTTTTACGGAAAGCACCGCGCCGCCTCTGGCGTCACCATCAAGTTTGGTAACAATCAAACCGTCAATGCCCAAATCGTTATTGAAACTTTCGGCAACTGTTACGGCGTCCTGGCCGGTCATTGCGTCAACAACCAGGAGGATTTCATGCGGCGAAACAGCAGCTTTAATGTTGCGCAGTTCGCCCATCAGTTCTTCATTGATATGCAGGCGGCCTGCGGTATCTATAATGACGGTATCGTAATTCATGCTGTGTGCTTTGGTCATTGCTTCTTTGGCAATTTCCACAGGCGATACCTTGTCACCAAGCGTAAATACGGGAATATTAAGCTGCGCGCCCAAAACTTCCAGCTGTTTTATAGCGGCCGGGCGGTAAACGTCGGCCGCAACCAGCATGGGGTGCTTGCCTTTTTTGCGCAGCATATTGGCAAGTTTGCCGGCCGTGGTGGTTTTACCTGCGCCCTGCAAACCTACCAGCATAATAACCGTCGGCGGTTTCGGAGAAACTGCAAGTTTGCTCTGCGTGCCGCCAAGCAGTTTGGTAAGTTCTTCATTAACAATTTTTATAATCTGCTGGCCTGGTGTTAAGCCTTCGTTAACAATTTCGCCAACAGCGCGTTCGCGGATGGTTGCTACAAAATCTTTTACAACCTTAAAGTTAACGTCCGCTTCCAGAAGCGCCATGCGCACCTCACGCAGCGGAGCCTTTAAATCGTCTTCAGTTATCTTGCCGCCGTTGCGGAACATTCTGATAGCTTTTTGCAAGCGTTCAGATAAATTTTCAAAAGCCATTTTTACCTGCCTCCGGCTTACGAATCTTTAAGCAGATTTTTCAGCCTTTTAAGTAACTCTGTATTATTCGTTTCCATATATCCGTCAAGCAGCCTGCACGCCTCCATGCGCAGCAGCTGCTGTTTTTCCTCGCGTTCCAGAAGCTTCATTTTGGTTTCGTAGCGTTCCAGAATCTGCTCTACGCGGTGTATCAAATCATGTACGGCCTGCCGCGATACATCAAGCTCTGCGGCAATTTCAGCCAGTGACAGGTCATCACAAAAATATAGTTCCATGCAGCTTTGCTGTTTGGCCGTCAAAAGCGGCCCGTAAACATCATACAGCCTGCCGAGGCGTATTCTCTGCTTAAAACTGTCATCCAGCATAACGATACCCGTACCTTCTTAATTAAGTCAACGTATGTATTATACATAAACAGGCACAGGCTGTCAAGTGTTTTTACTTGTCAGTATTAAATAATGCGTCAACAAATTTTTCTGGTTCAAACGGGCGGAAATCCATAATGCCTTCGCCGACGCCAATCCATTTAACAGGCAGCCCCAGTTCTTCGCGGATGGCGATAACCACGCCGCCTTTTGCCGTGCCGTCAAGCTTTGTCAGCACAACGCCGGTAACATTGGCGGTTTCCGTAAATACTTTGGCCTGCGTAATGGCATTCTGCCCGGTTGTGGCATCCAGCACCAAGAAGGTTTCGTGCGGAGCTTCCGGAATTTCACGCTTGATAACGCGGTGAATTTTTTCCAGTTCGTTCATCAGGTTGGCCTTGTTATGCAAACGCCCTGCCGTGTCGATAAACAGAATATCCGCCTTGCGGGCGATTGCGGCTTTCATGGCGTCAAAAACAACTGCAGCCGGGTCTGCGCCTTCTGCGTGCTTGATAACGTCGCAGCCGGCGCGCTTGCCCCAGATTTCCAGCTGTTCGGAAGCAGCTGCGCGGAAAGTATCGGCAGCGGCAATCATAACCTTGTAGTTAAGCAGGTGGAAATAATTTGCCAGTTTGCCGATGGTGGTAGTTTTGCCAACGCCGTTAACGCCTACAACAAGAATAACGGTAGGAGTGCCGCTGATGCGCGTGCGCTGGCCTTCTTCCGTAAGCATCTGCGTAAGATATTTCTTTAAAAACGGAACAACATCTTCCGTTCCCTTAATTTCTTTTTTGCGTGCTGCCTGGCGCACAGCTTCAATAAGTTTTTCGGTGGTTTTTGCGCCAACATCAGCACTTAAAAGAATCATTTCCAGTTCGTCAAGAAAATCATCGTCAATTTCTGCGGACATACCAACCAGAACTTCAATGCGTTCCGTAAAATTCTTTCTGGTTTTTTGCAGCCCGTCTTTCAATCTCTCAAAAAAGCCCATCATTTTACTCCTTTTCCGTTAATTTTACAGATAGTAATTTTGAAACACCGGATTCTTCCATAGTTACGCCATGCAGTACATTGGCGGCTTCCATAGTGCCTTTGCGGTGTGTAATGACAATAAACTGAGTGTTTTCGGCATAAGCCGTTAAAAAGCGTGCAAAACGGTCTACATTGGCTTCGTCAAGCGCCGCGTCAATTTCGTCCAAAATACAAAACGGTGCCGGGCTGTAGCTTAACAGCGCAAAAAGCAGCGCAATTACTGTCAGCGCCCTTTCGCCGCCGCTTAACAGATACAGGCTTTGCAGCTTCTTGCCTGGCGGCTGCACTTCTATATCAATGCCGCTCGAAAGCACATCACCCGGGTCGGTAAGTTTTAAATAAGCCGTACCGCCGCCAAACAGTTTTACATAACATTCCGAAAAATAAACGTTTATTTTGGCAAAAGCCTCTTTAAACCTTTTGCTCATGCCGGAATTAATTTCGCTGATAACGCTTTCAAGATTTGCTTTGGCGCCTGCAAGGTCGTCATACTGTTTCTGCAAAAACTCAAAGCGCTCTTTAACGGCGGCATACTGTTCAATAGCTGCCGCGTTAACAGGCCCAAGTTCTTCAATTCGCCTTTGCAGGCTCAATTCCTGCCTGCGCAGCGAGTTGTCGCCTGCTTCAAACAGTGCTTCCTTATGTGCTTCTTCAAGCGTCAGGCCATATTCGCTTTCAAGCTGCTGCAATACGTGTTCGTATTCGGCATTTTGTTTTACGCTTTCAAGCGCAGCCTGATTGCGTTTCTTTTCTGCTTCTTCCAGTGCTTTCTGCGCCTGCGCAAGTTCCAAAGCCGCTTTTTCCTGCCTTGCGGCAATTTCTATGCGTTTGGCAGTAAATTCTTCCCTGCCGCCGCTGATAACGTTTAATTCTGCCATCAGCGCTTCTGTCTGCTGCGCCAGTTCTGCCTTTTTATTTTCGCTTTCGGCAATGGAGTTTTCCAAATTCTGCTGTTCGTTTTCATTGGCAAGAACTTCGCGCTGCAAGCGTTCCATTTCACCGTCAAGCTGGTGCATGCGCTCTGCCATCATGGTTGTTTTGGCAGTAGTCGCTTCGCTTTCCACGCGCGCATCCTGCAGCTGCCTGCGGATGCTTTCAAGCTCACTGCTTTCTGCCTGCATTTTTTTCTGCAAGGCATCAAGATGGCTTTTGCTCTCCGTATCTTCTTTTTCTATTTCTGCAAGCTGCGGGCGCAGTTCCTGCAATTTGCCGCGCGCTGCCAAATATTCTTCTGCCGCTGCTGCACGGTCATCCAAAAGCACTTCCAGATTTCTGCTCATGCGCTGCTTTTCAGCTTCGGCACGGCTTAAGCCGGAGGTTATTTCGGCACGCCTTACTGCATATTTTTGCAGTTCTGCTTTTAAAGCGTTCAGCCTGGTGCTGTAATCTTTAATAACTTCTTCAGCCGTTTCCGCCTGCTCCTGATAGCCGAGCAGTTCATGGCGGAGTTCTTCTTCCTGCCGGGCAAGCGTTTCTATTTCCTTAACGCGCGATAAAAAGCCCGCTTCTTTCTGCTGCCTGCTGCCGCCCGTAAGCGAACCGCCGGCATTTACAACGTCACCCTGCAAGGTAACCACACGCATACGGAAACCGCTTCTGCGTGCTGCCTCAAGCGCCGCATCCATATCCTGCGCTACCAGCACACGCCCCAGCAAAAACTTAAATACCTGCTCAACATCTTGCCCGCAGCTTATAAGTTCATCGGCAAAGCCAAGCACGCCCGGCATTTTTTTCAGCTGGTTGTCCTCCGCTTTGCGCGGATAAGTTTTTATGGTGTCAAGCGGCAGAAAAGTTGCCCTACCGTATTTATGCTGTTTTAAATAACCGATTGCCGCCTTTGCCGCTTCGGCATCGCGCATTACTATATTCTGCGAAGCCGCTCCCAAGGCGGTTTCAATAGCAGTAACGTACTGCGCGTCAACACTAATCAGTTCTGCGGCAACGCCGATTACTCTCCCGCGCCAGCTTTCTTCCGCACGCAGAACCGCTTTAACGCCGTAGCCGAAGCCTTCATAAGCCTTCTGCATATTGTTGAGTACATTCTGGCGGCTTTCAAGTGCTGTAATTCTGCGCTGGCAGTCATTATATTTTTGCCGTATACCGTTTAAGGCAGTATTTTCGTCTGCCAGCTTATGCGCAAGTTCCGCACTGCTGCGCTGCGAAAGCTGCACATTGTTTTCAAGGTCAGCCTGGCTTTCCAGCAATTTGCGGTAAGCTGCGTCCTGTTTTGCAAGTTCGCTTTCTGTTTCTTCTATGTTCTTTTTTAAAGCCTCACGCCTGCGCATGCGCTGTTCCTGTTCAGTTTCCAGCGTGCGTATCCTGTTGCGCAAATCAACCATGCGGCGCATGGTGTCAAACGCTGCATCTTTCAGGCTTTCGGCTTCCTGCCGTGCTTTTTGTACAAGCACTTCTTTTTCTTTCTGCCCAAGCGTAAGTTTCTGCACCAGCAAACCTGCCGCCATCTGCTTTTTCTCCAAAACATCATATTCATCAGTTAATGAAACAAGCTGTTTTTCAAGGCTTGCAACCTGCTGTTCCAGTTTTTCGTTTTGCTGGCTTAAACGCATGCCTGCCTTACGGCTCTGCAAAATGCGTTCTTCCAAAACCGCACCCTGCCCGCGCACTTTTTCCAGCGCAGTTTCTTTGGCTTTTATATCGTCCTGTAATTTATTGTAATTTTCGCTTAAAGCATCTGCTTCCTGCTGCAGCTGTGCGCATAACGCCTGCTGCCTGCCTGCCGCTGCCGCATTTTGGGCAACTTCCCGTTCCAGAGCAGCGTCTTTTTCTTCCTGTTGGGCGCGCGCCTGTTCAAGCACATCTATTTTGCGCACAAACTGCGTTAAACGGCAGGTACGCAGTTCTCCTGCCAAAACATTATACTGTTCCGTTTTGGCTGCCGCTTCTTTTAAAGGTTCAAGCTGCGATTCCACTTCTGTTTTTATGTCGTTAATACGCGTCAGGTTGGCTGCCGTATCATCCAAACGCCGTGCCGCATCTTTTTTGCGCAGGCGGTATTTAACAATGCCTGCCGCTTCTTCAAATAAATTGCGCCGTTCTTCCGGGCGGCTGTTTAAAATTTCGTCTATTTTATTCTGCCCGATAATAGAAAGTGAACCGCGCCCAAGACCTGTATCGGCAAACAGGTCAATTATATCCTTCAGGCGGCAGTTCTTTTTATTAATGGCATATTCGCTGTCGCCGTCGCGGAACACGCGGCGGGTAATGCTTACTTCGTCAAAATCCAGCCCCAGGCGGTGGTCGCTGTTGTCAAAGTTCAGCGTAACTTCCGCCACACCAAGCGCGCGTCTTTTGCTGCTGCCGCTGAAAATAACGTCTTCCATTTTACTGCCGCGCAGATATTTGGCGCTCTGTTCGCCCAGCACCCAGCGCACGGCATCGGAGATATTGCTTTTGCCGCTGCCGTTAGGTCCTACAATTGCCGTTATGCCGCTGCCAAAATCAAGTTCTATTCTGTCGGCAAACGATTTAAAGCCGTATGCCGAAAAAGATTTTAAATGCACGTAATCACCCGTTCCAAAAGTCTTAATACTTTATTTTATCATACTTTATAATATATTGTCTTGTTTATTTAAAAACTTTGACAGCTTAAGTTAATTAAGCTAAAATTAAAAAGTAACCACAGGCAATTAATTTAAACGGAGATGAAAAAATGGACAGTTTTAAACTTATTAATGATTTTTTAACTTTTAACGGCCGTTTGGAAAAGAAGCCGTTTATAAGAAGATACTTAATTGTTTTTGTGCTGACTTATGCACTGATAACAATCGGGCGCGCCATAAACATGCCGCTTCTTGTAGCAGCATCGTCCGTCTTTGTTATTCCGCAGATGTCGCTGGCGGTAAGGCGCTGCCATGATATCGGGCTCAGCTGGCCGAAAACAGTTCTGGTTCTCGTAGGGCTTATTATTCCGCTTGTTTCCCTCGTTTCCCTGGTTTTCCTCTGCTGGGGCAAAAGTGACCCTTACCGCAACCAGTTCGGCTGATTTAAAATTTAAAATTTAAAATTTAAAATAATTGCCGTTAACGCACAAAACCGGGCCTGCCTTTTGGCAGTACCCGGTTTTATTTTTCAGCTTATTATTTTATTTGTTCTGGTCTGCCTGAGCCTGGTCTTGCGGCGGCTGAGGCGGAACAATAGCAATATTTAAAAGCAGCGGTTTTTCGTTATTTACGGCAAAATCGGCAATTACCATCATTACTTTGCCGCCGTCAAAGCCTGCACCGTAAACCAAACGGTCAATGCCCGGTCTTTTAATAACGTTAACAAGCTGTTTTTCTTTAAAAGCACCTAAATCTTTAGTAATGCTTGCTTTATATTCATTGAATTTGGTTTCATCAAAATTAGCTTTCATGTCATCGCTTAAAATTGAAGAAACATTTTTGTAAGAAGACGCGTTCAAAAACTGATCTACCATTTTAGCTTCCGCATCAAGCACGCTGCCGTCGCTGGCGAAGCAGGCAGAAGATACGCACATTACAAGCATCATCACAATCAATAAAATTTTTTTCATTGAAGAACCTCCCTTAAATTTGTCTTCCACTATTATAGCACAAAATACCGTAAAAAAAGCAGGTGAATTCATTTTTCACCTGCTTTTCACACATTTTTTATAAACCTTTTTCAATTCTTTCCATGGCTTCAATGGTGTTTTCCCTGCTGCCAAAAGCCGTCAGGCGGAAATAACCTTCACCCATGGAACCGAAGCCTGCGCCCGGAGTACCGACAACAGCCAGTTTTTCCAGCAGATAATCGAAAAACTCCCATGAACCCATGCCGTTTGGACACTGCATCCAGATATACGGGGAATGTGTGCCGCCGTAGAACTTAATGCCTTTTTTGGCAAGCGCTTCCGACATAATGCGGGCATTTTCTTTATAAAAAGCCAGCATTTCACGGCACTGTTTCTGGCCTTCTTCGCTGAATACAGCTTCTGCGCCGCGCTGAATAATATACGGAACGCCGTTAAACTTGGTAGTCTGGCGGCGCAGCCACATTTTGTTCAGTGACATTTCCCTGCCGTCTTTGGTTTTGCGCACCAAATCATGCGGCACAATGGTATAACCGCAGCGGGTGCCGGTAAAACCGGCAGTTTTGGAAAGAGAACACAATTCAATGGCACATTTTTTAGCGCCTTCAACAGCAAAAATGCTGCGCGGAATGCTCGGGTCGCTGATGAAGGATTCGTAAGCAGCGTCGTACAGAATAACTGCATCGTTTTTCAGCGCATAGGCCACCCATTTTTCCAGCTGTTCTTTGGTGTAAACAGCGCCGGTCGGGTTATTCGGCGAGCACAGATAAATAATATCCGCTTTTACGCTGTCATCCGGCATCGGCAGAAAATCATTTTCGGGTTTGCCCTGCATGTAAATGATTTTGCGCCCGCACATTACGTTGGTATCAAGATATACCGGGTAAACAGGGTCCGGAATTAAAATTACATTGTCATTGCTGAAAATATCGGTCATATTGCCGCAGTCGCTTTTAGCGCCGTCGCTGACAAAGATTTCATCACTGGCAACGGATACGCCAAAACCAGCATAATATCTGGCAATAGCTTCGTGCAGAAAATCATAGCCCTGTTCCGGCCCGTAACCGCGGAAGGTTTCCTTTACGCCCATTTCGGCAACCGCTTTCTGCATTGCTTCAATAACAGCAGGAGCCAGCGGCAAGGTTACATCGCCGATACCCATTTTTATAATTTTCTTTTCCGGGTGGGCTGCCGTAAATTCTGCCACTTTATGGGCAATTTGCGAAAACAGGTAACTTTCTTTTAAATTGCAGTAATTTTGGTTAACAAAAGCCATTCGTATTCCCCCATGAATAATAAATATATAAAATTTTATTTGGAAACAATTTCGTCCGGAATATCAATTACTCCGTCAAATACCAAAGTTGCAGGCCCTTTTAAAATAACGCTGTCATCTTTGCGGTAGGTTACTTTAAGTTCGCCTCCCTTGGCAATAACCTTTAATTCTTCATCACGTTTGCCGGCATTATTAAGAGTTACGCAGGCTACCGCAACAGCGCAGGCACCGGTTCCGCAGGCCCATGTTTCGCCGCTGCCGCGTTCCCATACGCGGAATTTTACGGTGTTTTTGTCAATTACCTGTACAAATTCGGTATTTACGCCTTCCGGGAACAGTTTGTGATGTTCAAACAAAGGCCCTAATTTTTCAAGGTCAAGGCTGTCCACATCATCAACAAAAGTTACAAAATGCGGGTTGCCCATAGATACGGCAGTACCGTTATAAACAACGTCTTCCGCAATTACAAGGCCCTGGTCAACAAATACAAAATGGTCGCTTATCATCGGAATGTCCGTGCATTTTAAAACAGGTTTGCCCATATCGACGGAAGCTTCTGCAACTTTGCCGTCTTTTAAGGTTACGTCAATAGTTTTAATGCCGGATAAGGTTTCTATTGTGAAAGTGGTTTTATCGGTTAATCCTTTATCATAAACATATTTTGCCACGCAGCGGATGCCGTTGCCGCACATTTTGCCTTCGGAAGCATCGGCGTTAAACATACGCATTCTGAAATCTGCCTTGTCGGAAGGCATAATTAAAATAAGGCCGTCAGAGCCGATACCGAAACGCCTGTGGCTTACATATTCGGAAACAGCACCGGGATTGGGCACTTCTTTTTCCATGCAGTTTACATAAACATAATCATTGCCGCAGCCGTGCATTTTGGAGAATTCCATTTTCATTTTCAATTCCTCCTGTTATAAACGGACTTATCAGTAATTAAAAACGGCGCTCAGAGCTGAACGCCGCTGTCCTCTATCAAGTATACTATGAGCATAAAATACAGTCAACTTAATAAATAGTTTTTTCTGTCTGCTCTGCAAACTTTTTAAAAGTTACAATGGTTTCGTCACGCTGCTGCTGCTCCAAATCAAGCACCTGCACATCTTTGCAGCCGCCTTCAATGAACTTATAAATAAAATCATCGCGGAAGCCGATATCAGCGGCATCCTCCGCAGTGTTGCCGTAATAAACCTTTTTTATATTAGCCCAGATAGTAGCCGAAAGGCACATCGGGCAGGGATAACAGGAAGTATAAAGTTCACAGCCGGTTAAATCGAAGGTTTTTAAATTACGGCAGGCATCACGGATAGCCTGCATTTCCGCATGGCAGGTAGGGTCATTATTTTTTAATACTTCGTTATGGCCTGTGCCTACTATAACTCCGTCTTTAACAATAACAGCGCCAAACGGTCCGCCGTCCTTGCTGATAATGTTCTTTTCCGCTTCAGCAACTGCTTTTAACATAAATTCATGCATTTTTGCGTTCTCTCCTGTTTGTGCATTTTCCTGCGCCCAGCAAAAATTGGTCATTCCAAGCATTAATAAAAGTACCGCCAAAAATTTTTTCATAACAAGCCTCCGCTCTTTAATTGCTGCGTTCAGCAAATTTAGCCTTCATAATTTTTTTATAGGCTTCAACGCCGGGCTGGTCAAAAGCATCTACATTGGCAAGTTCGCCTTCATAAGCCACGCTGAGCATTAAAAAGTAGAACAGCTCGCCTAAATGATAGGCATTCATTTCCGGCAGAACATAACGCGCATTAAAACGTCTGTCGCTGTTCAAGGCTTCAGCATTGGAATCAAGCGCCATTGCCAAAGCATCGGACATATTCAGCCCATTGTACTTTTTAAACGCAGGTTCTTCAAAGGGCATGCCAAGCACAATATCGCCAGGCATATTTTTTATCTGCAAAAACTGTACAACTTTATTGCGTATGCCATCCTGATGCAGCTGTGTCTGCGCGTGCATATCGGTTGTGCCTACGGCAGGCACCGGAGTGCGTCCGTAATAAACTATTTCGCCGTTTCTGTTGTGCTTTTTGCCGAGCGATTCGGCCAGGAGCTGCACATACCACTGCCCCAGCGACCCCAAACGCTCGCCGTAGCCCATAAAAACTTCTATGTGGCAGCCGTACCTTTCAGAAGCAATATATTTTAATGCGGCGTTCATCAGAGCCGGATTGGCGTACACATCATCCGTACGGCAGGCTTCTTCCATCTCTCCCGCACCCTTAAGCAGTTCTTCCACGTTCATGCCGATAGCGGCAGACGTAACAAGCCCCGGGTCTGTAAGCACGCTGAAACGCCCGCCAATGCCGTTTTTAATATCAAAGCACCGCCAGCCATGCTTCTGTGCCAGCGCAAACAGCGGCGAACCGGCTTCGGGATTGCAGTCTGTAACAGCGGTAACTTCGGTATCAAACATAACGCTTTTATTGCACGCTTCATAAAAATAAATAAACGAAGCCAACGTTTCGAGCGTTGAACCGGATTTGGAAATCGGCACCAGCATTACCTTAAAGCGTTTTTTCTTAGGCCAGGCATGTACCGACCAGTAACGCAGCTCGTTCATAATTTCTTCGCACTGGCCTGCGTCCAAATTATTGCCGGAAAAATAGATGCGCGGATATCCATTGCGGCGTTTTTCACCCATAGAGTTCCAGCTCGGCCCGGCGCCAATATCAAACAATACCTTATTGCCCAAATACGAGCCGCCAACGCCCAAAAATACAACCGCATCAATATTCGTGCGCAAATAATCGCCAAAATCTTTTAATTTCTGCAAAGATACCGGCGTATTGGGATTGCCGTTTTTTATTTCCGGCAAACGCGTAAAATATACGGGTTCAGGCGTGCCATCTTTCGAAAGATGGTTATAGGCCGTGCCGCTCGAGCGCATTTCGTTAACTGCGTCACGGGCTTTTTGCATGGCAGTTTCCATTTCCTGCAAATCTTCTGTTTTAATTCTGCCTTCACCCAACATGTTGGTATAATCAAAAACAAAACCGCTGTTTAAAACAAGCTTATTTGCAAATTCCACGTACTCACCATCCGTAAAGTTATTTTTGTGCTACACGTACTTCAAACATGCGCTGCCACGGCAGATTAAACTTATATTCGTCAACAGTTTTTTCCGTCATAAGCGGCGCTGCGGTATTCTTCATTTCTTTTGCAATCATCTTTTCTGCCGCTACAAGCTGCTCGCTGTTAAGCCCGCTGTTCGGCCAGTGGTTGGACCAGATTAATTCTGCCGATACTTTCATGCGTACATTGGCCTGATAAGCCCAGTCATCAAGATAACGTATATTAAGCAGATTATCTTTGCCCGCTTCTGTCATACGCGGTGCCAAAAGCCCCTGCGACAGAGCAAAGCCGATAGTATTTCCGGCAGTATTCCAGCCGCCGTAGGCAGCTATCCTGTAAGCCTTACCTTCATTAAAAAGTTCTTTTACCAGCGCATTATCCGCGCCGTTGCCATAGGCAATGTCGGCAACTGCAACAGGCTTATTCTGCTGCATAAAATAATCCAGTTTTTTCATAAAACGTTCCTGCTGTTCGGTTACGGTACCGTTATTTGAAGGTGCCGAAGCCTCAAGCGTTACTCCGCTCGCAGGCGTGTTTACCAAAAGCACCATATCCGCACGGTGCAGGTATTTTGTAGGCCAGCCGCCAACGGCGTGAATATGTTCATTTACGCTTATATCAACGGGGTCATCTTCATACGAAGGAATGGTATTTTTGCCTTTGCCATCGCCATATGCTGCAAAAACCATAGGAATATCATAACTTAAACGGTTTGCCGCCCTGTTTAAAAGCACCATGCCAAGCTGATCGGCACCGGCAAAAAAGCGGATGCGTTCTTTCGGCAGCTCGCTTACAAGAATGCCCATTTTGCGTGCTTCCTTATGTGCCTGTGAAAACTGTGCCGTATCGTCGCGGCCAATCAGCATATAATCAAAGTCGCCGCTTTCCACGCCATGCAGCAAAAGTTCCGTCATTTCAATATTCAAAGCGCGGCGCTGCATATTATCGGCGCGTACTTCTGCCGGAATTTCTTTTCTCAGGCGTTTTAAATCCTTGCGTTCACGCCTTGTTATTTCTTTTAAATCTTCCCTGTCCTCAAGTTCGCCCAGCTGAAAAATACGGCTGCCCCATTCAGCGTAATAAGGCGGTTCTACCGGAGCAGCACTGGCACGCGGAGAACGCATGATGGTAGTAAAAACATAAACCAATGGGTCGCCGCCCAAATCTTTTAAATTTACAAGACGCTCTGCGCGTTCCTTTAAAACATCATGGCTGATATGATGCGTGCGTGAATCAACCAAGCCACCATAAAGCATGGCATCAGAAGACACAATAACCGCATTTGCCAGTGGCGCACGTTCTGCCAGCCATTCATATAATTTATCCGGGTTGCCGCTGTGATGATTGGAAGCAATGTATTCTTCCGGCGGCGTTTCCACGTTCCAGCCTGCTGCCTGCATGCTGTTTACGGAATACTCTAGGCATACCGGGCGGTTATCGAGCGGCACAAATAAAATAGTGCCCCTGCCAGCAGCACCGGCTGTATTTAAAAGCGTTAAAAATAATATGCAGCATATAAAAGAAAGTAATTTTCTTAACATCGGCAAAATCCTTTCGGGTTATATATAAAAAATCTCCTGCTGTAAAATTCTACAAGCAGGAGAAAAATCCTTTAAGTTTTTACTGTTTGCCTAAATTAAAGCGACTTAAAAAGTCCTTGGTGCGCTGGTTTTTAGGCGCAGAGAAAATTTCTTCCGGACTGCTTTCTTCTGCGATAACGCCCTGGTCAATAAAAATTACCCTCGAAGATACATCACGCGCAAAAGCCATTTCATGCGTTACAATTACCATCGTCAGGCCTTCATCGGCAAGTTCTTTCATTACCGCCAAAACTTCGCCAACCATTTCAGGGTCAAGCGCCGAAGTAGGTTCGTCCATTAAAAGCACTTCCGGTTCAAGCGCCAGAGCACGGGCAATGGCAACACGCTGTTTCTGTCCGCCGGAAAGCTGATGCGGCTTGGCATTGATGTAACTTGCCATGCCGACATGTTCCAAATACTTCATTGCCGTACTGTGTGCCGTATCCTTATCTTTGCCGAGCACTTTAACCTGCCCGACCATACAGTTTTCAAGCACGGTCATATTATTGAACAGGTTGAACTGCTGAAATACCATACCAACTTTGGTACGGTACAAAGCAAGGTTTTTAAAGCTTTCCAGTACATTTTGCCCACGGTAGGCAATAACGCCGCCTGTAGGCTGCTCCAAAAAGTTAACGCATCTGATAAGCGTGGATTTGCCGCTGCCAGAAGGGCCGATAATACAAACAACGTCACCTTTTTTTACATCAAAACTGATGCCTTTTAAAATTTCACGTTCACCGAACTGTTTTTTTAAATCCTGAACGGACAACAGCAATTCTTTTTCGTCTGCCATTTCTGTTACCGCCCTTTCTTGTTAGTTACCTGAAAATGGCCGCACGGGTCAGCCATGGGGTCATACTCAACCAGCTGATAATCTTTCGGGCCGTCCATTTTGCTTTCCAGCCAGCGTAAAATTCTGGAAGCCGTAAAAGTCATAATAAAATAAATTACGCAGGTAATGAAGAAAATTTCAAAGTATCTGTAATAAACGCCTGCCGCTGATTTAGAAGCAAAATAAAGCTCTGTAACGGAAATAACGTTCAATACTGAAGTATCTTTGATATTGATAATAAGGTTGTTGCCAATCTGCGGCATAATGTTGCGCAGAGCCTGCGGCAAAACTACATAGCGCATGGTCTGGAAATGGTCCATACCGATGGCAACGGCAGCTTCGCGCTGGCCTTCATCAATTGATTCAATGCCGCCGCGCACAGTTTCTGCCATGTACGCACCAGTATTAATGGAAACAACAAGGAAACCGGCAAACATTGCCGACATATCAATATCAAACAGGCTCATCGCACCATAATATACAACCATTGCCTGTACTATCATTGGTGTACCGCGAAAGATTTCTACGTAAGAAGATAAAACGGCTTTCAAGCCTTTAACAAGTGCCTGTTTAAAAGAACTGCCGTTGGGGTCTTCGGGAATTGTCTGGCAGATGCCTACTGCAAGACCGATTACACAGCCGATAAAAGTGCCGACCAGTGCCAAAAGAAGGGTTACGCCTGCGCCCTGCAAAAGAGTGGCGCCGTATTCATTCAGCAGAAAAACTACCCACGAAAAGAAAGAATCGGGCATTGTAGCCATAATTTAACCACCTAACATTAAGTCATTAATACAATCGAAATAAATACGGAAAGAAGGGGACGGATTAAACCGGCCCCTTAAAAAGCATAAGTTAAATATTATTTTGCCAGCGGCTGTTTCTGAATAGCTTCATCCATCATTTTATCGAAATCAGCAGGGGTCATTTTGCCAAGAACTGCATCCATAGCGTCTTTCAGTTCTTTGTTGCCTTTTTTAATGGCAATGCCGATTTCAACATCTTCTTTGGAAGTTTTAAAGCCTTTGTCTTCCGGGAACTGGAGAACGGTCAGTTCGGGGTTTGCAAAAGCAGCAGCTTTGGCAGTCGGGATATCGGTTACGATAAGGTTGCATTTACCGGAGGTTAAAGCAACAATCATGCCCGGTACATTGTCGATGGCAGGCAGTTTGTTAACTTCCGGAACCTGGTCAATCTGGTCATACCAGATGGTGTTCAGCTGGCTGGTAGCAGTTGCGCCGCGCAGTTCTTCAACGCTGGTTGCCTTTGCCTGCGGGGTGTCTTTTCTAACCAGTGCAACTACATTTGCATAATAATACGGTTTGGTAAAGTCTACGGACTGTTTGCGTTCGGAGGTAATGGACATACCTGCGATAGCCGCGTCAATTTTGCCGCTTACAACAGCCGGTGCAAGGCCGTCCCATTCAATTTTCTGGATTTCCAGTTCAGCACCCATGGAGTCGGCAAGTTTTTTGGCCATCATTACGTCATAGCCATAAGCATATTCGTTGCTGCCCGCAATTTTTACGGCACCGCCGTCAGCACTGTTCTGAGACCAGTTATAAGGAGCGTAAGCACATTCCATGCCTACTTTTAAAACTTTTTTGTCTGATGCTTTATCGCCGCCGCAGCCTGCAGCAAAAATCATTGAAGCAGCCATTACGCCGGCAACAGCACAAAGAGCCAATTTTCTTAAATTCATATCAAACAGCACCTTCCTCTAAAAACATTATGAGATAATTTTACCTTTAGATTACAAATATGTCAATCAGGTAAAATCAGTTTTACATTTTTATAATATTATTTTACGTAATTATTCATGCTGTTGTCTTTAAGAATAACGTCGTGTGCGCCGCCTTCAACAATGGAAGTTGCAGATACCAGAGTAATTTTTGCTTTGGCCTGCAGTTCGGGAATATTAAGCGCGCCGCAGTTGCACATGGTGGAACGTACTTTGTTAAGGGTAAGGGTTACGTTGTCTTTCAGGCTGCCTGCATACGGAACATAGGAGTCAACGCCTTCTTCGAAGGAAAGTTTCTGTGCGCCGCCCAGGTCGTAGCGCTGCCAGTTGCGTGCACGGTTGCTGCCTTCGCCCCAGTACTCTTTCATGTAGTTGCCGTTGATGTTAACTTTGTTGGTCGGGCTTTCATCAAAACGTGCAAAGTAACGGCCCAGCATCAGGAAATCTGCGCCCATTGCCAGTGCAAGAGTCATGTGGTAATCGTAAACAATGCCGCCGTCGGAGCAGATAGGCACATAAATGCCGGTTTCTTTATAATATTCGTCACGTGCTTTGGCAACTTCAATTACTGCGGTTGCTTGGCCGCGGCCGATACCTTTCTGTTCACGGGTAATGCAGATAGAGCCGCCACCGATACCTACTTTAACAAAGTCAGCGCCGCATTCAGCAAGGAAGCGGAAGCCTGCAGCATCAACAACGTTGCCTGCGCCAACTTTTACGCTGTCGCCGTAATGTTCGCGAATCCATGCCAGAGTAATTTTCTGCCATTCGCTGTAACCTTCGGAAGAGTCGATGCAGAGTACGTCAACGCCTGCGTTAACCAGTGCCGGTACGCGTTCTGCATAGTCGCGGGTGTTAATGCCTGCACCTACGATATGGCGTTTTTTGCTGTCCAGAAGTTCCAGCGGATATTCTTTGTGGGTTGCATAATCTTTACGGAATACCATGTACAAAAGACGTCCTTCGTCATCAATAATCGGCAGGGTATTCAGTTTGTTTTCCCAGATGATGTCGTTAGCTTCCTGCAAAGTGGTTTCTGCCGGAGCAGTGATCATTTCGCTGATAGGAGTCATGAATTCTTTAACTTTGGTATTCAAATCCATGCGGCTTACGCGGTAGTCACGGCTGGTAACAATGCCTTCCAGCTTGCCGTTAACGGTACCGTCGCTGGTAACGGCAACAGTGCTGTGGCCGGTTTTTTCCTTCAGGGCAATAATATCAGCCAGGGTGCTGTCCGGGCGGATGTTGGAATCGCTGCTTACAAAACCTGCACGGTGGGTTTTAACTCTTTCAACCATTGCAGCTTCGTCTTCAATGGACTGGGAACCGTAAATAAAGGAAATGCCGCCTTCTTTGGAGAGGGCAACTGCCATTTTATCATCAGATACAGACTGCATGATAGCGGAAACCAGCGGAATGTTCATGGTAATAGCAGGTTCTTCGCCTTTTTTAAATTTTACAAGCGGAGTTCTCAAATCTACATTTGCGGGAACGCATTCGCTGGAGGAATAACCGGGAACTAAGAGATATTCACTAAAAGTATGTGCGGGTTCATCGTAATAAAATGCCATTTTCATCCATCCTTTGCTTAAAATTTTATTTTTATGTATAAATTATTAACCGGTTAGGTGTATACAAAATGTCCCGGCGCATAAAGCGCAGGGACAAAATTTTATTTTTTCAATGCACGCCAGGCAATATCTTTGCGGTACTGCATATCTTTAAAGCTGATAACGGAAGCTGCTTTATAAGCACGTTCCTGCGCATCGGCAATATCCTTGCCCACTGCCGTAACGCCAAGCACACGCCCGCCTGCCGTTACCACACTGCCGTCGCTGATTTTCGTTCCGGCATGGAACACAACGGTTTCCGGCAATTTTCCGGCTTCGTCAAGGCCGCTGATAGGATAGCCCTGAGCATAATGTTCCGGGTAACCTCCGGAAGCAAGCACTACGCACACGGCGGCTTTATCGTGCCAGCCTATGCTTACTTTGTCAAGCCCGCCGGTTGCGCAGGCCAGCATAATTTCAGCAAGGTCGCCGTCCAGAAGCGGCAGCACAACCTGTGTTTCCGGGTCGCCGAAACGGCAGTTAAATTCTACAACTTTAACCTCATCGCCGCAAACCATCAGGCCTGCATACAGGCAGCCTTTATAAGTTCTGCCTTCTGCCTTCATGGCTGCAACAACCGGTTTTAAAATCTTTTCAACAGCGCGCAGGCGCAGGATATCGGTTAAAACCGGAGCCGGTGCATAAGTGCCCATGCCGCCGGTGTTGGGTCCTTTATCGCCGTCAAAAGCGCGTTTGTGGTCCTGAGATGCAATCATCGGCACAATGTGCTCACCGTCGGTAAATGCCAGAAGCGACGCTTCTTCGCCCTGCATAAATTCTTCGATGACAACGCGTGCGCCCGCGCCGCCGAATTTATGCTGCTCGCCCATCATTTCGTCAATGGCTTCGTATGCTTCCGCTTCGGTCATGGCAACTACCACGCCTTTGCCCGCAGCAAGCCCGTCCGCCTTAATAACAATCGGCGCGCCTTTTTCCTTAACATAGGCTTTGGCTGTTTCCAAATCTTCGCAAACCTTAAAGAAAGCCGTCGGGATATTGTACTTGGCCATTAAATTTTTGGCAAATGCCTTGCTGCCTTCAAGTTCTGCCGCCGCTTTGGAAGGGCCGAACACAGCAAGCCCTCTTGCAGCAAAAACATCGGCAATACCGTCAACCAGAGTTGCCTCAGGGCCTACAACAGTCAAATCAATGCCGTGTTCTTCGGCAAAATCCGCAACACTGTCAAGGTCATTTAAGTTGAGTTCAACACATTCGCATTTTTTAACAGCTGCAATGCCGGGGTTGCCGGGCGCTGCAAAAATCTTTTCAACCTGCCCGCTCTGCGCAAGTTTCCATGCCAGTGCATGTTCACGTCCGCCGCTGCCAATAAGTAATATCTGCATGATGCTTCTCCTTATTTGCCTTCGGCAAGCTGTTTGGTCAAATATGCGCTGATAGCCGCATCATATTCGGAAGTATGTGTAAATGCTTCTTTGGCCAGAGTTTTACGTGTTTTCATATCGGCATCGCCATGCTGCTGCAGCATGGCAATCAGGCTGCTGTAACGAGCCGGGTTGGTAATAATAATAACATCGCGGAAGTTTTTGGCTGCCGCCCTTACCATTGCCGGGCCGCCGATATCAATGTTTTCAATGGCTTCGGCTTCGGTTACACCGGGTTTGGCAATGGTTTCCCTGAACGGGTAGAGATTTACAACAACAAGGTCAATCGGTTTAATGCCGTGTTCTTCCATGGCTTTTACATGTTCCGGGTTGCTGCGTACAGCAAGAATGCCGCCATGAATCTTCGGGTTCAGGGTTTTTACCCTGCCGTCCATAATTTCCGGAAAACCGGTTACGTCACTAACATAAGTTACAGGAATTCCTGCATCCTGCAAAGCCTTCATGGTACCGCCGGTAGAAATAATTTCCACGCCGATATCATGCAGAAACTGCGCCAGTTTAACAATGCCGGTTTTGTCGGATACGCTTAAAAGAGCTCTTTTTATTCTCATTTTCATTCACCCCACTACCGGAAGCACTTTTACGTGCCTTCCTTCTATTTGCAGCCTGCCCTCACTCCACAGCCTTACGGCTTCGGGCAATGCTTTGTGTTCCTGTTCCAAAATTCTGTCTGCCAGCGTGTCATGCGTGTCATCGTCAAGCACGGGTACTGCCTTTTGCAGAATAATCGGGCCGCTGTCGGTGCCTTCATCTACAAAATGTACGGTGCAGCCGGCAATTTTAACGCCGTAATTAAGTGCCTGGCCCTGCCCGTCAAGTCCGGGAAAACTCGGCAGAAGCGCCGGGTGGATATTAACGATTTTATGGTGCCAGTGCCCTACAAATTCCGGGCTTAAAATACGCATAAAGCCTGCCAGCACAACAAGTTCCGCAGCGGCTGTTTCCAGCACGCCGGTAATTTTATTTTCAAATTCTTCTTTGGAAGCACATTCTTTGCGGTCAATGGCAACAGCCTTAATACCGGCTTTTTCTGCACGTTCCAAAGCAAAGGCGTCCTTTTTGTCGCTGATAACAACTGTAATTTCAACATTAAGCGTACCTGCGGTAATCTCATCCATCAGGGCCTGCAAATTGCTGCCCCTGCCGCTAACAAGCACGCCGATTTTGCGCTTACTCACCGAAAACGCCGCCTTTCAGCACAGCCTTGCCGCTGCCTTCTATAATAGTACCGAGTTCGTAGAAGGTTTCACCGGCATTTTTCAGGTGTTCGCGTACAGCGTCAGCTTCTTCCGGAGCAACTACCAGCACCATGCCTACGCCCATGTTAAAGGTGCGGTACATTTCATGCCAGTCAACATTGCCCCATTCCTGTAATTTTTTAAATACAACAGGAACTTCCCATGCGCCTGCGTTAACGTCTGCGTCGCAGTTTTCCGGCAAAATGCGCGGAATATTGTCATAAAAACCGCCGCCGGTAATATGTACCATGCCGTGCAGGTTGAATTTTTCAATCAGCGGCAGGCATACGCGCGGATAAAGGCGGGTCGGTTTCAGAAGTTCTTCGCCCAAAGTAGTGCCGAATTCTTCAACCGGGGTATCCATGGTAAAGCCCATTACGTCAAAGCAGATTTTGCGCACCAGCGTAAAGCCGTTGGAATGTACACCGGCAGAAGGCAGGCCCAAAAGCACGTCGCCCGGTTTAACTTTTTCGCCGGTAATCATTTTGCTTTTTTCTACCACGCCTACGCAGAAGCCTGCAATATCGTATTCGTCCTTGCCGTACAAATCGCTCATTTCGGCAGTTTCGCCGCCAATCAGCGCGCAGCCGGATTCTTTGCAGGCATTGGCAACGCCCTTAACAATCTGGGCAACCTTTTTTGCTTCCAGAGTTTCAATGGCGATATAATCGAGGAAGAACAGCGGTTCAGCGCCCTGTACGAGAATATCGTTTACGCACATGGCAACAGCGTCCTGGCCGATGGTATCATGTTTGTCAGCCATAAAAGCCAGTTTCAGTTTGGTGCCTACACCGTCGGTGCCGCTAACCAGAACCGGTTCTTTATATTTGCCGCTGTTTAAGGCAAACAAACCGCCGAAACCGCCAATATCGCCGATAACTTCGGGACGGTAAGTAGCCTGTACACTTGCTTTCATCAGTTCAACGGCTTCATTGCCGGCATCAATATTTACACCGGCGTCTGCATAAGTAAGTTGTTTCTTGGTTTCTTCGCTCATCATCGTCCTCCTGTATCAGCCTTCGTTTTCAAAAATATATTTAGAACCCTGCCTCAGGGTTTCTTCCGCATTATCCGGGTATTGGGCATTAAAGCAGGCATAGCACATTCCTTCGGGGTCCATGCAGTCCAAAGAACGCTTCAGTCCTTCCAGAGAAATGTAATGCAGCGAATCTGCGCCGATATACTGGCGGATTTCTTCTTCCGTATGGGTCGAAGCAATCAGTTCCTTGCGCACGCTGGTATCAATGCCGTAATAGCACGGGTCGGTTACCGGCGGGGAGCTGATGCACATATGCACCTCGCGCGCACCGGCATCCTTTAACAGTTTTACTATTTTGCCGCTGGTTGTACCGCGTACAATGCTGTCATCAACTACAACAACTGATTTGCCCTTAATAACGCTTTCCACCGGGTTAAGCTTAAGCCTTACGGCGTTAAGGCGCTGTTTTTGGGTAGGCTGAATAAACGTCCTGCCTACATAGCGGTTTTTGGTTAAACCTTCCATAAACGGCACGCCGGATTCCAGGCTGTACCCTACTGCTGCTGCCGTGCCGGAATCAGGAACGGAAATTACAATATCAGCCTTAATATCTTTTGTTTCTTTGGCAAGTTCCCTGCCCATATTGATGCGCGCCTGGTAAACCGACTGTTTGTCGATAACGCTGTCGGTACGCGCAAAATAAACATATTCAAATACGCAGTGCGCACGTTTGGCAGGCATGTTTTCTGCCCAGCGGCTGCTTTTCGGCTCATCGTGGTCATTTTCAAATACCAGCATTTCGCCCGGTTCAACGTCGCGTACAAATTCGGCGCCTACAAGGTCAAACGCACAGGATTCGGAAGCCACAACCCAGCCGCCATCCATTTTGCCAATCGCCAGCGGGCGGAAGCCGTACTGGTCACGCACGGCAATAAGTTTATTGTCCGTCATAACCAAAATGCCGAAAGCGCCTTTAATGGTGTTTGCTGCTTCGGCAACACGTTCTTCAATAGTTTTTTTACGGCTGCGGGCAATAAGGCTTACAACAACTTCCGTATCAACCGTTGTCTGGAAAACCGTGCCTTCCAGAGCCAGGCGTTTGCGCAGTTCTGCTGCGTTGGTAAGGTTGCCGTTGTGCGCCAGCGCGAGGTTGCCGCCGTCAAAATAAACACGCAGCGGCTGAATGTTGTATTCCATGCTGGAACCGGTGGTGGAATAACGCACATGCCCAATGGCAATATGCCCTTCCAGCCCGTCAACGCCGCCTTTAAAAACATCGGCCACAAGGCCCATGCCTTTTTTGCCTTCCATATGAGTGCCGTCGGTAGCTACAATGCCGCAGCTTTCCTGTCCGCGGTGCTGCAAAGCATACAAGCCCCAGTAAGTATTCAGCGCCACATCGTCATTATGGGAATAAATGCCGAATACGCCGCACTCCTCATGCATTTTATCATCCTGAAAATCAATGCCAGACATTCTCTGCTCCTTTTCTGCCGCCGCAATTACTGTTCGGATGCACGCAGTGCAGCCAGTTTTTCACCTTTGGCCTTTACTTCTGCTTTCATCTTTTCACGGTCTTCGGCCAGCTTTTCAACAAGTTCCGGATATTTGGTTGCCAGAATCTGTACGGCAAACAGCGCTGCGTTTTTGGCACCGTTAATTGCCATGGTTGCAACCGGAATACCGGAAGGCATCTGTACAAAGCTCAGTAACGAATCCATACCGTTTAAGGGAGTGGCATTAATGGGTATGCCAATTACCGGCAGTGTTGTAAATGCTGCAATAACACCGCCAAGATGCGCTGCAGCACCTGCTGCGGCAATAATTACCTCAACGCCGCGTCCACGTGCGCCTGCCGCAAACTCATGAACCATTTCGGGAGTGCGGTGTGCAGAAGCAACTACAACTTCCACTTCAACGCCAAAACTTTTTAAAGTTTTTTCTGCCGGTTCAAGTACCGGCCAGTCAGAATTGCTGCCCATAATAATTGCAACTTTCATTATCCCACTGCCTTTCAATAAAAAATAAAGCCCGGCATAAAAGTTTCATTGTGCTGTTCAACCAACTACAATTTCTCCGGGCATCGTTACGTAAAGAATATTATTAATTTATTTTACCAATCTGTGCCCTTTGTGTCAATAAATTTACACATTTTTGCTGTTATTTGCTTTTTTCGGTTTCATAGGGCCAGGCACTCATGCTTCCTTCAAGGCTCTGCACATTTTTATAGCCCTGGGCGCGCAGCATGGTTTCGGCTTCGTAGCCGCGCAGGTCAATCTGGCAGCTGCATACAAGCCGCGCTTCCTTATCTGGCAAAACCTTGCAGCATTCGCTGCGCACTTCATCCAAAGGCAGGTTTACAATATTGCAGCAGCCTGCTATATGGCAGTTTTTAAATTCGCCGGGCGTACGCACATCAACCAAAGTATAAGCTTCGCTTTTGCGCAGTTCTTTAAATTCCTTCGGGTTAATGCTGCGAAGCCTGCCTTCAATTTTATTCAGCAGCACGTTGGCAGCCGTGGCAATATTGTCAATCGGGCCGTTAAACGGCGGCGCATAGCCAATGTCAAACTCACTCAAATCTTCAAGCGCTGCGCCCATGCTGATAGCGGCAACAAGCGTGTCGATGCGCTTATCAACGTTTTGCCCTACCGCCTGCACGCCGATAACCTTATGAGTTTTCCTGTCGGCAAACAGCTTAAGCACCAAACGCCCTGCACCCGGCATATATGCCAGCCTGTCGTTGCCGGGAACGATTACCGATTCAAAATCAATGCCTGCCGCAGCAGCCGTTTTTTCATTAAGCCCCGTGCTGCCTGCTTCCACACCCGGCATACGGCACAGCCCCGTGCCCAAAACACCAGGGTATTTTACCATATCGCCGCAAATATTATCGGCAATAACGCGCCCGTGCTTGTTGGCAGTGCTGCCCATTGGCGCAAAAATTTTAGCCCCGCTTACGCGGTGAGTATTTTCCGCACAGTCGCCGCCCGCATAAATGCAGGGGTCGCTCGTCTGCATATATTCGTTAACGGCAATAGCACCGCTCGGGCCAATGGCAAGCCCAGCTTCGCGCGCCAGTTCAACATTCGGGCGTACGCCAACAGCTACAATTACCATCTGCGCCGGAATTGTGCGCTTGTCCGTTTTAACGGCGGCAACACGCCCCTCGCCTTCAAAAGCAACTGTTTTTTCTTCAAGATATAAATTTATACCGGCAGCGGCAACAGGTTTTGAGGCAAGCTCTGCCATTTCCAAATCAAGCATCTGCGGCAGAATGCGGTTCTGCATTTCCACAACGCTTACCTTAACGCCTATTTTGTTAAACTCCTCCGCCAGTTCCATGCCGATAAAGCCCGCGCCAACTATAACAACATCCGTAACATTATGGGCGGCAATTTCTTCTTTCACTTTTAACACTTCCCATGGAAACCAGAAGTTATGGATGCCTTCCAAATCAGCACCCGGCACCGGCAGCCGCACCGGCGTAGCGCCAGTGCCAAGCACCAGCACATCGTAAGGCATTTCTGTAACTTCGCTGTTTTTCCTGTTCAGCACAGTAACTGTTTTTGCCGCGCGGTTAATCTTCTGCGCCTCGTGCCCGGTTAAAACATCAATGCCCTTAACTTTTTTAAAGTAATCTACATCGCGCGCAATGCCCTGCGGCGTATGCGTAAATTCATTAAAATTTTTAACTTCGTCACCAATATAATAAGGAAAACCGCACGCACCGTAACTTACAAGTTCTCCGCGTTCAATAACCGTAATTTCCGCATCTTTATCCCTGCGGCGCAGGCGCGAAGCAGTTTTCATTCCTGCCGCCACACCGCCGATAATTAAAACTTTTTTGCCCATATACTTCCGCTCCTTCCGTTTACAATCCTATACTTATATTATATCATCATATCCCTATAAAAAATGTCCTGTTTTAATGAATACATCACTAAAACAGGACATTTTGCTGTTATTTATTTTTTATAGTTACTTACTCCTGCTCAACTTCGATATTGCCGTCTTTAAGCACAACTTTTACTTTTGTGCCGCTGCCAATTTCACCGGCAACAATCTTTTTGCCGAGAATGTTTTCAACGGTATGTACAATAAGGCGTTTCAGCGGGCGCGCGCCAAAAGCTGGGTCAAAGCCTGCGCCTGCAAGGTATGCCACAGCTTCGTCGCTGGCGGTAAGCGTCATATCAAGCTGTTTTTGCAGCCTGTCGCTGAGCTCTTTAAGGATGAGTTTAACAATATCCTTAATCTGTTCTTCCTGCAAAGCCTTAAACACTACAATATCGTCAACACGGTTCAAAAATTCCGGGCGGAAGAAACGCATTAGCATGCTCTGTACTTCTTCGCGCGTTACTTCGCCTTTTTTCTGCATAATTTCGGCAGAACCGAGGTTGCTGGTCATAATAATCAGCGTGTTTTTAAAATCGACAATGCGTCCCTGCCCGTCAGTCAGGCGGCCGTCGTCAAGCACCTGCAAAAGTACATTAAATACATCGGCATGGGCTTTTTCAATTTCGTCCAGCAAAATTACGCTGTACGGACGGCGGCGCACTGCTTCTGTAAGCTGGCCGCCTTCATCATAGCCAACATAGCCCGGAGGCGCACCGATTAAGCGCGAAACTGTGTGCTTCTCCATATATTCGCTCATATCAATACGAATCATGTTGCGTTCGTCATCGAACAAAATTTCTGCCAGTGCTTTGGCAAGTTCAGTTTTGCCTACGCCGGTAGGCCCAAGGAAAATGAACGAGCCAATCGGGCGATTGGGGTCTTTAATGCCTGCGCGTGCACGGATAACAGCTTCGCTTACGGCTTTAACCGCTTCGTCCTGACCTACTACACGCTGGTGCAGGCGTTCTTCCAGATGAATGAGTTTTTCACGTTCGCCGCCGTTTAAGCGTGCAACCGGGATACCCGTCCAGGTGCTTACAACTTTGGCAATGTCTTCTTCGTCAACTTCTTCTTTTAAAAGTACGCCGTCTTTGTCTTCGGCATCACCTTTGGCAAGGCGCGCCAGTTCTTTTTGCAGTTCCGGCAGGCGGCCGTATTTAAGTTCTGCCAGTTTGTTCAAATCGTAGCTGCGTTCTGCCGTTTCCATATCGTGTTTAACGGCGTCAATTTCCTTTTTAACTTCGCGCACACGGCTGATAGCAGCTTTTTGTGCTTCCCAGCGTTTAACAAGCTCGTCGTTGGATTTTTTAAGCTCTGCCAGTTCTTCTTCTATTTTGGCAAGGCGGTCTTTGCTCTGCTCGTCGTCTTCTTTTTTCAAAGCCTGTGCTTCAATTTCCAGCTGCAAAATGCGGCGTTTGCTTTCGTCAAGCTCGGCAGGCAGGCTGTCGATTTCGGTACGCAGGCGCGCTGCGGCTTCGTCCACAAGGTCTATTGCCTTATCCGGCAAAAATCGGTCGTTAATATAACGGTTGCTTAATACGGCCGCTGCAACAAGGGCGGCATCTTTAATGCGCACGCCGTGGTGCACTTCGTAGCGTTCTTTTAAGCCGCGCAGAATGGAGATAGTATCCTCAACATCCGGCTCTTTAACCATAACGGGCTGGAAGCGGCGTTCCAGAGCGCTGTCTTTTTCGATATATTTGCGGTATTCGTTCAGCGTGGTTGCACCAATGCAGCGCAGCTCGCCGCGGGCAAGCATCGGTTTTAAAATATTGCCTGCGTCCATGGCACCTTCGGCAGCACCTGCACCAACAACGGTGTGCAGTTCATCAATAAACATAATAATCTGCCCGCCGGATTCGGATACCAGTTTCAAAACTTTTTTCAGGCGTTCTTCAAACTCGCCGCGGTATTTGGCACCGGCAACAAGGGCTGCCAGGTCAAGCGCGTACAGAGTTTTGTTTTTAAGGCTTTCCGGAACATCGCCAGCCACAATACGGCGGGCAAGCCCTTCTACAATGGCGGTTTTACCAACGCCCGGCTCACCAATCAAAACAGGGTTGTTCTTTTTGCGGCGCGAAAGAATTTCAACCACGCGGCGTATTTCTTCATCCCTGCCAATAACGGGGTCGAGCTTGCCTTCTTTGGCTTTGGCAGTTAAATCCTGCCCGTATTTTTCAAGCGTCTGTTTCTTTTCGTCGCCTTCGGCGCTGTTGGTGTAGGCCATATACAGCCCTTCGGCCTTGTTTTTGGTAATGCCGTATTTTTTCAAGAGCGCGGTAACATCGCTGTCACCGTCACTGGCAAGGGCACCAACCAAATGGCAGATGTTAACTTCGCCCTGCCCTGCGTTCTGCGCTGCAATAGCCAGCACGCGGGCTGCGCCGGTACTCATCATAAGCCCTCTGTCCTGCCCTTTTACGGAAGGTATTTTCTGCACAAGGCGTTTGGCCTCAGCGGTAAAGGTGCCGGCATCAGCGCCGGCATTTTTAAGCAGGAACGGGAAAAACCCTTCACTTCCGGCCAGCGCAACTAACAGATGGGCGCAGGTCAGTTCCTGATTATAATTTATAACAGCCTGCTGCTGAGCAGCTTCCAATATGCTTTTTACTTCTTCACTGTAGCGTTCATTCATAGCGCTAACCTCCTTCAAACTGTATAAACAGTAAAATATTTTACATAAATTTTTATGTTAAATACGCAGGGAAACCGCTTCCGGCGGCGAATATGCAAGTAAATGCTTTTTTCACGGAGGATATTTTATGAATACATCCATGATTGTATACCGTCTTTTTGACGTTGCCGACGAAATTGACCTTGATTTGGTGCAGGCCCTTTGGACCAGCCGCAACAAAATCGCTTCCAGGCTCCGCCTGGACCGTATATCTACCAAGTCTATTACTTTTAAGGACCCGCCCGTTCTTGTTGAGCTTGGTTCCCATGATATGAAGCTGGGCAATGGTACTTACCTTACCGAAGTTAAAGCCCGCATTTTTGATTTAGGCGTTATCAGCCTTATTCTGCGTATTCATTTTGAAGATGATGTAACTTTTGATGAATACATGGATATGTCTATCGTCAGCGAGAACATGCCGGAAGACGAAATCCGCTCTTACCTTGACGCCGTTTTGGAAACCATCCGCCCGGCGTGCAGTAATGAGCGCGTTTCCGACTTTGACGAAGATTTTGTAGTTTATTATTTTCAGGACAAAGTGCCCGAAAACTGGGATATTGTGCCGCTGCTTCTGAAAGACCGCACGCCTGTAAGCCCGGAAACCCGCGCCGAAACACTGGCCAACAGGTTTACTTACGCCGATGATGTATGTTACCTTGCGTGGGATTCCGCCGTTGTGTATGACCCCAGCGGCAGCCTTGACGTGCCTGACCTTTTAGAATTTGCCAACGCCCAGTTTTTGGAACTGCGCTACTACGACAATGCGCTTAACGAAGCCATTGACCGCACTTACGATGAACTGGAAGCCGCCGAAAAAGGCAGCACCGGCAGCCGCCAGACAAGCTACCGCAAAATACGCGGCAGGCTGATGGAACTGATGGCTGATGTAAGCACATTAACAAGCAATATCAACAATGCTTTGCAGGTTACGGAAGATATTTTCTACGCGCGCATTTACACGCGTTATCTCGACCTTCTGCGTGCTTCGGTCTGGAAGGACAACATTGAAAACAAAATGCTTGTCATTCAGCGCAGCTACAATCTTCTTAACGAAGAAGTATCCATGTACCGTTTTGAATATATCGGCATGAGTGCCGTTACGCTTTTGGCAATTATTTTACTTTTAATAATTTACCTTGCTGTGCGTTAACAGCATATTTATTAACAGGGGCATTTTTCTGCTCCTGTTTTATATTATAGCAACAAAAGTCAAAAAGTCAAATATTTTTTGTATGTTTTTTTGATAAATTTTTTCGTTATTTTAACTTGACAAATTGACGCTGCGGAAGCAAAATATACACATTACTTTATTTTTTGAGAGGGGAAAGAAAATTATGACACCATCATCAATTTTGAAAGGAACTGCTGTACTGCTTTTTTTGCAGGGCGTCAGTACGGTTGCGCTTAATTTATGCGGCATTAAATTTCCGCCTGCGCTGCTGGCAATGATTCTGCTGCTGATACTTTTGCTCAGCGGCGTTATAAGGGTGCGTACCATTGAAGATGTCTGCAATATTTTAATAGAAAAAATGGGCATGCTCTTTTTACCCGCAGGCGTAAGCATTTTGCTGTATCTGGACGTTATTCTTGCAGAAAGCACCGCCATTGTGGCTACCGTTATCATAAGCAGTTTTATGATACTGATTGTAACGGCTGTGTTTTTAAACTTTATGCTGAAAAGTAAAGGCGGTGCCGGAAAATGACTTTTTTACCAGAAGCTTTCATCCAATCGCCGCTGTTTGGCATTGCCCTTACCATTGTTGTTTATGTAATATGCGAAATTATTGTAGATAAGTTTGAACTGAGCATTATTCCGCCGTTTGTGCTGGCGTGCCCGATGATAATTGCCTTTATTTATTTTCAGGAGCCGTATATTACATACGAGGATTACGAAACAGGCGCAGGCTTTATCAACTTTCTGCTTGGCCCTGCCACCGTGGCACTGGCCCTTCCGCTGTACAACAACAGGCGCATTATAAAAGAAAACCTGCCGGTAATTATAAGCGGCATTCTTGTTGCCACCGTTACAGGCATAGTCAGCATCTTCATTTGCGGCAAAATGTTCGGCGCAAGCAGCCAGGTGCTGCTTTCCATGATTCCCAAATCCGTAACAACGCCTATTGCCATGGATATTTCTTCCGCTATCGGCGGTATTCCGGCGCTTACGGCCGCCTGTGTAATTTTTACAGGCATGCTTGGAGCAACCTTTAACCACAAAATTTTAGAAGCTTTAAAAATAAAAAACAACATTGCCATCGGCCTTTCCATAGGCGCTTCCAGTCACGGGCTCGGCACCAGCGTCTGCGCTGGCAAAAATGCCTTGCAGCTGGCAATCGGCGGCGCTTCCATAGGGCTTACCGGCATAGCAACTTCCATTTTGGCGCCTATTCTGCTGCCGTTTATGGAAAGCTTATTTTAAAATTTAACACTATATACGCAAAAACGGTATTGCCTTTTACGGCAATACCGTTTTTTTATTTTGCGGGCTTTGTTAAATTTATGCCGCACAGCTTCATGCCGCGCTCATATTTGCTGCGGTTTTCCGGTGTTACAGGCACTAGGTTTGCAATCTGCCCTGCATAGGCAAGCAGGTCTTCTTTGGTGCCGCTTTTAATTTCCAGTTCCGTTTCGTTAACAGCACATTCATTTCCGGTTATGCCGGAAATAATTTTGCCGCGGTCAACCGCCATCTCCACCGTTGTAGCCGCGCTTATTTTAAGCAGACACAGCCTGCGTTCAACATCAACGGTAAACAGTTTTACAAGCGGCTCACCGGCAATAAGCTTTTCCAAATCCGTATCAAAGCCTTCTTCTTTAAACCCCTGCAAAACAGGCTTGCCGTCAGGCAAATCAACATTATATTCGTTGCGGCGGGAAACCCCGCCGTGAGCTTCTTTTTCCGTTTTAATGGTTGCTTCGTATTTAGTGCCGTTTTTACGCACACGGTAAGCAATGCCGCTGTGCATCAGTTTAAAAGACGGCGTATCATAATACGAAGTTTCAAGGTGGTGTACGGCTTCGCTGCCGCCGATAATTTTATCCGCTACAAGCGGAGAAGCAAGCAGTTTTTGCAAAGCCTCCGCCCCAATATTAAGTTTCATTTCAATTTCTGCCGGCATTTTTACACTCCTTTTAGGCGATTGAGCCTCTCAGCTCGGTAAAAATAACTTTACCTTCATCAAGACTGTAAACAGTAGGTTCAAGTTCACGCAAATCCTCCGTGCGCCAGCCTTTATGCTGCTCCTCCAACAGTTTAAGCGCTTCTTCAAGGCTTTCTGCCGCCACAATGGCAATGGCATCAAGGTAAAATTCCGTGTTAACGCAGGGTTCCTGTATCATGCTGTGGCTATGGTAGGTTTTGTTATGGCGCCATACATAAAGTTTCATAAACGCACCTTCTTTCCGTGTTCTTTTAAATTAATTATAAACTTTTATCGCCGCCGCGGCAACTTTTAAGGGCACAAGCTTAAAAATTTTGCCCTTAAACAGCAAAAGCCGCCGGAATAAACCCGGCGGCACTTTGCCATGAATATTAAAATTAATCTCTTAATTTAGCTTTGTAGGCTTCGCCAACTTTTTCCACAACATTTTTAATAACGGCATCAATTTCTTCATCCGTTAAAGTACGGTCATCAGCCTGGAAGGTTAAGTTAAACGCCATGGATTTATAACCTGCTTCCACCTGTTTACCGGTGTAAACGTCAAATACTTTTACCTGTTTCAGCAGTCTGCCTGCGTTAGCGCGGATAACTGCCTCCAGTTCTTCCATGGCAACCTCCAGCGGTACAACAACCGCAATATCGCGCGAGGTTGCAGGATATTTGGGCAGATGTACAAACTGCGGCACATGGGATGCACTTGCAACAAGCGGTTCAACTTCCAGTTCCAGCACGCATACGCTGCCGTTAAGACCGTAGTTTCCGGCAACGGTCGGGTGCAGTTCACCGAACCAGCCAATTACCCTGCCTTCGTATTCAACGGCACAGCTCTTGCCGGGGTGCAGGTAAGGCTGAGCCACCGGCACATATTTTGCGCCTGCAATCTGTAAATTTTCCAAAAGGCCTTCCACAGCGCCCTTCATATCGTAAAAATCAACTTCGTCTTTGGTTTCAGTCCAGTTAATGCTGCTGCGTCTTCCGGCAAGTACGGCACATAAAACAGGTTTTTCTTCAGGCAGTTCTTTAAGCGGCAGAGCCTTGGGCAGAAATACCTTGCCGATTTCAAAAATCTTAACGGATTCTGCCTGGCGGGCCTGGTTATAAGCAGCCGTATTAAGCATACCCGGCAGCATGCTGGTGCGCATTACCTTAAATTCATCGCTCAGCGGGTTCATCAGTTCAATGGCGCCGCGGCGGCTGTCTGCTTCGTCCAGCAGGATTTTATCAAAAAAATTGGGGTTAATGAAGCTGTAAGTCATAACTTCGTTCAAACCGGCAGCAACAAGATAATCCTCAATTTCTTCGCATACATCGTCAATTACAGCCTGACGGCCCTGTACCAGCGGCAAATCCGGATTATGCGATTCAATCTTGTCATAAGAATGCATTCTGGCAATTTCTTCGCTGATATCGGCGTCGCAGCTGATGTCATAACGCCAGGAAGGAGCGGTAACGGTTAATACGCCGCCGTCATATTCCACGCCGAACTGTAATTTTTTAAGAATATCAACCATTTCTTCAGCGGCAATTTCCACGCCGATACGGCTGTTAATAGCCTGCGGCGTTACGCGGATAACGGCAGGTTTAACTTCTTCCGGATAATCTTCTACAATGCCGCAAACCGTTTCGCAGGCCCCCATCTGTTCCAACAGGTGTACGGCGCGGTTTAAAGCATTATGGTTCAGCACAGTATCAACGCCGCGTTCAAAACGGCCGGAGGCTTCACTGCGCAGCCCTAATGCTTTGGAAGTACGGCGGATGGAAGGGCCGTTAAAGGTTGCAGCTTCCAGCATTACGTTAACGGTTTCGCCGGTAACTTCGGTTTCCAAACCGCCCATAACGCCGCCAAGGCCAACAGCATGGTCAGGGTCGGCAATTGTAATCATGTCCGGGGTTAAAATACGTTCCTGCCCGTCCAAGGTTACCAGTTTTTCACCGTCTGCGGCGCGGCGCACAATAAGTTTATGCCCGCCTACTTTGTCATAATCATAAGCATGCATCGGCTGGCCAAGTTCCAGCATTACATAGTTGGTTACGTCAACAACGTTGCTTATCGGGCGCATACCGCAGGCACGCAGGTGTTTCTGCATCCATTCCGGGCTGGGCCCGATTTTAATGTTTTTCAGCACGCGCACTGCAAAACGGCTGCACAAATCTTTGGCGTCAACTTCAATGGCAGCCATATCAGCAGCACTGCCGCCGGCAGCTTCCTTAACGCTCATATCCGGCATGCGCAGTTCTTTGCCAAGCACTGCAGCAGCTTCACGCGCCAGGCCGATAATATTGGTGCAGTCGCCGCGGTTGGCGGTAAGGTCTATATCAAGCACTACATCGTCAAGGCCGAGCACTTTTTTAATATCCACGCCAACCGGAGTATCCGGCGGCAGAATGAAAATGCCTTCGCGCTGTTCCGGCAGCAAAAGTTTGGCGTCAATGCCAAGTTCAGCCGCGCTGCACAGCATGCCAAAGGAATCAAGGCCGCGCATTTTTGCTTTTTTAAGCGACATGCCGTTCGGCAGATGAGAGCCGATAACTGCTACCGGCACCATATCATATTGGTGAACGTTCTGCGCACCGGTTAAAATTTGCAGAATTTCCGGCCCGCCGACATCCATCTTGCAAATCCACAAATGGTCAGAGTTAGGATGGCGCTCGATATGCGTTACCTTGCCGGTAACAACGCCTTCCAGCCCTTCACCGAGATGGTTTACGCTTTCAACCTCCAGCCCTACGCGGGTAAGTTTTTCAGCCAGCTCCTCAGGAGTGACATCAATATCTACATATTGTTTAAGCCAATCAACAGATGCTAACATGGTACCCCTCCTTATTTAAACTGGCGGATGAACCGCAAATCATTTTCAAAGAACAAACGTAAATCGTCAATGCCGTATTTAAGCATAGCAATACGTTCTACGCCCATGCCAAAAGCATAGCCGCTGGTTTTTTCGGGGTCGTAGCCGCTCATGCGCAGTACGTTGGGGTGTACCATGCCGCTGCCTAAAATTTCCAGCCAGCCGCTGTTTTTGCACACACGGCAGCCCTTGCCGCCGCAGATAACGCAGGAAATATCAACTTCCGCACTCGGTTCGGTAAACGGGAAATAACTCGGGCGCAGGCGGATGCTTACGCTGCTGCCGAACATTTCCTTACAAAAGGTTTCCAGTGTGCCTTTTAAATCGGCAAGGCTGATATCCTTGCCCAGCACCAAGCCTTCCACCTGATGGAACATAGGCGAATGGGTTGCATCGTAGTCGTTGCGGTATACGGTGCCCGGAGAAATCATGCGGATTGGGGAATCCGGCACGCTTGCCTGCATTTTGCGCGCCTGCATAGGCGAAGTCTGCGTACGCAGCAAAATGTCTTCGGTAATATAAAAAGTATCCTGCATATCCCTTGCCGGATGGTCTTTCGGCAGGTTCAACGCTTCAAAGTTATAGTAATCGCTTTCAATCTGCGGCCCTTCCAGAACTTCAAAGCCCATGCGCATAAAAATCTTTTTAATTTCACGCATCGTCAGCGTAATGGGGTGCAGATGCCCGCACTGCGGTTTGCGGCCGGGCAGCGTAATGTCAACCTTTTCGCTGGCAAGGCGCTGTTTTAAGGCTTCAGCTTCCAAAACTTCGGCTTTGGCGGCAATGGCTTCTTCCAAAATCTTTTTTACTTCGTTTACAATCTGGCCGATTTTCGGTCTTTCTTCTGCCGGCAGGCTGCCCATGCCGCGCAGGATGTCAGTCATATGGCCTTTTTTGCCAAGATACTTAACGCGCAAATCTTTCAGCTCGTCCACGCTTGCAGCTGTTTCCAGCTCTTTAAGCGCCTGCTCTTTAAGTGCTTGCAGTTCTTCTCTCATACTTAACCTCCCAAAATTCAGCATTCAGGGGCAGACGGTAAAAATAAAAAAGCCTCCGCCCCTTCAAAGGGGCGAAAGCTGCATAACTTCCGCGGTACCACCCTGTTTTGTACCTCATAACGCCTTAACGCGGCAAACGCCGTTCCTACTTATTTTCAAAACGGATGCTCCAAAGTGAACTTCGGCACAACCTGTATCACGGGGCTTTCAGCCATGGCCCTGCTCTCTGCGTCGCAGTTTATGCCTACTCTCTTTTTCATAGCACAAATTTTATAAATTGACGTGTATTATTATAACACAGCCTTTATTTTGTTGCAAGACGGCGGCGCATGGCTTCAAACATAACTATGCCACCTGCCACTGCCGCATTAAGCGATTCTGCCCTGCCCTGCATCGGTATAAACACCCTTTTGGCAGCAGCAGCCTTTAAGCTTTCCGAAGCGCCGTAAGCTTCGCTGCCCACAACTATGGCCGTGCGCGCGCCAAACTCCGCCTCATACAGGTTTTGTGCGCCGTCAAGGCAGGTAACCATAATTTCATAATTGTTTTTATGCGCCCAGCCGGTAAACTCATCTTCCGGCATATCGCACACAACAGGCATGCGCAAAAGCGAGCCCATGGTGGAGCGCACTGTTTTTGGCGCATAAGCATCGGCGCAGCCCGCCAGCAAAACAACCGCTGCAATACCTGCCGCTTCCGCCGTACGGATTAACGTGCCGACATTGCCGGGGTCAGCCACACGGTCAAGCACAAGCACAGTACCGTCTGCCACTATAAACCCCTGTGGCTTACTGCACACCGCCAAAACACCCTGCGGCGCCTCCGTATCGCTCATTTTTTTCATAACCTGTTCCGTTACGCTGTAAAGTTCAATGTTTTTTGCGGCAGCATCAGCCAAAAGCTGAGCCAATCTGGTATTTGCAGCATCCGGCACGGCAAAAACTTTCTGCACAGCGGCATAACGCACCGCTTCTTCAACGGCGCGCAGGCCTTCAACAACAAAACTGCCGCTGCGTTCGCGGTACTTTTTCTGTTTTAAATTGCACACATCCTTAACAACGGCGTTGCCAAGGCTTGTAATCTCTTTCATTAAACAATTTCCTCTAAGGCTTTAATGTTCTGATGCTCGCCTATAACAATCATCTCGTCGCCTTCTTCCAAAACCTGCGTCGGTTTCGGGTTAATATAAGTTACGCCTTCGTGCTTAATGGCAACAACGTTAACATTATAACGTTTGCGCAAATCGGATTCAATAAGGTTTTTGCCAACCAGCGAATGAGGAATATTCGTACTCATAAGGCTGATGTTGTTGCTCATTTCAATGTAGTCAACAATGCTGCTGGAAATAAGGTTATGGGCAACGCGCTTGCCCATATCGCGTTCAGGGTAAATAATTTTATCGGCGCCGATTTTTTCAAGCATTTTGCCGTGTACGGCACTGGTTGCTTTAACGGCAACAAACGGCACGCCCATTTCCTTAAGGTTCAGCGTTGTTAAAAGGTTGTCTTCAAGAGGGCCAATGCCTACAATAACAACCTCGTAGTTATTAATGCCAAGGCTGCGCAGGGTGTTTTCGTCAGAAGCATCCGCACTTACAACATGCGTCAGCTCGTGCGACAAATCCTGCACAATTTCTTCATCACTGTCAACGCCCAAAACCTGGTAGCCAAGCTCATGCAGCGTAAGTGCCACGCTGGTGCCGAAGCGCCCCAGGCCAAGTACCGCAAACTGTTTTTGTTTATTGTTTTTTGCCATTATTTACACCCCATTAACCTATGTTGATATGTTCCGACGGATACCTTATTTTGTTGGTACCGGAACTTAAGAAACTCAAAATAAAAGTTAAAATACCGATACGGCCGATATACATGGTTAAAATTAAAATCCATTTGCCAAACGGCTGCCAGTCGGGCGTAATGCCAATACCCAAACCTACCGTACCGAACCCGGAAACAACCTCAAACAAAATATCTATAAACGGATAACGCCCGTTATTTATTACCAAAAGCATCATGGTGGCAAAAAGCACCCAGATAAGGCACAGTACAGTAATTACAAACGATTTGTCGACAATCTTTTCATCAATGCGCCTGCCAAACATAACCACATCACGCTGGCCTTTCAGCATATACCATAACGACGCCATCAGTACAATAAACGTGGTTGTTTTAATGCCGCCGCCGGTAGAACCGCTGCCCGCACCGATAAACATCCAGATAATCAGCACAAACAAGCTGCTGTCATGCAGATGCATTAAATCAATGGTATTAAAACCCGCAGTACGAGAGGACACCGCCTGGAAAAACGCTGCCATCCAGCTGTCGAACATGCTCATATTGCCCAAAGTATACGGATTGTTCGATTCAAAGCACCATAAAAGCAAAGTGCCCACAACGTTTAAGCCAACGCTTGTTAAAAGCACTATTTTGGTATGCAGCGAAAAACGTTCCCAGTTCCAGCCGCGCTTTAAATCTTCCAGCACCATAAAACCAAGGCCGCCGAGAGTAATCAAAAGCGCAATGCTTAAATTAATAACGATATCGCCGTGATAATCAATAAGGCTCTTATAATCGCCCATCAGGTCAAAACCGGCATTACAAAAGGCCGATACGGAATGCCAGTAGCCGTAAACAACGCCAATCCAGCCCATATCCTTAACAAAAGCAAAATGCGCCGCCAGAATTGTGCCAAAAAAGAACTCAATTACAAGCGTATACTTAATAATGTTCAGCGCAATGCGTACAACGCCGGATATTTCCGTCTGGTTCATAGATTCCTGCAAAAACAAACGCTCACGCAGGCTAACCTTGCGCCCGGCAATAACCATTACCAGCGTCGTCATTGTCATAATGCCAAGGCCGCCGATTTGTATCAGCGCAATCAGCACCATTTTGCCGAACCACGAAAGCTGGTTGCCAACGTCGATAACCGTCAGCCCCGTAACGCACGAAGCCGACGTTGCCGTAAACAGCGCATCAAGAAAAGCAAGGCCCTGCCTGTCCTGCGTGGAAATTGGCAGCATAAACAAAAACGCGCCGGCCAAAATAAGCAGCATAAAGCTTAATGCCACCATCTGGCTGCCGTTAAAAGCCTGCCCAATCCAACGCAAAAACTTATTTTCACGCCCCAAGGTATACTCACCTCATTTAAAAACTTTTTGCTAAAATTTTTATTATTAAAGCCATTACGGCTGTTACCACGTATTATACCAAATTATGAAATTTTTGCAAATTTTTACACAAATAAAAAAGACCAACGCTGTAAAACGTTGGTCCTTTAATGCTTATAAATTACAGAGCAGCTTTAGCGGTTTCAACCAGTTTTGCAAATGCAGCTGCATCGAAAATTGCCATATCTGCCAAAACCTTACGGTCAAGCTGAATGCCTGCTTTGGTAAGTCCGCAGATAAAGCGGCTGTAGCTCATGCCGTTAGCACGGGTTGCAGCATTGATACGGGCAATCCACAAACGGCGGAACTCGCGTTTTTTAGCACGGCGGTCGCGGCGTGCATAGCTCAATGCTTTCATTACAGTTTCGTTAGCTTTTTTGAACTGTAAATGTTTAGCTCCGCGGTAACCTTTAGCCAGTTTTAAAATATGTTTATGACGGCGGTGTGCAGTTACACCAACTTTAATTCTTGCCATTAGTAATATCCTCCCTTAACTCCACTAATTATGCATACGGCAGCATTTTAACTACGCGTTCATGGTCAGTTTTATGCACTAAAGTAGCTTTGCGCAGATTTCTCTTGCGGGCAGGAGCTTTTTTCTCAAGAATATGGCTCTTATAACCTTTGGCACGTTTAAATTCACCGGAAGCGGTTTTTTTGAAACGTTTTGCAGCAGCTCTGCGGGTTTTCATTTTCAACTTCATTTAAAAAATCCTCCTTATTTACTCGGTTTCGGCGCAACTATCATAATCATGTTTTTGCCTTCAAGTTTGGGCTGTCTTTCAACAACTGCCATCTCTTTAAGCTGGGCAGCCATTTTGTTTAAAAGAACTTCACCCAGTTCCGGATGCGAAAGCTCACGTCCGCGGAACATAATGGTAACCTTTACTTTGTCGCCATCTTCTAAGAAACGCACGGCATTTTTAAACTTAACGTTAAAGTCATGTTCTTCAATGCCGGGGCGCAGCTTAACTTCTTTAATGTCAAATGTTTTCTGTTTCTTACGAGACTCTTTTTCGCGTTTCTGCTGCTCGTAACGATACTTGCCGTAATCCATAATCCGGCACACAGGCGGTTTGGCAGTAGGTGCAATTTCCACCAGGTCGAGATGTTTTTCATAAGCAAGCTGCTGGGCTTCGCGGCCGGACATAATTCCAAGCTGTTCGCCATCGCTGCCGATAACGCGCACTTCACGTGCCCGAATTTCTTCATTGATACGCAAGTTTTCCTTAGCTATGACAAGTCACCTCCAAAATATTTCAGTCAAAAAGAAAAGCGGGCAGAACAAATCCACCCGCGTTAGTACATATCCAACCCTGTCGAGCGTAGCTGCAAGGTGAGAAGCGAGCGGCTTCTACTTTGTTACCCGAATATAATAACACAACCGTGCAGCCTTGTCAACAAATTATTTAATTATTTTCTTGCGCCGAGCTGGCCGTCAATAATGAACAGGCCGCCAACATTATCGCCAACCATTTGCAGTTTTTCAACAATTTCGGAAGCGCTGGCTTCTTCTTCAACCTGTTCGTCAATGAACCATTTCAAATGGCTCTGGGCAGCATAATCTTTTTCTGCCAAAGCTACTTCATACATATCGTGAATGCGGGAAGTAACATATTTTTCATGTTCCAGAACTTTTTTGAACAGTTCCAACGGAGTGCCGTAATCGGCAGCCGGTGCTTCAATAGCAAGCAGTTCCGGTTTTTCGCCGCAATCCTGCATAAAGCCCATTAATTTAAAAGCATGCTCACGTTCTTCTTCATACTGTGCTTTCAGCCAGTGTGCCATGCCTTTAAAATTTTTGGCTTCCATATCAAGGCTCATTGCCAGATACATATATGCAGAGTATAATTCAGCCTGAACCTGCTCGTTAAATGCTTTGTAAACTTTTTTCTTCATATTAAAATCCTCCTTTTTTTGGAAACGCTTTCTTGATGATTTAAGTATAACACAGTCTGCGCATTTAATCAATAATAATTATTTATTTTTTTGTAAAATATTTGTTCGTTCTGCAAAAATAATAAAAAATTCCGTTTTCTACCATCAATAAAAAAGCACCTTAAAAGCCATTTTAAACTTTAAGGTGCCGGTAAAAATTATTTTTCTTTCATTTGCTTAACAATAAGCGATACGGAAGGCTGGCTCATGTTAAATAAATTAGCCAAAAATAATTGTGATAAGCCTTCTTCGTGGTACAGGCGGTAAATTTCTTCGTTCCGCCCATCACGGTTTTTAAAAGGGGTTATCTCCACTGTTTTGCCATCGACCTTATAACCGTAATCGCACAAAACTACTATCATATAGTCTCCGTCCGGCTTCTGTGCTTTAATCTCCCAACAGCGCATGCCGTTTTTGCCGCGCGGCATATAGTTAACGTATTCTGCCGTGCAGTTACCGGCCAGAGTTTTAAACTTTTCTTTATTGTAAGAAACATCTTTTCCCATATTTTTCTTTCCGTGTATAAAATAATACCTTTTATTTTATACCGAAAGATTATACTGTGACGGCTCTGCAAAAATGCTGTGTCTTCTCCGATTCCGTCCGGGCACAGCACCAGACTCCCGTACAAAGTTCCCTAAATTCAGCCGCCGCTGTTTTTAGCTGCCGCCTCACAGTACAAATCTTTCTTATTTTATATCTACACTATTTATTTAAAAGCTGTATGTAAGGTTTACCATCCACTTATTGGCTTTAACGGTATCACCTTTCTGATATTCGTAGCTTAAACCATAAGTTACATCAGATTTTTCAGCTTCGATACCAAGTCTGCCGATAAAGCTGCCGCTGTCAGCAGTTTCAAAACCGAAGGTGTCGCTTGCACCGTTCAGGCTTACAGTCTGGTCGGTGTCACGGTCGCCCATCGTCCATACATAGCCAACTTCTGCAATCGGTTTAACCGTCCAGTCACCGCTCTGCACTTCTGCGCTGTAAGTTACGCCAACCGGCAAAAGCCACAGGTTCTGGTCATCAGCATCATAGCTCATGCCAAGGCTGTTGTCGTAGTTGCCTGTGCCAAGGTGCATATAGCGGATACCAGCATACGGTACAAATTTGCCTGCACCGGCTTTATAAGCCTGTTCTGCACGGATACCAATGCTGAATGCGTCAGCGTCGGCAGAAGCGGTAATTTCGTGACCGCTGTTGTTTTGGGTAATATCGTTATCGCTGTGCATGTAGCTGATATCGCCAAGAATTGCGCTGTCACCGTTGTCAATGCGTCCATACAAGCTTGCGCCATAGTATTCTGCATCATTTTTAGTACTGGAAGCAATATTGCTGCCGTTGATGTTGCCATCAGCATAGCTTAAAGCAATGCCTGCGGTAGTTTTACCGTTTTTGTACAGGTCGCTGCCCACTACAATGCCGTTGTACTGTGCTTCGTAGCTGCCATCAACACCGCCGAAATCCATACCGTCAATATCTTCTTTGTTATGGATATAATGTGCCCAGATGTCTTTATCCTGTTCGCCATGGGTTGCAAGGCTTAAATGATGTGCAACAGCGTCGGTCATAGCATTGCTCATGCTGTAAGTGCCGTGGTTAACGCCTGCCAGTTCGCCCATGTTTGCAACACTGTTAATTGCAGCTGTTGCTTTATCAGTATCACCGGATTTTAAAACATCGTCAAAGAAATCGTTATGAATATTATTTGCTGTTAATCCAGTAACAATACCACCTAAAACAACATCCGGCAAAACTTCAGAAGCATCGGCAACACCGATAACAATATTACCGTCCTGGTCAGTAGTAACATTCTGCATTAAATTATCAGTTTTCATTTGCGAAACAGCCTGCTTGTTTATCGCGTCTGTCCCAGCAGTACCACCAAATAAACTCGTTGTAATTTTTTCACCTGCTTCGACATTTGTAAGAATTACATTCGCATTTTCATTTAATTTTGCGTTATTAGTTGCGGTAATTGCTGCCCCAGTAATTTTATCTGTATCTAAAACAACATCACCATTAATTACAGCGTCTGCTACTGTAATAGTATTATTGATATTTAAAGTTGCATTTTCGCCAACATTGATATTGCCGTCAGCGCCAGACCATTCATTAACTGCCCAATTGCCGCCGGTAAAATTTACATTGCCGCCTTTAGTAACATTGTAAATTCCACTGGAAGAAGTCATATCAGCATTGCCTCCAAGGTTAACTGTTCCCAACTCACCCTCTACATTTATTTTACCGGTTAAAACAGCATTATTTTTAAAATCAACATTTAAAATACTGTCATCTCCTGCTTTGTCTGCATCATTGCCATAAACATTAATATCACCGGTAATATTAGCATTTTCAGTTACAGTAATATTTATTTCGGTATCCCTATTAAAACTACTGCCAGTAGTTTCCAAGCTGCCAATATTGATATCTCCTATCATGTTTAAATTATCAGCAGTAACATTAAGTGCTAACTTTTCGCCAGTATCTTTCCTGCCACCATAAGTTCCACAAATGTTACCATCAATAGTTAAATCGCTTGCAACAACATTAACAGTACCATAACCACCAGAACCAATTACGCCACCAATTTTATCATGAGAACCATCCAATATAGCAGTATCTGCGTATAAATTAATAGTATTTCCTTCATTAGTTTGCAAAATTGCAAGAGACGTTTCTCCTTCAGCCCAAGTAGCATGCGCTTCAAAATATCCAATTCTATCGTTGGCAGTACCAAAATTTACAACAGATGTTCCACTTTCATCTCCTTGTGCATTTATTAAGGTACCACCAACATATGCAATAAATTTATCTGTATTAATATTCAATTGATTATTAGGACCTTTGAACTGAAATCCGTTATCTACGTCTTTTTCTGAACTACCTATATATAACTCATTAGCATTTATATTAGTAGTGGTATCCCCACCAAAATAACCATTATACTTGAGAAGACCTGCATAATCATTTGTATCAACTTGTTCAAGAGAATTAAAAATTAATTTATCAGCATTAATATTTACATTGCCTTTATCAACATATAATCCAGTTGTAATATATTTATTTTCACCATCTATTATATAGTACGACTTTGTTTCTATTTCTTTGCCATCAAATGCAACTTCGCCATTTGTAGCATCAATGTTTACTACACCGTTATTAGTCACTTTAATGCCCTGATAATTACCAGCGCTTAAATTTTCTGTTGTGCCATTAACTTCAGTTACAGCAGCAAAACCTACATTACCCACAATCAAGCACGCCATTAAAGTACTTAATGTTAATTTACTTTTCATCTTTACAACTTCCTTTCAAAGTTTTTAGCCAATTTATATAAAAACATACAAATCAGCTATCGCTAAAATTATACCACGTTCTTCCCCCCCCCGGCAAGACCTTACTTTAACTTTGTGTCTTTCTTTTGCGTATCTTGCCAACTGGTAACTAGGTTTGTGTTAATTCACACTTTTCTATTTTTTACAAAATTTTTCAACAAACTCTTTACAAACAACTAAACCTTCGGTTATAATCTTGCTTACGCCGCTTTTTGGGTGCGCACCGCTAAACGGCTTATTATTTTTACAGGGGTTTATTTTTGAATAATTACCAAAACAGAAAAAACTTTTTATTTACTAATGCGGTGCCTAAAACGCCAAAACCTAAATCTGCCGTGCCGGAAATGGATATTATACCTAAAACCGTACAGCGCAAAACTTTTACTACTTTGGCAAATGAAACCAAAAATTTAATTACTGCCGCCCAGAACGGCGATAAAACGGCAATGGAAAAACTTTGTACTGCTTTTGAGCCTTTGTTCCGCAGTGAAATGCGCCGCGATATGTTTTACAATGCCCTTGGCTTTGAGGAGGGGTTAAGCCTTGCAAGGTTAAAGTTTATTGAACTTGTATTGGCATATAACGGCGCTGATTATGAGCATTTTGCCGGGTACGTAAGGTGCAGAATACATTTTGCACTTTACGATGAAGTGAAGAATGTATGGGCGGATGAAAATAAAAAAGCGCCCCTGCCCGATAGTGAGGCAGAAGGCGCCGAGTTCAGCGACGATGTTATTGAACGTGAGGAATTAAGCATTTTATTGAATTTGGCGCTTAATAAGTTAACCGCAAAACAACGGCAAACTATTGAAGCACTTTACATAAATGGTTACAGCGGCAGGGAAGCTGCCGAGCTGTTAAACTGTTCGCCTGCTATGGTTACCAAACACCATAAGCAGGCCTTAAAAAACTTACGCAGCAATATTGCTTAATTCAGGTTTTATTTTAACCGCTGATTTGCTGTTTATATAAAAAAATCGCTGTACCAACCAGTACAGCGATTTTTATTTTATGCCTTATTATTTTTTCTCTGCAATTTCTTTTTGCAGCATGGCGATAAATTCATCCTGATTCATAGCGCCAATGTCGCCTTCGCCGCGGCGGCGTACTGCAACGGTGCCGTTTTCAACTTCTTTTTCGCCAATTACAAGCATGTACGGAGTTTTCTGCATTTGTGCTTCACGGATTTTGTAACCGATTTTTTCGTTGCGGTCATCCACGTGTACGCGCAAACCAAGTTTAAACATTTTATCGTACAGTTTTTGTGCGTAGTCGTGCTGTTTATCGGTAATCGGCAGAATGCGGACCTGGCACGGAGCAAGCCATGCGGGGAACGCGCCGGCATAGTGTTCAATTAAAATGCCGATAAAGCGTTCAATAGAACCGTAGGCAACGCGGTGAATCATTACCGGACGGTGTTTTAAGCCGTCTTCGCCGGTGTAGGTTAAATCGAATTTTTCCGGCAGCAGCATATCAAGCTGAATGGTGCCGCACTGCCAGGTACGTCCGATGGAGTCGGTAAGGTGGAAGTCAATTTTCGGGCCGTAGAATGCGCCGTCGCCTTCGTTAACAGTGTACGGCAGGCCGAAGTCTTCCATAGCGGCTTTAAGGCCGTTGGTTGCTTTTTCCCATGTTTCGTCATCACCCATGCTGTCATCCGGGCGGGTAGAAAGTTCTGCGTGGTATTTCAAGCCGAAGGTTGCATATACTTCGTCAAACAGGCGGATGGTTTCCTGAATAACATCTTTAATCTGTTCGGGCATCATAAAGATGTGGGCATCATCCTGCGTGAAGCAGCGTACACGGAACAGGCCGTGCAGGGCACCGCTCAGTTCGTGGCGGTGTACAAGGCCAAGTTCGCCAACGCGCAGCGGCAGTTCGCGGTAGCTGTGCGGATGGGTGCGGTAAAACAGCATGCCGCCGGGGCAGTTCATCGGTTTTACGGCGTAATCGGCTTCATCAATTTTGGTAAAGTACATATTGTCGCGGTAATGGTCCCAGTGTCCGCTGCGTTCCCACAAAGTGCGGGAAAGAATCATCGGGGTCTGAATTTCGTAGTAACCGTAGCGGCGGTGTACTTCGCGCCAGTAATCAATAAGGGTGTTTTTAATAATCATGCCGTTGGGATGGAAGAACGGGAAGCCCGGGCCTTCATCCTGAATGCTAAACAGATCGAGTTCTTTGCCGAGTTTGCGGTGGTCGCGCTTGGCGGCTTCTTCCAGCATGTGCAGGTAAGCGTCAAGTTCTTCTTTGCTGGGGAAAGCGGTGCCGTAAATACGCTGGAGCATTTTGTTGTGCTCGTCGCCGCGCCAGTAAGCGCCGGCAATGCTTTGCAGCTTAAAGGCTTTAACACGGCCGGTGGAAGGGCAGTGCGGGCCTGCGCACAAATCGGTAAAATCGCCCTGGGTATAGGTGCTGATGATTGCGTCTTCCGGCAAATCGTTAATAAGTTCTACCTTATATTTTTCGTTTTTCTCCTCAAACATTTTCAGTGCTTCGGCACGGGGAATTTCTGCCCTTACCAAAGGAATGTTGGCTTTAATGATTTTTGCCATTTCTTTTTCGATAGCGGCCAAATCTTCCGGAGTGAAAACGTGTTCACTGTCAAGGTCGTAATAAAATCCGTTGGCAATGGCAGGGCCAATGGCAAATTTTACATCCGGGAACAGGTGCTGAATAGCCTGTGCCATTACGTGCGCCGCAGTGTGGCGGATAGCATGCAGGCCTTCTTCGCTTTCGGGCACAACAAATTCTACGCTGGCATCATGGCTCAGCTTATCGGACAGGTCTTTGTTCTGTCCATCTACAACAGCAAGCAAAGCCTGCTTGCCAAGTTTTTGAGAAAGGCTTTTGGCAACTTCAAGCAAGGTTACGTTATCTTCGTATTCCCTTACGCTGCCGTCTTTTAAAGTAACTTTAACCATAATCTTACCTCCTGAATAAAATAAAAAACTCCATCCCTTATGTAAGGGACGGAGTTATCCGCGGTTCCACCCTGATTGGCTGCTTTGGCAGCCCTCTTAGTTAACCGTTAACGCCGGTATACGATGCCGCCTACTGCTGTTTCAGGGCATAGTTTGAAGGTGGTTTGGCAATTACCGTTCCCAACTGCTCTCAGCCAAGGCAGTTTTTTCTGTAAGGCCGCTTTAAATGCCTTTTCCTTCGCATTACTGATGTAATATTGATTTACTTCTATATTATAAGCATACGTGCCGCAGTTGTCAAACCTTTCGCAAATAAATTTTTTAACTGGAAAAAAAACGTAAATAAATTTATAATAATACAAGGCAATGTAAAAATGTTTGGTGGAGATGGTTAAATGCATTTTAAATTTTATAAAGCCATGCTTAAAATATTATTTGCCGCGCTGTGTACTTTTTTAATAGTGCCGGGCGTACAGGCAAAAGAAAAATACAAGGGCACGTTTATTTATATTCCGCTTGATGACAGGCCGGTTACTTACAGCTACCCGGTTAAAAATTTACAGGCTGCCGGTTATGAAATACTGACGCCGCCGGAAAAATACCTTGCTTCGGCAGACCGCACCGGCGACCCGGACAAGCTTTGGCAGTGGCTGGTGGAAAACGCGCCTGATGCCGATGCGGCAGTAATATCTTCGGACGCGCTTATTTACGGCGGGCTGGTTGCCAGCCGCACGCATTTTTTTGACGAAACAACCTTGCAGGCACGTGTTCAGCGTTTGGAAATGCTGCGCGAAAGGCTGCCCATGCCGCTTTATGTGTATTCCACATTAATGCGTACGCCGCGTGCAAGCTTCGGCAATGTTGAGCCGCCGTATTACAGCAAAATCGGGCCTGCCATTTTCCGTTATTCCGAACTTTTGGATAAAGAGGATACCACCGGTTTAACGCTGCGCGAAAGCCTTGCAAAGCAGGCCATAAAAAACAACCTGCCGCAGGCTGATTTAAACGACTGGCTGCAAAGGCGTTTAAAAAACTACCATGTTAATAAATCGCTTACGGAGCTTACCGCAAAATACCGCTTTCATTATCTTGCCATAGGCAAGGATGACAATGCGCCGCTTTCGGCAACGCATATGGAAGCGCGTTACATAAAGCGCGACGCTTTTGCGCTTTCCGACCAGATTTTTCAGATTATTCCCGGTGTTGACCAGCTTGGCATGCTGCTTTTAACGCGCGCCGTTAACGAAAAGAACCGCGAGCACCCGCTTGTTTATACTTATTATGCCGAAGGCACCGGGCGTACCACAATACCGCAGTATTCCGACAGCACGCTTGGCGAATCCGTACCGGAACAAATACTTGTTGCCGATGCACGCCCTACCGTTAACGCCGCCGAAGCCGATTTTATTTTGGCAGTTAACACGCCCAAAGACGGCGTAATGATGGATTCCACCGCGCCAAGCAACCAGTTTTTCGCCTCGCCGCGCGACAAAAAATATATCGGCGAGCTGGAAAAATTTTTAAACAGCGGCACAAGGGTTTCACTGGCAGACGTTACATATTCCAACGGCGCCGATAACGGCTTTATGAACGAATTTGCCAACCGCGGCAATTTGGAAAAGCTTACTGCGTATAACGGCTGGAACACCGCCGACAACACCATTGGCTTTGCCATTGCCCAGGGCATTTTAGCCCCGAAGATAAGTGCGGAGGACAACGCACTGCTGATGCGGCTGCGCCTTGTTGACGACTGGTTCTACCAATCGAACGCGCGGCGTGATGCCACGGACTTTTTGGAACGCAGCGGCAGCAGCGAAGAAGTCTATAAGCTCGGCAGTTCCAAAAAGCATGTTTCTGCGCTGGCGCAGGATGTATGCGATGAGCTTGCACGCAAATATCCCTTTACCGAAGATTTTAAATTTAAAATAGGTTTTCCGTGGGACAGGCTTTTTGAAATAAGCGTTACGCCCACAGACAGAAAGAAATAGCCATATACAGCAAAACTCCCGAAGCGGTAAACTTCGGGAGTTTTTATTTGGCGTTATTTTGCAAAATTCTTTTCTTTATAGGGGCACAGCTCTGTCAGCATACATTCGCTGCACAGTGGTTTGCGCGCTTTGCAAATTTTGCGGCCGTGCCAGATAAGCCAGTGATGGGCATCGCTCCATTTTTCCATGGGTATTGCTTTTTGCAGTTCTTTTTCGGTTGCAAGCGGGTCTGCACCCTTTGCAAGCCCCAGCCGGTGCGAAACGCGGAAAACATGCGTATCTACGGCAATGGCCGGCACATTGTAAATAATGCTTGCTATTACATTAGCCGTTTTTTTGCCGACACCCGGCAGCGTCATCAGCTTTTCAATAGTATCGGGCACGGTGCTGTTGTATTCCTGCACCAGCATATGGCAGGTTGCCAGAAGGTTTTTTGCTTTGGCACGAAAAAGGCCGCAGTCGCGGATTTCGTTTTCCAGTTCTTCCTGCGTCAGCGCGCCCATTTTTTCGGGCGTGTTATATTTAGGAAAGATGCGTGCCGTAATTTTGTTGACACGTTCATCAGTACACTGGGCAGACATAATTACCGCAACCAAAAGTTCAAACGGCGAATTGTAATTAAGCGCTGTTTTGGTATCTTTATATGTATCTTCAAGTACTTTTAATATTTCTTCACGCTGCTGCTTGCGCATTAGTTGGTCAGGCTCCTTACCGGTGCGGGTATTCTGCCGCCGCGGGCAATAAAGGCATCGGGCTTGAATTTGCTTACGGCAATAACCGGCGCATAGCCCAAAAGCCCGCCAAATTCTACCCTGTCGCCCACTTTTTTGCCCGGCACGGGCACAAGGCGCACTGCTGTTGTTTTATTGTTAATCATGCCGATAGCGGCTTCATCGGCAATAATTGCCGAAATGGTTTCTGCCGTAATATCGCCGGGTACGGCAATCATATCAAGGCCTACGGAGCATACGCAGGTCATGGCTTCGAGTTTTTCCAGCGTCAGGCTGCCGCGTTCAACGGCGGCAATCATGCCTGCATCTTCACTGACGGGAATAAAAGCGCCGCTTAAGCCGCCGACATAGCTTGAGGCCATTAAACCGCCTTTTTTAACCGCGTCGTTAAGCATTGCAAGCGCGGCTGTTGTACCGGGGCCGCCGGTGCTTTCGAGGCCGATTTCTTCAAGAATGTGGGCAACACTGTCGCCAATGGCAGGCGTCGGTGCAAGAGAAAGGTCGATAATGCCGAACTGCGTATTCAAGCGTCGTGCTGCTTCCTGCGCAACCAGCTGGCCTACGCGGGTAATTTTAAACGCCGTCTTTTTTATGGTTTCGGCAACGGTGCCAACATCGGCGCCGCGCACGGATTCCAGCGCGTGTTTTACAACGCCCGGGCCGCTGACGCCTACATTAATAACGCTTTCCGGTTCGGTAACGCCGTGGAAAGCACCTGCCATGAAGGGGTTATCCTGCACGGCATTGCAGAAGATTACAAGTTTGGCGCAGCCGATAGCATCACGGTCAGCCGTTAAAGCGGCCGTTTCTTTAACAACGCGGCCCATTTCGGCAACGGCATCCATATTAATGCCGCATTTGGTAGAGCCTACGCTGACGGAAGAACAAACTATCTGCGTTTCGGCAAGCGCTTCCGGAATGGACGCAATCAGTTTGCGGTCGCCGTTGGTATAGCCCTTATCGACAAGTGCGGAAAAACCGCCGACAAAATCAACGCCGATAGTGCGGCCTGCGTCGTCAAGAGCTTTAGCCAGCGGCACATAGCTTGCTGCGTCGCAGCTTTCGCCAACAATGGCAACAGGGGTTACGGATACGCGCTTGTTAATAATGGGTACGCCGAGTTCTGTTTCCAGTTCCTGCCCTACTTTAACAAGGTTTTCTGCTTTTTTGGTAACTTTATCGTAAATTTTCTGCGCCGTTACCTTAATATCCGGGTATGCGCAGTCACGCAGGCTGATGCCCATGGTAATGGTGCGCACGTCAAGATTATTTTCGGTAATCATGCGCGTGGTTTCTAAAACGTCTTTAATTTCAAACATAGGCGGCCTCCTAAATACGGTGCATAGCAGTAAAAATTTCTTCGCTCTGCACGCGGATTTCCACGCCTATTTCATTGCCAAGCGCAGTAAACACATCTTTTAATTTATCAAGCTGCAAATCGGCTTTTTCCATATTGGCAATAAGTACCATGTTAAAAAAGCCGTCCATAATATTCTGGTTAATATTAAGGATATTAATGTTATGCTCTGCCAGTACGTTGCTGGCGCGTGCAATAATGCCTACTCTGTCTTTACCTACAATTGTTACAACTATGCGCATTTTTGTTCCTCCTCTTAAGGGGCCTTAAAATTATAAATATGTTATATTTTACCATAAAATGAGTGGTAAGTGTTTAATTTTCCAAAAATATTAATTATCTTTGTACACTCGTGCGCAGTTGTATGGCTTCGGCAACGTGCGCCGCTTTTATAGCTGCGCTGCCTTCAAGGTCAGCAATGGTGCGCGCCACTTTAACAATGCGGTCATGCGTACGGGCGCTGAGCCCAAGCGCGGCAAAGTATTTGCCCAGCATGGCTTCGGCCTGCGGCTCCAGTTTGCAGTATTTATTAAGCTGCTTTTTGTTCATCTGCGCGTTGCAGTGCACGCCGCTGCCTTCAAAACGTTTGCGCTGCACGCCGCGCGCTTTTACAACGCGGCTGCGTATAACGGCAGAACTTTCTCCTTCGGTTTTGTCTTTTAAGTCGTCATATTCAAGGCGCGGCACGGTTACCTGTATATCAATGCGGTCTAAAAGCGGACCGGAAATTTTGCGCCGGTAACGCTCAATTTCGTGCGGGCGGCAGGTACAGCTGTGAACCTTATCGCCCAAAAATCCGCAGGGGCACGGGTTTTGAGCGGTTATTAAAATCAGCCGTGCGGGGAAAGACAAACTTGCCTGCACGCGGCTGATTGTTACCACGCCGTCTTCCAACGGCTGGCGCAGAACCTCCAGCGCCTGGCGTGAAAACTCCGGCAGTTCATCCAAAAACAATACGCCGTTATGGCTGAGCGTAACTTCGCCCGGCTTCGGCACGCTGCCGCCGCCAATTAACGCGCTTGCCGATACCGTATGGTGCGGGCTGCGGAAGGGGCGTTCCAGCACAAGCTGTTTTTTGCCGTTTAAAAGCCCGGCAATACTGTAAATTTTGGTTATTTCTAAAATTTCATCTTCCGTCATCGGCGGCAATATGGTTGGCAAACGGCGTGCCAGCATGGTTTTGCCGCTGCCCGGCGCGCCAACCATCAATACATTATGCCCGCCTGCCGCGGCAATTTCCAGTGCGCGCTTAACAACCTGCTGACCGCGCACTTCGGCAAAGTCAACGTCGCCGCCCCCTGCCGTTTCCGTTCCGAACTGTATTTTTGGCAGCGGCGTTAAACGCTCCTGCTTTTTCAAATGGTTTACAAGCTCGCTTAAACTGGCAGGCGTATATACATCTATGCCGTCCACCAGTTCGCCTTCCGCCGCGTTGCCCTGCGGTATGTAAATTTCGCGCCAGCCGTGTTCACGGGCATATAAAATCATCGGCAAAACGCCCGCCACCTGGCGTATGCTGCCGTCAAGAGCAAGCTCGCCCACAAAAATTTTACCGTCTGCTTCTTCCTGCAATAAACTTCCGGCTGCCGTTAATATGCCAACGGCAATCGGCAAATCAAGGCTGCTGCCGTCTTTGCGCAAATCGGCCGGGGCAAGGTTTACGGTAATGCGCGTCATGGGAAACATCAGCCCGGAATTTTTCAGCGCCGCCCTTACGCGCTCGCGCGATTCCTTTACCGCCGTATCAGGCAGCCCTACAATGTCAAATCCCGGCAGCCCGTTGGATATATCAACTTCAACAATTATTTCTTCACCATTAATACCACAAACAGTTTCCCCGAAGGTTTTTGCGTACATTATATCTCCCCTAAAAACAATTTTGCAGATGGCGCAATTTTGCCTTGCCGTCATCTGCCACAATTTCTATTACATCAAAAGCTATTTTATTGTACCCTCCGCCGCACTGCTGCAAATAGTGCAGCGCCGTGGTGCGGATTTTCTGCTGCTTGGCATAAGTTACCGCCATGCCCGGCGTGCCAAACTTTAAGCTGCGCCGCGTTTTAACCTCAACAAACACCGCTCCGCCGTCTTTAGCGGCAATTATATCAATCTCTCCGCGGCGGCACCGGTAATTACGCTCTACAATACTGTAACCGTGCCGCAGCAAATAAGCGCAGGCCGCATCTTCGCCGCGCCTGCCAAAATCACCGCGCCTGTCAGCCATCAGCTTCCTCCGGCAGGCGGATTATTTTATTAGGCACCGGTTCGGCCGAAGGCAGGTGCATGCTTTTTACCGGTTCATAACTGCGGCGGTGCCAGCTTGTTGCTCCGTATTCCAGCACTGCCTGCATATGCTCCGCGCTGCCGTAGCCTTTGTTGTGCGCCCAGCCGTACTGCGGATACTCTGCCGCAAGCTGTTCCATCATTCTGTCACGGGTAACTTTTGCTATTACAGAAGCCGCTGCTATTGAAGCGCTGAGAGCATCGCCGTGAATAAGTGAATAGGTTTTAATATCCCCTGCCTGTACAGGCATGGCATCTATAAGCGCCGCCTGCGGGCGGATTTTTAAACTTTCAAGAACTTGCGCCATGCCTTCCTGCGTGGCACGGTAAATATTAAGCCTGTCGATATTATAAACGCTTACTATATTAACCGAAACCGCCAGCGCTTTTTCCAAAATTTCCCCATAAAGCTGCTCACGTTTGGCTGCCGTAAGTTTTTTGGAATCGTTCAGCCCTTTAATAAAAACATTCTGCGGCAAAATAACTGCGCCTATAACCATAGGCCCGGCCAGCGGCCCGCGCCCGGCTTCATCAACGCCTGCCACAAACTGCGCCCCTTCATTATAGCAGTTATTTTCGTACATCAGCATTTTGGCAAAACGTTCGCGCTCCGCCTGTTCTGCCTGCTGTTTTTTATAATAAGCCGCCACGAGTTTCTGCACGCCGCTGCGCTCGTCTTGGGCAAGTTCTGCCAAAAGTTCTTCATTCTGGTTATTGGCAAGCAGTTCTTTTATTTCTGCAATTTTCATGTTTACAGCCCCTTAAACAAAAAGCCGCTTACAGCGGCTTTAATTTCAGTTATTATTTATCTGGTTCATCCAGTGTTACACGGCCGGTTTTGCCGCTGCGGAAATCACGCAGAACAAGCTGCACCACTTTATCAAGGTCAAGCAGCCCGCCGCTTTTCAGGCAGCCGCGGCTTACGGCAATTTTTTCAAAAACATCCTGCACCGCTGCGCCCGCTTCAAAATCAACGGCATATTTGTCTTTTAACAATTGCGGGTAAGCGGCAATTAATTTTTCCGTTAAAAGCCACGCCGCCTGTTCACGGTCATACACGTCTTCTTTAATGGCGCCGGTAAGGGCAAGGTTAAGCCCAATCTGCGGGTCATCAAACTTTGGCCACAGCACGCCCGGCGTGTCTAAAAGCTCCAGCCCTTTGGCAATGGTAACCCACTGCTGCCCGCGCGTAACGCCCGGTTTATCTGCCGCCAACACTTTGTTTTTGCCAACAAGCCTGTTAATAAGCGTCGATTTGCCTACATTGGGTATGCCGACAATCATAACGCGTATGGAACGGTTTTTAACGCCGCGATTCAGCCATTTGTCTATTACAGGCTGCGCCGCTTTCTGCACTGCAGCTACAAGCTGTTTTACGCCTTTGCCGGTATTGCAGTCGATAACGCATACCGGCAGACCGTTATTTTTAAAAATTTCTTTCCACGCTTCGGTTTTGGCAGGATCTGCCATATCAACCTTATTTAAAGCTATAATTTTAGGCTTCTGCCCCAAAAGCTGGTTCAGCATGGGGTTGGTGCTGCTGCGCGGCACACGTGCGTCAAGCATTTCCACAACCACGTCCACCAGTTTAAGCTGCTGCTCCATCATGCGCTTGGCTTTGGTCATATGGCCGGGAAACCACTGTATTTTAAAGTCCATTTATAACACTCTCCCTGTCAGGGCAGCATGCGCCATCTGTCAACCGGCCAGAACGCCAGGCTGGCTTTGCCTTTAACCAAATCCAGCGGCACAAAGCTTACATCGGCAAAACGGCTGTCCTCAGAGTTATTTCTGTTATCGCCCAGTACAAAAATATGCCCTTCCGGCACAACGGATTTTCTGTAATCAGAAAGGTTCGGCCCTTTGGGGTCTTCCTTCCAAGTATAAGGCTCATCAATTTCCGTGCCGTTTACAAGCACTTTGCCGCTGCGCATTTCAACGGTATCGCCTGCCGTGGCAATAACGCGCTTAATAAAATCGCGGCTTTCGTCTTTAGGGTAACGGAAAACAATAATTTCACCCTTCTGAGGGTCGCTTACAAAATAGGTAAACTTGTTTACCAAAAGCCTTTCATGGTTTACCAGCGTCGGGTACATGGAAGAACCCTCTACCATATAAGGCTCTACAATAAAGGTTCTGATGCAGAAGGCAAGCGCCACCGCAACAATAATGGAAACCAGCCAGTCGCTGACCGTATCCTGCCAGGAAGTTTTTTGTTTGCTCATTTTATTTTCCGCTCCTTTTTCTGCCGTAACCATACGGCCTGCCAACGTTAATATTCCAACACAATGTGCGTGTTTCTACAACTTATACAGTATGCTTTCTTATACTAACAAACATTAGCCTATTTGTCCATACTGTTCACGCTTTTGACACATAAAAAAATATTATACTATTAACGATTTTACTTGCATTATAGCCCGCGTTTGTTGTAAAATTCTTTTGTTGTGCTGTATATTTTTTGTAGTAAATTTTACATTCAGCCCTGCTTGCGGCAGGATTTTTAAATTGAATAGCCAATATAATAATATTGTACACTATTTCTTGTATGTAAATTTAACATTTTAAAGGTTAAAGGAGCATGAAGCATATGACACAAATTAGTATCGCCGTTATCGGCAGCTGCAATATCGACGTTGTTGTCGAAGCGCCGAAACGTCCGCTGGCAGGCGAAACCATTTTGGGCAGCCGCCTTATTATTGCCCAGGGCGGCAAGGGGGCAAACCAGGCAGTTGCCGCAGCAAGGCTCGGCGCCAAAGTTTATATGGTTGGCTGCGTCGGCGACGACGATTACGGCCGTTCCGTAATTAAAAATTTTGAAGCGAACGGCGTTGATACCGGAAACGTAAAGGTTGTGCCCGGCGTAACTACCGGCACCGCGCACATTACGCTTGCCGAAGGCGATAACAGCATTATTGTTATTAAAGGCGCCAACGACCTTGTAACGCCTGAACTTATAGATGAAGCCTGGCCGCAGATTGCCGGCTGCGATATGGTAATGCTGCAGCACGAAATTCCTGCCGCAGCCATTGCCCACACCTTAAAAAAATGTGCTGAAGCCGGAGTAAAAGCATTGCTGAACCCGGCGCCTGTTCTTGAAGGCGCACAGGACTGGGCCAAAGACGCCGCCTTTATAACGCCTAACGAACATGAAGCGCAGGCTCTTTTCCCCGGCAAAAGCACCGAAGAAATACTTTTGGAAAACGAAGGCCGCCTTTTAATGACGCTCGGCAGCAAAGGCGTTGCTTATGCCGAAAACGGCGCAATTAATACCGTGCCTGCCTTTAAAGTACAGGCGGTTGATACTACCGGCGCAGGCGACACTTTCAACAGTGCTTTCGCCGTTGCACGCGCTTCCGGCAAAACCATGTCCGAAAGCATTACTTTTGCCAATGCGGCAGCCGCCTTATCCGTACAAAAAATCGGCGCACAGGGCGGAATGCCTTATTTAGATGAAGTGGAAGGGATGTTGTCCGAATGCAGAAAATAGGAATTTTAAACAGCGAAATTGCCAAAGTACTGGCAGATATGGGGCACACCGATACTATCGTTATCGGCGACTGCGGGCTGCCTGTACCGGACGGCGTAAAAAAGATTGACCTTGCCTTGAAGCTCGGCACACCGCGTTTTTTGGAAGTTGTTGAAGAACTTGCCAAATATATGGAAATTGAAAAAATCCATGTTGCTGCCGAAATGCAGAGCAAAAACGAAGAATGCTGGCAGCAGATGCACAAACTGTTTGACGGCAAAGAATGGATTGTTACCGACCACGAACATTTTAAGCAGGCCACCAAAACCGCTAAAGCAGTTATACGTACCGGTGAAACAACACCGTTTGCCAATGTAATTTTACATTCCGGCGTTATATTCTGATTTAAAGGAGTACTGTCAGCTATGGAAATTACCATGCAAGGTATTTCAAAGGCCTTCGGTTCCAACGAAGTTCTGCGCGGGGTTGATTTCACACTGCATTCCGGGGAAATCCACGCGCTGATGGGCGAAAACGGGGCCGGCAAGTCAACGCTGATGAATATCCTCACCGGCATACATAAAGCCGATGCAGGCAAAATTTTCGTTGACGGCCAGGAAGTACATTTTAAAAACGCACGTGATGCCGAAAACCACGGCATTGCCTTCATTCACCAGGAGCTTAACATCTGGCCCAACCTTTCAATACTTGAAAACCTGTTTTTAATGAAGCAGATTACCAACTCCTTCGGCATACTTGACACTAAAAAAATGCGTAAACTGGCCGAAGAAAAATGCGCGCAGATTGGCATTGAGCTGCCGCTTGACGCCGAAGCCGGCGAATGCAGCGTAGGCCAGCAGCAGATGACGGAAATCATCCGCAATTTAATGCTGGACGCCAAAGTTGTAATTATGGACGAACCTACCGCGGCGCTTACCGAACGTGAAACCGCCAAACTGTTTGAAGTTATGCACGCATTAAAGGACAAAGGCGTAGCCATTGTTTATATTTCTCACCGCATGGAAGAAGTATTTACCCACTGCGACACCATTACCGTTATGCGCGACGGCCACTCCATAAGCTGCCGCCCGACACGCAGCACCACCATGGAAGCCGTAGTACAGGATATGGTTGGCCGTGCGATTACGGAATATTATCCCGGACGCACCACCGAACCCGGCGAAGTAGTTCTGGAAGTTAAAAACCTGTGCCAGCCGGGCGTGTTCGACCACGTTTCCTTTAATTTGCGCAAAGGCGAAATTTTAGGCGTTGCCGGGCTGATGGGCGCCGGACGCACGGAAATTATGCGTGCGCTGTTTGGCATTGATGACTGCCGCCAGGGCGAAGTTTACCTGCACGGACAGAAAATAAACATTAAAAAACCGGAAGACGCCATTAAGGCAGGTATTGGTTTTATTACCGAAAACCGCAAAACCGAAGGCCTGATTCTGGACTTTTCCATTTTAAAAAATATTGCCCTGCCAAGCGTTGATACCTTCGCTTCAAAAAGCGTCATCAACGATAAAAAGGAATTTAATTTCTCCAACGAATTATCGCACAAGCTCGGCGTTAAAGCCAATTCCATCCAGCTTCCGGCCGGTGCGCTTTCCGGCGGCAACCAGCAGAAGGTTGTTATAGCAAAATGGATTGGCATGCACCCGTCCATTATCATTATGGACGAACCTACGCGCGGCATTGACGTAGGCGCCAAGCGCGATATTTACGATTTGATGAACGAACTTACCGCACAGGGTGTTGCCATTATCATGGTTTCTTCCGACCTGCCGGAAGTTATCGGCATGAGCGACCGCATCCTTGTTGTGCACGAAGGCAAAATTGCCGGGGAAATACCGCATGACCAAGCAACCCAGGAAAATATCATCACCCTTGCAACAGGAGGAATATAACAGATGAACGTTTCTGCCTTAGTTAGAAAAATGGGCCCGTTAATCGGGTTAATTGTACTTTTTGTTGTTATATCTGCTTTAAACAGCAGCTTTATCGACCCGTCCAACTTAAAAAACCTGCTGCGCCAGGTTTCCATTAACGCACTGATTTCCTTCGGCATGACCTTTGTCATCCTTACAGGCGGCATTGACCTTTCCGTCGGCAGTACGCTGGCTCTTTCCAGTGCAATTATGGCAAGTTTAATTAAAGGCGGCATGGACCCGATTATGGGCATTGTTGTTGCTGCCATTATCGGCCTTATTCTCGGCACTATTAACGGCGTTGTAATTTCTTACGGCAAGGTTGCTCCCTTTATTGCCACTCTGGCAACCATGACTATTTTCCGCGGTTTGACTTTGGTTTACACCGACGGCAACCCTATCAGCAGCTTAACCGACAACCAGCTGTTCCATATGTTCGGCCAGGGCTATTTTGCAGGCATTCCTGTACCGGCAGTTGTTATGCTTTTAATGTTTGCCCTCTGCTGGTTTATTCTTAACAAAACGCCGCTGGGCCGCAAAACCTACGCTGTCGGCGGCAACGAAAAGGTTTCCTTTATTGCCGGCATTAAAATTGAACGCATTAAAATTTTTGCTTATGCAATTACCGGCCTGTTCTGCGCACTGGCAGGCGCTATTTTAACCTCGCGCCTTAACTCCGCACAGCCTACCGCAGGCACCGGCTATGAACTTGATGCCATTGCGGCAGTAGTTCTCGGCGGCACAAGCCTTTCCGGCGGCAAAGGCCGTATCGTGGGCACGCTTATCGGCGTACTTATTATCGGTACCCTTAACAACGGCCTTAATATTCTTAACGTATCCAGCTTTTACCAGCAAGTTGTCAAAGGTATAGTTATCTTACTTGCAGTTCTTATGGACCGCAAAAAATCGTAGGAGGTTATATTTTAAATGAAAAAAACTTTATTAGCTGTTATGGCAGTACTTATGATGTCGGTAATGCTTATTGCTGGCTGCAGCTCCGGAGAAGAAGCTGCCCCGGCTGCCGATAAAAAAGGCGGCACTACCACTATCGGTTTTTCCATCTCTACTTTAAACAACCCGTTCTTTGTTTCCGTTAAAGACGGTGTTGAAGCAAAAGCCAAAGAGCTTGGCGTTAACGTAAAAATTGTTGATGCCCAGAACGACCCGGCAAAACAGGCTAACGACGTTGCAGACCTGCTTCAGCAGGGCGTAAGCGTACTTTTGGTAAACCCGGTTGACTCTGCTGCCATTTCCACTTCTGTTGAAGCTGCCAATAAAGCAAAGATTCCTGTAATTGCTCTGGACCGCAGCGCCGACAAAGGCACCATTGCTTCCCTTGTTGCTTCCGATAACGTAAAAGGCGGCGAAATGGCTGCTGAATACATTATTAAAAAACTTGGCGAAGGCGTAAAAGTCGCTGAACTCGAAGGCATCCCCGGTGCTTCCGCAACCCGTGAACGCGGCGAAGGCTTCCATAAAGTTGCCGACCAGAAATTAAGCGTTGTAGCCAAACAGTCTGCTGATTTTGACCGTACCAAAGGCCTGACCGTTTCCGAAAACATGCTGCAGGCTAACCCCGACATTCAGGCAATTTTTGCCCAGAATGACGAAATGGCTCTCGGTGCTATCGAAGCCTCCAAGAGCGCAGGCAAACAAATCTTTATCGTTGGTTTTGACGGTACTGACGACGGCCTGAAAGCTGTTGAAGCAGGCACCATGGCCGCTACCATTGCCCAGCAGCCGGAACTGATGGGCCAGCAGGGCCTTGAAGCTGCCGTTAAACTTGCTAAAGGCGAAAAAATTGATGCCAAAATTTCCGTTCCTCTTAAACTTGTAGAGAAAAAATAATTTAACTTTCCTTTGACAAATTGCGTACAAAAAAATCCCGCTCACCGAGCGGGATTTTTTATTTTATTTACTTTCAAAACATAATGTCGCCCGGTTCGTAATCAACCGTGGTTTTTACAAAAGCAATTTCGTTGCAGTACGGATACTGCGGGCAATAAACACATTCTTTCCATACTTTCTGCGGCAATTTTTCTTTGGCTGTTTCAATGTAATCGCACTTGGCAAAAAAGCCTGGCTGGTAAGTAAGCGTAAAAAACATTTTTACGCCGCGCTCTATGCCCTCTTTTTCCAGCAAATGCACAATATTGCGCCCTATGCCGCTTGTTTTGCGTTCCGGGTCAACGGCAAGCGAGCGTATTTCTGCAAGCCTGTCCCACACAAAATGCAGTGCACCGCAGCCAATCAGGCGGTTATTTTCAATCGCCACAATATAATCGCGCAGATTTTCGTAAATTGCGTTGCGTGCGCGCGGCAGCATCAAGCCTTCGTGCGCATAATCATTCAGCAGTTTATGAATATTTTCTACATCATCAAACGTAGCTCGACGATATGTAATCATGCACCATGCCCCCTCAAATAACTGTTAAGCCATATCCTAACACTCATTTAATAAAAATGCAATATCTGAGCGCGCATTTTACAAAAATTTTTCCGACCCCTAAAGAGGCCAATTGTTTTAAGAAATGATGATTGGGTTCGTTAATTTTAACGGCGTCCGTCCCTGTATCAGGGTAAAAAACTTATTTTTACGCCGCCCATGCCCAGCGCTGTTTTAACGCCTATACCGGCATATTCGGCGTATGCGGCTAAAAGCGCCGCAATCCTGTTCTGGCTTTGCGTGCCGCGGAAAAGCAGCCTGTAACGGCCTTTAAACGCGTCTATCGGCGCACCGCCGACAGAATACTGCTGCAAAGATAAATTATAGCCGGTAACCTTCACCGCCTGCGCCAAATGTTCTTCAAGATTATTTTCTTCAAGCACAAGCCCGCCGCAAAAAGCGTTCCAGCGTTTTAAAAGGCTGCGGAAAATATAAACATTATCCGGGTAAATTTTATAACTGCCAAACGCCTTAAACGATGCGGAAGTTATAAAATTAAATTCTGCCTGGCGCGGAGGCTGCGGCATGGTAAAAAACTGCTCCGCCATGTCTTTATAGCTTGTTTGCTTTACCGGCTGCGGTTTACTTAATTGTACCACATATTCTTTTTGCTTTAAATATAAATTTTGCGGCAGCCTGCCTGACGCATATAAAATTTCTTCCGCAGCTTCTTTGTTAAGCGCCGCAAGCTGCCATACTGCGCTGCCGCGTGCCTTATCGTAATACACAAACTGGCTGAACGGGCGCAGCGCAGAACGGTGCATGGCTTCCGCAAAATCCGTATGGGCGTACTGCATCAGCGCGCCGTGAAGCACGCTGCCAAAAGATTGATGCAGGCGCTGCCCTTCCGGCAGCTGCAATAAAACTTCCCAAATTTGCAGCATAATTATTCCTCCGTAACTGCGCAGACACCCATTAAAGTTATGCCCTTATGCGTTTTGGCCGTTTGCAGGCCGCGCGGCGCAGCAAACTTATCAAGCCGCAGGTGCGCGTGCTTATAAAAATTATTATGCAAAATTACCGCTGCCGCCTCTGTAAACAATTTTTGGTCCGGCGCAAGTGCCAGCAGCAGGCTTTTGCTTAAAAAGCCGCTGCCGCTGCCCAAAAATAAATTGGCGTTTTCTGCACGGGCAAATTCCTGTTTTAGTGCCTGCCCAAAAATAATTTTTTCACGCTGCAGCACAAAATCGGTAAAATCGCGCTGGCGTTTAACAAGTTCTGCCGCCGATGTAATGCCGATACCGCCAAACACCGCTTTATCAAGCGTTATGCTGAAATGCTGATGTGCGCCCGGTGGCAGGCATTCACGGAACAAGGTAAGGTTTTTGGTTTTTACCTGCCCTGTTTTAACAATATACACAGCCTCGCGCTTCTGCACAATTACAGGTATTGTTTTGCCGCTGCTGTATGAATCGCTTACCGACAAGCCTTTCATAATACTGCAGTTCATGCTGGCCTGCGGCATTAATTCTGCACTGTACTCGTTTTTGGGTATTTTTAAACGGTGCAGCAGTACAATTTCCAATTTCTGCGCAAGCCTGGCAAAGGCAGAATTTTTATCGCGCAGCCTGTTGTCATTAATAATACGGCTGACTTCAGCCCAGGCAGCATTACGCAGCTTGTCTTCCTGCAGCAGCAGGCTGAACAGCAGCCCTGTGCGCAGCGCGCCCTTAATGCTGCTGCCCGGTATATACGGCTGGCCTTCAACATTGTGCACAGTGCGCACAATTTCCGTAAGGCGCATTTTATTGGCAACCAGTATTTCCGTCGCTACTTCAACATTGGCATAATCTGTTACAGCGTCGCCCAAATCTTCTGTTTTAAAGCCTTTTTCCTGAACCCATTCGCACAAACTTCCGGCACGCAGCCTTGTTTTTATCAGTTCTTCAAACTCTGCCAGCAAATTATGTTTATACAAAAATTTTACCCACAGGCGTTCATTCAAAAAATATACCCGCCTGCTGCTGGCATCGTACAAATACTGATAGCTGTATACCGTTCCCACTTCGTCGGTTATATGCACCGGGCCCAGGCAGGTTACAGACATTTTTTTATATTCAAAATTACTGATACTCATACAGGCAACCCCATATATACGGCCTTGCCATAGCGGTACACGGCGTGCTGCGCCTCCAAAGCCGTAAATTCAAGCAGGCGCCCTTCAACCCTTTCGGGGAAGCATGAACCCGCCTTTAACATGTATACACTGCTGCGTTTTTCAAAATTCTGCGAGTTTTGGTTATAAACAAAACCGCTGCGTTTTAATAAACTGAACGCGCCTTTTTTTACGGTGGCAATCTGTTCCTGCACCGGGCATAATACGGAAAGCGACATTTGCAGGCTGCTTGTTTTGTTTTCGAGCAAAACTTTAAGCATACCGGCATCACCGCCGCAGTCTTCGCTTAAAGGCTGCGGAGTGCCTTTTAACACAAACTTGCCAAAGCCGCTGCTGCGCCTGCCGCCAATGCCGCCAAGCCCCAGCAGTTCCACCGCTTTAACCAGCCCTTCAAGCAAAGCTTCGTCATCCAACCCAACTATGCAGTATAACCCAGCACCTTCCGCAAAAGTATAATTGCTTACATAATATGCCCGCCCGCCGTTTCTGAAATCAAGCCTGCGCTGTACGCCGCTCCAGCCAAAATCGTGCTTTTCCTGCTCTTTAGCCGTGCTTTCATACGGGTGCAGGTAATCATAAATGCCGCTTACGCGGATATAAGCCATATTTTCGTGGTCGCGCAATGCTTCATACTGCAAACACAGCTCTTTAAAAGACAGCTGCAAATCAAGCGGATTTACTTTTTCCTTGCAGTTATACGGCACCGGCACATACAGTTCTTCTTCCGCACCGCTGTAATAAGGCAGAAAATCGCTGAAAAGCAGCCCGCCCTTTTGCACGGCTTCAATAAACCGGCTGCAAAGCTCTCCGTCAAGCGCAGCCGTTTCCGTTATAAGCGCGCTGAAAAAAGTATCGGCGCAGCAGTTAAAAGACTGCAAATTGCCGCTTTTTTTATTTTCGGCAGTGCCAAAATGCACCGGAGTTAAAAACTTAAACTGCAAAATATAATACTTCATTTTAAGCAGCTTCCTTCAAGAGCAGTTTTAAGCCTTCCGGCATACTCCTCAAAGTTTTTGTTTAAACCGGCGTACCGCACCGAAAAATTACTGAAAGCCACCCTGCCGTAACCGCGCGAACCATGGCCGCCAAGGTAGTCCATCTGCAGCATCATAAGCGCTGCCGATAAGGTTGCGAAATCTTCTTCAATTTCCTTTTCGTTTTCGATGTTGTACACAAGTTTAAACGCAAAATCGGTACCAGCCGGCACCCTTTCAATCTGGCGCGGTATTGCCGTTGCCGTAAGCCTTGTAATGGAGTTTTCAAATTTTACTTCGCCCATGTAGGTATCCGTATCCATACGGCTTATTTTTTCAATGCTTTCCTGCGTTACAAATACATCATAAAATTGCAGGCGTGCGCCTATAACACCGTTTTTGGAAGTAGAACCGAACAAACGGCAGATAACTTCGTCGTCATCTTCAATTTTATTTAAAACATAACCCGGCGAACGCATTTTAGCCAGCAAAGCGCGCAGCTTGCCTTTAAGCGAACTGCCCGGAATAATGGGAACTTTGGTAAAATGGTCGCGCACAAAGGGGCTTTCTACCGCGCCGATAGGAGTAAAATCGCTGGAGGTGCCAATGTGCAGCCCCGTTACCAGAGTAATAACAGCCTCTATTAAAAACTTTCCTTTTAAAACCGCCTGCTTCATTATTTATCCTTGCCTCCGTAAAATTTATGAAATGCCCCCAGCGCCTGTACGTATTTGGCAAAAGTGTCAAACCTTTCCGTACTGTCGCCAATGCTGTCAATCATTTCTATCAGCCCGGATTTTTCTACAAACGCGCCAACAATATTTTTTTCGCGCCCGGCCAGATACATTAATTTAACCTTTAAAAATTTTACCTCCGCAACCAGCTCCGGCGGCAGCCTGTCAGGCTCCTGCCCGCGCATTTTATATACCTCCACGCGGTCGCGCACAAGGTTGACCGAAGTTAAAAACTTACGGATATGGCCGGTTTTTAACAGCAGTACATTATTATTAAATTTGTCTTTAACCATGATGCCTTTAATGGCATTTTCGGCCCTGGCTATAATATCCATTAAAAGTCCTCCTTAGGCGCATTGGGCAAACTGTAAATTAAAAGTTCCAGCGCCGTTAAAAGCTGCCTGCGCCCTTCCGTATCAAGCGCCCAGGCATACAGCCTGCTGCGCAGATTATTATATATTTCCGCCTGTGCGGCATTTTCCGATTTCGGTTCAAGCAGCGCCACCGCATAAGCAAACTGGGCCAGATTAAACCTGCCTGCCGCTGCGGCAAGCACGCCGTGCAGCTTATACAAAGTGTTCCTGTCGGCCTTTATTTTGCCGGGTACTGCGGCAATGCCGAAACTTAAATTGTTTGTTAAAAAGTTAAGTTTTTCACCGCAAACCTGTTTTTCAAAAACGTTCCAGTCATAAACATGGGCCAGCCCGCCTTCAGGGCCGCTTACATAATCCGCATTCTGCCCGAACAAAGCAATTTTGCCGGTACCGGGAACATTTTTAGCGGTTTTTTTCAGCAGCTGCGCCTGAATAAACATCTGGCTTACGGGGAAATCGGGTGTAAACATGCCTATGCCCGCCGAAAACGCCAGCTTGCCGTTGGTGTAGCTTTCGAACGCGCGGTGAATATCAACCGCCACTTCCACAACGTCATCCCATGCGCCAAGCAGAAAAATGTTATCGCCGCCGCTGTAAATTACGTGTATGTTGCGCCAAAGCTGCTTGGGCTTGTTAAACAGCCTGAACACCGGCGTTACTTTGCTGGAAGCGTTCTGCATATCGCCTTTAAAAATTTTATTTAAAATTACTTTAAAAAAGAATGACAGCCTGCCGGAAAACGCCGCCTGCCTCGATAATGTAAGATACCTCAGCGGGTCTGGCAAATCGTTGCGGTAAAAACCTGCTTTTAAAGCTATGCCAATAGCATCGACGTCCGCCATTAAAACGCCCAGGCGCTTAACACCGGTGTAGGTTTCGCCCATGCTTTTAGCCGCCAGCATCTTCATATCGGGCAGCCTGCCGCTTTTTGCGTCGCGCACGCAGTAATCGCAGCGGCGTATGCGGAAATACGGGCAGTTATCGGAAGCTCCGCCTTTAATACTGTAAAGATATGCCAGTTTATTATGCTGCTTAAATTTTTCCAAATCTTTGGCAGCTATTATTTTTAAGTACAGCACCCTTTTATAGCCCGGCACCGCAATGCATCCGCTGATGCGGTTTGAACATACTGCCAGCACCTTGTCATCCATAAAAGAGGCTTTGCCGAGTTCGAGCAGCGCACGGCAGTTGCTGCACAGGCCGTCTTTGCGCCCTTCATCGGCAGCAGCAACGTTTCTGTGGCATACGCAGCATTCCGAAGCCGCTTCATTATGGTTAAAACTGCTTTCAGGGTCAAACAGCCCTGCCAGAACCGATTCCGAGTAGCGGTTCTTTTTATTGTTTTCCACCTGCAAATCGGCACGCGCCATAACATCGCTGCCAAGCTGCCTGCCAACCAGCTCTACCGGCGTAAATTCCGCCGCGCCGACAGATACATAAAGCTGAGTGCCAAAGTTTTGCAGCAGCCACCCGTTAATGTACTCCGCAAAAGTTTTTACACCCTCTTTAAACTGCGGTGTATTAGGCGCCAGCAAGTACAAACGCCCGCCGCCGGTATAAATAATGTTTGCACGTGAAAGTTTTAAATAATTTACAAGTTCGTCTGCTATAAGCTGCGAAAAATATTCCAGATACAGCGAGCGCCCGCGCATGGTTGCAAGCGGCGACTGCTCTGCCGGAGTTGTTAAAAAGCCGTAAATGCCGGCAATATCGGCAGAAACAATTAAAAACAGCGGCTCGTTTTGTATTTGGGCAATTTTTTGCTTTTCACAAAGCGAAGCATACGAAGTAATTCCGTTAGCTTCAAAATAATGGGCTATACTTACCGCAAGCGCCGCCGTTATTTTTACATGCTCAAACATCGAAATATCGCGCGGCAAATCTTCGCGCACCGTAAGCGGCACATAATACAGGGCGTCTTCAAGCACCTGCAAAAGCTCATAGGGGTACATCTGCGCCAAAGGCTTTTGCTTTAATTTATTTTCAATTATTTTTAAAAGTTTTAAATAATCTTCCGGGCTTGCTTTAATGTTATCACGCACTGCGTAATTAATTTCTTTGCCGGTATTTATTTCCTTAAGCAAAAAATAGCGCTTATAAGTATCGTGGTCCGAAAAATAATTAAATACCGATTCCAGGCACAGCGAAGCATCAAACTTATCATCTTGGCGGCGTTCGGTCTTTTCTGCGCCAAACGCAATCGTATCGGCAAAATAAACTAAATATGCCAAATCATCGTCTTTAAGTTTTACTGCTTCAAAATCGCGCCTGCGGTGATAGCTTATGCAGCGCAGAAGCTGCTGCATGGCTTCATCATCTTCGGGCAATAAACGCGCCAGCCACCGGGCACCATATTCGGGATATGTTTCCGGCTCATTTGTAAGCCCCGCACGATAGCATAATTTGCCAATATCATGCAGCAAAGCAGCTTTTGCAAGTAAAGTATAATCCACCATAACAGACTCCATAAAACACACTAAAATATATAATAATTAATTCGACAAAAATATAAGAAATCCTTTATATTTTAAATATCTGATATTAAAGTAGTAAAAAAATAAATAAAAAACGGCAAAAAGAAAACTCTTTGCCGGAAAATTGATATTTCTATTATTAAATTTTACATCTGAATTTACACTACTCTCAAACCGGATAGTTTATACACCGTGCCGTAGCCGTGTTTTACTGTATTCTGAATTTACACTACTCTCAAACTAACACCTCTGGCAATCGCTCTTGCGATAGGTTTTACTGTATTCTGAATTTACACTACTCTCAAACACCTGAGTACTGGAACACAACTTGCGATATGTTTTACTGTATTCTGAATTTACACTACTCTCAAACCACTGTACAGTGATAATAATTCATGGCGTTGTTTTACTGTATTCTGAATTTACACTACTCTCAAACCACCGTACAGTGATAATAATTCATGGCGTTGTTTTACTGTATTCTGAATTTACACTACTCTCAAACCACTGTACAGTGATAATAATTCATGGCGTTGTTTTACTGTATTCTGAATTTACACTACTCTCAAACAGGCAGCTATCCGTCAACAGGATGAAGCCTGTTTTACTGTATTCTGAATTTACACTACTCTCAAACAGTGGCGAGGCATTGAAACTCAAGTTTATTGTTTTACTGTATTCTGAATTTACACTACTCTCAAACGGTATATGCGCTTTTAACTCCTGTTCCCTTGTTTTACTGTATTCTGAATTTACACTACTCTCAAACTACTGACGATATGTTAGATGAAAGACAGCGGTTTTACTGTATTCTGAATTTACACTACTCTCAAACAAAGGAGCTGTGTACTTATGGTTTTTCAGTGTTTTACTGTATTCTGAATTTACACTACTCTCAAACTTTAACTCTTTCATTATCCAAGACTCCCTAGTTTTACTGTATTCTGAATTTACACTACTCTCAAACAGATACGGACGTAAAAGTAATGACCGTTGAGTTTTACTGTATTCTGAATTTACACTACTCTCAAACAACCAGCAAAGCGTAGTGTTACACAATGGTGTTTTACTGTATTCTGAATTTACACTACTCTCAAACTGGAAAGCTGTTTCTTATGAATATTGTTGCGGTTTTACTGTATTCTGAATTTACACTACTCTCAAACTGAGCAACTAAGGATAGCTGAACATAATTTGTTTTACTGTATTCTGAATTTACACTACTCTCAAACTCGATATTGCCGGCGTGAATTTTGATAATAGTTTTACTGTATTCTGAATTTACACTACTCTCAAACATAGCAGTAGTACCTAATTTACTATCAACTGTTTTACTGTATTCTGAATTTACACTACTCTCAAACTTACCTTTGAACGCATTTTACCAGTAATAAGTTTTACTGTATTCTGAATTTACACTACTCTCAAACCTTACGCGCTCAAAGCCGCCAGCAATAACAGTTTTACTGTATTCTGAATTTACACTACTCTCAAACTGAATCATAACAGACTTCATTATAACACCTGTTTTACTGTATTCTGAATTTACACTACTCTCAAACTACGCGGCGTTTTGCTAAAACCTTCGACGAGTTTTACTGTATTCTGAATTTACACTACTCTCAAACGTGTGTATATTCGGGCCCTCGACGATGACTGTTTTACTGTATTCTGAATTTACACTACTCTCAAACATCAGCTTGATACGTTATTCAATATCTATAGTTTTACTGTATTCTGAATTTACACTACTCTCAAACTACCGTTATGGGTAACTACAATTTCACCATTGTTTTACTGTATTCTGAATTTACACTACTCTCAAACTACCGCCTCGAATTCGATACATTTAAACTGGTTTTACTGTATTCTGAATTTACACTACTCTCAAACTCTAAGCATCGATTTAACTACTGGAGTTCCGTTTTACTGTATTCTGAATTTACACTACTCTCAAACATATACGGCGCATCTAATACTGTTCAACCAGTTTTACTGTATTCTGAATTTACACTACTCTCAAACAATCTGCATTGTTTCATTATTTTCTTCAACGTTTTACTGTATTCTGAATTTACACTACTCTCAAACCTCAAATTTGAGCGGAAATAGATACACAGCACTACAACTGCGGTAAATTCATAAGTACTACACTGCTATTTTATTATAACACATTTATCTTTATCAACAATCACTATCTTCTCGTCTTCAATTTTCTCAAAAGCATCAAATCTTTCTATTAATAAAATATTAAATTTATGGTATTTTGCCTGCTCAATAATATATCTTAGTTCATTTAATCCCAAATAAGTTTTTATATTCAAGAATACAAACAATTTTATTTTTAAAATATCATTAACCAATACTAAATAATCTAAAATTTTTTCTATAATTGTACTGTTCTCATTAAATTTTAAATCTACTACTTTTAATATATCTTTTACATCTAACTTTTCACTGTATTGTAAATCATAATCAAAACAATTTATTAATTCATCAATAAAACTTATAAAACTATTTTGCAACATATTCCACTTAAACAACATTTCATTCGTTTTGATATTAACTTCACAAAGTTCATATAATTTGTTAATAATTTTACGTTGATTTAAACTAATGGCCAAAGGATTAAAAATCACATCTGAATATTTACTTACATCAAGCAACTTGCCATTTTCGGATAAAATCCATTTTTCCTGTTCTTTGTTATTAATAAAATCATAGGCTAATTGCGTAAACAAGTTCGAATCCTCTATAACTAAAGTTATAAACTCATTTTCACTCCACATTAATTCTACAGGTAAAATTTCATTAACAAGCTTCATAAAACAGTTAACCTCTCATCGGTATCTAACGTATCGCTTTTATATTCTCCTGTTATAATTTCTATTTTAGAAAATTGTTTTTCCGTAAGTAGAAATGCCTGCACTATTCCTTCTGCCGGTTTATTTTTCCGCACTAAAGCAATAACAGCATTAGCCACAGTTGCATTTAAAACAAGTTTACAATAAACCGATTCCTGCATCATAATAAAACCGCTTTTAAGCAAAAATTTTCTAAACTCTCTATATTCTTTTAAGTTTGCCGGTGTTGTAACCGGCAAATCAAACATTACTATTACTCTCATAAATCTATAATTCATATTTATAAAATTTTAATAACGCTGTATCATTCTCATTAATAGCATTAAATACGCTTTTGCAATATATTTTTATAGCATTATTTACATAGTTTCTTTTAGCGTCAATAATAACCTCATCATTTAATAAATTAATCAGTTTTTGTTTTTCTTCACTCGTAAATTTATCTGACTTCATAAAATAAACATACCTGTCTACAAGTATCCTAAACGGCTCCATCAAATCAGATGATAAATTAAACTGATTAAACATATTATTATGACATATACCAAGCTGTGTAAAATAACCGTTTGCTACAATTTCGCGGTTAAATGCACTAAGCAAAATACTATAACCATAATTTAGAGCAGCATTAACAGGTATTTCAGCACTTCGCGAAAAGTCCATTCCAAACAAAGAATTAAAATAAACTTTTGCTGCATGCCCTTCCCTGTTTGTAGCATCGCCAATAACAAGCTCTGTTAAATATTGCTTTAAAAGTATACTTTCATTCATTTTACGTAAAGTAGTTAAAAATAAAATTTGCTGACGTATTTTTTCTGCTACTATTTCTGTCCAAACTATGCTTTTAATATCGCTACTCCAACCTATTTGCTGACGATATTTATTGCTTGTATCATGACTGCCATAATAATTAATAAGCTCTCCGGCAGGATTTCGTTTTTCATCGCAAAATATTACTTTGATTTTGCGTTTCATTAGTTCTGCCATTAAACTTGCCGTGATAGATACGGCAGTAGATTCGATTACTAACATATATATTTCATTTAAATATATTTTAGTAATCTGTTCCTGCCGTACTACCATGCAATCCATTTTATAATCAAGTTTAGCACTATTGGCAATTATTATTGTTCTCCAGCTCATTTTGGTACCGTAAGCAAATCTATGTTCTTTTCAAACAAGCCTGTTACAGATTGGTTTATTAACATAGCATTTTTAGCATTAGTTATAACCTTATTAATTTGAAAATTACCAGCATGTTTGCTACCACTTACTAAACTTAAATCTGCTGTTAATGGTTTACATTGTAATAAATGTAAAATTTCATTCAAAAGTATACATTGTTCTTCTAATGTACAATTAACAAATTTATCTCGTCCATTAACTAATGTCTTTAATTGCGATGCAGGCCTTTTATTATAGATAGTATTCATTTGTTTTTCTAATAAAATATCGTATGAGCGTATGTTATTTTCTCTTGTTATTCCTTCACTATTCCTTATAGTCAGTAAAGTTCGTTTATCTTTTCTAACAAGATTATTAGCTATATATTTTTCTATACGTTTAAAGTATTTTTGTTCTTCTGTTCCTATCCTTAACTGCACTGCATTCTGCATTATAAGTTGTCTGCCATTGCTGCCTCTTAAATGCATTGGATAGCTATCAACAACAAATAGTGAATCTTTTTTGATTTTAGGTAAAATTATAACTGGATTTTTTAAGCCATATTTTTCTGCACAATAATCAACATATATTTGCTTATTTTTTTCAAATTGTTTTGCCAAATAAAGCGGCACTGCTTCTATACTTCTTTGCTTTGCTCCTTTTTTATCTTCTGATTCTACCAACGCAAAATAAGCAGGAGTTACCGATTTAAATCCTCCATATTTTAAATCCAAACCTTTCTTTAAAGGTATTGACGGATTATCTTTTGGCCCCTTTATCTGTTGGTCAAAGAAAGCTCCTTTGTTGCAAGTTGCATAGCGGGTATACAAAATATTATTTTTATTATACATAGCTTTAACTGTTTTTATAGAACCTTCTTCTCCACTAAGCCAAACAATTTCATCTTTTTTTCTAATATCATAGTCAAACATTTTATTTAAACTATAATTATTTCTATTTTCATTGTTCAGCCATTTTAAAGGATTATTGGTAAATTTTTCATAATATACATTACCTACAACAATATTTAAATAAGCATCCTGTGCATGATGCAAATCATTAATAGACCTTACTTTAACTGCCTGCAATTGATTTTTTCTAAAATCAGAAACGGCTTTTGCATTGACTGTTATAATTTCAGTATTCGGAAAAAGTTCTTTTAATAAGTTAGCCACAATTTTAGTAGCCTGACGCGTTTCTACCAGCTGCCTGTTTATGAAACCTGCAAGTTCTTCATTTGTTAATGGAGTAGAACGAGTAAGGCGGTTAAATTTTTCGGTAGAAATTAAATTATTCTTATAAAGCAATCTCCAAAACGGCAGCATTTTCTTACGTATATCGGCAGAAATAATATCATTACTTTTTACAGCATTTAATTTACGTTTTACTAAAACTAAATTGTCTAAACTATCATCTTTAGTTTTAGACTGCGGATAAATATGGTCTTTATCATATTTCTGCACGTCATTTAAACTTGCTAAATCAATAGCCTCACCTGAATACATACATTTTCCCAGCTGAGTATAATATAAAAACAATTTCTGTGCTCTCAAAGCAGTATTATCTTGTGCTTTTAAACTTTCAGCAACATCTTTAGAATATTCACCAATTATTTCTGCATTATGTTTATCTTTAAAAAATTCATCATAAACTTTTAAAAGTTTTTCCTTCCGGCTGTCTTTTCTTTCCGGAATACTTTCTTTCCCACGTGCAACTTCAATAAAAATTTTAACAGGCGGATTTTTTCTTATTCTTATAATTTCTTTTAAAATAAGTAAAGTTTGCCAT